>Ga0326721_10000651_pt1 | contig 10710 bp, 10 predicted proteins | sample SGPome_FD_203951 | JGI IMG/M metagenome (GOLD analysis project Ga0326721, IMG submission 203951) | Soil microbial communities from Southern Great Plains, Lamont, Oklahoma, United States - SGP_1_2016 | ecosystem: Engineered > Artificial ecosystem > Soil microcosm > Unclassified | place: USA...
CAGGCGCAGACCGGCACTGGTGAACCGAACGGGTTTGGTCTTGCGTACGAACAGCGGCATGGCCATGCGCTCTTCCAGTTCCTTGAACTGGTGCGAGAGCGCCGACTGGGTCAGGTGCAGACGTTCCGCCGCCTCTACGAGGCTGTCGGCTTCGCGCAAGGCGTGTAGGGTTTTGAGGTGGCGTATCTCAAGCACGGTCAGTGCTCCATGAATAGTATTTGTGATCAACACGAAAAAAATGAGTTTGTCTCATGATGCTTCGGCTGTCGACAATAGCGCCATCTTTTATGGAGGACGCCTCATGGCTCTGGCACACACCCCTGACTCGCTGCGCATCGGCGCTGACCGTGAATTGCAACAGGCTTTGCAGGCGTGCTGGCAGCGTGATGAATCCTGTTCACACACGCCAGATCAGTGGCTGGCCGAGCAGTTTTCGTCGCTGATTCCTCATTTGATTCAGGATCAGCGTTTCCAGCCGGACTGGGAGCGGCTGCTAAAGGATGCTCATGACGCCGAAGCGCAGGGACACAAACCCTCTGTCATCGGCCCGCTGACGTATCTCTGGTTCGCTCAGGCAGAACAGGGCCTCGACAAGCTCGACCTGCTGGAACGATTGCTGCCGGCCTACGGCGAGATTTTCGGTCGGCTGGCTGCCCGAGGCGTCGAGTGGGTGCAGATCGATGAGCCGATCCTGACCCTGGACCTGCCGCTGGAGTGGCGCAACGCGTTCGAGCGCGCGTACCACATCCTTCAGTACTCGCCGCTGAAAAAGCTGGTCGCGACCTACCGTGGCGACTTGAAGGACAACCTTGGTGTAGCCGCCTTGTTGCCGGTCACCGGCCTGCACATCGACAGCGTCAGCGTGCCCGAGCAACTGGGGCCGGTGTTTGATCGCCTGCCGACCTACAAGGTCCTGTCCCTGGGCAGCGCCAGCGATCAGGTCGAACTGGTTCAGGAAGCGCGTGCCCGGTTTGGCGACAACCTGCTGCTGGCCTGTGCCTGACCGGTTCGGTTCAGGTCCGTAAACGACCGTTGAGCACCCTTCATCAAATTGTCACGTAACTGTGGCAGCGCGCTTTGCAAAACATCATCAGACTCGTTGCCTACTGGGGATCTGTTTTTTGGTGTTTTTCATGCGGGTTTTAATTTTTCTGGCCGCGCTTTTGTGCGGCCTGCAGTCCTTTGCGGCTGATCGATGCGATGTCAATGTTCCTGTGCACGTGGCCGACCTTAAAGACGTCCGTATTGCCTACCAGAGTATCGGCAGTGAATCCGACCCTGCCTTGCTGCTGGTCATGGGTTTGGGCGGGCAACTGATTCACTGGCCTGATGAAGTCGTGGTTGCGCTCTGTCAGCAGGGTTACCGCGTGATTCGTTACGACAACCGTGATGTCGGTCTGTCGACCTGGGTGCAACAGCCTGCCGATGCCAACCTCACGTATGAAGTGCTGCGCTACAAGCTGGGTCTGCCGGTGTCCGCGCCTTATTCGCTGACGGACATGGCCGATGACGCGCTGGGTCTGATGGATGCGTTGCAGATTCGTCAGTTCCACGTGCTCGGTGCCAGCATGGGTGGGATGATTGCCCAGCATCTGGCAGATCTTGCCCCTTCGCGGGTCGAGAGTATGACGCTGATCATGACCAGTTCTGGCGCCCAGGGGCTGCCGATGCCGAGCCCCGCGCTGATGCAGCTTCTGGCCCGCCGTGGCGCGCCGAATCGCGAGGTGGCCATCGAACAGCAGGCCGATCTGCTGGCAGCGCTGGGCAGTCCGGAAGTGAAGGATGATCGGGCGCAACTGCTGCATCAGGCGGCGGTGTCCTATGACCGGGCGTTCAACCCGGAAGGGGTCAAGCGTCAGATCATGGCGATACTGGCCGAGCCCAGCCGGGTGGAACTGCTCAACCGGCTGCGCTTGCCAGTGCTGGTCGTACATGGCACGGCCGACCCGCTGTTGCCGGTGATGCACGGTGTGCATGTCGCGGCGCATATCCAGGGCAGTCAGCTACGTTTGATTCCGGGACTTGCTCACCGTTTTCAGGAAGCGTTCAAGGCCCCATTGCTCGGTGCAGTGCTGCCTTACCTGAAGGCGCAGCACGAAGACGGTCGCAGCCTGGCGCAGTTGTAAAACCCGGCACGGTTGAACGGGACGGGCAGAGGTGTATCGTGTGGCTTTTGCCGATTGAGCGAGGGCCAGCATGAGCACTGCACTGAAAATCGATTTCGTTTCCGACGTTTCCTGCCCCTGGTGCGTCATCGGCCTGCGGGCGCTGGACAAGGCGCTGGCTGAACTGGGCGATGAAGTACAGGCGCAAATCCATTTCCAGCCATTCGAGCTGAACCCGAACATGCCGGCCGAAGGGCAGGACATCAAGGAACACATCGCCGAAAAGTACGGTTCGACACCGGAACAGATCGAAGGCATTCACGACACCATCCGTGAGCGCGGCGCCGAGCAGGGCTTTGTCTTTGCCCAGGGCGAGCGGCGTATCTACAACACGTTCGACGCCCACCGCCTGCTGCACTGGGCCGAGCTTGAAGGCAAGCAGCATGCGTTGAAAGACGCGCTGTTCGAAGCGTATTTCAGCGATCTGAAAGACCCTTCCAATCACCAAACCCTGGCAGATGTGGCGCAGAAAGTGGGCCTTGACCGCGTACGTGCCCAAGCCGTTCTGGACAACAACGAATACACACATGAAGTACGCGAGGCCGAACAGCTCTGGACTTCTCGCGGCGTCAGTTCGGTGCCGACCATCGTGTTCAACGACCAGTACGCCGTCTCGGGCGGTCAGCCGGTTGACGTGTTCGTCAGTGCAATCCGGCAGATTCTCAGCGAGGCGAAGTGAGGTAAAGCCTTACGCCGTCACCCATGAACTCTGACCCACACCGTCACCAGCAGCGTCGCAGCGATCAGCCAGGCGACGGCGGCCAGCGCCAGTGAGGCTTCAAGACGCAGGCGGTCCACCAGCAGGTAGAGCGCCGCGAGGTAGACGAAGTAGGGAATGATCGACCACATGCCGAACAGGATCGTGGTTTTCAGATCGTCCAGCGAGCGGCCCTTGCCGACGATGTAGTGGGCGATCAGTGCGAAGGTCGGAAACAGCGGCACCAGGCCTGCAATGTAATAATTGCGGGTCTTGGCCAGTGCCGCGAGGATCACCACCACCGCGCCGCCCAACAGGGCCTTGAGTACCAGATCCAATGAATTCTCCTGCTTGAAAGGCGCAATTGCGCCGCGACTTAACGGCTCAGAGCCCGTATTTCTTGACCTTGTCGAACAGCGTGGTCTTGGCCATGCCCAGTTCCTGACTGGCCTGGCTGAGATTGCCGCCGCTGCGTTGCAGGGCCTCGCTGAGCAGGTTGCGCTCAAAGGCTTCCACCGCTTCGGCAAAGCCCAGGCTCTGATTCTCGATCACGGTGCCGGTCTGTTTGAAGGCCGGCAAACCCAGCGAAAAGCGTTCGGCAACGTTGCGCAACTCCCGCACATTGCCCGGCCAGTCATGGCTCATCAGGCTCGATACGGTCTGGCGATCCAGTTCCGGCGGCTCACGGTCGAAACGCAGCGAGGACAACTGCAGGAAATGCTCGAACAGTTGCAGAATGTCCTCGCGGCGCTCGCGCAGCGGCGGAAGCTCAAGTGTCACGACGTTCAGGCGGTAATACAGGTCGCTGCGAAACTGGTTGGTCCGGCCCAGCGCATTCAGATCGGACTTGGTGGCGGCAATGACCCGGCAATCCACTGCCACACTCTGGTTTGAACCCAGACGTTCCAGCGTGCGCTCCTGCAGGACCCGCAACAGTTTGATCTGCAGGTTGACTGGCATGCTTTCCACTTCATCGAGAAACAGCGTGCCGTTGTCGGCGTGCTCGATCTTGCCGATCCGGCGCTTGCCTGCGCCGGTAAAGGCGTTGGCCTCATGGCCGAAGATTTCCGATTCGAACAGGCTTTCCGCCAGTCCTCCGCAATTGAGCGCCACGAACTGACTGGCTTTGCGCCTGCTGAAATCATGCAGGCAGCGGGCGACCAGTTCCTTGCCGGTGCCGGTTTCACCTTCGATCAGCACGTTGGCCGAGGTATCAGCCACGTTGGCGATCAGGGCACGCAGGTTCTGCATGGCCGGTGAGCGGCCGATGATCTTGCCTTCCAGCGAGTCGCGTTCGGCCAGTTGCTTGCGCAGCGACCAGACTTCCCGTGCCAGTCCGCGCTGTTCCAGCGCGCGACGCGTGACGTCCACCAGACGCTCGGGCGAGAAGGGCTTCTCCATGAAGTCATAAGCTCCATCGCGCATGGCATTGACGGCCATCGAAATGTCGCCGTGCCCGGTAATCAGCACCACGGGCAAACTGCTGTCGCGCGCCTTGAGGCGGGTCAGCAATTCCAGCCCGTCGATACCTGGCAAGCGGATATCGCTGATGACGATACCCGCAAAATTATCGCCAATGCGCAGCAAGGCTTCTTCGGCGCTCGAGACGCCTTCGCTGACGATATCTTCCAGCGCCAGTGCCTGCTGACAACCCAGCAGCACGTGCGGATCGTCTTCAACGATCAGGACGGTCAGGTCGTTATTGATGTTCATGGGTGTTGCCTCATGTCGGCTCGCCCTGGCGAGGTTCGGTTGGAGCGCTCTCGATAAATGGCAGGCAGAGGACAAAGCAGGTGCCGCCATCGCCCGGATGCTCGGCACTCAGGCTGCCGCCCGCTGCAGCCGCCAGACTTGCCGACAGGGTCAGGCCAAGCCCGAGGCCTTGCTCGCCGGGTTTGGTGGTGAAGAAGGGTTCGAAGAGATGCTTGCGCGCTTCCATGTCGATTCCGTGACCGTTGTCGCGCACCAGCAGGCGATAGCGACCCTCGGCAATCGCTCCTTCGATCCACAGCTCCGGTCTGGGCTGTGCATGCATGGCGTCGAGCGCGTTACCGATCAGGTTGACGAGGATCTGTTCCAGACGGGTTTGGTCGATGGCCAGCGTGGCATCGGCAAAATCCTGATGCACCTGAAGCGCGGATTGTTCGATGCGTACGGCAAGCAACTGCAGTGCGGCGTCCAGAGCCTTGCACAGCTGAGCTTGGCCCTTGTCGTCGCCGCGTCGGGCGAAGGCGCGCAGACTGGCGGTGATGCGACCCATGCGGTCCACCAGATCGTTGATGGTGCGCAGGTTGGCGCTTGCTGTTTCCAGCGCGCCGCGCTCCAGAAAACGCACCGTATTGCCGGACAGCGTACGCAAGGCGGCCAGCGGCTGGTTCAACTCATGGGCGATGCTGGTGGACATCTGTCCGATGGCGGCGAGTTTGCCGGCCTGCACCAGTTCATCCTGAGCCTTGCGTAGCGTGTCCTCGGCCTGTCGTCGCTCACGAATCTGGGCCTTCAAGCGCTCGTTGCTGGCGCGCAGGTGCTCGGTGCGCTCGGCAATCTTGCGCTCCAGCTCGTTGTTGGCGGCTTCCAGCGCCTCGCGTGCGGCCAGTCGAGTCGCGATAACCTTACGGCGTTCGTTCCAGGCAATCAGTAAAAACGTCACCAGCGCACAGGCCACGGCCACCAGCATGCCCTGGCTGGCGGCTTCCCGGCGCAGGTCTTCAAGCGGGGTGAGCAGTGTGAGGTGCCAGGGGCTGTCGCTCAATGGGCGTGTCTGCGCCAGATAACTGACCTGCGTATGCTCACGGTCAACCGTGGTGTTGGCGGGGAAAGTGAGTTTTTCGACGCTGTCGGACAGCGACTCGCGTTCCAGCGGTACCAACTCGTTCAGCGGCCACCAATAATATTGCAGGCTGCGCGCCAGCCTTTCCTTGATGTCCGGCGTCAGCGGACGCACCGATTTCAGTCGGCGGGCCGGATCGCTCGACAGGATGATGATGCCGTTTTCATCGCTGACGAAGGCTTCCAGGCGTGCCCGCTGCCAGCGCTCTTCAAGGGCTTCGAGTCGGACCTTGATCACCGCGACACCGATGATCCGGCCTTTGTCTTCCAGTCCGTGGGCCAGGTAATAGCCGGATTCGCCGGTCGTCGTGCCGATTCCATAGAACCGTCCGGGCAGACCCCGCACGGCATCCTGGAAATAAGCACGAAAGGAAAGGTCTTCGCCTTGATAACTGTCGCTGTCACGCCAGTTGCTGGTGGCCAGAACGCGGCCGGTGGTGTCGAGCACGTAGATGGCGCGGCTGCGACTGCGGCGGTTCAGGCCTTCAAGGTAGCGATTGACCTCTTGCTGCAGTTCGGGACTTGGCTCGTTAAGCAACTGCGAAACGCTGGATTCCAGTTCCAGAACGCTGGGCAGGTAAGTGTATTTGCTGATCTCGCTTTCGACGGTGCGAGCATGCAGTTCCAACTGACGTTCGCCGCTTTCGCTCAGGCTCTTGATGCCATTGTTTTCGCTGACCAGATACGCAGCGTAACCGAGCCCGATCATCAGCACGAAGATCAGGGGCGGGAGGAACAGCTGGCGAATCAGGCGGGGTTTCACGGCGAGTGATGGCGGCGCGGCGCGATAAAGAGTGGGGTCGCATTTCATCACAGTCGTCCTGAGCCGAACAGCGGCCCGTGTACCACGGGCCGCTGTCAGCCTAATGCTTAGTGCTGGAGGATCTTGGCGAGAAATTGCTGGGCGCGTTCGGAACGTGCGGAGACGTCACCGAAGAACTCTTCCTTGGGGCAGTCTTCGACGATCTGTCCCTTGTCCATGAAGATCACACGATTGGCGACCTTACGGGCGAAGCCCATTTCGTGGGTCACGCACATCATGGTCATGCCTTCGTGAGCCAGCTGCACCATCACGTCGAGCACCTCGTTGACCATTTCCGGGTCGAGTGCCGAAGTCGGTTCATCGAACAGCATGACCACCGGGTCCATCGCCAGTGCACGAGCAATCGCCACACGCTGCTGCTGGCCACCGGAAAGCTGGCCCGGGTGCTTGTGGGCATGCTCGGACAGGCCGACACGATCCAGCAGTTTCAGGCCTTTTTCAGTGGCTTCGGCCTTGCTGCGACCCAGCACCTTGATCTGGGCGATGGTCAGGTTTTCGACGATGGTCAGGTGCGGGAACAGCTCGAAGTGCTGAAACACCATGCCGACGCGCGAGCGCAGTTTCGGCAGGTTGGTCTTGGGGTCGGAGATCGACGTGCCGTCGACCACGATGTCGCCTTTCTGGAATGGCTCCAGAGCGTTCACGCACTTGATCAGGGTCGATTTGCCGGAACCGGAAGGACCGCAGACCACGACCACTTCGCCCTTGCTGACCTCGGTGCTGCAATCGGTCAGTACCTGGAAGTCCCCATACCACTTGTTGACGTTTTTGATGGAAATCATACGGCGAACCTTTTTTGCAAACGCTTCACCAGCAACGAGGCGGCAAAGCTGATCGTGAAATACACCAGACCGGCAATGATCAGGAACTCGTTAGCGCGGCCGATGATGTCGCCGCTGGCCCGCGAGGCGTTGAGGAAGTCCACAAGGCCGACGGTGTAAACCAGTGAGGTGTCCTGAAACAGAATGATGCTTTGTTGCAGCAGCAGGGGCGTCATCTTGCGAAACGCCTGCGGCAGGATGATCAGGCGCATCATCTGGCTATAGTTCATGCCCAGCGCCTGGGCTGCGCCCATCTGTCCCTTGGAAATCGACTGCACACCGGCACGCACGATTTCGCAGAAGTAGGCCGCCTCGAACATCATGAAGGCCACGACGCAGGAGGTGAACGCACCGATGGGGGTGTCTTCGCCGGTTATCCAGCGCAGCACGAACGGCACGGCCAGATAGAACCAGGTGATCACCAGCAGCAGCGGGATGGAGCGAAAGTAGTTCACGTAAGCGCCAGCAACGTTGGCCAGCAGCTTGTTCGAGGACAGTCGCATCAAGGCCAGCACGGTACCGAGCAACAGACCGCCCACCACACCCATCGCCATCAGCTTCAGGGTCATGACCATGCCGTTCCACAGACCCGGCAGGGCCGGAACGATTCCAGTGAAGTCCATCATTTACCTCCCACGGAAATCAGGCCGGGCACGGCGACTTTCTTCTCTATCACACGCATCAACAGCATCAGGCTCATGTTCAGCGTGAAGTAGATGAGGGTGGCCAGCGTGAAGGCTTCGAACAGGTTCGCGGAAAACTCGGCGGTCTGTTTGGTCTGCGCGAGCAACTCCATCAGGCCGATCAGAGACGCCACCGAAGAGTTCTTGAACACGTTCAGGAATTCGGAGGTAAGTGGCGGAATGATGATCCGATAGGCTTGAGGCAGCAGCACGTTCCAGTAGATCTGCGGCAGCTTGAAACCCATGGCGCGGGCGGCTGATTCCTGGCCCTTTGGCAGCGCCTGGATGCCGGTGCGGACCTGTTCGCAGACCCGTGCAGCAGTAAACAGGCCCAGACAGACCACAACGCTCAGGAATGCCGAGGTGGTCGGGTTGAGGTCTTGCTTGTACCACTCCTGCAGGTTTGCAGGCAGCAGGTCGGGTACCAGGAAGTACCAGATGAACAGCTGCACCAGCAGTGGCACATTACGGAAGATTTCCACGTAGGTCGTGGCAATGCCTGACACAAGGCGGCTCGGTACGGTGCGCATGACACCCAGTATCGAACCCAGTATCAAGGCGATGATCCAGGCGACGACTGCAATGGCGATAGTCCAGCCCAGACCGGATATGAACCAGTCCAGATAGGTTTCGCTGCCGACGCCGGTGGACTTGAAGAACACGCCCCAGTCCCAGTTGTAATTCATCAGGGTCTCCCCCTCTTGTTCTATTGCTATCGAGATGCACGCAGTGTCGGTTCCCGAGCGGGTGATTCAGCCCGCTCGGGGTGCAGTCAGTTCAGCGACGCCGAACCGGTTGCTCAGGCTTTCTTTTCTTCGATTGCTTTAGCGGGTTCGGCCGCCTGGTCGGTCGGATTCTTGATCAGCTCTTTGATTTTTTCGCTCATCGGGAATTCGAGGTTCAGACCTTTTGGCGGGACCGGGGACTGGAACCACTTGTTGTAGATCGTGTTGATATCGCCCGACTTGTAGGTTGCGACGATGGCGTCGTCCACGGCCTTCTTGAACGGTGCATCGCCTTTGCGAACCATGCAGCCGTAGATTTCGTAGGACTGTGCGGTACCGGTCACTGCCCAGTCATCCGGCTTCTTGGCCTTGGCCATTTCGCCTGCCAGCAGGGCGTCGTCCATCATGAACGCGACGGCGCGGCCCGATTCCAGCATCTGGAAGGACTCACCGTGGTCCTTGGCGGAGATAACGTTCATGCCCATCTGCTTGTCGGCGTTCATGGCCTTCAGGATGCGCTCGGACGTGGTGCCGGCGGTGGTCACGACGTTCTTGCCTTTCAGGTCATCGAAGTCCTTGTAGCTGGAGTCTTTCTTGGACAGTAGACGGGTGCCGACCTCGAAGATGCCGACCGAGAAATCAACCTGCTGCTGACGCTCGACGTTGTTGGTGGTCGAGCCACATTCCACGTCGACGGTGCCGTTCTGAACCAGCGGAATACGGGTCTGGGACGTCACCAGGTTGTACTTGACCTTCAGGTCAGGCATGTCCAGTTCTTTCTTGATGCCTTCGACGATCTTCAGCTGGATGTCATGGGAGTAGCCCATCGGCACGCCGGAAGCGTCAGCAATGTAGGAGAACGGGATGGAGGCGTCGCGGTGGCCGAGGGTGATGGTGCCGGACTCTTTGATCTTCTTCAGAGTGCCAGTCAGTTCTGCTGCGAAAACCGGAGTGCTGATCAGAGCGGCAGCGATTGCTGCGCCCAGCAGATGGGGAACGATGCGCATCGATGAATCCTCGATTTCATTTTTATTGATAGGACGCCTTGAGGGACATCCACTTCTTTGACGATGGCTTCAACGGCGTCCAGGGTAGACACACGCTAATGTCGAAGCGGTCGATGCAAAGTGTAGAGCATGAGTCGTGCCAAGCTGTCGAGGATGGTCAACTGACTGAAATTAAAGGGGTTTTATCTGGATGCGGTGTGTTGGGCGGCAGGGGCTCGTCCGGGATGCCGAATCTTGCAGCGATGGGTGTTCGGAAAACCGAATGGACTGGGGCAGAGGGGGGAAGTAATGCCGAAGGGTGTGAAGGGCATCATAGGCAGCGGCGGATGCCGTCAGCATCACTAACATCGAACCGTGGGAGGCGGCTTGCCGGCGATGAACGATGACGCGATTTTTCTGATAGACCGCGTTGACTGCATCGCGGGCAGTTCCCTCTTATCAAACAACCTGTAACCTACTGAAGAAACTGGATTTTGTGGGAGCGGACTTGTCCGCGAATACTGTATTTCAGACGATGAATATTCGTCGAATGTACTGGCCTTTTCGCGGACAAGTCCGCTCCCACAGAGTTTGCCGCGCGACAGCGCTACGTCGAAGACGTGGTGGCGCCTCCCACAGGCAAGTGTCTGCTGCGCGACAGCACTACGTCGAAGACGTGGTGTGCCTCCCACAGAAAACCGGGTTTCTTCCGTGGTCGTGTGAGAAAAGGCGGCTGGTTTGACGCCACAGCCGCCTACACAAGTTTTCCGGTTATCGCTCGAACCAAGCGCTGCGACTGATCAGGCCGCTTCAATTGCCGCCTTGTTGCGCGCAACCGTTTCCAGATAATTGCTCACCGCTGCCTGTTCTTCAGGCGTAGTAAACAGACCCAGCTTGGTACGGCGCCACAGGATGTCATCGATACTGGTGGCCCATTCCTGATCGCACAGGTAATCAACTTCTCGGGCATACAAGCCGCCA
>Ga0326721_10000652_pt1 | contig 10708 bp, 10 predicted proteins | sample SGPome_FD_203951 | JGI IMG/M metagenome (GOLD analysis project Ga0326721, IMG submission 203951) | Soil microbial communities from Southern Great Plains, Lamont, Oklahoma, United States - SGP_1_2016 | ecosystem: Engineered > Artificial ecosystem > Soil microcosm > Unclassified | place: USA...
GTGATTCTCAACTTCGCGTTCGCGGTGGGCATGGTGGAGATCGCGTTGATCGTGGGCGGCGGCGTCCTCAACGTGCCGTACCTGCCAGTGGAGATCCTGCAGCGATCCACCACCTTCAGCCCGAACATTCCGCTGACCGCGGCGATGGGAGCCGTGCTGGTGGTCATCGCGCTGATCGGTCAGGCGGCGGCCGGCCGGCTCAACAGGAAGGCCTCCAGCAGTGGAAACAGCTAGCGGCTTCCGCCGGGCCATTCGGGGCGTCACCCTGCTGTGCGCGCTGGTGATCATCTCTCCGCTCGTCGCCATGGTGCTGTTCTCCTTCTCCGGGCAGGTGGAGGCGATCCCGAGCATCTGGACCACGAAGTGGTACACGTTCAACTCCGGCGACGTGCTTTCCTCCGTCGCGCACACCCTGGAGATCTCCGTACCGGCAGTGCTGATCGCCCTGGTGATCGCCGCTCCGCTGTCCTACGCGATGGCTCGCTGGTCCTTTCCGGGCAAGCAGTTCATCAACCAGATGATCCTGCTGCCGATGCTCGTCCCGGGCACCGTGCTCGGCCTGGCCCTGTTGGAGCTCTACAACACGGGGTTCATGGCGCGCATCCCGGGACTGACCTTCCTGATCGCCGCTCACGTGGTGGTCGTCCTGCCGGTGGTGGCGCGCCCGATCATCGCCGCTCTGGAACAGATGGATGTCGAACTCGAAACCGCCTCCATGTCCCTGGGCGCGAATCCCACCCAGACGGTGCGGAAGGTGACCGTTCCCATCGTGTTTCCAACCGTCCTGGTCGGGGCCATCTTCGGGTTGGCCCGGAGCATCACCGACTTTGCGATCACATTGTTCCTGGTTCCTGTCGGCTTCCTCCCGATGTCGATCAAGATCTACAACTCCACCAACTACAGCATTCCCCAATTGACCAGTTCCAACGCGGTGATCCTGCTCGTCCTCTCGCTGATCGTCGTCGGTCTCGGCGAGGTCGCCGCACGGCGGACGTCCAGAGGTTGACGGGTATGAAGAAGGGTGCGCTCGGATGGCCGAGGTAGAAATACGCGATCTGGAGAAGTCCTACGGCATCGTGAAGTCCGTCGATGGCGTCTCGCTCGACGTCGCCGATGGTGAGTTGGTCACGTTGCTGGGCTCCAGCGGATGCGGCAAGACGACCACCCTTCGTATCGTCGCCGGGCTGATCAGCGAGGACCGGGGAACCGTGGCTATCGGTGGCAAGGGGATGCGTGGCGTGCCGCCGTGGCGGCGCAACGTCGGCGTGGTGTTCCAGAGCTATGCGCTCTTCCCGCACATGACCGTGCGGGACAACATCGCCTATGGCCTGCGGCTGCGCAGATGGGAGGGCGGCAAGATCCGCGCTCAGGTCGAGAAGCTGGCACAGATCGTCGAGATCGATCGATTGCTCCCGCGCTACCCGCGCGAACTGTCCGGTGGGCAGCAGCAGCGCGTGGCGGTCGCCCGGGCTTTGGCGATCGATCCCGACGTGCTGCTCATGGACGAGCCGCTCAGCGGCCTGGACGCGAATCTCCGGGAACGGGTGCAGTACGAGCTGCGGGCGTTGCAGCAGGCCGCAGGCACCACGACGATCTATGTGACCCATGATCAGCAGGAGGCATTCGCGCTGTCGGACCGGGTAGCGGTCATGAACAACGGGCGCATCGAGCACGTCGGCACGGCCGCCGAGGTGTACAACGAGCCGGCCACTGCCTTCACCGCCGGCTTCATCGGATCGAACAACAAGTTCGTCGCGACGGTGGTGGGAACTGACTCCGCTGGTGGCGGTGTCATCACCCAGGCTGGCGCGAAGCTGACCTTCCAGAGCCGCCGCGATGGTCAGCCGAAGGCAGGTAATGCCGTGGACGTCGTGATCCGAGCCAATCGCATCAAGGTGGGCACCGGCGATGGCCCGTGCTCCTACCCGGCGCGGGTGGTGGGTTGCACCTTCTCCGCGGCCGGCTGGCGGATAACGGCCGACATCGATGGCCTACAGCTGCGGGCTGACCTCGCCGAGACGGAACTACCCAGCGGCGGGCGCCGCGGACCGCAGCCCGGCGAAGAGATCTGGCTGTCAATCGACCCGGCGGACGTCTGGGTCTTCGAGACCGAACAAGAGAAGGGCTGACGCTGTGCCGGAAAGACTCAAGCTCGCTGTCGTCGGGTGCGGCTACGTAGCACAGAACGACTATTTCCCCGTGCTCGCCGCGGCGGATGTCCGGGAACGGGTGGAGGTCGTCGGGGTGTGCGACACCGCCCCGGGCCGGGCAGCCGACACCGCCGAACGGTTCGGCTTCGCGGCCGGCTTCACCGATCTGGACTCCCTGCTCGAACGGAGCAGGCCGGACCTGGTCGCGATCCTCACGCCGATCCCGCTGCACTACGACCAGGCGAGCCGCTGCCTGCGGGCCGGGGCACACGTCTACGTCCAGAAGACGATGACCAGCACGCTGGCCGAAGCGCGGGAACTGACCGAGCTCGCGGCAGAGCTCGATCGGGTGCTCACTGCCTCGCCGGGCCAGATGCTCGACGACGCGCACCGGATCGCGGCCGAGACGATTGCCGCCGGCAAGATCGGCGACGTCTGCTTCGTTCGTGGTCAGGGCCCACACCCGGGGCATGAGAACGGCCAGCTCAACGGCGCCGATCCGGCCTGGTACTACTTGCCCGGCGGCGGCCCGCTGCCCGATGTGGCGGTCTACCCGCTGACCAGCCTCACCAGCCTGGTCGGCCCGGTGACCGGGGTGAGCGCAACCAGCGGGCGAGCGCTCAAGCAGCGCTTCTGGGAAGGCCGCCCGCTGGATCTGAAGGAGGACGACAGCTGGGTGCTGGCGCTGGACTTCGGCAACGGCGTGCTGGGTTCGGTACACGCGAACTTCGTCAGCCGAAAGTTCAACACGCCACAGGTGGAGATCTTCGGCTCCACCGGAGCGATCCAACTGGGTGGCTGGACGAACCCCGACGTGCCCATCGAGATGTACCTGCCGGACGAGCCCGCCGACGGGGGCTCGGGGTGGAGCCGCCCGCAACTGCCGACCCGCGATGCGGACAGAAAGCCAACCGTCCGCGACCTGCTGCACACCGTGGACGTGCTGCTCGATGGTCAACAGCCACTGTTGAGCGGCCGGCAGGCCACCCATGTCATCGAGGTGATCGAGGCAGCCCGGCGGTCGGCCCGTGACGGTGTGCCAGTGGAGGTCACTTCGACGTTCTAGCGACCGCGCCACCTGGCCTGAACCGAACAGTGAACAGAGATTAGGAAGGAAATTCACTCATGCGCTTGATTCCAAGCGTTCTGAACTGGAGCTACCACCGAGAGTACTGGGGCGCTTGGAGCTCGAGCCTCGACAGCTACGTTCCGCGCGTCGCCGCGCTCGCGAAGAAGCACGGCTTCGAGCAGTCCGGGATCAACCTCGGAGTCGGTGGTGAGCAAAACCAGCTGGCAAGCTTCGATCCTGCCTACGTCGCCGAGGTTCGTACCCGGCTGGATGACAACGGCCTGCAGATCATCCCGATCCTCGGGAGCCTGGATATCCACGCCGACCCGTCGTTCGTCGCCCGGTCGGTGGAAGCGTTCAAGCCGGCGCTCGAGCGCGCCGCGGTCCTCGGGGCGACCGTGTCGACGTTCGGCACCAGCCTGCACGGTCGGCTGACCCGGGAGAAGGCGGTGTCCATCTACGCCGAGGCCGCGGCTGAGATCTGCGCCATTGCCGCCGAGTTCGGTCAGTCGTTGTGCTCGGAGAACTACAACACGTTCACCAGCGATGAGCTGATGGCTGTGGTGGAACGCTCCGGCGCCTCGAATCACGGCTACCTCAACGACATCGGCAACTGGCTGATCACCGGCGAAGATCCCCATTCGGTCAGCAAGAAGCTGCTGCCGCGGACGTTGCACGTCCATATCAAGGACTACGCCCTGGACGATGGCGTGTGGCGCAGCGTTCCGCTGGGCGACGGCATCGTCCCGGTCGCCAAGATCCTGCAAGCCCTGAAGGACTCCGCCAACGACGCCACGGTGTACCTGGCTCTGGAGACCGACCTCGATTCCGACGGCGAGGACGAGGCACTCGATCGTAGCTACGCCTACTACGCGAACTGGGCGGCGCAGGCCGCCGAAGGAGGAAACTGATGAAGCTGGGTTGCTCGGTCTGGAGCATCACGGGCCGGTACGGGCCACCGTACGGCGACGCGCTGGAAACGATCGCCGAGCTCGGCTTCGACGGCACCGAGCTGATCGTGTCCTCCACCGACGAGATGGACAAGTATTTCTCCGAGACGCAGTCGGCTGAGCTGCGAGCTCGGCTGGAACGGCTCAACCTGGAGCTGAGCCAGTTCGTCGTCTACAAGGACATGATCGACGGACTGGCCAGCATGGACGCGGCCCGGATCGAGGGCGCGCTGGAGATCTTCGAGCGTGGCTGTGTGATTGCCAGCGCTCTTGGCACCGACACCATCAACACCGTGTCGCACTGGATTCCCGGCCTGACGTCCCCCAATCCCTACCCGCCGGCGTTCGTGCATGTCAGCAAGTCGCCGTTAGGCTCCTTCTCGCCGAAGCTGACCTTCAGCTACCCGGCGTTCGACTGGGACGAGGTGTGGACGTCCTACGTGACCGCGATCCAGCGCGCCTGCGATATCGCGGCCAAGCATGGGCTGCGGTTCTCCCTCGAAGGCCATCCGCACGTGATCGTCAGCCATGTCGACAGCTTCATCGCGTTCCACCGTGAGGTGGCGCGGCCGAACTTCGGCATGAACTACGACACCGGCATGCAGAGTGACCAGCGCGAACACGTCCCGGTTTCGATCAGGAAGCTCGGCAAGCGCTTGTTCCACATGCACATTCGCGACTCGGACTCCCTGGTCGTGCACCAGCTCCCGGTCGGCCAGGGACTGCTCGACTGGGACGCCATCGTGGCCGAGCTGATAGACGCCGGCTACGACGGGTACCTGTCGATCGAGCTGGGTGGCTATCTCGACTCGGTCCGTTGGGTGCGGGAGTCGCGCGAATACCTGCTGCGGATCCTCGACGGGGCCGCGGCGCGTGGGGGCGCGATGGCGCGGTGATGGCCGAGGATGCCTGGCGGATCCAGGGCAACCTGATCTGGCCGGACGGTGGGATCCGACCAGGCACGGTCACGGTCGAGGCAGGCCTGATCACCTCGGTGGATGAGCAGGGGGCTGCCGCGCCGGTAGCCCCCGGCTGCCAGACCCTGCACGGGGACCTGGTCGGACCCGGTTTCATCGACCTCCACATGCATGGCGCGGTGGGCGCCGACTTCATGTCGGCGAGCGCCGCCGAGGCTCACCGCATCGCGGAATTCGCCGTGCGGCACGGCGTGACGGGGGTCGTGGCATCGGCGGTGACGGCTGACCGCGCCGCCATCGCCGATGCGTTACGGGCGATCGCCGTCGCGATGCGCGACCAGCAGGTGGCGGCCAGCCTGGGTGAGCCGGCGGCCGGAAGCCGGCTGCTCGGCGCGAACTTGGAGGGCCCGTACCTGAGCCAGGCTCGACGAGGTGGCCAGGATTCGGCCACCATCCGGGCGGCGGACATCAGCGAGTTCGGGGAATGGGCAGCGATCGCGCCCATCCGGCTGATCACCGTGGCGCCGGAGCAGGACGGCGTGCCGGAGCTGATCGAGCACATCGTCCGGACCAGCCCCGACACGGTGCTGTCCGCCGGTCACACCGATGCCAGTTACGAGCAGACGCGGCGAGGCATCGAACTGGGTATCCGGCATTTCACCCACTTCCTGTGCGGGATGAGCGGCTTCCACCACCGGGCGCCGGGCGCGGTGGGGGCGGGTCTGCTGAGTGAGGGGGCCACCGTCGAGCTGATCGCTGACCTCGTCCACGTTCACCCGGCGGCGCTGCGGCTCGTCGCGCAGGCCCGGGGCTCGGACAAGATCGCGCTGGTCACCGACTCGGTGAATTTCTGCGGGATGCCGGACGGCACGTATCCGAAGCGGGGTCGGGAATACCGGGTCGCTGACGGTTCGGTGCACCTGCCGGACGGCACGCTGGCGGGCAGCCTGCTGACCATGAATATCGCGGTCAAGAACATGGCCGAGGCTGGAGTGGGGGTCCCGGCAGCGTGGCGGATGGCATCGGCGGTGCCGGCGGCGATTCTGGGAATGAGCGCCTACGCCGGGAGCTTGGCCCCGGGGCGGCCAGCGGACATCGCCGTGCTGGACAGCCATTTCGCGCCTCGATACACGATGGTGCGCGGTTCGCTGGCCTACGACAGCACGCGCGAGGGATCTAAGGAACACGTGTGACGCACCAGAACCAGCAGCCGGTCTATCTCGGCATGGACGTCGGCGGCACCAACGTCAAGTATGGCCTGGTCGACGCGGCCGGCGCCATCCTGTGGGGCTCCCGGGTCGCCACGCCCGCGCAACGTCCGCTGCCGGTGGAGGCGATCGTCGACATCGCCGCCGGCGCCTTGGATCGGGCGGCGCGCTCGGGCCACGTCGTTCTCGGCGTCGGCGTCGCGAGCCCGGGCCGAGTCGACCCGAACACCGGCGTCGTCCTGGAGGCGTCCAACCTGCACTGGAAGGAGACCGCTCTGGGGCACGGCCTGGAACGCAAGATCGGGCTGCCGGTCCGGGTGCTCAATGACACGAACGCCGCCGCCCTGGGGGAGTTCGGGGCGCCGCAGCAGTCAGATCCGGCCACCAGCCTGATGTGCATCTCACTGGGAACCGGAGTCGGCGCCGGGCTGATCCTCGACGGCGCCCTCTACAGCGGGCCACACTTCGCGGCGGGCGAGATCGGGCACGTGATCGCCGATCCGTTCGGCCGGCCCTGTGTCTGCGGCGGCATCGGTTGCCTCGAGACGATCGCAGCCGGCCCGGCCATCGTTCGTGAATTCACTGAGCGACTGGCCGGTGAGAGGGACTCGCTCGCTGAGGGCAGCAGCCCGGTCACCGGCTTGACCCTGTCCGACGTGGTCGCCTCCGCACGGGACGGGAACCCCGCGGCAACCGGGGCGCTGTCCGCGGCCGCCACTGCCTTGGGCATTCAGGTAGCCAACTGCTGCAACCTGCTGGACATCTCGCTGTTCCTCATCGGCGGCGGCGTGGCCAACATCCACTGGCCGATGGTGTCGGAAATCGGCCGGATCGCTCACAGCTACGTGATGCCAAGCAAACGGCGGCGGCTCCAGGTACGCAAGTCACGAATGATCGACCGGGCCGCCATTCTCGGCGCGGTGCTGTTCTTGCGCGAGAACGTACACATCTAAGAACCCATTGATTCGAAAGGCTAGACGTGAGTAAAGCAACCGCACCACTACGTGTCGGCATCCTCGGCGCCGGCTTCATGGGCTCGGCCCACGCGGCCTGCTACGACCGGCTGGGCGTTCCGATCGAGATGATCTCATCGCGCTCGGCCGCCAAGGTGGCTGACCGGCAGCCCGCCACCCGGTGGTCGGCTGACTTCGAGGAGGTGATCAACGATCCCGCCGTCGACTGTGTCGACATCACCCTGCCCAACCACCTGCATCGCGATGCCGCGCTGGCCTGCGCCCGCGCCGGCAAGCCGTTCCTGATCGAGAAGCCACTTGCCCGCAACGTGGCCGAGGCGACCGAGATCGTCGAAGCAGCCGAAGCGGCCGGGCTGCCGGCGGTGTACGGCGAGAACGTGCGGTTCAAGCCGAGCATGCTGCGGGCCAAGACGATCATCGACGAGGGTGGACTCGGCAAGATCCTGATGCTGCGCGCCAACGAGGTGCACAACGGGCCCTTTCACAGCGACTGGTTCTGGGATTCGGATCTGACCGGCGGCGGCGCGGTGATCGACATGGGTATCCACGGCATCTTCGCCCTGGAGTGGTTCATGGGGTCGAAGGTCACCCGGGTCTACGCCGAGGCCGGCGTGCTGAAGTGGGCGGAGCACTGCCGTGGCACGACCGAGGACAGCGCGGTGGTGGTGCTGCGATTCGAGAACGGCGGGCTGGCGGAGCTGGTGGTCAGCTGGGCCATCGCCGGTGGCATCGATGTCCGGTTCGAGGTCTTCGGCAGTGCCGGCACCGCCTACCTCGACAGCGCGCGCGCCGCTCGCGGCCTGACCATCTACAGCGAACCGGGATACGGCCGCGGCCTGGATGCCGAAACCAAGGAGCGCCCGCACGTCGCCGGCACCCAGGGCTGGAGCTGGCCCACGGCCGATGAGTGGTCCGAACACGGCCACCTGGCCGAGATCCGGCATTTCCTGGCCTGCGCGGCCGGGCTCGAAACCCCGATCTGCACCCTGGCGGACGGCCGGCGGGCGTTGCAGATCGTGGACGCCATCTACCGTTCGGTGCGGACCGGCGCCGCCGCGCTGGTCGACTAGGCAGCGACCGCCCCGGAGGCGCAGCGATGGTCGACCTGCACGTGTACGGGCTGGGCGGCACGATCGCCGTCTCGTCGTCGAACGGCGAGCCGGACCTAGGAATCGGCACGCTGATCGCCGACCTGCCCGCAGAACTCGCCGGGCACGTGAGCCGGGCCTGCTCGTGGCGGCAGCTGCCGTCGGCCGACCTCCGCCTCGCCGACGTGATCGCGCTCGCAGCCGACGTCTGCGCGTGCGTTCCCGCCGACGCCGGGGTGGTGGTCACCCAGGGCACCGACACCTTGGAGGACAGCGCGTTCGCGCTCGACCTGCTGCTCGGTCGGCGGCGGACCGTGGTGCTCACCGGCGCCATGCGGACACCCGGCGCGCCGGGCTGGGATGGCGTCAGCAACGTCGCCGATGCCATGAGGGTCGCTTGCGCAGCCGAGTCAGCCGGACTAGGGGCGCTGGTGGTCTTCGACGGCGAGATTCATGCCGCGCGGTTCGTGCGCAAGCTGCACGCGCAACGGTTGTCGGCGTTCGGTTCCGTCACCGGGCCGATCGGCTGGGTGAGCGAGGGTCGGGTGGAGATCGTCTGCCAGCCACGTTCCGGCGTCGAGATCGCGCTGCAGAGCCTGACCGGCCTGGACGAACTGGGCGATGTGCCGCCGGTCGCGCAGTACAGCGTGGCCATCGGCGACGACGGTCGCCTGCTGCCGGAATTGGCCGATCGCGGCTATGCCGGTCTGGTCATCCAGGGGCTGGGCGGTGGGCACGTTCCCTCGGGCTTGGCGCCGCTGCTCGGCGAGCTGGCGGCTACGATGCCGGTGGTGCTGACCCGGGGAACGACCGGTGGGACCACCTTGTCGGGAACCTATCGCTATGCCGGTTCCGAACTGGACCTGCTGTCTCGCGGCGTCCTGGGCGGTGGCTGGCTCAGTGCGCGTCAGGCCCGCGTGCTGCTCAGCCTGCTACTCGCCCAGGGAGCCGGATTGACCACCGTGGCGGAGGTATTCGGTCACTACGGCGGGTCCGCCCGGCGCGGCTCCGCAGCGGTGAGGTAGGCCGACATCGCGGCGAGGCGGGTCGAGGGCCTAGGCCGAGACAACTGGAAGAGGTATTCGTGGTGACACCCGAGGTCCTGAAACGCGGTTTGTGGGGGGTGCTGGCAACGCCGTTCAGGGATGAGAGCGGACCGATCGATTTCCCCTCACTGGAACGGCAAGTGGAGCTGCATCACCAGGCCGGCTCGGTCGGCGTGGTGGCCCTGGGCGTGTTCGGTGAGGCTGCCAAGCTGTCAGCGGATGAGCAGGCCTCGGTGGTGAGGTTCGTCAGCGACCTGCTGCCGGATCAGCGGATTGTGGTCGGGCTGTCCGCGCTGACCACCGAAGGCGTGATCTCCGCGGCTCAGGAGCTGGCCGAGGCCAGCACCCGTCCACCGGCGTTGATGGTGCAGATCAACAACTCCGATCCGGACATCGTGATCGAGCATCTGTCGACGGTGGCGGGCCGGACCGGACTGGGCATCGTCTTGCAGGACTATCCGGTGGCCAGCGGCGTCCATATCGACAGCGCCGAGGTTGCCCGCATCGCCCAGGCTTGCCCGGCGGTCATCGCCGTGAAGTCGGAGGCCCCACCCACCACCTTGGCGATCGAGACCATCACCGCCGCGGTCGACATCCCGGTATTCGGTGGCCTTGGTGGCCTGGGGCTGCTGGACGAGCTCGCGGCTGGCGCGGCCGGGGCAATGACCGGTTTCTCCTTTCCGGAAGTGCTGGCCAGGGTGGTGTCGGCCTACCGATCCGGTGGCTATCTCGCCGCTAGGCAGGAATACCTGCCCTGGCTGCCCCTGGTCAATTTCGAGGCCCAGGCCGCGATAGGCCTGGCCATCCGCAAGGCGTCGCTGCAACTGCGCGGCGTCTTCGACAACGGAGCGGTCCGCCCGCCGGGACTGCAGCTGACCGAGGCGATGCGCAGGATCCTGCATCAGCACCATGACGCCCTGCCGAGCTTCTGATGCCGTTCTATGCCGGCGACGTGATGCTGGATGCTTCGTACAAGGGAGTTCCATACGGAGCGCGGGTGCGGCTGGCCGACGTGGGCGCTCAGGGCTGGAACGTAGTGGCCGGTGACCTGGCCCTTCCGCTGCTCACGGTCAGTCGCGATGCGCTGCAGAACAATATCGCCGTGATGGCCGACTATTGCGCTCGGCACGGTGTCCTGCTTGCACCCCATGGCAAGACGACGATGTCGCCGCAGATCTTCCGGCTGCAGTTGGAGGCCGGCGCCTGGGGCTTGACGGCGGCCACCGTCGGCCAGGCGCAGCTGATGCGGGAGTTCGGGATCCAACGGATCCTGCTGGCCAACCAGCTGGTGGATCGCGCCGCGATC
>Ga0326721_10000653_pt1 | contig 10689 bp, 4 predicted proteins | sample SGPome_FD_203951 | JGI IMG/M metagenome (GOLD analysis project Ga0326721, IMG submission 203951) | Soil microbial communities from Southern Great Plains, Lamont, Oklahoma, United States - SGP_1_2016 | ecosystem: Engineered > Artificial ecosystem > Soil microcosm > Unclassified | place: USA...
GCTCACCAAGGGCTTCCAGGTCTTGGCGTACCACTGGCGGTCGACGTCCTGGGTCGCAGTGCCGTCCGCGCTGAGACCGGCCACCAGAGTGCCGTTCAACCAGGTCTGCGCCGTCCCAGCGGTTCCGTCGATCTTGTACTCCAGGCACTGCCAGCCGGTGGTCGGCAGGGCCTTACTCTGCGCCACCCCGGCCGGGCTCTGCTCCGGCAACGTGGCATCGTCGGACGAGCGGTTCCACTGCAGGGCCCCGTTCTGCCCACCGATCCGCAGGTCCTTGCCGGCGTCGTTGAGATCGGTCATCGCGATCATCGTCACGTGACTGGTCGGCAGCGGCGTGGAGTGCCTGACATAGGCCCGCACGTACAGCGGGCCGCCAGTGTCCAGCCGGTGCGTGGCCTGGACGAACACGTGGTTGCAGTAGCCGGCCGCACCGTCCACCCGAAGCGATCCGGATCCGCTGTGCACGACCGAGCGATCCACGACCGCGGCGCCGGAACCGGTGCAGTCCGGTTGCACCACGGTCCAATGCCCGGTCCCGGACGGCGCGGCGCCGGCCACCATGTCCTCGAAGCCGTCACAGACCAACGCGGCCGACCCGCAGCTGGACGTCCCGACAGTCGACGACGGGGCAGCAGTGGTGGCTGCCGTCGTCGACACCCCGGTGGTGGACGTCGCCGGTGCCGTGGTGGCGCTGGTACCCGAGCCGTCGCAGGCCGACCCGTTCAGCTTCACGTTGCTGGGCGGCGGGGTGGCCGGCCCGTTCGCCGTGAATCCGATGTTGACCTGGGCATTAGTGCCGATAGTTCGATTCCAGGACGGCGCGACGGCGGTGATCGTGGTGCCGGACGCGGTGACATCGGCGTTCCAGCCGCTTTGCAGGGTGACGCCGGTTGGAACGGTGAACGTCACGGTCCACGGCGTCAGCGCCGGGCCTTTGTTCAGCACCGTGACGCTGCCCTGATAGCCGCCCGTCCAAGCACTCACCGCAACCTGCGCGGTGCACGAGCCGGTGCCCGGCGACTGCGTCGCCGTCGAGGTTGCCGTCGAACTGCTGGTCGGGCTGGTGGAGACGGTCGGGGAGGCAGTCTGCTGCGGCTGGCCGCCGTACCCCGGGATACCGATGACCTGGCCGTTGCCGCCGTCGAAGACGACGTCCGAACAGCTGTAGAAGGTCTCCTGGCTGTCCGAGCGCTGCCAGACCGTGTAGATCATGTGCCGGCCGCTCTTGCCACTGGGCAGTTTGACGTTCCAGTAGTACTCGGCCTGCCCGTTCGGCGTGGTCTCGTCCCAGGTCGAGAACGGCTGGTCCTCGAGGTCGTCCCAGGCCAGCGCCTTGGTCGGGTCGTATCCGTTCTTGGTGACGTAGAGCCGGAACTGACCCGGATGCGCCGCCCAAGCGTTGTAGTGGAAGGTCCAGTCGGCGCCACTGGTCAGCCGGGTGGCCGGCCAGTCGTTCGCCGGGACGTCATAGGGGGCCCACTTGGTGGTGCCGCCACCGCAGAGTTGGCCGTCCGGGATGAAACCCCTGGTCCGCCCGGCTCCGTCGGACCGCAGCACGCCGAACCAGTCGTAAAGCGGCTGGGTGCCACCGGTCGCGACCGCCTTGGCGCACTCCGGGTTCTGTGGCTTCAGGTCACCCCCGGCCAGTAGTCCGTCCTGATAGCAGAGGTAGGTCCGGCTGCCCGGACTCGTCGGTGCTCCGTGAGCTGCCGCCCCGGTCGCGGTCAGCACCGTGAGACCGGCAGCAGCAATCACGACGAGCACAAACGTCGCTATTCGGTGTCGAACCGTACGGTGTCGCATTGCCGTGGAGAACCATCTTGTGATCATCGGGATCCATCCTGATCATCTATAAGGGGCATCTCAGACCACCGCACAGGCGGTGCCGTTCAGAGCGAAGGCGGCCGGCTTGCGATTCTGCGCGGTCCAGCTACCGAGGAAGCCGAAAGTGACCGAGCCCTTAGCCGCGATCGTTGCGGTGTAATCGACGTTCGTGGCGGTGACCCCGGTGGCCGAATTCGCCGCGGTGGCACCCCACATCTGGGTGACCAGTTGCCCGTCCGGGAAGGCCCAGGCCAAGGTCCAGCCTTTGATCGGCTGGGTACTGGTGTTGGTGATCTGCACCTCGCCCTGGAAGCCGGACGTCCACTGGCCGGTCACCGAGTACTTCACCGAGCACCCGGCAGCCGGCGGCGGAGCGGTCGTGGCAGTACCAGTTGGCGTGGCACTGCTGGTCGGGCTGGCACTACTGGTCGGACTGGCACTACTGGTCGGGCTGGCACTGCTGGTCGGGGTCGCGCTGCTGGTCGGGGTGGGTTCGGTGCCGGTCTCCGAGGTGTCCCCGTAGATCACGCCTCGACCGTTGGTTCCGAGGTACACCCGGCCGAACACCCGAGGATCACCGGTGATGGTCGAGCCGGTCCAGCCCCACTGGTGAGCGTCGTCGTTGATCCGCACCCAGGTCTTGCCGGTATCGGTGGAACGGAAGATCCCCCGAACGCCGCCGATCTTCGCGCTGCTGTACAGCGTCTGATAGCTGGCTCCAGGAGCGGCTTTTCCGAATCCGATGACGTCCGCCTCGGCCACCCCGGAGAGCTTGGTGAAGCTGGCGCCGGTATCGGTCGAGTGCCAGAGCCCGTAGTTGTCGGTGGTGCCACCGGCCAGCCAGATGTCACCCTGACGCCCGGGCACAGCCTTGAACCGGACCGAACTCGACGGCAGACCGCTGGCCGCCGAGGCGCTGAAGGTGGCCCCGCCGTCCTTGCTGACGTAGAACTTTCCGGCCGAGTAGCCGTAGAAGATGCTCGCGCTGACCCGGTCCGACTCGACCACCGCACCCTGCGGCAAGCCGCTCGCGGTGGCCCACGAATTGCCGAAACCAACCGAATAGCTCGGCGTTCCGCCGTCCGGGCTCCAGACGAAACGGCTGCCGTCGGCAGCCGCCGCGATCGTGCCCCCGCCGGTGACCCCACTGGGTTCGGCGTTCGCCTGGAACCAGTTGGCACCACCGTCGGTGGAGAAGGCCGCCCGATTGACGTTCGGGTTGGCGGTCTTGTCGATGTTGCCGGCCCGGACCATGGTGGCCGGGTTGGTCTCGGCATAGTCGATGCTGGTGCTCGAAGCGTACGTCGGCTGGGTGAACATCAGGCTCGGGACCTTGGTCAGGTCGGTGTGCCGGAACCCATCGACGTCACCCAGCGCGGACAGCAATGGCGCGCCGGTAGGCGGGCTGATCAGATCCAGGACGGCGGTCTCCTCGATCCCCTGCGCCCGTACGCCGATGTTCACCGTGCCGCCGGTGTCCCACGCAGTGAGGTTGTCGGTGCCGTAGAGGGTGGCCCCGGTGCCGTACATCATCCGGTTGGAGTTGAACGGGTCGATCTCCAGCCCTTCGGTCATCCAGCCCAGCTTGGGGCTGGTTTCCGGCGGGGACGCGTTGTTTCCGAACGACAACCACGGTGAAGCCGAGGCATCGAGGGTGTAGCGGTTGACCCGGGTCGGATAGCTGCTGTAGTCCCACGCCTTGGTCCAGGTGGCACCGCTGTCGGTGCTCCGGTAGATCTGCGTGTCCGGCCACCAGGAGCTGTACGCGGTGACCATCAGCGTGCCCGGCTTCTGCCGATCCACCGTCAGCCCGGAGTAACCGAAGTAGTTGTTGCTGGAATCGCTGGAGGGCACCGGGCTGACCTGGGTCCAGGCCCCGGTAGCGGTATTCAGCTTCCAGACGTCGCCGTGGGCTCCGGCGTACGGGCCGGCGACGTCACTGGTGCTGATGAACAGGTTGCCGGTGCCTTCGTCCAGCACTCCCTTGTGCGGGATGAACCCGGTGGGCGCGCCCGACACCGGCGCCCAGGTGGCGCCCGCATCCGTCGACTTGTAAACCGGGTTCTGCTTGTCCGCGACGCCGGCGTAGATCGTCGAGGTGGCTTGCCCGGCGGTGCCGTTGCGGCCGTCGAAGGTCACCCAGACCACGCCCTGCTGGTCGCTCTGCAATCCGCTGCTGTCGGACGGGTCGTCGGCGTAACTGCCCGGGTTGGTGAAGCTGCTGACCTTGGCCCAGGTGACGCCCGAGTCGGTGCTGCGCCACAACCCGTGCCCACCGGAGGTACCCAGGTACAGCACGCTGTTCTTGTGCGGGTCGACGACGAGCCGCTCACCCATCCCCCGGCCCGGCATGTTACCGCCCACCTTGAACGGCAGACTGCTTGTCTGCCAGGTCTTTCCACGGTCTGAGGAGCGCAGGACGGCACCGTTGTTAGGGTCCCAGCTGTTCGTGTACGTGCCCACGGCGGCGTAGACCTTCTGGGTGTCCACCGGGTCGGCAGCCATGCTGAGCACTCCGGAGTAGCCCCAGTTGCCCCAGCCCACCCAGTCGAGCAGCGGCGTCCAGCGCTTGGTGCTCGGCTCCCAGCGGTAGGCACCGCCGATGTCGGTCCGGGCGTAGGCGACGTCCTTGGCGCCCCGGTTGAAGATCACCGCCGGCACGAAACCACCACCGGCGATCTCGGCGTTCTTCCAGGTGTACGAATCGGCAGCAGCGGCGACAGTCGCTGCGGCAGCCGGTTCGACGGCCCGAGCCAGGACGGCGACGGATCCGCCACCGACCACGAACGTCATCCCCAGCGCCAGGCTGAGCCAGCGACGAAGTCTCAGGTTTGTTCTCATCTCAGATGTCCTCTCCACCAGAACGCGAGCACCAGGGCCAGAAGCAGGACGGCGGCGCCGCCGCCCACCATCGCCAGCGAAGTACGGTCAGGTTCGGGCGTCCCGGTCCAGGTGACGTCGCCGCGCACCAGCGCCGGCTGACGATCGACCTCGAGTTGGATCGCCCAGGCGAACACCTGGTGCCGGGCGTGCGGATCGGCCTGCACGATCGGCGGCCGCTGCTGGTTGGACCACCGGGGGCGGAAGTCCTGCCAGGTGAAGTTTCCGGTGTCCGCCACGGATTGCCATTTCGCCGGCAGCGGCTTGGCTTTGGACAAACGGGCCGGAATGCCGGATCGGCCGCCATCGGCATTCAGCGCGGCGGTGGGAGAATTGATGTTCACCTGCGTGCCGCTGGGATCGAACCGCAGGTAGTCCTCACCGGAGTACCCCAGGACGACCACTCGCTTGCCGGTTCGATTGGTCAGGGTGATCGACTCTCCGCCGCCGTGGGTGATGACCTCCAGGCCGGGGACGGCGGGTTCGATCGCGGTCACGGTGGACACGTAGTACTTGGCGTCCGGGCTGTTCGCCTCGGCAACCGCTGGCAGCGCCACCACTGCGAGCACCAAGGTGAGGGCCCAGAGCAACCGGTTCAAAACCTGTCTAGCACGCCGTTCTGTCCTCAGACCCATTGCCATGAGAGCCCTTTCGCACGAGAACTCGACCGAGAACTGGAGCACCGGCCCGGGCTTGCAGGTGGCGAAACCCGCAAGCCCGGACCGGATCAGAACCTCAGGGGAACAGCTCGCCGTAGACAGCCATTGCCGTCGCGACGTCGGACTGTGCCCAGAACCGGTGGTAGTTGAACGTTGGTGCGGCCCCACCGTTGAGGTAGGTCTGCACCTTGCTCCAGGACGGGTCGCTCTTGTACCAGCTGCGGATCGAGGAGAAGGTCGCCCCGGACTTGATCGGGTCGCCGTTCGGCATCGTTCCATTGAAGCTGGCCGGCACGTAGACGGGTTCGTTGAACCGCGAGTAGTCGGTCCGCGTCTCCGTCACCGAAACTCCCTGGGAGTCCTGGTTGTTCGCCCAGATGCCGTCCAGCAGCGACTTGGCGAACGCCTTGGCCGGCGCATCACCGGACTTCGCCGCGTAATAGGTCAGCACCTTGGCGAACGATCCCGCCACACCGATGTCGTTGGTCTTGTTGGCGACCGTGACGTGGAGTCCGGCATTCGTGCCCGGGCTGGCGGCGTTCCAGGTGTCCGGCTTACCCGACCAGGTCAGGTCGTTCGGAATCTGGTAGGTGCCGTTGGCGGCGACCGAGCTGTTGGCCAGCGCCCACTTCACCCACTTGTCCAGGATCGTCTTGGCCTTGGCGTTGCCGGTGGCGTAGTAGTACTCCGCGACCCGCTCCATCGACCAGGCCTGGAACCCGAACCAGCGGTTGCTGGGCGGGTCGTGCCAGACCGGCTGGTCGTCGTAGGCCATGCCGTAGAACGTCGACGATCCGGCCGGCGGGGTGGCGTACGCACCCTGCCAGCTGTTGGTGGCACCACCGGCGATCCCACCGTCGGCGGACTGTAGCCACTGGTAGAACTCGAGCTGCCGGGTCAGGCTGGTGCCCCAATCGGCCGCACCGGTGGAGGACTTCGGCTTCAGGCTGGTCACCTGCGACAACGCGTACGCGGCCAGCGGGTTCTGGTAGCCCTGGTGAGAAGCGCCGTCCCCGATCCGCCAGGCCCAGGCACCCGAGGTGTCGAGCGAGCCACCCCAGGCGTAGTACCAGGAGATCAGGTAGTGCTCGGAATTCTTGCCGCTGCCGGCCGCACAGGTACTCGGTCCGACGCAGTTGCCGATCTTCTTGAAGTACTTGTCGAACATCGAGTACCGCAGGTAGTCACCCATCTTCGCGGCCTTCGCCACGCTGGCGGAGACGGCGGACTGCTTGCCCTGCGCGGTCGCCCACTTGTCCGCCCAGTACGCAGCCTGGACGGCGCGGGCATCGGCGTCCGGAGCGTCGGTGTACTTCCACTGCTTGGCGTACGAGGAGTCCCCGGTGAACAGGTCCAGGTAGCCGTTCGGACCACCGTGCTTGAACGTGTCGCAGGAGGGTTGCGGGATGGTCTCCCAGGTGGACTCGGAGGAGCCGCGCTGGAAGGTGTTGATGTAGGCCGGTTTCGTGGTTCCGTCACCGCAGTGACCGAAGCCGTAGACGTTGTCGACATCCAGCAGCCAGTGCATGCCGTAGACGTCATCCGTGCCGTAGGCGGACTTCAGTTCGCCGGCGATCGGGTCGGCGCCAACCGGGACCGAGTTGTCCAGTTTGACCGGGTAGTCGGACTGGCTGTCCGACTCCGGGGCGTACGTGGCCGGGTCCGACGCGTTGTACCCGCTGTTCGTCGGCTGATCGGCATGCGAGGGAATGAGGTACTTCTCGGTGATGGCCCACGAGTTGTTGTACCCGTCCCAGTTGCCGGTGATCCGACCGTAGGTGGCCTCCACCCACATCCAGTAGCTGATCGCCTCGGACGTCGTCTCGTGACCCTGATCCGGCGCCTCGACCATCAACGTCTCGATCGAGTGGTAGGGAACTCCGGTCGAGCTGAAGTACCCGTTGGCCGGGTCGTGCATCTTGTTGTACATGGTCAGGAAGCGCTCGTCGTACGTGCTCGCAGCCGCCACTTCGGTCACCGTGACCGTGCCGGCCGCGTATCCGGTACCCGAGGTGGTGAAGGTCGCCGTTCCCGGCGTACCGCCGGCCCCCGAGGTCAGGGTCACGGTCTGCGGCGTGGACCAGTTGGACGGCGTGAAGGTCAGCGAGGCACCGGTGGTCACCGAGAGATTGGTGGTGCCGCTGGCCCGGCTGGTCGCCAGGGTGACGTTCGCGGTCGGAGCCTGGGACAGCGCGACGGTATAGCTGACCGTCTTGCCGATCCCGACCGTCATGGTGGACGGCGTGGTCTTCACGGTAGGCCCGGCGAGCACGGTGATCCCGGCCGGTTCCGACGTGGCCGCCAGGCCGAGGTTGTCGTAAGCCTTCGCGGTGATCGAGTACGACCCGGCCGGGACATTCGTCCAGGAGGCACTGAACGGGCTGGCGGCGGACGTCGCGATCAGCGTGGTGTTCGAGTAGTACTCCACCTTGGCGATCGTGCCGTCGCTGTCCGCAGCGGTCGCGGTCAGCGGGACGGTCGCCGGGGCGTTGTAGCTCGCCCCCACCGCAGGCGAGGTCAGCGTGACGGTCGGAGCCTTGTTGGTGCCCGGACCACCACCGCAGGTGACCCCGTTGACCGCGATCGCGCTCGGGATCGAGTTGGTGCCGGGCGCCGTGCCGAGGAAGCCGAAGGACGCCGTCCCGTTGGTCGGTACGGCTCCGTTCCAGCCGGCGTCCTTCACCGACACCGCGGCCCCGGTTTGGGTGTAGGTGCCGTTCCAGAGTTGGGTGACCTTCTGGCCGTCGGCATACGACCACGTGGTGGTCCAGTTGGTCAGCGGATCACCGGTATTGGTGATTTTCACCGATGCCTGGAACCCGCCCTGCCACGAGGAGTCGAGGGTGTAGGCCGCCGAGCAGGCGACTGCGGCCTGCGCCGGGGAGGCAGCCACAGAGACCGCACCAGCAGCCATTAAGGCGCCACCGGTGAGCAACGCGACTTTGCGTATATGTCTCATTCACTTGACCTTTCATATTTGACGGCGAACCGCCGGACGGCGGTCAGGAACAGGTGAGAGCGGCCGGGACGGCGTTCGTCCCGACCCAGGTGCCGAGGAATCCGAAGGAGGTGGACGCTCCGGCGGTCAGGGAACCGTTGTAGGCGGCGTTCCGCACCGCGACAGCGGATCCGGTCTGGGTGAATTCGCCATTCCAGAGCGAGGTCACCTTCTGGCCGTTGGCATAGGTCCAGCCCACGGTCCACGAACTGCGCGCTGCCGTACCGGTGTTGCGCACGGCCACCGAGGCGTTGAAGCCACCGGGCCAGGAGTTGACGATCGTGTAGGTCGCCGAGCAGCCGGATCCCGGTCCACCACTCGGCGTGACCGTCGAGGTGGCTGACGGCGTGCCTACCGGGGTGGTGGTCGAGGTCGGAGTTGTGGTCCCACCGCCGAGAGCGGAGGCAATGGCGTTGTAGGCGAGCGGTTTGGCCACCAGGTTTTCGTCCCAGGGCAAGGCCGCTCCCTGATCGGGGAACACCGACGGAATCCACGAGTACTTGTCGGTGTAGTCCCAGATGGTGACCCCGACACAGCGACTGACCGCAACGCAGGCGGCCACCACGTCGTGGTAATACTGAGCCTGGGTGGTGTCTTTGGCGGTGTCTCGGGGCATGATCATCCGAACGTCGAGTTCGGTGATCGCGACATCCAGACCGAGATCGGCGAAGCGTTGCAGATTTGCCTGCACCGCAGGCAACCCGTACTGGATCGCCAGATGCCCTTGGAAGCCGATTCCGTCCAGCGGAACACCCTGTGCAATAAGGTTTTTAGCCAGGGCATACATCGCGTCGCTCTTCGCCCCCGGACCGTCGGTGTTGTAATCGTTGAGGTAGAGCTTGGCCGCCGGGTCGGCGGCGTGGGCATACCTGAGAGCGTTCGCGATGTAGTCGACACCGAGGGTGTTGTAGAAGACCGATGTCCGATACGTGCCGTCCTCGTTGAACGGCTCGTTGACCACGTCCCAGGCGTAGAGCTGGCCTTTGTAGTGCGTCGCCTCGTTGGTGATGTGGTTCTTCATCACCGCGTCCAGGTCGGCGGCGCTGAAACCACCGTTGCTGACCCAGCTCGGCAACTGGCTGTGCCAGACCAGGGTGTGGCCACGGACGATCTGGTCGTTCGACTTGGCGAGCGCGACGACGGCGTCACCCTTGGTGTAGTTGAAGGTCCCCCGGCTCGGCTCGATGGTGTCCCACTTCATCGAGTTGCCCGGAGTTATCTGGCCGAACTCGCTGCTCAAGGTGGACACGTAGGCGGCGTCGCTCAGTTCCGGGTTGTCTGTGGCCGACCCGAAATACCTGCCCTTGGCCGCGGCCAGCGACTGCAGCGTGGTGTCCGCGTGCGCGGAGGTGAGCGGGATCGCGAAGGCGGCCAGCGCGGCGACGCCTGCGCTCAACGCCGCGAATCCGCGGCGGCTTCTGAAAATGGTTGTCATCGTCCGACTCCTGATTAGTTCGAAACCGTTGCCAGGCGGGCCTTCAGCCCTTGGCCGTAAGCCGTTGCCGTGCCTTGATAATCCGTGATCAGCGACGGTCCGGTGCGGCAGTCCCAGGCGTTCCAGGTCCAGCCCAGGTAGCCGACGGAATTGGCGTCGGCCCAGTTCATCAGACTGTCGACGAAGCCATGAGCGCAGTCGTTCTCCCCGAACTCGCCAAGAACCAGAGGCACCTGGGCGGCCACCGGAGCGAGCTGGCTGTTCCAGCAGGATGTCGACGAACAAGTATTGAAGTTGTAGATGTGTGCGGCGGCGACCAGGTTGTTCAGCGGGTCGGTCGGCCGATAGGCGAGCCACTGCGTCAGATCATTCGAATAGGCCAGACCGCCGAGCATTATCACATTGGTGGCGCCAGTCGCCCGGACGCTGTTGATCAAGGTTTGGAATCCGGCGACTGAATAATTGATCCCGGCACAGGCCCCGCCGTCACGCCAACATTTCCAACCCGAGGTGGCGTCCCCGGTGGCGCGCTCCGGATAGGGCTCGTTGAACAGATCGAAGACCACCGCGTCATTGCCCTTGAAGGCGGTCGCCACGCCCGTCCAGAATGCGGGTGCGTACTGGGTATCCGGCATCGGCTTCTGGCACACCGAAGCCACGTCGGCACATCCGGAAGAGTTACCGGTGTAAGCGCCGTAGTTCCAATGCAGCTCCACGATCGGCGTGATTCCATTGTCAATCAGCAGGGCAACGTAGCGTTCGACCTCGTTCCGGTACGCCGTCCCGCTGTATTCCGGAACCGGATTACTGGTGGTTCCCAACCAGCATTCTTCATTCAGCGGAACTCGCACCGTCCGGATCTTCCAGTTTCGCATTGCGGTGACCGACGCTTG
>Ga0326721_10000654_pt1 | contig 10680 bp, 7 predicted proteins | sample SGPome_FD_203951 | JGI IMG/M metagenome (GOLD analysis project Ga0326721, IMG submission 203951) | Soil microbial communities from Southern Great Plains, Lamont, Oklahoma, United States - SGP_1_2016 | ecosystem: Engineered > Artificial ecosystem > Soil microcosm > Unclassified | place: USA...
GGGGCTGACCGGCTGGCGCTGGATCTTCATGATCAACGTGCCCCTCGGGATGCTGGCCTTCGCCGCCGTGTACCGGGTGCTGCACCTGCCGCACGTGCGCCGGGACCACCGGATCGACTGGCCCGGGGCGCTGGCGCTGGTCACCTTCGTCGTGCCGCTGCTCATCGTCGCCGAGCAGGGCCGCGTCTGGGGCTGGACGTCGGGCCGGGCCCTGCTCTGCTACGTCATCGGTGCCGTCGGCCTCGCCCTCTTCCTGGTGGCCGAGCGGGCCTTCGGTGACGAGGCGCTGCTGCCGCTGCGGCTGTTCGGCAACCGCAGCTTCGCCGTCGCCAGCAGCGGCAGCGTGGTGGTCGGCGCCGCCATGTTCGGCGGCCTGCTGCTGCTCCCCCAGTACCTGCAGATCGTGCACGGCTCCAGCGCCACCGTCGCCGGGCTGCAGATGATCCCCCTGGTCGCCGGGATCATGATCGGCGCGATGAGCTCGGGCATCGCGATCTCCAAGACCGGGAAGTACAAGGTCTTCCCGCTGGCCGGCACCGCCCTGATGGCCACCGCCCTGCTGTCGCTGTCCTTCGTCGTCGGCGCCGAGACGTCCATCTGGGTGCTGGTGCCGTTCATGGTCCTGCTCGGCGTGGGGCTGGGCTTCAACTTCCAGCCCGCGGTCCTCGCGGTGCAGAACGCCGTGCCGCCGAGTCAGATGGGCGTGGCCACCTCCTCGGTCACGTTCTTCCGTCAGATGGGCGCCACGATGGGCACCGCCGCGTTCCTCTCGGTGCTGTTCAGCCGCCTCCCGGTGGAGATCGAGGAGTCGGTGACGTCGGCGGCGGCCACGGACCCCCGGGTCGCGCAGGCGCTGCAGAGCGGTCAGCTGCAGGCCGGCGGCGACCTCTCGGACACCTCGTTCATCCAGGGGCTGCCGTCGTTCCTGGCGCTGCCGTTCAAGACGGGGTTCTCCGCCTCGATCGACCTGGTGTTCCTCCTCGCCGCGGTCGTGTCGGCGATCGGGTTCTTCGTGTTCCTGTTCCTGCCGCAGCTGGCGCTGTCGAACAAGTCCGGCATCCAGGCCGCCCGCGAGGCAGCGCGGCAGACCGCAGGCGAGCCGTCCGCCGACGAGCCGGCCGGTCAGACCACGCAGGCGGTCGGCGCCGCGGCCCCGACGTCCACCGCCCCGCCGGTGGGCCGCCCTGGCGACGCCGGGACGGCCGATCCCCGCCGCGACGTGCAGCCGGAGCACGAGGCCCAGCACTCGTTCGACGTGGTGCTCCGGGGCTCCGACCGGCACCAGGTGGCCGAGACGATCGAGCGCCTCGAGGCCGACCTCGAGGTGGCCCTCGCCGACCGCGACGCGGCGATGAGCCGCTGGTCCGACCTCGCCTACCAGATCTCGGCGCTGCACGCGGAGATCGACCAGCTGCGCCCCCAGATGGCGTCGTCCGCGCCGCTGACCTTCGAGAACATCAGCGAGCGCATCCAGCACCTGCTGCGCCACGCCGAGGAGGAGGCCGCGGAGATCCGTCGGGCCGCCGAGCGGGAGGCTCAGGCGCTGCGCGAGCAGATCGCCGCCGAGGAACGGGCGCTGCACGAGCGGCACGCCGCCGGCCAGGCCGAGGCCGACCGGATGATCGCCGAGGCCCGGCAGAACGCCGAGCAGATCGCCAGCAGGGCGCAGATCCGCGCCGACGAGCTGGTCGCCGAGGCCCAGGATGGGGCCGCCCGGCTCGACGCCGAGTCGCAAGCCCGGCAGGCCAAGGTCGAGGAGGACTTCGAGATCGCCCAGCGGGCGCGCCGCCAGGAGGCCGCCCACCTGGAGGAGGAGCGGGAGCGCTCCGCGACCGAGGCCGCCCGCCAGCGGGTCGCCGCGGCCGAGGAGCACGCCGCCGAGCTGGTCAGCGAGGCAGAGGCCTCCGCGGCGGCCATCCGCGCGGTGCGCGACGAGCTCACGGGTCCGCTGGTGGAGACCCGCCGGCCACTCGAGCGGCTGCCCGAGCCCCCCACGGGCGACACGGCGTCCCGGGTCGACCCTGCGACGCGCGCCCAGCCCGCGGTCCGGCCCGACACCGCCGACGACACCGGCAGCCAGCCGGTCACCCCGGGCCGGCGCTGACCCCGGGACTCGTCCTCCTCGGCGGTCGGACACCGCGGGACACCGCCGTCCTGTCGCCGGTCCGGTCCACGGACGGCGGGAGGGAGCCCACCGCGACACGGCACCGGCCCGGTGTCGACCGCTCCGGGGCCCGCGCGTCGCCCGACGAGCGGGCCCCGGAGCGTCAGGGCGTGAAGACCGCCCGCACGCAGCCGTCGGTCTTGTCCTTGAACATCTGGTAGCCCCGGGGCGCCTCCTCGAGCGGCAGGACGTGGGTGGCCAGGTGCTCGGTGGTCAGCTCGCCGCGGGCCATGTGCTCGAGGATCCGCGGCATGTAGCGCTGCCCGTGCACCTGGGCGCCGCGCACGGTCAGGCCCTTGTTCATCATCGCGCCGAGCGGGAACTTGTCCACCATCAGCGCGAAGACGCCGAGCACGAAGACGCTGCCGCCCTTGCGGCAGGCCAGGATCGCCTCCCGGACGGCGGAGGGCCGGTCGGTCTGCAGCCGCAGCTGCTGCTTGACCTGGTCGTAGGCGCCCTGGATGCCGGAGCTGTGCGCCTCCATGCCGACCGCCTCGATGCAGACGTCGGGCCCACGGCCGCCGGTGACCTCGCGCAGCTCGGCCAGGACGTCGGTGCGCGAGTAGTCGATCGTCTCGGCGCCGACGTGCTCGCGGACCTGGGCCAGCCGCTCGGGCAGGCGGTCGATGACGTACACCCGATCCGCGCCCAGCAGCATGGCGGCCCGGGCCGCCATCTGGCCGACCCCGCCGGCGCCCCAGACGGCGACGACGTCCCCCGGCTTCGTGCCGGCCAGGTCGGCGCCCATCCAGCCGGTGGAGACGGCGTCGGAGGCGAACAGCGCCCGCTCGTCGCTCACCCCCTCGGGGACGACGAACGCGCCGACGTCGGCGTAGGGCACCCGGACGTACTCCGCGTGGCTGCCGGCCCAGCCGCCCATCGCGTGCGAGTAGCCGAAGCAGCCGCCCGGGCTCTGGCCCCACAGCGACTCGGTGATCCCCGGGTTCGGGTTGCCGTTGTCGCAGAGGCTGTAGAGCTCCTGCTTGCAGTACCAGCAGTTGCCGCAGGCGATGAAGGAGTTGACGACGACGCGCTCGCCGACCCTCCGGTCCCGCACGCCCCTGCCGACCTCGACGACCTCGCCCATGAACTCGTGGCCGAGGACGTCGCCGGCCCGCATGAACGGGATGTAGCCGCCGAGCAGGTGCAGGTCCGAGCCGCAGGTGGTGGTCCGGCGCACCCGCAGGATGACGTCGTGATCGTTGAGGATCTGCGGGTCCGGGACGGTCTCCACCGAGACCTCATTGACCCCGGTCCAGGTCGCGGCCCTCACAGCACACCCTCTCCCCCGGCGCGAGCCGTCGCGCCCTCCAGCGCCGCGCCCTGCGGCGTCGGCTTGCGGACGCCGTGCGGCGCGGGGTCAACCCGCAGCACCTCACCCACCTCGATCAGCTGCTTCGTCTCCCGCAGCGCGGCGCGCAGCGCACGCAGGTCGTCGTCCGACGGCCGGTCGCGGTAGCGCGCGGCGAGCTCGGTGCCGCGGTCGCCGGGCGCCGGCGTGATGCGCAGCTCGACGCGGTCGCCGAGCGCGGCCAGCGGCGCGGGGAGGTCCGCACCGGTGCCCACCTGCTCCGGCGAGCACAGCACGGTGACCGCGCGCCAGCGGCGAGCGGCGGTCTCGGGGTCCTCGGGAACCGAGGACTGCCCCAGGCCGGGCAGCCGCACGTGCTGGAGGCGGCCGAGCAGCGCCCCTCCTGCCTCCGTGGCGGCTCCCCGCAGGGAGTCGAGCAACCTGGGCACGGCCATGACGCGTCCTCCTGGGCATCGACGTCCGGAGGCTGCGGGCTACCCAGCACCGGGTTGCCGCCAACCCGGCCGATCCCTCGACCGGCTCACGCCCTCGCTGAGCCGGCCCCACCCCCGGCGGGTGATCATGGAGCTGTGGTGGGGACACGCCGCCAAGCCCGGGCGTGTCGACACCACAGCTCCATGATCGTCACCGAGAGCGGGAGCGCGGGGGTCGGATCGGCGAGGGCTCCCGGGCACGTCGAGCGGCGGACGTACTGTGGCGATACCGGGCGGACGGAACCCGGGTCCCTGCCGAACCGCTGCGGAGGCGTCGTGCGCTCGTCGTTGATCCTGTCCCGCCGCGACCTGGACTTCCTGCTCCACGAGTGGCTGGACGTCGAGGGCCTGGTGAAGCGCCCGCGCTACGCCGAGCACTCCCGGGAGACCTTCGACGCGGTGCTCGACCTGGCCGAGCAGATCGCCACCGAGCACTTCGCGCCGCACAACCGCAAGGCCGACGAGAACGAGCCGCGCATGGTCGACGGCAAGGCCGTGCTCGTCCCCGAGGTGAAGCAGTCCCTCGACGTCTTCGTCGAGGCGGGGCTGATGGCCGGGGAGTTCGACGAGGAGTACGGCGGCATGCAGCTGCCGCACGTCGTCGGCCAGGCGGTCTTCGCCTGGTTCAAGGCGGCCAACGTCGGGACGTCGGCCTACCCGTTCCTCACCATGGGCAACGCCCGGCTGCTGCTCGCGCACGGCAGCCGGGAGCAGATCGACACCTACGTGCGCCCGGAGATCGAGGGCCGCTGGTTCGGCACGATGGCGCTGTCGGAGCCGCAGGCCGGCTCCTCGCTCGCCGACATCACCACCCGGGCGGTGCCGCAGGACGACGGCACGTACCGGCTGACCGGCAACAAGATGTGGATCTCCGGCGGCGACCACGAGCTGACCGAGAACATCGTCCACCTGGTCCTGGCCAAGATCCCCGGCGGCCCGCCCGGGGTGAAGGGCATCTCGCTGTTCATCGTCCCGAAGTTCCTCGTCGACGAGGACGGGACCCTCGGTGAGCGCAACGACGTCGTCCTGGCCGGCCTGAACCACAAGATGGGCTACCGGGGGACGACGAACACGCTGCTGAACTTCGGCGAGGGGGTGCACACCCCGGGCGGCCGGCCCGGGGCCGTCGGCTACCTCGTGGGGGAGCCGCACCGCGGCCTCACCTACATGTTCCACATGATGAACGAGGCCCGGATCGGCGTCGGGATGGGCGCGACCGTGCTCGGCTACACCGGCTACCTGCACGCCCTCGAGTACGCCCGCACCCGCACCCAGGGCCGCCCGGCCGGCGCCAAGGACCCTGCCTCGCCCGCGGTGCCGATCATCGAACACCCCGACGTGCGCCGGATGCTGCTGGCCGCCAAGTCCTACGCCGAGGGCGGCCTGGCCCTGGGGCTGTACTGCGCCCGCCTCGTCGACGAGGAGCAGACCGCCGAGACCGAGGAGGAGCGCGCCCGCGCCCACCTGCTGCTCGACACCCTGACGCCGATCGCCAAGGCCTGGCCCTCGCAGTGGGGCCCGGTCGCCGACGACCTGGCGATCCAGGTGCACGGCGGCTACGGCTACACCCGCGACTACCCCGTCGAGCAGTTCTACCGGGACAACCGGCTCAACCCGATCCACGAGGGCACCAACGGCATCCAGGCGCTGGACCTCCTCGGTCGCAAGGTGGTCGCCCAGGGCGGCGCCGGGCTGCGGCTGCTCGGGGAGACGATCACCGCGACGACCGCTCGCGCCGCGGGGACGCAGTGGGCCGGCTTCGCCGCCGACCTCGACGCCGCCGTCGCCCGGATGGGCGCGGTGACCGCCACGCTGTGGGGCACCGGCGACCCGGACCTGGCGCTGGCCAACGCCAGCGTCTACCTGGAGGCCGCCGGCCACCTGGTGGTCGGCTGGCTGTGGCTGGAGCAGGCGCTGGCCTGCGAGGGTTCGTCCGACGCCTTCCACGAGGGCAAGCGCGCGGCGGCCCGCTACTTCTGGCGGTGGGAGCTGCCGCGCACTCGCGCCCAGTTCGACCTGCTCGAGTCACTGGACCGCACCGTCCTCGACACCGACCAGGCCTGGCTGTAGTCCGGCCCGGATGCACCAGCGCGCCCCGCGATCCCGGAGAGGAGTCGCGGGGCGCGGTCGGTCTCGGGGCGGCCCTCCTGCAGGGGCCCGCCGCGAGCCTGCGAGTGGCGGGGGGCAGGAGGGTGCTTCTCCTCTTTCAGGCGGCGCGGGCACCCACCGGTTCGCCGGTCGCGGTCCGGGTGGTCGCCGGGCGGGCCGGCACGGCCGCGGCGCGCTGCTCGCGCTCGTAGCGCGCCGTCGAGGACGTCCCCAACCCGATCACCAGTGCGGTCAGGACCAGGAACCCGAGCAGGGTCACGGCCGGCCACAGCACCATCTGTCAAACCCCTTTGTGCACAGAAGTCACCGCTGGTGGCTGGCGCCCCCGCGGCACGTCGTCGTCATAACGGCACTACCCCGTCCGATCGCCGTCTCAACCGTCCGATCAGCTGCTCACCTGACGGTGTGTGACCAACCGCACGGACCCGGGCAGGCGCGCCCCGTGGCACCGGGCGTGGTCTGATCCACCGGTGTCCCGCGGTGCCGACGACGAGCAGCGCGCGCCGCGACCGTGGGTGCTGGTCGCCGTCCTGGCGCTCGGGACGACCGCGCTGTCGCTCATGCAGAGCCTCGTCGTGCCGCTGCTGCCGACGATCGGCGCGCAGCTCGGGGTGTCGCCCACCGCCGCCGGCTGGGTGCTGACGGCCAACCTCCTCGCCGCCGCCGTGGCCACACCGGTGCTGGGCCGCCTCGGCGACACCCGGGGCGAGCGCCCGGTCGCGCTCGGCGTCCTCGCGGCCATGTCGGCCGGCACGCTGCTGGCCCTGGTGACCTCCTCCCTGCCGCTGCTGCTCGTGGCGCGGGTGCTGCAGGGCGCCTCCTACGGCCTGTTCCCGCTGGCCATCAGCGTGCTGCGGCGCGAACTGCCCGCCGCCCGGCTGGACGTCGCGATGTCGGTGGTGAGCAGCACGCTCGCGGTGGGTGGCGTGGTGGGCCTGGTGGCCGCCGGGGTGCTGACCCGGGACGGCGGCGACTACCACCGTCCCTTCTGGATCGGGCTGGTCGTCTGCCTGCTCACCCTGGTGCTGACGGCGGTCGTCCTCCCCCACCGCCCGGCCACCGGCTCCGGCCGGGTCGACTGGGCCGGCGCCGCCGTGCTGGCCGCGGGGCTGGTGCTCCTGCTGCTGCCGGTCTCGCAGGGCAATGCGTGGGGGTGGACCTCGCCGGGAACGCTGGGCTGCCTGGCCGGGGCGGCGGTCGTCCTGCCCGGCTGGGTGCTGCTGCAGCGGCGGCGGACCCAGCCGCTGGTCCGCCCGGGCCTGCTGGCCGACCCGCGGATCATCGTCCCGAACCTCGCCGGGCTGCTGACCGGGGTGGGCCTGTTCGCCTCCTTCCTCGTCGTCCTGCAGTACGTGCAGACGCCGCCCGGGGCCGCCGGGTACGGCTTCGGCGCCTCGGTGCTCGTGGCCGCGGTCGTCTACCTGCTACCCGGCGGGATGGCCGGCATCCTGCTGGGGCCGGTCGCCGGGCGGATCGTGGCACGGGTCGGCGCGCTGACCACGCTGGGCGCGGGCGCGGTGTGCGGGGTGGCCGGTTTCCTGCTGTTCGCGGTGCTGCGCGACACCCCGGCGCAGGTGGTCGCCGCCGGGCTGCTCACCCAGCTGTGGGTGACCGTGGCCTACGCGGCGCTGCCCGCGCTCGTGGTGGCCGCCGTCCGCCCCGAGGAGACCGGTGTCGCCAACGCGGTGAACTCCATCGCGCGGTCGGTCGGGCAGGCGGTGGGCAGCACGGTGACCGTCGCGGTCCTCGCCGCCGGAACGGGAGCCGCGACCGGGTTCCCCACGGCGGGGTCGTTCACCGCGGTCGCCCTCGTCGGTGCGGGCAGCGCGGCCGCCGTCGTCGCCGTGACGCTGGCCGGCCGGGGACGTCGGGGCGCGACCGAGGAGACCGGGGCGGTCGCGGTGCCCGGCGGCCGCTGAGGTCACGGAGCGGTCGCGACACACCGGCGGCGGGCATGGACCACGATCACCGTGGGCACCAACAGCAGGACGCCCCTACCCCGGAGGACTGACGATGGCCCGCTCCACCGGCCCGCGCAGCAGCGGCACCGCCGCGAACGAGACCCACTTCACCGGCAACACCACCGGTGACCCCGCTCCGGACGACCCCAAGGTCAACGAGACCCGGCTGGACAACGCCCCGCAGGGCGCGGACAAGCAGCCGACGACCGGCGGCACGCTGAAGCGGACGCTGAAGGAGTTCAGCGAGGACAACCTCACCGACTGGGCGGCCGCCCTCACCTACTACGGCACCCTGGCGCTGTTCCCCGCGCTGATCGCGATGCTGTCCATCATCGGCCTGCTGACCGACCCCCAGCAGCTCACCGAGGCGCTGACCGCGGTGGTGCCGGCCCAGGCGGCGGAGACGCTGACCCCGGTGATCGAGCAACTCGCGGGCAACACCGCGCCGGTCGGCTTCGGCCTCGTCCTCGGCCTCGCCGCCGCCATCTGGTCGGCCTCGGGCTACGTCGGCGCGTTCACCCGCGCGGCCAACGTGGTCTACGAGACCCCCGAGGGCCGCAAGGTCTGGAAGCTCAAGCCGCTGCAGCTGCTGGTCACGCTGATCGGCGTGCTGTTCGCCGCGCTGGTCGTGGCCATGCTGGTGCTCAGCGGCGGGGTGGTCGACGCCGTCGCCGGGGCCATCGGTCTGCCCGCCGCGGTGGTGACCGTGTGGAGCTGGGCCAAGTGGCCGGTCGTCGTCGTGATCGTCGCGCTGATGATCGCCGTCCTCTACTACTCGACGCCCAACGTGAAGCTGCGCGGCTTCCGCTTCACCAGCCCGGGCGCCGCCGTGGCGCTGCTGGTCTGGGGGGCCGCCTCGGCGCTGTTCGCCTTCTACGTGGCCAACTTCGGTAGCTACAACAAGACCTACGGCGCCCTGGCCGGCGTGATCGTCTTCCTGGTCTGGTTCTGGCTGACCAACCTGGCGCTGCTGTTCGGCATCGAGCTCGACGCCGAGATCGAGCGCACCAAGGAGCTCAAGGACGGCGTGCCGCTGGCGGAGAAGGAGATCCAGCTGGACGCCCGCGCCGAGCCGAAGGACCGGCACACGCATTAGAAGGACCCCGCGTCCCCCCATCCCTCGCAGGCTCGGGACGGGGCCCTGACGCGGGGCCGTTCCAGCACGTCGCCGACGACGGCCCCGTCCCGATCCGGGAGGGGCCGTCGTCGTCTGCTCGTCTAGCGCGAGGTCGGCGGACGGTCGCCGCGGCGGGCCGGCGGAGTCCGCTCGACCAGGCCGGCGAGCCGGGCCAGCCCCCAGCTGACCGCCTGGCCGACCGGGGCCAGCCTCGCGGGGGCGCGGCGGACGACGGCGTCGACGACGTCGCGGCTGCGGTCGAGCACCGACAGCGGCAGCGCCGAGAGGGCGTTGCCCGGCGGACGGCGGGACACCATCGGGTGCGGCCGGGTCGGCGAGATGCGGCGGACCAGGTCCCAGCGGCGGCCCAGCGCCTGCAGCTCCTCCGGATCGAGGCACTCCTGCAGCCGGGGGAAGAGCACGTCCTCCTCGTCGCGGACGTCCTCGTTCAGCACCTCCACGAGCCGGGACAGCCGCTGCGCGCGCCGCGGGTCGTCGTGCCCGAGCGTCTCGAGCTCGCTGACCAGCTCGTTGACCTCCTGGTGCTCCTCCTCGATGCGCAGGGTCAGCTCCTCGCCGTCGGGCAGCACCCGGCGGATCACCGGCCAGAGCACGCTCTCCTCGGCGAAGGCGTGGCTGAACACCAGGCGGTCGATGCGGGTCAGCACCTCCTCCTGCTCGCGGCCGGTGGTGCCGTCCAGCTCGCGCAGGAGCCGGTCCAGCTGGATGTGGTCACGACGCTGGCGGACCAGGACGCTGCCCGGCCCCCCGAGCTCCTCGACCGACTGGTCGGCTAGGGAACGGCTCACGGTGCATACCTCCCAGTCGCAACTGCAGGTCGCTCTCCTGCCCGCTGGAGGCCACCGGCATGCGCCCGGCCGGTCTCCGTCGACGGTGACCGGCGCCAGGGCTCGGCCGACGGAGCGGCGGCAGGACCTCGACGACACCTCCTCGTCCGGACCGACCGCACGGCCGCCCGGAGGGCCGACGTAGGAGCCCCGCGACACGGTTGCGCACCGTCTTGTTGTTTACATGAGAAGCGGGGTGGGGACTGGTCGGAGGTCACCCGAACGCAGACGAGGAAGGCCCTGATCGATGACCCAGTCGACGAGCACCACCACCGGCAGCAGCACCACCACCTCGACCGCCCTCAGCCAGGCCGCTCCCTCGGCGCTGCAGACCAGCCAGGGCAACACCACCATCGCCGACGGCGTCGTCCAGAAGATCGCCGGGCTCGCCGCCCGCGAGGTCTCCGGCGTGCACGCCCTCGGCGGCGGCGCGGCGCGCGCCTTCGGCGCCCTCCGCGAGCGCATCCCGGGTGCCACGCAGACCGCCGGCCAGGGCGTGGCGGTGGAGGTCGGCGAGAAGCAGACGGCCGTCGACCTCGACGTCGTCACCGAGTACGGCGCACCGATCGCCGAGATCGCCCGCTCCGTGCGCCGCAACGTGATCAACGCGGTCGAGGGGATGACCGGGCTGCAGGTCACCGAGGTGAACATCGCCGTCAACGACATCCACCTGCCGACCGACGACCAGGGTCCGCA
>Ga0326721_10000655_pt1 | contig 10651 bp, 8 predicted proteins | sample SGPome_FD_203951 | JGI IMG/M metagenome (GOLD analysis project Ga0326721, IMG submission 203951) | Soil microbial communities from Southern Great Plains, Lamont, Oklahoma, United States - SGP_1_2016 | ecosystem: Engineered > Artificial ecosystem > Soil microcosm > Unclassified | place: USA...
ACTTGAATGAGATCGACATCTTCAGTTCGATCACGGTGTCGACGAACTGATAGAAGGTCGGCGAGAAGCCCAGCTCCATCAGGCTGTATTCCTGCCCGTCGCCGAACTTGACCAGATAGTTCGTCGACTTCGCGCCGTCGCCCTCCTTCTCTTCGTCAGCCTCTTCGTCAAATCCGGCCATCAGGCGGGCGATGCGCAGGGAGACCAGATCAAGCTGCAACTGCGCCTGGGCGATGCCCACGCCCAGGCGCTGGACCATTTCGGGGAAGGGGACGGCGAGAAGTTCTGTGCCGACGCTCATGGCTTGGCCTCCGTGCGGGGGTTAGGGGGTCACCGGCGGGGCCAGCTTCTTGTCGAGCACGCGGCGGCGGCGCTCGACCTCTTCATCCATCTGCCGACGGATGCGATCCTCGAGGATGGCGGGCGGCGGCAAGGGGACGAGCTTGGTGCGCAGCAGGCTCGATCCCTCGGCCGAGTAGCTGTATTTCGAGGCGTAGGTCGCGTCGACCTGGCTGGTCGTCACCTGGCTGTTGGTGTTGGTGCCGAACCGGCCGCCGAAGAAACCCCAGCCCATGTTGAAGCCGTTGCTCTTGGACGTGCTGGTGTTGTGTTGGCCGTAGCCGGACTCGCTGGTGCGGGTGATCTTGATGGCGATCTTCACCTCGATGATCGTGTCGACGAACTGGTAGAAGGTCGGGGTGAAACCCAGTTCCAGCATCGACAGCCGGGTCGGCACCCGGATCAGGGCCGTGTCCTTGTCGGCCTGGGGCACTTCGTCCTTCTGGGCGTCTATGAGCGCCTTGAGGGCGTTCTTGTCGCCGCCAGTGATCGCCTCGTCGGCGGCGATATAGGCCTCAGCCTCCTTGATGGTCATCATGTCGTAGCCAAAGAAGATCCGGCTGTCGTCGAAGGTCTGTTTGCCCTCGGCGTCGGTGATGACCTTGAGGCCGCCCATCATCTCGGCGACCTCGATGCTGCTGCCGTCGAGCTTGACCTGGCCTTCGGCGATGGCCAGCGCCATTTGGCGGATCATGTCGCCCATGGGGACGTTGAGCAGTTCCTGTCCAATCGCCATCGTATTCTCCTGTCTAGGGTGTGGGCGGAGCCTGGGGCTCGCTCATCTTGCGAAGTATGTTTTCCAGGATTTCCGGGGGCGGCAGGCTGACCAGCCGGGCCGCGATCGAGCTCATGCCCTCGGCGCTGACCGAGAATTTGCGCGCGTAGCTGACGTTCACCGAGGCGGCGACCATCACGAAGCCGGCGTTGACGCCGACCGTCGCTCCGGCCGAGACGCCCAGCTCGGTGCTTTCCGTCATGCTGAAGCTGAGCTTCGCCTCCACCGTGGCCTCGGTGAAGCTGTAGAAGGTGGGCGTGAAACCCAGGGCGATGAGGTTGTACTTTTCCGAGCCGAGTTCGATCTCGGTCGTCGCCATCGCCTGGGCCGTGGCGATGCTGTTGCGGTCGAGCGCATGCTGGGCGTCGGCCACGGCCACGCCCAGCCGCTCGATGATCTGCGGCAACGGCGCGGAGAGCAGCTGCCGGGTGACGGCGGCGGTTTCGCTCATGGCGTCGGCGTCGGAGCAGGGCTGGCTGCCGGCGCCGCCAGGAAGGTCTTGATCTCGTCCAGGAACTCGACGGGCGCGGGGACGGCGACGATGCGGGCGGAGATGCTGCTGTTGCCGTTCACCGACTGTTCGAATTGCCGGCTGGTGCGATAGTCGACCGCCAAGCCGACCGCGACCGAAATCTTCGGCTTGTCGGCGCTGGCCGTCGGTCCGGCCGCGATCTTGGCCAGGGCCTTGGTGACGCTGGCGCCTCCGTCGGCCGACAAGGCGATGTCGTTGGCCGACAAGGTCACCAGATTGACGACGACCACGTCCTTGGCGTCGACGAACGTCACCACCCCGCCCTGCCGCACCGCCCGGACGCCGTGGGTGGCGCTGCCGGCGTTGACATCGCGCGCCAGGTTGAAGGCGAAGGCTTCCGGCGTGTCGACGGCAAACGGGCCGCCGGTGGCGACAGCCGTCCCGCTGATCGCCACGGAGGTGTCCGACGCGCCGACCTTGACCGCGGTGGCGTCGACCGCCTGGGCCGCGAAGTGGCGCACGATGATGAAGCCGTTGCCGGTCGCGCCATTGCCTGTCTTGTCCGGGGTTGGCGTCGCCTGCAGTTGGGTCGCGGCGGAGTCGACGACGATCAGCAGATCGTTGGAGTCGGCCAGCAGCACCTCGGCGCGACGGAACTGCTGATTGGCGACCTCGTCGGTGGCGCCCTTGGCCTTCCAACTGGCCTCGCCGCGCGTCTCGACCTTGCGGATCTGGCCGGCCGGGACGCCGTTGTCGGTGAGATACTTGGCGACGGCCTGGGCGCGCCGCTTGCCGAGGTCAAGGTTGCTGGCGTCGGTGAACATCGTGTCGGTGAAGCCGACGACGTCGACATTCGACCCGCTGTCCTTCAGCGTCCGCGCGACCAGGGCGAGTTCTTCGATCGCGGCGGGCTTCAGCGCGGCGCTGCCGGTGTCGAACAGCGCCAGACCCAGAGTCCCGCCGCCGATCGGCAGCGTCGAGCCCACCGGGTCGCGCAGGAGCTTGGCCTTGAAGCCGCCCAGGGCGTTGATCTGGTTGACCACGGCCCGGGCGTACAGCAGCTCGTTGGACTGGCTCTTGACCGTGACGACCTTGCCGGTCGCCAGGGTGAAATCCTCGCTTGTGTTGGCCGTGGGCGTAGCCACGATGCGGATGACGCCGACGCTGGCTTCGCCCGCGGCGTAGAAGGCCACGCCCGTGTCCGTCTTGATCGGGTTCTTGGCGGTGTCGGGATCGAGCTTGAACGGCGCCTTGGTATGCTGGGCGTCGACATAGGCCCGCTCGAACTTGCCGTCCGGCGTGCGCAGAGCCTTGGCCAGCGTCTCCGCCGCCGCCTCAAGGTCGGCGCCGGTCGCGTCGGACTTCTTGCCGTCGACCGTCGCGCTGGCCGGCAGGCTCTTCAGGGTGATCTGGGCTTCCCGCGCGTTGGCGGGCGCCTGGGGACCGCCGCTTCCGAAGCCGAGGTCAAGCTTGCCGCCAATGCCGAAGGCGCTGGCCTCGCCGACCTTCATGGTCAGTTGCATCGACACGGTCAGGTCGGCGTGCTGGTAGTGATAGAAGGGCGGAGACAGTCCCAACTGCAACAGGCTCTTGTCGCCCAGGCCCGGCCGTTTCTCGGCATAGGCCCCCACCTGCGCGAGGCTGTTGATGTCGAGCGCCTTCTGGGCTTCGGCGATCGACAATCCCATGGCCTTGATGAATTCGGCGACGCTCGCATCGGCCAGGATCTGGCCCGGCGTCATCTTCTCGATCGGGTTCTCGTCAGCCATCCATCGGCTCCTTCGTCAGCACGGCCGGTTCCCGGGCGCGTGCGCTGTTGACCGTTTCGGAACGGACCACCCAATAGCCGTGCGTCCGCTGGGCTTGCGCCAGTTGGGCGGCGCTCACGCTCAGGCCGCGCTCGGTCCAGCCGAGCAGGCGGCGGGTCAGCGGCAAACCATCGTCCAGAGCCAGGGCCGCCTCGAGGCTTGCTCGCGCGGCGGTCGTCTCGCCCGCCTTGAGCAGGTTGACGCCCTGGCGCTCCAGAAGACAGGCGCGGTCACGTTGCTGGAAGGCGCTGGGCTCCAGATCGCCAGTCTCGTTAGCGGCGCTGCTGGCCGCCTCACCCGCCAGGGTCGCGGCCTGGCCGTGCGCGCCCATCCGCTCCAGGCTCTCGAGCACGCAGTGCAGATAGTGGCGGGCGAAGATCTGTGGCGCGCGGACGCCCTGGGCCAGCCGCAGGGCTTCGCGATACTTGGCGAGGGCCTCGGGATGGCGGCCTTTCAGGGCCAGCACCTTGCCGGCCTCGGCTATGCTCGCGTGCAGGCCGTGGACGTCGGGGCGGGTCATTGCGCGGGCTCGGCGAACAGCACCTCGGCGCCGGCGGCCTCTAGTCTGTGACGGAGCAGTTTCGCGCGGGGGCGGGGCATCGGCGCCGTCGACAGCGGCGCCGGGGAGGGCAGGCCGACCTCCGCCAACGCCTCGGGGCGGGCGGACAGGATGTCGAGACCGACGTGCGAGAAGGTTTCCATCTCGGCCCGCACCGTCAAGCCGGCCGCCGCATAGAGCGCCATCCGGGCGGAGACCGCGTCGAACGCGATTCCGACTTCCACCGTTACAGGCAGGGCGTTGCATATTAGGGGGTAGTCCTCGAGCGGCACGCCCGCGAGCGCCTGAAGTGCGCCGGCGCTGGCGCCGGTTGCCGGCGCCGCCGTCAGGTCGAGGGAGAAGCGCAGGAAAGCCTGATTGACGACCTGAACCCGTTCCGGCGCCTTCAACCGCCGCCACAGGAGGTCGGCCTCGGCGCGGCCCAGGTCGAAGATCGTGGCCGAGCCGCCAGGCGTAACCACGGCGTCGACCGGCAGATGCGGGCGCAGGACGCCGATCTGCAGAGAGGACAACTCGCTGGCGAACAGCGCGAACCGGGCCTCGTCGGGGCGGCTGGCTGTCAGCCGCGCCGAGCCGGCGGGGAGGGCGGCGTCCAGGGCGCGAACGGTCGCTTCGGTGACGGAGCCCAGGATCACGCCGGGCGGCGTCAGCAGCAAGTCTAGCGCTTCTTGCGGGCTCATGCCGAGGAAACGGCCGAGAACCTGGCCGACCTCGTCGGCGCGCGCTGGGTCGAGCAGTTCGCCAGCCAGGTCCAGGGTGGGGCTGCGTACGATCGGGGCGCCCGCCGGGATCACTTCGACCTCGACGCCAAGTGTTCCGATGATGGCCGCCAACCGCGCCGCGTCAGGACCGGGAAGGCCAGCCAGCAGACGGGCCGGCGCGCGATAGAGGGCGTCGACGACCGTTTCGATCGGCAGTTCGAGCGCCTGGCTCAGCACCGAGGCCGCCCGAGGCGACGCCCCGCCGATGCCCACGACGAGCACATCGACGGCCTCGTGGGCGATGCAAGGAGGACCTGCCAGCTCCATCACAACACCCCTTCCAAGGCGGGTTACGACACTCAATTTCTCGCGGCGCTTTTGGTGTCGAATGGACTCGTGTCAGAGTTGCAAGGCTTTGTAAAGCGACCGAAGCGTTCAGCAACTAAAACTTGCGTTTTGAGCCATAACATCCATGGGTGAGGCGGGCGCGGGCGCGAAAAGAGGTCGCTTGGCGAACCGACGGCCGCTGCTGTCGCCGCGAGGATCGCCCCGCGGGCGAGGCACGGTTTTCATTTCCGCGAAAGCCGCGTCAAAGAAGGAAGCGTCGGTCCCCTCCCGAGCAGCGGTTCGGCGGGGCGGTGGGCCCTCGACCGCTGGCTACGGTGTTTTCCAACGAAGCGGGCGCCGGTTCGTCGTCGGAAAATGCGCCAAAACAAATATCTAAAACGCCGGCCTGACACAGTCAGGTCCGGAAAAGCTCTAGGCGTCCAGCCGCACGGGGCTTTCGGAAATCGGCTGAAGCGGCGCCTCAATGCGGCACACAAGCCCGGTCGGGGCGAAGTCCAGCGCCACCGCGCCGCCCAGGTCCTTTTCGACGCTCACCTTGATCAGGCGAGAACCGAAGCCGGCCTTGGTCGGTGGCGAGACGGCGGGCCCGCCGGTCTCGCGCCATTCCAGGACCAGCATCGGTTCAGGGCGCTCGATGTCGAAGGTCGCCCATTGCACGTCCAAGCGGCCGTTGGGCGTCGAGAGCGCGCCGTACTTGGCTGCGTTGGTGGCGAGCTCGTGGAGGACCATCCCCAGCGCCAGGGCGTGGCGGGCGGGCAGCCGGAGCGATGGGCCGACCAGCGTGACCTGTTCGGCCGGATAGGGCGCCATCTCCTGCGCCAGAAGGTCGCCGATCTCCGCCGCCTCCCAACTGGCCTGCGTCAGCACGTTGTGGGTGGCCGACAGCGCCATCAAACGGTCCTCGAAGGCCCGCCGAAACTCGCTCAGTGAGGCGACGCCCCGCGCCGTCTGGCTGGCGATCGACTGGATGGTGGCGAGGGTGTTCTTGACCCGGTGATTGAGTTCGTTGGTCAGCAGGCGATGGCGTTGTTCACTGGCGGTGACGGCGGCGAACGCCTCATGCCGATCGGTGACGTCCAGCACCACGCCGATCATCCGAACCGCCCGGCCGCGCTGATCGTAGATCACCTTTCCACGAACATTCACCCAGCGGTCCTGCGCGAGCAGCTGGTATTCGTGGTCGTAGTCGCCGCCCGTGCGCTGGGCGCTCTCGACGGCGCGATCGCGGCGGGTCCGGTCCTCCGGGGAGAGGGCGCCAAGCCAGTGCTCCAGCGTCAGGTCCTCGTCGCCGCGCAAATCAAACAGCGCCTTGACCTGACTGGAAGCCTGCAGCGACTGACTGCGCAGGTCATACTCCCAATAGCCGACGCCGCCGGCGTCAAGGGCCTGAAGGATGTTGCCGCGCTGGTCGTAAAGCGAGGCCATGATGGCCAGGAACAGGACGAGCAGGGTGCCGGCCGCTACGCCGACACCGAGCAGGAACGGCGGAACGCCCATCGACGCCATGGACGCCGCGCCTGGAATAGGCGTGAGTTCAAGCGCGGCCATGGCGGTGTAGTGCATGCCCACGACGGCGACGCCAAGCAGGCTGGCGGCGAGCAGGCGAGAGATCGCCGTCCTGGGTTGGCGCGCGACGAAGAGGCCAATGGTGGAGGCGACGATGGCGATCGCCAGGGAGAGCGCGACGAGACCTGGACGATAGTCCAGGGTCATGGCGGTCCGCAGGGCGGCCATGCCAACATAGTGCATTGCGCAAATGCCCAGGCCCATGGCTGCACCAGCCAACAGCACATGACCCGACCGTGCGCCGGGCCGGGTCGCGGCGATGAAGGCGCCCCAGGTCGAGCTGATCGCGAGAACGAGCGAAAGGGCGGTCAGTCCTGGCGCGTAGACCACCGGCACGCCGGGGTCGAAGCCCAGCATGGCGATGAAGTGCATGGACCAGATTGACAGCCCCATGGCGATGGCCGCGGTGCTGGTCCAGGTCAGCCTGGCTCGCCCCAGATGAGTTTGGACCCGGCTGGCCAGGTCGAGCGCCACCCAGGAGCCGAACACCGCCACGAGCAGGGAAAGGCAAACAAGGGTCCAGTCGTGATGATGGTGGTGCAGAATGGCGAGACTCTCGGCCAGGCGTCCTTCTGACGAGTAGAGGGCTGCAGGGCGGCGCTGCTGGCAAGCCTGAATTTTCCACGGGTTCAATCGGAGCGTGGATTTCAGCGGGTCTTGTCTCGGCCGCGGCGCTCGGTGACCGCCAAAGAGGGAAGCGCCAAGACCACCGAAACGACGGTCCGGCCGCAAACGGCTTGTCGGTTGACTGGAGAGGCCTTGAATTTCCGCCGCCAGGGGACGAGGGAGATGAGCGCGTGGCGCGTAACGCCCGTGGAGATCGCGTCGCGGCCCGTCACGGCCCTTCGCTGCACGCCATCGTCAAAGGGCTGTCATGCGTCAAACGGGTACGGCATTCGATCGCCGTCGATTCCTGCAATCCTTCGCCGTTCTGGGCGGCAGGGCCGCCTTGGCGAGTCTGTTGCCCGGCTGGGCGCGCGCCGCTGGGCGTGGCGATCACGGCGACGAGCATGGCCAAGGCCCGCCGGCGCTCTCGGGCGAGGACATCAGGCTGTCCATCGGCCACACGCCCGTCACAGTGGACGGCGTAAGCGCCCATGCCGTGACGATCAACGGCACGGTTCCTGGACCTCTGATCCGGCTGAAGGAGGGCCAGAACGTCCGCCTGTCGGTGACCAACACGCTGGACGAAGAAACCTCGATTCACTGGCACGGCCTGTTGTTGCCCTTCCAGATGGACGGCGTGCCCGGCGTCAGCTTCCCTGGCGTCAAGCCGGGCGAGACCTTCGTCTATGAGTTCCACGTCCGGCAGTCGGGGACCTATTGGTACCACAGCCATTCGGGCTTGCAGGAGCAGATGGGCCACTATGGACCCATCATCATCGACCCGGCCGGCGACGACCCGGTGGCCTTCGATCGCGAGCACGTCGTCGTCCTGTCGGACTTCACCCGCTTGCACCCGCATCAGATCTTCAAGAAGCTCAAGCAGCAGGCCGGAGCCTTCAACTACCAACACCAGACCATCGGCGGCCTGATCGCCGGCCGCGACCAGACCCTGGCCGAGCGCTTGGACTGGGCCAGGATGCTGATGGACCCGACCGACATCTCGGACGTCACCGGCGCGGCCTACACCTTCCTGATCAACGGCCATGGGCCCAAGGACAACTGGACCGCGCTGTTTTCGCCAGGCGAGCGTGTGCGCCTGCGGTTCATCAACGCCGCGGCCCAGTCGGTCTTCAACGTCCGCATCCCCGGTCTGAGGATGACGGTGGTCGCCGCGGACGGTCAGCACGTCCGTCCGGTGCAGGTGGACGAATTCCAGATCGGCAACGCCGAGACCTATGACGTCATCGTCGAGCCGGCCGAGGACAAGGCCTTCACCATCGTCTCGGAGTCGGTCGACCGTTCGGGCCTGGGGCGCGCCACGCTGGCGCCCCGGCCGGGCATGAGCGCGGACGTCCCACCGCTACGGGGGCGTCCGCTGACGACCATGCGGGACATGGGGATGGACATGGGCGGCATGGACCACGTCGCCATGGACCACACGGCCATGAGGCATGACGCCATGGCCGCGAGCCCACCGCCCGGCCTGGCGCCGCCCAGAGCGCGCGGAAGCGACATCATGGGCAAGGCGGACATGGGCGGCATGGATATGTCCATGCGCAATCCCGAGAACGCGCCGCAGGTCAAGCTGGGGCCAGGGGTGCAGACGATCGCCCCGATGCCTGTGGACCGCACCGGCGAGCCGGGGCAGGGCCTGGAAAGCGTCGGTCACCGGGTGCTCGTCTATCGCGACCTGGTGGCGCTGGAGCCCAACGTCGATACCCGGCCGCCGCAGCGGTCGCTGGAAATCCATCTGACCGGCAACATGGAACGGTTCATCTGGGGATTCGATGGGCGCAAGTTCAGCGACCGGCCGCCGCCCTACGCCTTCCGAAGCGGCGAGCGGGTGCGGGTCACCCTAGTCAACGACACCATGATGGCCCACCCGATCCATCTGCACGGCCATTTCTTTGAGCTGACCTTCGGGCCGGCGGGACATCTGCCGCGCAAGCATACCGTGATCGTCCTGCCGGGCGGGCGCGTCAGTTTTGACCTCACCCCCGAGACCGGCGACTGGGCCTTCCACTGTCACATGCTCTACCACATGCATGCCGGGATGTTTCAGGTCTTCAGCGTGCGCGACACCCCAGGGGAGGACGCGCGATGAGGCCCTCGCTGATCGCCCTTTTTACCATGCTTTGGGCTGGCCCGGCGTTGGCCCAGCACGCTGGCCACGACATGAGCGCCATGCTGGAGACGGCCCAACCACAAACGGCGCCGGCGTCGGTCAGCGCGGATCCGCACGCGGGACACGACATGTCCGGCATGGCCAATCCGAGCGCCGCGCCGCGGGATGGACAGGTCCAAGCCATGGGACCTCCGCCGCTTCCGGACCATGAAACCCCCGCGCCGACGCCGCCCACCGATCATCTGGCAGACAGGGTTTTCGATCCCGCCGCCATGGATCGCGCCCGCGCCGTGCTGCGCCAGGAGCACGGCGGCGCGCAGGTCTCGCAGGTCATGGCCAACCTGCTGGAATACCGGATGCGCTCGGGCGGCGACGGCTACCGTTGGGATGGCGAAGCCTGGTTCGGTGGCGACCTCAACCGCCTCGTCCTCAAGTCCGAGGGCGAAGGTGATCGCCATGGCGTCGAATCCGGCGAGATCCAGGCGCTCTACTCCCGCGCCGTCGGTCTCTATACCGACCTGCAGATCGGGGTGCGGCAGGACGTCGAACCCAAGTCGCGGACCTACGCCGCAATCGGATTCGAGACACTGCTGCCGTATTGGATCGAGGCTGGCGGCGCGCTCTTTCTGTCCAACAAAGGGGATGTCCTAGGACGAGCGGAGGGGGCGATCGATTGGCGTCTCACCCAGCGCCTGATCCTGCAGCCGCGCGCCGAGCTCAATTTCGCCGCCCAGGATATCCCCGAGACCGCAATCGGATCGGGCCTGTCCGACGGCGAGCTGGGCTTGCGGCTCCGCTACGAAGTCCGTCGAGAATTCGCGCCCTATGTCGGCGTGGCCTGGACCAGACGCTTCGGCCGCACCGCCGACTATGCGCGAGCCCAGGATCGCGAGGTCTCCGACACGAGTTTCGTTGTTGGCCTGCGCGCCTGGTTCTAGCCCGCCGCCGCGAACCCGCTGCCGGGCAGGAACGAGGCGCGGCGGTGAGGCGGCGGGTCGTCGCTGACCACCCGCCGAGCGCGATCCCAGGCTCAGGTCGCCAGCACCTCGGGCTCGGTCTTGGCGGCCGGCCCTTCACCGCGACGGTCATCCTTGATCCGGAACCACAAGGCGTAGAGCGGCGGCAGGAAGGCGAGGGTCAGGATGGTGCCGCCGATAGTGCCGCCGATCAGGGTGTAGGCCATCGAGGACCAGAACACCGAAAGAGTCAGCGGGATGAAGGCGAAAACCGCGGCCAGGGCGGTCAGGATGACCGGCCTGGCGCGCTGAACCGTGGCCTCGACGACGGCGTGGAAGGGATCAAGACCATCCTCCTGGTTGGTGTGGATCTGGCCGATCAGGATCAGGCTGTTG
>Ga0326721_10000656_pt1 | contig 10644 bp, 11 predicted proteins | sample SGPome_FD_203951 | JGI IMG/M metagenome (GOLD analysis project Ga0326721, IMG submission 203951) | Soil microbial communities from Southern Great Plains, Lamont, Oklahoma, United States - SGP_1_2016 | ecosystem: Engineered > Artificial ecosystem > Soil microcosm > Unclassified | place: USA...
CGGCTCGTCAACGCTCGCCGCGGCGCGCGACCGGCAGGTCGGACTGGCCGACGTTCTTGTCCAGCCAGTCGATCAGCGGCTGCATCGCCCGCCAGGCCTTGACGAGCTCGGTCTTGGCGCGCGGCGTCTGCAGCCAGTCCGGGGAGCCGAACTCGCGGGTGACCCAGATCGACTTGTGCCGCAACAGCTCCTGGCGGGGATGATCCTTGGGGTAGCCGCTGGGGATCCGGCTCAGCTGCTCGCCCCGGATCACCAAGCGCGCCTTCTCTGCCGCCTTGAGCAGCTGAGCCAGCGACTGGCCCAACAGGTCCTCGGCCACCGCCCGGCGGTAGCGCGTCACCTGGTCCGAAGCGAGGTCGTAGTAGCCGCCGCTGGCGTACAGGCCCGCCGCCGACACCTGCAGGTAACGCCGGGACTCGGCGAAGTAGACGCCCTGATGGGTCTTGTACGGCGTCTTGTCCTTGGAGAACCGGACGTCGCGGAACGGCCGGAAGAACTTCGGGGCGCCGAACTCCTGGCTGAGCTCGGCGGCCAGCTCCTGCAGCGGTGCCTTGACCTGCTCGTCGTAGATGTGGCGATGGGCCGTCCAGAACGACTTGGAGTTGTCCGCCTCGAGATCTTCGTAGAAGTCCAGGGCGGCGAAGGAAATGCCCTCGAAGGTCACCGGGATGGCTCCTCTCTCGCTGGCGATGGCGAGTGGCTCATGACGTGCTCACTCGGTGAGCGCGGCGTGCAGCCGGAGTTCGGTGACCGTGCCGGCGCCGGTGTCCAGATCACGCCGCAGGCCGTCGGCCTCCCAGCCGGCCGAGCGGTAGAACTGCAGCGAGGCGGTGTCGGCCACCGGCACCCAGGCCACCAGCCGGTTGATCCCGGCCGGCCGGCTGAGGTCGGCGACCGCGGCCAGCAGCCGCGAGCCGTGCCCGCGCCGGCCCCAGCGGGGCTCGACCAGCAGCATGCTGATCGCGGCGGTCCGTTCCGGCTCGGGATCGCGCGGCTGGCGGTCGGCATCCGGGCCGAAGGCGGTGAAGCCGACCCGGAGCTGGCCCTCCATCGCCACCAGGACGTGGTGGCTCGGCGACGGCGGCGCGGTGACGGCGGCATGCCAGCTGGCCGCGATCTGGTCGGTGTTCAGCGCCTGCAGGACCGGCTCCGGCAGCACTGTCTGGTACGCCAGCCGCCAGGTGTCCAGCTGGATCCGGGCGAGCTCGGGCACGTCGTCGGCGGTCGCCGGCCGGACGCTCACATCTGCCACGCCAGACAGCCTAGGCGACCCGGTTGCGGTGGCGCCGCGCCGCTGTCGCCCCGGCATGGTCAAATGTGGCGTGCCTTCAGCCGACTTCTCCGCAGCGGCGGCTCGCCGGATCGCCCTGGCGGCCCAGGGTTTCGGCCTGCCGCGGCCAGCTGGCGCGGTCACCGCCCGGCACATCCGCAAGGTGGTCGACACCATGGGACTGCTGCAGCTGGACTCGGTGAACGTGTTGTCCCGCTCGCACTACCTGCCGGTGTTCGCCAGGCTCGGTCCGTACCCACGCGAGATCCTGGACCGGCTGACCGGGCACACCGCCGGCCGGATGCAGCGCGAGTACGTCGAGTACTGGGCGCATGAGGCGTCGCTGATCCCGCTGGCCACCCACCCGCTGCTGCGCTGGCGGATGGACCGGGCCCGCGAGGAATCCTGGGGCGGCATGCAGCGGATCGCCCGGGAGCAGCCGCAGCTGCTGGACGAGGTGCGCCGGCTGGTCGCCGAGCGCGGGCCGATCCGCAGCGCGGACCTGCTGCAGGAGCGCCAGCCCAGGAAGGCCGGCCAGATGTGGAACTGGCATGCCGGCAAGATCGCCCTGGAGTACCTGTTCTGGGCCGGCGAGGTCGGCGCGGCCCGTCGGGTGAACTTCGAACGGCGCTACGACCTGATCGAGCGGGTGCTGCCGGCCGCCATCGTCAACCAGCCGACCCCGGCTCGCGAGGACGCTCAGCGCGAGCTGGTCCGGATCGCCGCCCGGGCCTACGGCATCGCCGCCGAGCCGGACCTGGGCGACTACTTCCGGCTGCCGCGAGCCGATTCCAAGGCGCGGGTGGCGGAGCTGGTCGAGGCCGGCGAGCTGCTGCCCGTGACGGTGGCCGGCTGGGACGCCCCCGGCTACCTGTGGCCGGCCGCCCGCCGCCCGCGCCGGGTGCAGGCGCGGGCGCTGCTCAGCCCGTTCGACCCGCTGATCTGGTTCCGGGACCGGGCCAAGCGGCTGTTCGGCTTCCACTACCGGATCGAGATCTACACCCCGGCCGCGCAGCGGGTGCACGGTTACTACGTGCTGCCCTTCCTGCTCGACGAGGCCCTGGTCGGCCGGGTCGACCTCAAGGCCGACCGGCAGGCCGGCGTGCTGCGGGTCCAGTCGGCCTGGGCCGAACCCGGCGTCGAGCACGGCGAGGTGGCCGTCCAGCTGGCGGCCGCGCTGGCCGAGCTCGCAGCCTGGCTGGGGCTGGGAGGCGTGCGGCTGGCCGGCCCGGGGGATCTGGCGCCGGCGCTGGCGACCGCGCTGGGCGAGCCCGATCCGGGGCGGGAGAAGGCCGGGTGGCTGGCGGCCGGGACGATGGCGTCGGCCGGGGACTAGGCGAGCCGGCTATGCCCCGCTTCGCCGAGCTGGCGGCCGACGCCAGCACGCTGAGCGCCGCAGGCCGGCGACGGATCCTGGGCATCACCGGGCCGCCGGGAGCGGGCAAGTCCACGCTGGCGCAGCGGCTGGTGGCCGCGCTCGGGCCCGACCGGGCCGTGCTGGTCGGGATGGACGGCTTCCACATCGCCGACGCCGAGCTCCGGCGCACCGGCCTGCGCGATCGCAAGGGCGCGCCCGACACCTTCGACCGCGCCGGGTACGCAGCCCTGCTGCACCGGCTGCGCCGGGAGGCCGGCACCGTCTACGCGCCCGCCTTCGACCGCGCCCTCGAGGACTCGATCGCCGCCGCGGTCGCGGTGCCGGCGACCGCGCCGCTGGTCGTCACCGAAGGCAACTACCTGCTGCTCTGGCCAGAGCTCCGCCCGCTGCTGGACGAGGTGTGGTACCTGGACCCGCCGCCGGCGGCCCGGCGCGCCGCCCTGGTCGCCCGGCACGTGGCCTTCGGCAAGACCGATGCCGACGCCGAGCGCTGGGTGCGCGAGTCCGACGAGCGCAATGCCGCGCTGGTTGCCGCCGGCCGGGAGCTCGCCGACCGGGTGCTGGGCTGGGCTGACTGAGCGCGCTGTTCGACTTGTCCGGTTGCGACGCACGGATGACGCGCGCCGCCAGCGCGGGGATGACGCGCACCGGCCGACCGGCGGTAGCGTTGTGACATGCTCAGTGGAGACCACACCCGCCCGTTCGGCCGGTTGCTCACCGCCATGGTCACGCCGTTCACCGTTGCCGGTGAGCTGGACCTGAAGGCGGCCCGGGAACTGGCGACGTACCTGGTGGACGAACAGCACAACGACGGCCTGGTCATCAACGGCACCACCGGAGAGGCGCCGACCACCTCCGACGGCGAGAAGGCGGAGCTGGTGGCCACCGTGGTCGAGGCGGTCGGCGACCGGGCGACGGTGCTGGCCGGCGTCGGCACGTTCGACACCGTGCACTCGGTCCAGCTCGCCGAGCAGGCTGCCAAGGCCGGCGCCGACGGCCTGCTCGTGGTCACCCCGTACTACTCCCGGCCGCCGCAGGCCGGCCTGTTGCGCCACTTCCTGGTGATCGCCGACGCCAGCTCGCTGCCGGTGATGCTCTATGACATCCCGGGCCGGACCGGGGTGCGGCTGGAGTTCGAGACAATGGTCGAGCTTGCCCGCCATGAGCAGATCCTGGCGGTCAAGGACGCCCGCGGCAATGTGACCGCCTCTGCCAGGGTGCTGGCTGAGACGGACCTGGCCTACTACGCCGGCGACGACGCGCTGGTGCTACCGCTGCTCGCGGTCGGCGCGAGCGGGCTGGTCGGCACGTCCACCCACTTCTCCGGCGCCGCCACCCGGCAGCTGCTGGATGCCCACGAGCGTGGCGACGCCGCCGAGGCGCTGCGGATCTACCGGCAGCTGCTGCCCATCTACACCGGCATCTTCCGGACCCAGGGAGTGATCCTGGTGAAGGCCGGCCTGGCCCTGCAGGGTCGGCCGGTCGGGCCGGTCCGGCTGCCGATGATCGACGCCACCGAGCACGAGTTGAGCCACCTGCGCCAGGACCTGGCAGCCGCCGGGCTGGGCCAGCCACCGGCTTAGCCGCTGGGTCAGCCCGGCGGCTGGCGCGTTCGGTGTCGATCCGCCCTCAACTTGCGGTTGAGCGTTACCGTTGGCAGGTGGCAACCTCCGGAACCAGGACCCGACAGCCGGCCTCGAAGAAGGCGTCGGGTCCCGGGCGTGCCCGGGCCGGCGGCTCCGCGCCGTCCGGCCGCAGCCGCCCGTCCGGCCGGTCCACCCGCAAGCCGGCCCGCCAGCGCCCCATGCTGGCCGGTCTCGGCCGGCTGCTCGTCCAGCTGTGGCGGGCGCTCGGCGCCACCGCGGGATCGCTGGCCCGGGCGGTAGGACGCAACGCCGCCACCGCCCGCGAGCTGGATCCGGCGCACCGCCGCGACGGCGAGGGCTTCGCCGTGCTGGCCCTGGGGCTGATCTCGGCGATCGCGGTGTGGTTCGCCGCGGCCGGCCCGCTCGGGGCGGCCATCACCGGGCTGTTCCGGCTGCTGGTGGGCAACCTGGCGCTGCTGCTGCCGCCGCTGCTGATCGTCTGGGCAGTGCACCTGCTGCGCCAGCAGCCGCACCCCGAGCGGCGTGGCCGGCTGCTGGTCGGTGGGCTGGCGATCCTGCTCACCGTCACCGGCATGCTGCACCTGTGGGCCGACTCGCCGCGCGACGAGACCGGCTGGGCCCATGCCGGTGGAGTGACCGGGGTGCTCGCCGGCCAGCTGGAACGGGTGCTGCCGGCCGGCCTGGTCGTCCTGCTGCTGTTCCTGCTCGGCGCCTTCGGCGTGCTGGTGGTGACCGCCACCCCGCTGAACCAGCTGCCCGGCCTGGTGCGGGACCTGGTCGCCGCGCCGGACACCGCCGAGCCGGCCACCAGCCGACGCGGCCGGTCGGCGATCAAGGACACCGAGACCGACCGAGTCACCGAGCCAGGCGAAGCCGACCCGTTCCTGGACGACCCGTTCCCGGCCGGCGACCCGGCCACCGCGGACGCCGGGGCCGACCAGGCCCCCCGCCGGCCGCGCAAGCCCCGGGTCGCCAAGCCGGCGGTGGAGGAGGACGACCTGCCGCCGGTCACCAGGCCGACCCAGCTGGAGCTGCACGGCGGCGCTGCCTACCTGCTGCCCTCGCCCGACATCCTGGGAGTCGGGTCCCAGCACCTGGAGCACACCCGGGCCAACGACGAGGTGATCGCCGCGCTCTCGCAGGTCTTCGAGGAGTTCAACGTCGACTGCGCGGTCACCGGCTTCAGCCGCGGCCCCACCGTGACCCGTTACGAGGTGGAGCTCGGCCCGGGCGTCAAGGTGGAGCGGATCATCCAGCTGGCCCGCAACATCGCCTACGCGGTGAAGAGCCCGGACGTCCGGATCATCAGCCCGATTCCCGGCAAGTCCGCGGTCGGCGTCGAGATCCCGAACACCGATCCGGAGATCGTGATGCTCGGCGACGTGCTGCGCTCGAACGTGGCGCTGCGCGATCACCACCCGATGCTGGCCGCGCTCGGGAAGGACGTCGAGGGCGGCTTCGTGGTGGCCAACCTCGCCAAGATGCCGCACCTGCTGGTCGCTGGCGCCACCGGAGCCGGCAAGTCCTCGTGCATCAATTCCCTGATCCTGTCGGTGCTGACCCGGGCAACCCCGGACGAGGTCCGGATGGTGCTGATCGATCCCAAGCGGGTCGAGTTCGCCGCGTACCAGGGAATCCCGCACCTGGTGACGCCGGTGATCACCAACCCGAAGAAGGCCGCCGACGCCCTGGCCTGGGTGGTCCGTGAGATGGACCTGCGTTACGAGGACATGGAGGCCTCGGGCGTGCGCCACATCGACGACTTCAACCGCAAGGTCCGCCACGGCGAGCTGGTCGCCCCGCCGGGCAGCGAGCGGGTCTACACCCCGTATCCCTACCTGCTGGTGATCGTCGACGAGCTCGCGGACCTGATGATGGTGGCCCCGCGCGACGTCGAGGACGCGGTGGTGCGGATCACCCAGCTGGCCCGGGCGGCCGGCATCCACCTGGTGATCGCCACCCAGCGGCCCTCGGTCGACGTGGTGACCGGCCTGATCAAGGCCAACGTGCCGTCCCGGCTGGGCTTCAAGACCTCCTCGGTCACCGACTCCCGGGTCATCCTGGACCAGCCGGGCGCGGAGAAGCTGCTCGGCAAGGGTGACGGGCTGTTCCTGCCGATGGGGGCCTCCAAGCCGGCCCGGATCCAGGGCGCGTACGTCACCGACTCCGAGATTAACGCGATCGTGGCGCACTGCAAGGCGCAGCTGCAGCCGACCTACCGCGAGGATGTGACCGCGCCGGCCGCCGCTAAGAAGGACATCGACTCCGACATCGGCGACGACCTGGACGTGTTCCTGCAGGCGGTGGAGCTGGTGGTCTCGACCCAGTTCGGGTCGACGTCGATGCTGCAGCGCAAGCTGCGGGTCGGCTTCGCCAAGGCCGGCCGGCTGATGGACCTGATGGAGTCCCGCTCGATCGTGGGCCCGTCCGAAGGCTCCAAGGCGCGCGACGTGCTGGTCAAGCCCGACGAGCTGGCCGGGCTGATGTACACGCTGCGCAACGGTGGCAGCGCCGAGGACCTGGTGGCCGACGACGAGGATGAGGGCGATCCCGCGCCGTTCTGACGCGCTCGGAGGCGGCACAGCAAACGGCCCTGACCGCGGGTGCGGCCAGGGCCTGCGGAGGCTCGGCGTGCGGCGCTAGACGCGCGTGGCGTGCCGGGCCATATAGAACAGCCGGCGGAACGTCAGCCGGGCGCGCTCGTTCGAGGCATGACGGCCGGAGCCGGCAGCTTCCCGGGCGGGCACGGTCCAGCTCGCAGACCCAGGTCGGGCCAGCTGAAATCCGGTCATAGGACAACACCTCCGTGACTGACGGTATAGGTGTCACCTGTTGTGGCTGGAGAGGCGCGCGGGACCTTCAACGTTCACGTGACGGTTCAGCCGCCGTCGACCAGCGACCGTCTGCCGACCGTTCGGCTGCCCTCGGCCGGCTGTCGAGGGTGAGCAGCATCCGGGAGTTGCCCAGGGTGTTCGGTTTGACGTACTCCAGGTCGAGGAACTCGGCGATGCCGGCGTCGTAGGAGCGGCGCAGCTGCGAGTACACCTCCGGCTCCACCGGGGTGCCCTCGATCTCGACGAAGCCGTGCCGGGCGAAGAACCGGGTCTGAAAGGTCAGGGCGAACAGCCGGCGCAGGCCGAGCTCGCGGGCGCCGGCGATCAGCTCGCCCAGCAGCAGGTCACCGATCCGGCGGCCGCGCCGTTCCGGGGACACCGCCAGCGTCCGGATCTCGCCGAGGTCCTCCCACAACACGTGCACCGCGCCGCACCCGACCACCGTCCCGGCCAGCTCGGCCACCCGGAACTCCTGCACCGACTCATACAGCGTCACGGTGTCCTTGGCCAGCAGCACCCGCTGGCCGGTGTAGGTATCGACCAGCTGCTTGATCGCCGGCACGTCACTGGTGCGGGCCCGCCTGATCAGAATCTCCTCACCCGCGTTCGCGGGGCTGACCTCGGGCATGGCCGCACGATACCGAACCGGCTGCGCGAGCAGGTGCGAGCTGGCTGCGCGACGGGTCGACCGCCGCGCCCCGGGTAGCCTGCAGAATGTGTCCCCCTCGCCCACCGGAACGCCTGCCAGCGGCCGTGTCGCCATCGTCACGCTCGGCTGTGCTCGCAACGAGGTGGATTCCGAAGAGCTAGCCGGCACCCTGACCGCCCACGGCTGGCAACTGGCGGAGGCCGGGGCCGCGGACGTGGTCGTGGTCAACACCTGCGGTTTCATCGATTCGGCCAAGAAGGATTCGATCGACACCCTGCTGGCGGCGGCGGACAGCGGCAAGAAGGTGGTCGCCGTCGGATGCCTGGCCGAGCGCTATGGCGACCAGCTGGCCGGTGCCCTGCCCGAGGCCGACGCCATCCTCGGCTTCGACTCCTACGCCAGCATCGACGCCCGGCTCGACGACGTGCTGGCCGGCCGGCCGATCGCGCCGCATACCCCGACCGACCGGCGCACCCTGCTGCCGATCAGCCCGGCGCGGCGGCAGGCGGCGGCAGCCGAAGTCGCCGTGCCCGGCCACCGCTGGGGACCCACGGCTGCGCGGGCCCGGCTCGACGACGCGCCGGTGGCCTACCTCAAGCTCGCCTCCGGCTGTGACCGGCGCTGCACGTTCTGCGCCATCCCGTCCTTCCGCGGCGCGTTCGTCTCCCGCGATCCGGGCGAGATCCTGGCTGAAGCGCAGTGGCTGGCCGGCCAGGGCGTCCGCGAGCTGGTGCTGGTGAGCGAGAACTCCACCTCCTACGGCAAGGACCTGGGCGACCTGCGAGCGCTGGAGGCGCTGCTGCCGCGGCTGGCCGCGATCGAGGGCATCGAGTGGGTCCGGGTGTCCTACCTGCAGCCGGCGGAGTTGCGGCCCTCGCTGCTGCGGGTGATCGCCGCGACGCCCGGGGTGCTCCCGTATTTCGACCTGTCCTTCCAGCACGCCGCGCCGCAGGTGCTGCGCCGGATGAAGCGGTTCGGCTCGACCGAGTCCTTCCTGGCCCTGCTGGAGCAGGCCCGGGCGCTGGCGCCGCACGCCGGCGCCCGCAGCAACGTCATCGTGGGCTTCCCTGGCGAGACCGAGGCCGATCTGGCCGAGCTGGAACGATTCCTGACCCTGGCCCGGCTCGATGTGGTCGGGGTGTTCGGGTACTCCGACGAGGACGGCACCGAGGCAGAGCAGCTCGACGGCAAGCTCGATCCCGAGGTCATCGCCGGCCGGGTCGAGCGGGTGTCGACGCTGGTGAACGAGCTGATCGACCAGCGGGCCGAGGACCGGCTGGGTGAGCGCATCGAGGTGCTCATCGAGACGGCTGAGGACGGCGAGCTGACCGGCCGGGCGGCTCACCAGGCGCCCGAGACCGATGGCGCGGTGCGGCTGGCCGGCGAGCTGGCCGGCCTGCGTCCGGGCCTGCTGGCGCAGGCGGTCGTCACCGGCAACGACGGCGCGGACCTGATCGCCGACGTGGTCGCCGGTTCGGCGCGATGACCGGGACCGAGCCGCGTATCGACCCGATCGCCGATCCGGTGACGACGGTCTCGGCGTGGAACGTCGCCAACGCCCTCACCATGCTGCGGCTGGTGCTGGTGCCGTTCTTCGCGGTGGCGCTGTTTCATTCCGGCGGAGATTCCCGTGGCTGGCACGTCATCGCCTGGGCGATCTTCGCGGTCGCCAGCCTGACCGACCGGATCGATGGCGAGATCGCCCGCAAGCGCGGCCTGGTCACCGAGTTCGGCAAGCTCGCCGACCCGATCGCGGACAAGGCGCTGACCGGCACGGCGCTGGTCGGGTTGTCGATCCTCGGCGATCTGGCCTGGTGGGTGACGGTGGTGATCCTGGTTCGCGAGGTCGGCGTGACGGTGCTGAGGTTCTGGGTGATCCGGCACGGGGTGATGGCGGCCAGCCGCGGCGGCAAGGTCAAGACGTTGCTGCAGGGGGTGGCGATCGGGCTGCTGGTGCTGCCGCTGTCCGGCGCGCTGCACACCGCCGCCACCGCGGTGATGGCGCTCGCCGTGGTGCTGACCGTCGTGACCGGCGTGGACTATGTGGCTCGGGCGGTGCGGTTGCGCCGGGTGGTGCGGGCGTGACCGGTCCATCGGGGGCCGGCGCCGGGCCTGAGTCGAGCGGTCCGGGCCACGCAGACTCGGAAGCAGCCGGCGCGGATGGCGACCTGGCCGACCGGTTGGAGCGGCTGCACCGAGCGCTGGCCGAGCGGGAGCAGACGGTGGCGGTGGCCGAGTCGGTGACCGGCGGCCTGCTGGCGGCGGCGTTGACCAGCACCGCCGGCGCCAGCGCCACCTTCCGTGGCGGGCTGGTGGTGTATGCCACCGACCTCAAGGCCCGGCTGGCAGGGGTGTCGGAGAGCCTGCTCGCCGAGCAGGGCGCGGTGGCTGCCCAGGTCGCGCTGGAGCTGGCCCGCGGGGCACGAGAGCGGCTGTCGGCCAGCTGGGGCGTCGGAGTGACCGGGGTCGCCGGGCCCCAGCCGCAGGACGGCAAGGCGGTCGGCACGGTGTTCGTGAGTGTGGTCGGGCCCGGAGGCGACGGTATCGAATCGGTTTCGGAGCTGAATCTGAGCGGCGATCGGAACATGATCCGGGTACAGATCGTTGCAGACGCAGTGGCACTTCTCGCCGGAGCCGTTTCCCACGTCACCGGAGCGCTGTGACGCCGCGGCTGGGATAGTTCGCTGTCAGCAAATTAGTTGGTGGGCTCGGCGCTGGAACAGGCGACCGGACTAGCATTGGATTACAGAAGATCGCCCGTCGGCCGATGGGGATTTCGGGCAGACGACGTGATCGGTGGACGAGGGGGTATCGCGAGATGGCAGTTCTCCGCCATGTGGTCGGCGAGACCCTGCGTGCGGTCCGGCTGCGCCAGCGCCGCACCCTTCGCGAGGTGTCCGCCGCGG
>Ga0326721_10000657_pt1 | contig 10629 bp, 12 predicted proteins | sample SGPome_FD_203951 | JGI IMG/M metagenome (GOLD analysis project Ga0326721, IMG submission 203951) | Soil microbial communities from Southern Great Plains, Lamont, Oklahoma, United States - SGP_1_2016 | ecosystem: Engineered > Artificial ecosystem > Soil microcosm > Unclassified | place: USA...
TGACTATGACCTGGTCATGCTTGGTCCAGGGCCAGGCGACCCCAGGGACCCGACCGATCCGCGGATCAGGTCGATGCGCCAGGCGATCGATGACCTGCTCACCAGCCACAAACCCTTTCTCGCCGTCTGCCTCAGCCATCAGCTGCTGAGCCAGCGGCTGGGACTGCCGCTGGTGCGCCGGACCCTGCCCAATCAGGGGGTGCAGCGAGAGATCGACCTGTACGGTACCCGGGAACGGGTCGGCTTCTACAACACTTTCGCCGCGCACAGCAGGGCAGACCGCTTCCACTGTGCCGGGTTGGGAATGGTGGAAGTGAGCCGGGACCGGTCCAGCGGCGAGGTGCACAGCCTGCGCGGCCCCTCCTTCGCCTCCATGCAGTTCCACGCCGAATCGGTGCTCACCGAGAACGGTGTGCGGCTGATCGCCGGGCGGTTGCACGAGGCGCTGCGGCCCTGAGCGCGCCGGGTCACCAGGGTCTGCACGGAGGGCGCCTCCGTCGTCATGATCGCACGGTAGCCGCGTACGCGGGCAGCTCGCGCAAGTGGCGTAGCGGGGAGAGGAAAACGGGCAGGAAGGACAGCGCGCCGCCGACCGCCACCACGAACAATGTCTGCCGGACCCCGATCACCGAGCCGAGCAGGCCACCCAGAAGGCCGCCGAGCGGCATGGTTCCCCACACCAGGAAGCGCATCGTCGCGTTCATCCGCCCGAGCAGCGCAGGTGGGCACAGGCCCTGCCGAAAGCTCACCTGGGTGATGTTGTAGATGACCACGTTCAGCCACATCGCGCCCTGGGCGGCAGCCAGCAGCGCCAGGGTCCAGTCCCGCTGCACGAACGGCGCCACGAAACCGAACGGGCCGATCGCCAGGGCGGAGATCCAGATCGCCGGGCCCTGGCCGACCCGGCGCGCGAACCGATCGGCCACCAGTGAGCCGACCAGCCCGCCGATCGCGGAGATGGAGCCGAGCAGGCCGATCAAGCCGGGGGACAGCCTCAGCTCGCGGGCCAGCAGCACGTAGTACACCGCGGCGGCCATCGATCCGAACAGGTTGGACGAGCCGGTGCACAGCGCGATGGAGCGCAACAACCGGTTGCCGAGGACGAAACGGAGCCCCTCGCCGATCTCACGGCGCAGGTTGCGGTCCGGCGCGCGTTCCGGCTTCGGCGGCCTGGCCCTGATGGCAGCCACCCAGTACGCCGACCAGAGAAAGCTGACGGCGTCCAGCAGCACCGCGTACGGCGCCGTTAGCGCCTGGATGAGCACGCCGCCGATGCTCGGGCCACCAATCTGACACACCGATTCACTGGCTTGCAGCTTGGCATTGGCGTCCACCAGTTGCTCGCGCTCGACCAGCTGCGGCAGGTAGGACTGGTAGGCGACGTCGAAGAACACCGTGCACACCCCGGTCAGCAGCGCCACGGCGTACAGCTGCTCGATGCGTAGCAGGCCGAGCCATTGCGCGACGGGAACCGAAACCAGCGCCAGCGCGCGCAGCACATCGTTGACGATCAGCACCGCCCGCAACCTCATCCGATCCACCCAGGCGCCCGCCGGCAGCCCGACCACGAGGAAGGCCGCCATCTCGCAGGTGACCAGCAACCCGACTTCGAAGGTGCTGGCGTGGACGATGAGGATCGCGACCAGCGGCAGCGCCAGCTGGCTGATCGTGGAGCCGAACTGGCTGACGCTCTCGCCGATCCATAACCGCCGGAACTCCAGCTGCCGCCACAGGCCGCCACGCCGCGGACGCTCCAGATGTTCGGTCACGCCGCCATCCTGAGTGAAGTGATTGGCATTTGTCAATCAGTTGGCTAGAGTGGTGGGCATGGATCAGCGCGAGCCGGCCACCGACGAGGAGGCCAAGGCGCTGGCTTCGACCCTGCGGTTGCGGATCCTGCGGATCTGCCTGGGAGAGGCGCACACCAACAAGGAGATCGCCGCAATCCTGGGACGGGACCCGGCCAGCACCCTGCATCACATCCGGACGCTGGTGCGGACCGGCTTCCTGCAGCCGCAGCCGGAACGCCGGGGTGCCCGCGGCGCCCGGGAGATCCCTTACCTGGCAACGAAAAAGTCGTGGCGAGTGAACGCTCCGGTGATGAACCGGCCGCTGCTGGATGCCTTCCTGGAGGAGGTGGCGCTGGTCTCCGGGGCGGAGATGGATACGGCCAGGCTCGGCCTGCGGCTGTCACCGTCAGATTTCGAGGACTTCCGCAACCGGCTGCAGGACCTGCTGGACGAGGTCACCAGGCTGCCGGAGGACCCCTCGGCGCCGGCCTGGTCGCTGTTCCTGGCGCTGCATCCGGACCCGAACCGGCCATGATCGGCTTCCGGCCCTGGGTAGGCGGCGGTCGGTGAGCCGTTCGACTCGGGCAGCGCCCGGCATGTCTCGGTCTACCGTCGCTGACCTGCCGGGTCGCTATGGCTGGATCGGCGGCGCCGGGATAGCGCCAGCGGCCGCCGCCGAACTCGACCCGGCGAGGTGTCGGATCGGCCGGTTCCGCATTCGTCGTATGTTCGTCTCGCACCACCAACCGAAGGAGCAGCGAACCGATGAGGTACATGATGTTCGTCGTGGTCGATCCGGCCGCGGCCGCCGAGGCGGAGCCGTCCGACAACGACCTGACCACCGATGAGTGGGTGGCCGACGTCGACAGCCGGGGCAAGCGGATCATGGGCGAGGTGTTGCGCCCGGTCAGCGACGCCACCACGGTCAGGGTCAGCCACGGGAAGGTGCTCGTGACCGACGGGCCGTTCACCGAGTCGAAGGAGTGGATCGCCGGCTTCGACATCCTCGAGTGCGAGGATCTGGACGAGGCGATCGCTATCGCCGCCCGGCACCCGATGGCCAACGGCGGCAAGCTCGAGCTGCGGCCGTTCTGGACCGAGGAGGATTGATTCCATCCGCTGACCGCGCCACGGCCGAGGCCATCACCTCGGCCGTGGCCGCGGAGCGGGCCGGGATGCTGGCAAGCCTGATCCGGCTCACCGGCGACTGGGATCTGGCCGAGGACTGCGTCCAGGATGCGGTCGAGCGAGCGCTGGTGCGCTGGCCACAGGAGGGAATGCCGCGCTCGCCGGTGGGCTGGCTGACCACGGTGGCGAGGAACCGGGCGCTCGACGTGCTGCGCCGCCGCCAGACCGAGCGGGCCAAGCTCCAGCAGCGCGCGATTCTGGATGAGGCCGGCTCGGGTGGCAGCCAGCCGCTGGACGGCCCCGATGACCGGCTGCGGTTGATCTTCACCTGCTGCCATCCGGCGCTGGCCCTGGACTCCCAGGTCGCGCTGACGCTCAAGACGGTGGCGGGTCTGACCACCGGCCAGATTGCAGGGGCGTTCCTGGTGTCGGAGCCGACCATGTCCCAGCGGCTGCTGCGCACCAAGCAGAAGATCGCCCATGCGGCCATCCCGTACCGAGTGCCGCCGGACGAGCTGCTGGCCGGGCGCACCGAGGGCGTGCTCGCCGTGCTCTACCTGATCTTCAATGCCGGCTACGGCCAGCCCGAGGATCACCTGGCTGTCGAGGCGCTCGGCCTGGCCAGGCTGCTGGTCGACCTGATGCCCGAAGACGATGAGGCGCGCGGGTTGCTGGCGCTGATCACCTTTCAGATGGCCCGGCGGGTGACCCGATTCGACCCGCGCGGCGACCTGGCGCCCATGGAGGAGCAGGACCGCAGCCGCTGGGATGCGGCGCTGATCGAGCAGGGACAGCGGCAGCTGCGCCGCGCGAGCCGTTCGGGGCGGCCGCCCGGGGCTTACCGGTTGCAGGCGCAGATCGCCGCCTGCCATGCCACGGCGGCGACCGCGGTGGCCACTGACTGGCGCGCCATCGTCGCCCACTACGACGCCCTGCTCGCCGTCCAGCCGTCACCGGTGATCGCCCTCAACCGGGCCATCGCCGTCGGCTTCCGGGACGGGTACCAGGCGGGGCTCGATGCCTTGGATGGTCTGGATACGACGGCCCTGGCCGGCTACTACCTGCTGCCGGCGGCTCGCGCCGACCTGCTGCGCCGGCTGGGTCGTGCTGACGAGGCGCGGCAGGCCTATCGCGCGGCGCTACGCCTGACGCCTGAGGGCCAGCCCGAACAGCGGCTGCTGCAACGGCGACTCACCGAGCTCGAGTCACCGCAGAATGCCCCGGCTGGATAAGGAGAATGGACGTGTCCGATTCGATCAGGCTCAGCTCGGTCGCACTCGACTGCCCGAATGCGGGCGAGCTGGCCGCCTTCTACGCCGACATCACCGGCGGCGCCATCACCTTCGTCGACGAGTCGTGGGCGACGGTGACGGGCCCGGGCGGCCGGATCGACTTTCAGACCGCTGCCGGGTACCGGCCGCCGAGCTGGCCCGACCCGGCGTCGCCGATGCAGCTCCACCTGGACTTCCTCGTCGATGACCTGCAGGCGGCCGGGGCGCGGGTGCTGGCGGCCGGCGCGACCAGGTTTGAGTACCAGCCGAATCCCGACCACTGTTGCGTCTACGCCGACCCGGCCGGGCACCCGTTCTGCCTGACGACCTGGGAGGACGTCCCCACCTAGGAGCGCGGGCGCTCACATGTTCCTCTCAGCATCGGCACGACTGGGCGACAGGCTCGCTCCACACGATGGGTGGATCGGCCGGGCCATCCGGGCCTGGCGGGTCTGAGGAGGTATCCAGATGAACCCAGGAGAGTGGTCGCCACCGCCAGTGCCGGACTACGGCGGGGCCAGCCAGCAGGGACGCGGGCGCCGGGGGCTGCTCCTCGGCGGCGGCCTGCTCGTGACCGGTGTGGTAGCCGGCGCGATCATCGGAGGCACGGTGCTGTCCAGCGCCGCCACCTCCGGCCCGAGCCCGACGGCGCCGAACTCGTCCAGCAGCTCGGCTCCGGGTAAGGGGGGTGCGCCGAACAAGCAATCGACGCCGGTGCGCGAGGATGAGAAGGCCGTCACGGCCGATCAGGCGGCCAAGCTCAAGGCGGCTGCCCTAAAGGCGGTGCCCGGCGGCACGGTCTACCGCGTCGAGACCGACGGGGACGGCGATGCCTACGAGGCCCACATGACCAAGGCTGACGGCAGCCCGGTCACCGTGAAGTTCGACGAGAACCTCGCGGTGGTCAAGGTCGAGGAAGGCATGGGCCCCGGGGGATGCGGGCATGGCGGGCCGGGCAACGACTCGGACGGCTGATCCGGCGCGTGGCTTGGGTGGTCATCCGGCCGCCCAAGCCAGGACCACGGTCTCTGATCGGAAGCCGGATCGCAGTGCTGCTAAGCGCCGGCGTGTGCGCCCGGACGTCCTGGAGCGCGAAGCGGCGCCAGCGGTTGCCAGACAACGGGGACCTTGCGCATCACCAGCGCGCAGTCGAGCTCTACGGATCCTTCCGGAAAAAGGGTGCGGTCGGCGAAGAACGACGATTCGGCCCGAACCGCGACGGCGGGGTCCACCTTCCACGCTGTGCTGTGCAGCGCCAGGCCGTCGAACCGGGACGGGTCGCCCGTTGCCGAGAAACCAAGCGATCCCTGCTCGAAGAACGCTGACGCGGCCGCCGTGTCGGCGAACAGTTGGCATCCGGGCAGCTCCGCGGTGACGTGCACGTCCAGGGCCACCGCCACACTGCCGTCCCTGGCGGTGAACGCGACGTGGAGGTCGTCCTCGGTCTCCGCGACTTGGAAGCGAGCATGGTGCTGGGCGCCTGGGTAGATCCGGCCACCCACCGCGACGTTGACCAGGGAGCTGCTGTCGCGGCGGGGGATATACACACCCGTGCGCGGGCCATCCGAGCTGTCCCACTCGACTGCGATCCGATGCGCGGCGTTCTCGCTGGTCAGCCCCAGCCGGGCCGGCAACCCGGCCGGTCGCATCGAGCCCAACCGGATGAGGCAGATACCGGCCACCGCGAACCCGTTCACGAGCTGCGGGCGGAACGGCGCGGGCAACAGCCGGGCGATCACCTCCGGGTCGACCCGGTAGTTGACCAGCAACCGGCGTTGAATGGTTCCGGCGAGCCGTGGCAGCTTCATAGGTCTGTCTCCTGATCGATGGGCCTGAGGGTATGCCCTTTATGGCCGCCCAGAAACCGGAGGGTGACTGCCGGTGTCGCCGCGGTGCTGCCACGGCCACGCCGATGTTCACCTCCGGACGTGGTTGATCGAGTAGAGCAGGCTTCGTCGCCGGCAAGACCGATCCGCAGCCGCACACAGCTGTTTCAGCTGGCTAGCGCGTCAAGCCAGCCGGACCAGTCCTGCGGTAAGCGCGGCGGCCACCACCACGATCAAGAACGGTGCGCGCCGCCACACCGCGACGCTGCCCACAGCGAAGCCTGCCAGCCGCGCCGGATCGACGTGGAGCTGCGACCCGTCGGCGATCGCCTCAACGACGACGAGGGCTCCGAGCAACGCGACGGGGAGGAGCTCCACCAGCCGCCGCACCTGTGGGCGCTGCAGGATCCGCGCAGGGACGAGGTAGCCGAGAACCTTCAACGCGAAGCAGCCGGCGCTGGTCAACAGGACCAGGATCCACAGGGTCATGACGGCCGCCCGCGGGTCCGGACGGCCAGCAGCAATGCCGCGCTCGCGGCAAGCACCGGCACGCCCGCGGGCGTGATAGGGATGAGCAGCCCGGCGATGACCGCGCCGGCGATCGCTATGCGGCGATCCAGCTTGCTCGACCGCAGCCGCGGCCCGAGGAGGGCTAGGAAGGCCGAGGGCACCACGGCGTCGAGCCCGTACCGGGTCGGGTCGACGATGGAGCCGGCCAGCGCTCCGAGCAATGTCGCCAGATTCCAGAAGACATAGACCCCGCCGAAGGTCCACCAGTAAGCGACGCGGGCGAGCGCTGGCGTCTGCTGCGCCTGAGCCATGGCAGTCGTCTCATCGATCGTGCCCCACGCCGCCAGCAGGCGCCGTAGCCCGCGCACCCGCAGCAGGGGCGCCATCCGCATCCCATACAGCATGTTGCGGGAACCCAGCAGCAGCCCGCTCGCCAGTGCCGCTCCTGCGGCTCCGCCACCGGCGACCACGCCCACCACCGCGAACTGGGTGCCGCCGGTGAACGCCACCAGGGACAACACGCAGGTCTGCCACGCTGACAGCCCTGCGCTGACCGAGGCAGCCCCGAATGCGAACCCGTACGCCCCGACTGCCAGGCCCACTCCCACCGCGTCGCGACGGACACCCGCTTCGGGGTTGTCGCGGGGCATCAAGGGCCGAGAGTCCGAGGTACTCACCAGACCCTGCGCTCGCCGAGCGTGACGAGCTGCTCGACTGCGTCCGCGCCGGCCTCGGCAGGCGGCAGGGCTTCGGCTTCGACCTGCAACGCGCGTGTTGCCAGGCGGTAGCTCGGCGTGGTCAGCACGTCGTCGACAGCCGCTCCAGCCTCGGCGGATGACACGGCAACGGCGTCGAGCACCCGGCCGACACCGAGCGCGGCACATCGGTCGGCGTTCCAGGGCTGATCGGCGCCCATGGGCAGCAACACCAGCGGAACGCCGCAGGCGAGGGCAGCGACAACCGTCCCCGAGCCGGCGTGCGAGACGACGGCGGCGGCCCGCGGCAGCAACGCGCGCTGCGGGACGAACCGCTCGACGAGCACGTTGTCGTTGCGAGCTCCGAGCTCGGCTGGATCGAGCTCGCGGCCCACCGTGACGATGATGTTCGCGGCTAGCCGTTCAAGACCGGTCAGGATGCGGGTGAACAGATCGCCGGACTCCTGGTGAAAGATCGTGCCGAGTGTGAGATAGACGAGCGGACGACCAGGTCGGGATGCAAGCCACGCCTCCACGCGGCCAGTGGCGGGATCGTCGAGGACGTGGTCGTTGGCGAGCACGTCCGGCCGGATGGCCAGGGATGACGCCGGAAGAGGCGTGCCCGGATCGCGATAGGAAGGCATCACCGGCGCGATGGTGAGGAAGCGATCAAGAAATCCCGGGTCGGGCGGCAGGCCGAGCTCAGCGCGCAGGTTGTTCAGGGGTTCATCGAGCAGGCCCGGCGCAATCATCCCGCCCGCGGCAAGCACCACGACCGAGACGTGGGGGATGCCCAGGCGTTCGGCTGCCACGGCCGCGCCGAAGTCCACCTCGTCACGAACAACAACGTCCGGTTCGAAGCAATCTGCAACGCTGACAATCTTGTGAGCGCGGTCGTGGGCGATCCGACCCGCGAAGGCATCGCGGACGACCCTGATCTCGGCGTCGCGGGCCGGCCGGACAAGGGCGCTTCGGATTGTTGCCGTCGCGAGCGTAGGACCGCCGCTGTCGGCTGCGCCGAATCCGGCGCCGCGAATCGTGTCGAGCATCGCCGGTTGGCAGGTGAATAGGATGTCGTGCCCACGTGATGCGAGCGCGCGGGCTATCGGCATCATGGGCAGAGCGTGGCCATTGCCACCGGCGAAGCAGAACAGAGCGCGCACTGCGACATTGTCGTCCATCTCCGGGTGGCGTTGCACCTGAGAGGATGGCAACCGTGGAGTACGACCCGACGCAGTTCCGTGGTGCTGCTCCCTACTACTTGCGCGGCCGGCCGCCCTATTCAGCAGAGCTCGCTGCGGTCCTCGCCAAGGAACTTCACCTCGACGGAAGCGGTCGCCTTCTCGATGTGGGTTGCGGGCCTGGCACCGTAGGCGTCCAACTTGCTCCGCTGTTCGAGCACGTCACGTTCGCCGAGCCCGACCCCGACATGCTGGCGGAGGCTCGGACCCACGCGTCGGCGGCCGGACTGACGGCCGTCGACTTCCTCGAAACGACTGCTGAGAGCCTCGGTGGCTTGGGCCTGAACCCCATCCGCGTGGTGACGTTTGGCCAATCCTTTCACCGGACAGACCGGCTCCTGGTCGCTGAGGCCGTCTACGACCTGCTCGAGCCGGGTGGCTCGATGGTGCTCATCGTCCATGACCCGAGCCGGCCGGCGCCGCCGCAGCCTGCGAACACCTCTCTGATTCCACACCGCGAGATCCACTGCCTGGTCCGAGCGTTTCTCGGCGCCGAGCTGCGTTCGGGTGCTCGGCTCGCGTCCTCGTATGACGCGGAACGTTTCGAGGAGACGATAGCCCGGACCCGCTTCGGAAGGCCTCGCATCGTGTTCGCGAAAGGCCAGCCGCACATCGTGCGCGACGCCGACAGCGTCATTGCTGACTGCCTGTCCAAGTCATTCGCCGCGCCCCACCTGTTCGGCCCGCGCCTTGCGGAGTTCGTCGGCGAGCTGCGCACGCTGCTGGAGCAGCGTTCGCCGAGCGGCCGATTCTGGGACTGGCCGGGCGACACCGAGGTGATCATCGCAACCCGGCGCTGACCGCGGAGCATCGTGGTTCTCGGGGGAGGTGTGCCTCGAAGCTGGTATGCGGAAATGTCTACGCCGTGGCGCCGTCGTCGGCGGCGAGCGTGGCAAGGTCGAGCCCGAGGACCCTGCCCAGGGCCACGACAGTGAAGAAGGCCGGCGTGGCGGTGCGCCCAGTCTCGATCTTGCGCAGGGTCTCGACCGGGATTCCGGCCGCGGCCGCTACGTCGACCATGCTGCGATCACCGCGCGCTTCACGTAAGGCTGCGCCGAGTCGGCGGCCGCGGGCGCGTTCGGCGGGGGAGAGCATGGGGCGGACCATGACGTGATACTAATACCGGTATAACAATCACGGTTACCCGGGGAGGGAGCGATGGTCGAACTCAAGACTCCCTCGGCGCGGGCGCACCACGCACGCCTGCGATTGCGACGGCCATGTGCGACGCCTAGGACCGTGACAGCCGTATTACAGCCACTGGACGCGAGGCTCGCTACCCTGGCGAAATCCGTAAAACATACAAATGTGCTAAACACGTCACTTCGAAGTGCTGCGCGCCGGGATCGACGACCGCCCCGGCGCCCTCGACGGCGAAAGGCTTGGTGCGGATGGTCGAACTGGGTGCGACGAGCGCCGCCGAGGCCGAGCGGGACAGCCGGCCGCTGCCCGCGCCCGGTGGTCCATGGTCGCGCGGTTGGGCCCGGCTGCGCGTCCAGCGGTGGGGCCTCGCAGGCGGGCTGGCCGTGCTCGGGCTCATCGGGGCCGGCAGCTGCGCGCCGCTGTTAGTGCGGATCGAAGGGCAGAACCCCTTCACCTACCATCTGGACCTGCTCGACGATGCCCGCGGCAATGCCCCGCGCGGCCGGCTCGGCGGGGTCAGCGCGGCACACTGGTTCGGGGTGGAACCGCTGACCGGCCGCGACCTGTTCGCCATCTCGCTGTACGGGCTGCGCACGTCGCTGCTGGTCGGCATCGTCGCCACTGCCGTGGCGGTGGTGATCGGCCTGCTGATCGGCCTGCTGGCCGGCTATGCCGGCGGGATCACCGACTCGGTGCTGAGCCGGTTCATGGATGTGATGTTCGCCTTTCCCAGCCTGGTGTTCATGATCGCGCTGACCGCGCTGGTGCCGGACTCGCTACCTCGAGTGCTGGTGGTGGTGGCGGTGATCGCGGCCTTCGGCTGGACCGCGATCGCACGGGTGGTGCGTGGTCAGACGCTGTCGCTGGTGAACCGGGAGTTCGTGTTGGCTGCCCGTTCGCTCGGCGCCGGCTGGCGGTGGATCCTGGTTCGGGAGCTGCTGCCGAACCTGGCGTCGACGGTGATCGTGTTCGCCAGCCTCGCGGTGCCGGCCGCGGTGGGCACCGAAGCGGCGCTGTCCTTCCTC
>Ga0326721_10000658_pt1 | contig 10624 bp, 10 predicted proteins | sample SGPome_FD_203951 | JGI IMG/M metagenome (GOLD analysis project Ga0326721, IMG submission 203951) | Soil microbial communities from Southern Great Plains, Lamont, Oklahoma, United States - SGP_1_2016 | ecosystem: Engineered > Artificial ecosystem > Soil microcosm > Unclassified | place: USA...
TTGACCAACGCCGCGCAGCTGGAGGAGCGGCTGCGGGCCGGGACCCTGGCCGAGCTGGCCGGCATCGGGCAGGTGACCGCCTCGGTGATCACCGAGGCGGCCAGCGGGCGGGTGCCGGACTACCTGGCCAAGCTGGAGGAGGAGCGGGAGGGTCCGCTGGTCGACCTCACCCCCGCTGGCCGGCAGCTCCTGGCGGCGCTGCGTGGTGACCTGCACAGCCATTCAGACTGGAGCGACGGCGGCAGCCCGATCGAGGAGATGGCGATCACCGCCATCGAGCTGGGGCATGAGTACCTGGCGCTGACCGACCACTCCCCGAGGCTGACGGTGGCCAACGGGTTGACCGCCGCGCGGCTGGAGCGCCAGCTCGGGATCCTGGAGTCGCTCGCGCCCCGGCTCGGGCCGTTCCGGCTGCTCAGCGGCATCGAGGTGGACATCCTCGATGATGGCAGCCTGGACCAAACCCCGGACCTGCTGGCCAGGTTGGACGTGGTGGTGGCGTCGGTGCACTCGAAACTGCGGATGGACTCAGCGGCGATGACCCGGCGGATGCTCACCGCGATCTCCGACCGGCACACCAACATCCTCGGGCACTGCACCGGCCGGCTGCTCGGCGGCAAGCCCCGGCCGCAGAGCACGTTCGACGCCTCGGCGGTGTTCGCGGCGTGCGCCGAGCACGGCGTCGCGGTCGAGATCAACAGCCGTCCCGAGCGGCTGGACCCGCCGCGTGAGCTGCTGCGGCAGGCTGTCGAGGCCGGCTGTCTGTTCAGCATCGACACCGACGGGCACGCGCCCGGCCAGCTGGACTGGCAGCCGTACGGGGTCGCTCGGGCCGCGGACTGCGAGGTGCCGGCGGACCGGGTGATCAACACCTGGCCGGTGGACAGGCTGCTGGCGTGGGCCAACCGGGATCGGCAGGCGTAGCGCCCAGGTGGCGGCGGCCCCAGGTAGCGGCGGCGCGCTCAGGTAGCGGCGGTGGCGGCCAGGCGGCGGTGGCGCCCAGGTCAGCCGGTTTCGACCGGCCGGCTCGGGTCGGTGATCCATTCGCTCCACGACCCGGGGTACAGCGCGGCCTCGATGCCGGCCAGCCGCATCGCCAGCACGGTATGGGCGGCGGTGACGCCCGAGCCGCAGTACACCCCGACCGGCGCGTCAGTGCCGCCCGCCGCCCCTGCCTCGGCGAACCGTCGCCGCAGCTCCGGCTCCGGCAGGAAATGCCCGGAGGGCCGCCCGTTGGCGGTGGTCGGGAGGTTGATCGCGCCCGGGATGTGCCCGGCGATCGGATCGATCGGCTCCACCTCGCCGCGGTACCGCTCGGGGGCCCGCACGTCGACCAGCCGGCCCTCGCTGGCCCACTCGGCGGCCGTGCCGGCGTCCAGCACCGGCATGCTGCCCGGCCGGACGCTGACCGTGCCGGCGCCGGCCGGGGGCTGCCCGGTGTCAACCGGCTGGCCGGCGTCCGTCCACGCCTGGAAACCCCCGTCGAGCACCCGGACCTGCTCCACCCCTGCCCAGCGCAACACCCACCAGGCCCTGGCCGCCGCGACCGAGCTGGCCTGGTCATAGACCACCACCTGCGACTGCGGATCGACTCCCCAGGACCGCAACCGGGCCTCGAGCCGGCGCGGATCGGGCAATGGGTGCCGGCCCCGGGGGCCCGGCGGGTCGGCCAGGTCGGCATCCAGGTCGCACCAGCGGGCCCCTGGTAGATGGCCGGCGCGGTAGAGCGGATACTGGGAGGGCTCGGCAACCTGCCACCGGACATCGAGCAGCACCAGGCTGACGCCTTGGTCGAGGGCGGCGGCCAGCTCATCGACGCTGATGAGGGCCCGCGGAGACTGGTCGGTCATGTCGACGGTTCTAACATGGACGTGAGACATCCCAGGCAGCAGCCCGGCGCGGCCGGCCCGGTCCGGCACCGGAGTTCGGAGAGGGGTCGGCAAGTGAACCACCACCACAGCGACTTGATCGACACCACCGAGATGTACCTGCGCACGATCTACGAGCTGGAGGAAGAGGGCGTCACCCCGCTGCGCGCCCGGATCGCCGAGCGGCTCAGCCAGTCCGGGCCGACGGTGAGCCAGACTGTCGCCCGGATGGAGCGCGACGGCCTGTTGCATGTCGAGAGCGACCGCCACCTGCTGCTCACCGACCGCGGCCGGCACCTGGCGGTGTCGGTGATGCGCAAGCACCGGCTCGCCGAGCGCCTGCTGCACGACATCATCGGCCTGGACTGGGATCTGCTGCACAACGAGGCCTGCCGCTGGGAGCACGTGATCAGCGAGGCCGTCGAGCGCCGGATCGTGGCCATGATCGAGGGCCCGCTGGTCTGCCCGCATGGCAATCCGATCCCGGGCCTGGAGGATCTCGGCCTGCCTGCCGGGGACAGCGCCGTGGCGCCCATGCTGCCGACGTTGGCCGACTCGGTGGCCGCCGAGGAGGTCACCGTCCGGATCGAGCGGATCAGCGAGCTGCTGCAGCCGAACGTCGCGCTGATGCGTCAGCTCTCGGACTCCGGACTGGTGCCCGGGCTGTCAGTGGCGGTCAGCCGGGTGCCCACCGGCCTGCACGTGGCCGGCGCCCCCGAGTCGGAGCTGGTGCTCGACGAGGTGGCCCGGCACATCTTCGTCTCGGTGCCGGCCTGACCTGGTAGCCGGTTCCCCAGGCCGCAGGCGCCCGTCCGGACTTGGAGCTGTCGTTGCCCGGCGCGGCCCTGGTCGGGCGCCGGCCGCCTTCTCCACGCCACATTCAGCCACCGGCCTGGCTGAGCGTCGGCACCGCACGCGGGTCCACGCCGAGCTGCGCCGCGGTGAGCAGCAACTGCGCAGCCGAGTAACCTGGCTCCGATTCCAGCACCCGCTCGGCGGCCATCGTCGCCAGCGTCGCATTGCCGGCCCGCCACTGCGCCCAGCCGAACAGGAACAGCGGCGCGGCGTCATAGGGCGCGGGCACCCTGCCATGCAGCTCAGCCATCAGCTGGCTGATCGCCAGGAAGCCGTCGTCCAGGGCCAGCCACAGGGCGTCTCGCACCCCGCGATCGGTCAAGGCCACGGCATGCCTGGCCAGCTGCTCGTCGGTCAGCCCAGCGGCGGCGCAGGCGTCGACGTCGGCCGCGGCCGCGGCCGCCAGCAGCTCAGCCACCTCGGCCCGCCGCCGCGCTGCCGCCTGCCCTGGGTCCTCGCCCGCCCTGCGCCGCTCCGCGGCGGCCAGTCGAGGCAGCAACTCCGATCGCTGCTCAGCGCTGTCGCCGGCCAGGGTGGCAGCCATGGCCAGCCGATCGGGCAACGCCACCAACCCGGCGAAGGTGGCCCGGGCAGCGGCAGGCGAGCATCCGGACGCCCGCTCCCGCCCGGCGGCGGGGCAGCACCCGGGCCCCTCGCAGCATAACGACCACCAGCGCCGCTCGGTGGCGACCAGCACGTCCAGGATCTCGATGCCGGCGTCGTGCATCGCGGCCGCGACGAGATCGCGGCAGGCCACCAGCTCAGCCGACTGCCGGGGGTCCCCGCGCACCGACTCGGTCACCAGCACGGCTGCCATCGCGGCGGAGTCCGCCCGCAGCAGCACGCCGGCCAACGGCTGCAGGGTCGCGGCGTCCAGGCCGTCCGGTAGCTGATCGGGCAGGTCCACCCGGACGGTGACCTGGATCCGTTGCGGCCCGGACCCGTGCGCCGTGCCGAGGCACTCGGCAAAGCCGACCAGCACCAGGCTCTCGCGCGGGTGGAAACCGAGCAGGTAGGGAACGGTGTCGATCAGCTCGCCCGGGTCGCTGATCTGGATGCGGGGCACTTCGCACGATGTCATGCGCCCAGCCTGGCCGCGGGCGCCGCGGCCCGGGGCGGCATCGGCCGGGTTGTGGACAAGCTATCCACAGGCCGCCGGGCCGCTAGAGCGGATTCTCCCGCCAGCGCAGGGCCGCGAGCGCGAGCCCGTCAGCCACCTCGTCGTTACGGTCGGCGAGCCGCCGTTCCCGCTGCCCCTCGGCGTCCGGCCCGGCGCTCTCCCGGCGGCCGGTCGCGATCACCCGGAAGAAGGCCGCGGCCCGCTCCAGCGCGACGTCGAAGTCTCCCAGGTAGGCGCCGTGCAGCACCGCATCGGCGAGCGCCTCGATGGCGGCCGGGTCGGCGTCCTCGGAGACCCCGGCGACCACCTCGTCGGCCGGCGCGTACGGCCGGCCGGCCCGCCACAGCCGGGTGACCTCGTCACCGTTGCTCTGACACCATCGGCGCAGCAGGTAGAGCGCCCACAACGCCCCGGGCAGGCTGGAGGGATGCTCGTGGCGCCACAACTCGGCGAGGGTGTCCAGGCCCACCCGATCGGCGAGGTCCACCAGGGATTCCGAGCCGGCCGAGCGGCCATGGGTGATCACCGCCGCGGCGGTCGCGGCGGCGAGCTCGGCACGGGCGAACGGCTCGAACTCGTCCGGGCCGGCGAGCGCGGCCACGTCAGGACGTGGCAGCGGTCGGTGTGGACGGTGAGCTTCGGGCACCCGTCCAGGGTAGGTGAGCACGCTGGCGACCCCGTCAGGACCGAGTAAGGCCCGCCAGATCGGCTTCGCCGGTTAAACTGGACCAGGCGTCGACCCGATCCATGGCCCCCGGTCCCACAACTGCCGCCACGAGCGGCCTTTTGCCGAGAGGCGACCTGGCGGGTCGGCGTCTATAACCACCCCTGCTAGACAACTGGCTCACCAGCACGTGCCGAACGACCAGCCCCGCACACCTGATCAGGCTGTGGACCGCCGGAGCGAAGGACAGCGTATGAGTTCCGGCCGATGAGCTCCGGAGATGGGTGGACGACCTGCGCGGCCGGCCATCGGCACTGGGGGCTGTTCGGCGCCGCCGGGTTGCTGCTGATCGACGGCGACCAGGTGGTCCTGCAGCACCGGGCCCCGTGGACCCACCAGGGCGACACCTGGGGGATCCCGGGTGGCGCCCGGGACAGCCACGAGGACGCGGTGGCCGCGGCGCTGCGCGAGGCGCGCGAGGAGGCCAACCTCTCCCCCGCCGATGTCGACCCGATCGGCCTCTATGTCGATGACCACCACGGCTGGAGCTACACCACAGTCATCGCCCGCACCACCCGGACGGTGCGGCCGCACGCCGCGAACGCCGAGAGCGTGACGGTCCGCTGGCATGCCACCGCCGACGTGGCGGGGCTCCGGCTGCATCCCGGTTTCGCCGCCGCCTGGGACCGGCTGCAGGACGTGCCCCCGCCGCTGGTCTTGGTGGTGAGCGACGCGACCGCCGCCGACCCGCTGCTGGAGCGGCTGCGCCGGACCGGAGTCGAGACCCACCGGCTGCCCTCCGGCGTGGTCGGCGGCGGCCTGACCCGGCTGCTGCCCCATGTCGTCCATGCGGGCAGCCTGGCCGCCGGCGCCGCAGCCGGCTACGCCGCGCGGGGCCAGCTGGTGTGGGCGGCCGAGCCGGAGGACCTGACGCTGCTCGCCTGACAACCGGTGGGCGCGTGGACCACAGGCCCCGCTACCGTCTGCGGGTGCGCATCCTGCTTCCACCCAGCGAGGCCAAGAACCCCGGCGGCCGGGGTCTGCCACTGGCCCGTCGCCGCCGGCGTCACTCCCTCGACGACAGCCGGGAGCTGGTCCTGCAGGGGCTGGCCGAGCTGCTGGCCGGCCCCGACCCGGCCGCCGCGCTGCTGCTGCCGGACTCGGTGGCGGCCGGGGCGATCGAGGACAACCGGCGGGTCAGGACCGCCCCGACGATGCCCGCGCTGGACCGCTACGCCGGCATCGTCTACGACGGGCTGTTCCTGCAGCCGCTCAGCGACGCCGCGCGGGCGGTGGCCGACCGCGAGCTGCTGATCTTCTCCGGCCTGTTCGGGGTGCTCCGGGGCGGCGACCCGGTCCCGGCCTACCGGGTGCCGGCCAAGGCGGCGCTGCCCGGCGTGGGCGTGCTGTCGACCTTCTGGCGGCCACGGCTGGCGGCCCTGCTGCCGCCGCTGCTGGACCGCGGCCCGGTGATCGACCTGCGTTCGGGCGACTACGCCGCGATGTGGCAGCCCGCCGGCCGGGCGGAGGCGTCCCGGCTGGTCAGCGTCCGGGTGCTCTCGCCCCGGCCGGACGGAACCCTCGGGGTGATCTCGTTCGCCTCCAAGCTCGCCAAGGGGCGGCTCGCCGCCGCGCTGCTGGAACGCCGGGCGACCGGCCAGCCGGTCCAGGAGGTCGCCGATCTGGCCGCGGCCTGGACGGTGGCCGGCGGCAGCGACCTGATCGAACGCCCCGCGCCGCACGGCGGCACGGCCCTGCAGCTGATCACCGCGACTGCCACCGGACCGGCCGGCTCCACCGGATCGGCCCGGGCGCATAGCGGCAGCAAGGCGCATAGCAGCAGCAACAGGAGATAAGACTGCCGGGACAGCCCACCCCGGTGGCTACCCGCATTTCCGGCTCAGCCACTATCGACGGCATGCGACTGGACCACCTTTCCTACGCAGCAGGGCCGGAAGGCCTCGCCTCGTGTGTGCAGCGGCTGGGCTCCCAACTCGGCGCCGGCTTCACTGACGGCGGGATTCACCCCCGCTTCGGAACCAGGAACTTCGTGCTGCCGCTGGCCGGCGGCATCTACCTGGAGGTGGTCGAGGCGCTGGACCACCCCGCCGTCGAGGCGGCGCCGTTCGGCCGGGCGGTCAAGGCCCGCAGGCTGGCCGGTGGCGGCTGGTTCAGCTGGGTGGTCGCGGTCACCGACCTGCCCGCCATCGAACAGCGGCTGGGCCGGCCGGCCGCGTCCGGGCACCGCAGGCGTCCGGACGGCTACGACCTGCGCTGGAAGCAGATCGGCGTGCTGGACACCGTCAGCGACCCGCAGCTGCCCTGGTTCATCCACTGGGAGTCGGACCGGGCCGAACACCCGGCCGCCGGTGGCGGCGCCGTGAGTCTCGAGCTGCTCGACATCGCCGGTGACCGCTCCCGGGTGGTGGAGTTCCTCGGCGACCACGCCACCAGATCCCTCGACGACCTCAAGGTCCGATGGCTGCCGGTGGCCGACAACGACGGCGAGACCGGGATCGTGGCGGTGCACTTCACCACCGCGCGCGGCGTCGTGGTCATCGACTGAGCGCCCCGGGGCACGCTGGCCCGCGCGGGCGCTTTACTCCGGGCACAATCAACGCTCAGGATTGAAGTCCGACTAGCCGTGGGGCGTGGACATGACGTTGAAGATCTCTCCGGGTTCCAGCCACCATGACGTCCACACGGTGCCGATCGGCGACTACGGCTTTCTCAGCGACGGCGAGACCACCGCGCTGGTGTCCCCCGGCGGCTCGGTGGACTGGATGTGCCTGCCGAGGATGGATTCAGCCAGCATCTTCGGCGCCATCCTGGGCCGGCACGCCGGATCGTTCCGGGTCGCCCCGGCCGACGTGTCGGTGCCGGCGGCCCGGCGGTACCTGCCCGGCACGATGATCCTGGAGAGCAGCTGGGGAACGGCGACCGGTTGGATCATCGTCCGCGACCTGCTGGTGATCGGCCCCTGGCGCTATGACGCCGAGGTTGCGCCGGATCACCGCCGCATCCCTACCGACTACGACGCCGAGCGGGTGCTGCTGCGCACCGTCCGGTGCGTCTCCGGCGAGGTGCAGACGGTGATGGAGTGCGAGCCGGTGCTGGACTACGGCCGCCGCGCGGTGCGCTGGACCCACACCGACAAGGGTTACCACCAGGCCCGGGCCCGCGCGGAGGGCAGCGACATCGAGTTGACCCTGACGACCGACCTGCGCCTTGGCTTCGAAGGCGGCCAGGCCGGCGCCAGGACGCTGCTGAAGGAGGGCGACGTCCGGTTCATGGCGCTGTCCTGGGGCGGCCGGATGCCGCCGGAGGACTACGCCGAGGCCTACTCCCGGCTGGTGTGGACGGCTCACCACTGGCAGCACTGGCTGGCGCGGGGCACCTTTCCCGACCACCCGTGGCGCAGCTACCTGCAGCGCAGCGCGCTGACCCTCAAGGGCCTCACCTACGCGCCGACCGGCGCGATCGCCGCAGCCGCGACGACCTCGCTGCCGGAGGCCCTGGGCGGCGAGCGCAACTACGACTACCGCTTCTCCTGGATCCGGGACGCCACCTTCGCCCTGTGGGGGATGTACTCCCTGGGCTTCGACTGGGAGGCGCTGGACTTCTTCTCCTTCATCGCCGACCTCGCCGAGCGCGACGCGGACCTGCAGATCATGTATGGCATCGGCGGTGAGCGCGACCTCGAGGAGCACCAGCTCGATCACCTGGAGGGCTATGCCCATTCCCGGCCGATCCGGGTGGGCAATGCCGCCTACGACCAGCGCCAGCACGACGTGTGGGGCGCGCTGCTGGATTCGGTGTACCTGCACTCGAAGTCCGCCGACCATCTGGACAACCGGATCTGGCCGATCCTGGGCAACCAGGTCACCGCCGCGCTGAAGCACTGGCGCGAACCCGACGCCGGCATCTGGGAGGTCCGCGGCGAGCCCAAGCACTTCACCTCGTCCAAGATCATGTGCTGGGTCGCGGTGGATCGCGGCGCCCGGCTGGCCTCGATGATCGGCCAGGACGCCGAGGCCGCGCAATGGCAGCTGGCCGCGGAGGAGATCAAGCAGGACATCCTGGCCAACGGCCTCGACGAGCGTGGCGTCTTCACCCAGTACTACGGCGGCGCCGCCCTGGACGCCTCGCTGCTGCTGGCCCCGCTGGTGCGGTTCCTGCCGCCGGACGACCCGCGGATCCGGGCCACCGTGCTGGCGATCGCCGACGAGCTGACCGAGGACGGCCTGGTGCTGCGCTACCGCACCGAGCAGACCGACGACGGCTTCACCGGCGAGGAGGGCAGTTTCACGATCTGCTCGTTCTGGCTGGTCTCGGCGCTGTGCGAGATCGGTGAGTACCACCGGGCCCGCAAGCTGTGTGCCAAGCTGCTGTCCTTCGCCGGGCCGCTGGAGCTGTACGCCGAGGAGATCGATCCGCACACCGGCCAACACCTGGGCAACTTCCCGCAGGCCTTCACCCATCTGGCCCTGATCAATGCGGTGCTGCACGTGATCGCCCTGCAACGGGTGGAGGAGCAGTCCGACGAGGCCGGGCCGCCGGTCGCCAGGCCGGCCGGCTGAGCCGCCTGCCGACTGTCCGGTCGGCTCGGCCGTCCGGTGCCCGGATCCGCCGCCGCTTGACCGTTGCCGTACTACGGCGAAATACCGCCCGGGAGCGCCGCGGTCGGACATAGTGGCCGCATGCAGAACCTCCAGCTGGGCTGGCAGCCGGCGGCGGGCCTCGCGGCCGGGCTGTTCACCGGGGCTGCCACGGTCCGGCTGCCCGCGCGCCGCCGGCCCATCGAGCAGGCTGCGCCCTACCTGCGCGAGGCCGGCGTGATCGCGGCGCTGTATGCGCTGTGGCAGCTGGCCGGCTCGGTATCGGTGCTGAGCGGCGCCGGCGCGTTCGACCGGGCCCGCTGGATCGTCCGGCTGGAGCATGCCGGCCGGCTGCCGAGCGAGCTGGCCGCGCAGCGGCTGATCACCGGGCGCCCGCTGCTGGCCGAGTCGGCGAACTGGTACTACGCCGCGCTGCACTTCAGCGCGCTCGGGGCGTTGCTGCTGTGGCTGTTCGCCCGGCATCGCGCGCGGTATCCCGAGATTCGCACCGTGCTGGTGCTGCTGACCGCGAGCTCGCTGCTGTTGCAGTTGCTGCCGGTGGCGCCGCCCCGGCTGCTGCCGGAGCTCGGCTACGTCGACACCGCCGCCCGCTACGGGCAGTCGGTGTATGCCGTGTCCGGGCTCTCGGTGGATCAGCTGGCCGCGATGCCCTCGGTGCATGTCGGCTGGTCGCTGCTGGTGGCCTGGGCGGTGGTGCGGGTGAGTTCCAGCCGGTTCCGCTGGTGGGTGCTGGCGCACCCGGCGCTGACGGTGTTCGTGGTGGCGGCGACCGCCAACCACTTCTGGCTCGACGGCATCGTGGCGGCCGCGCTGCTGGCCCTGAGCATCATGCTGGCGCGGCTGGCCGGCCGCTGGCCAACCGGCATAGCGCCGTCCGGCCGCCGCTCAGCGCGGGCCGGGATGGATGACGGTGATGCCGGCCGGCGCCCCGTCGGTCATGGCCGCCAGCGCCGGCCCGACCTCGTCCAGGCCGATCACGCCGGTGACCAGATCATCGGGTCGTACGGCGCCGGAGCGGACCAGGTCGAGCATCGCCGGGTAGTCGTGGGCGGCCATGCCATGGCTGCCCAGCCAGGACAGCTCCCGAAAGGCCAGGAACGACAGGTCCAGGCGCACCCGGTCCGGCAGCAGGCCGAGCTGGACGTGCCGGCCTCGAGGCTTGAGTGAGGCCAGCGCGGCCTGCACGACCGACTCCGCGCCGATCGCGTCCATGGTCACCGCGGCGCCGCCGCCGGTCAGCTGCCTGATCTGCCCGGCGATGTCGTCACCGGCGCCGGGGTCGGCGCTGGCGAGCATCGTGTGCTGCGCGCCGTGCCGGGTGGCCAGCGACAGCGCCGCCGGGTTGGTGTCCACCGCGATCACCCGGGCGCCGGCTGCGGCGGCGATCATGGTGACCGACAGCCCCACGCCGCCGCAGCCGAAGACCGCCAGCCACTCCCCGGGCCGGACCTTGCCGACGGCCGTCACGGCCCGGTAGGCGGTGGCGAACCGGCAGCCC
>Ga0326721_10000659_pt1 | contig 10618 bp, 7 predicted proteins | sample SGPome_FD_203951 | JGI IMG/M metagenome (GOLD analysis project Ga0326721, IMG submission 203951) | Soil microbial communities from Southern Great Plains, Lamont, Oklahoma, United States - SGP_1_2016 | ecosystem: Engineered > Artificial ecosystem > Soil microcosm > Unclassified | place: USA...
CGCGCAGATCGACGGTATTTCGTGTCGGTGCGAGGCTGGCATAGCCCGTAACGTGATGTCAGGATTACAACGTTTGTGCGCCGCCAGGGACTCGAACCCCGAACCCGCTGATTAAGAGTCAGCTGCTCTGCCAGTTGAGCTAGCGGCGCGTACAACATCTCGTGCCCCTTGGCGGTGGGCACGAGAGAGAACCTTAGCAGAGCCGGCTGGGCCGCTCGAACCCGGCCGCGCGCCGGGCCGCAACCAGCGCCGCACCACACCGGAGCCCCGCGTTGACCGCCCCACACCCCTGTGGTTGGGTTGTCGGCAACGACGGCAGTGAAGGAAGTCCGGTGCGAATCCGGCGCGGTCCCGCCACTGTCACCGATGAGCGGACCCCGCTACATCACGGCCTCGCGGCTGGAAGATGGGGCGAGCGCGACCCGGCAGCACGGGCCAGATTCGGGAGCCAGGATACTTCGGCCGTCGGAGCAGCCCCAGGGCGTGGACACCCGACGGAGGTTTCGATGACAACGGCGACCCAGCGCGTCCGGCGCAGCAGACGCGGGCACTAGATGTCACGGCGTCCGGTCGCGATCGGCCTGGTCCTCGGCGTGCTGGCCGACGAGCTGCTCGGCGACCCCCAGCGCGGCCACCCCGTCGCCGGCTTCGGCGCCGCCGCAGCCACACTGGAACGCCGGCTGTACCGCGACACCAGAACAGCCGGCGGCCACTACACGCTGGCCTGCGTGCTGCCGGTGCTGGTCACCGCCGCCCTCATCGAGCGCCGCACCACGACACACCCCACCACCAGAGCGATCACCATCGCCGCCGCGACCTGGACGGTGATCGGCGGTCGCAGCCTGCACCGGATTGCCACCGACCTGGCCGCCGCGCTCCACCGAAACGACACCGAAACCGCGCGAACAATGATCCCGAGCCTGTGCGGCCGGGACCCCGCCCAGCTCGACGGCGACGGCCTGGCCCGCGCCACCGTGGAATCGATCGCCGAGAACACCTCCGACTCGGTGATCGCGCCGCTGTTCTGGGGCGCCGTCGCCGGCCTGCCCGGCTTGCTCGGCTACCGCGCCGTCAACACCCTGGACGCCATGGTCGGGCACCGCTCACCCCGCTACGCCCGGTTCGGCACCGCCGCCGCCCGCCTCGATGACCTGGCCAACCTCATCCCCTCACGGCTGACCGCGGCCCTCACCGTCGCCCTGGCCCGGCAGGTCGGCGGGTCGCCTGCCGGGGCCTACCGCGCCTGGCGGTCCGACGCCGGAGGCCATCCCAGCCCGAACGCCGGCCAGTGCGAGGCCGCGGCGGCCGGCGCGCTCGGGCTCACCCTGGGCGGCCCGACCCGCTACCAGACTCACACCGAGCAACGGCCGGTCCTGGGCACCGGCCGGCCGCCGCAACCGTGCGACATCCCGCGCGCAACCAAGCTCAGCCACCTCGTCCAGTACGCCGCCCTGGCCGTGCTGCTGACCGCCATGCACCTGCAGGAGCTGGCCAGACGCCGCACCGGCGGTACCGCGTGAAGGGCTCGCTGCTGGTCGCCGGCGCCAGCTCCGACGCCGGCAAGAGCCTGTTCACCGCGGGCCTGTGCCGGGCGCTGGCACGACAAGGCGTCTCGGTGGCGCCCTTCAAGGCGCAGAACATGTCCAACAACTCCGCCGTCGCGGCCGACGGCGGCGAGATCGGCCGGGCCCAGGCGCTGCAGGCCCAGGCCTGCGGCATCGAGCCCAGCGTGCTGATGAACCCGGTGCTGCTCAAGCCCGGCAGCGACCGGCGCTCGCACGTCCTGCTGCACGGCCGCCCCTACGCCGAGGCCAGCGCGCTGGACTACCGGGAGCTCAAGTCGGCGCTGCGCAAGGAGGTGCTGGCCAGCTACGACGAGCTGCGCCAGCGCTACGACGTGGTGATCTGCGAGGGGGCCGGCAGCCCCGCCGAGATCAACCTGCGCGAGTCCGACCTCGCCAACATGTGGCTGGCTGACCAGCGCGACCTGCCGACGGTGATCATCGGCGACATCGACCGGGGCGGCCTGTTCGCCGCGCTCTACGGCACCCTCGCGCTGCTGAGCGAGCGCGACCAGGCCCTGGTCGCCGGCTTCGTGGTGAACAAGTTCCGCGGCGACGACCGGCTGCTGGCGCCGGGCCTGGACATGCTGACCAACCTCACCGGGCGTCCGGTGTTCGGGGTGCTGCCCTGGCTGCCGGACCTGCGGCTGGACGCCGAGGATTCGCTGTCCACCCCGCTGGCCCTGGACGGCGGCGAGCCGGCCGGCGCCGACCGGCTCACGGTGGCCGCGATCAGGCTGCCCCGGACGTCCAACTCCACCGATGTGGACGCCCTTGGCGCCGAGCCCGGCGTGACGGTCCGCTGGACCACCTCGCCGGCCGAGGTGCTGGCCGCCGACCTGACCGTGCTGCCCGGCAGCCGCGCCACCGTGGCGGACCTGGCGTGGTTGCGCGGGCAGGGGCTGGCCGCCGCCCTGGCCGACCGGGCCGAGCACGGCCGCCCGGTGCTCGGCATCTGCGGCGGTTACCAGATGCTGGCGCGAACCATCGTCGACGACGTCGAATCCGGCGCCGGGACCGTGCCCGGGCTGGGCCTGCTGCCGGTCACGGTGCGGTTCCAGGCGGAGAAGATCCTCGGCCACCCGACCGGTACCGCGTTCGGCGCCGAGGTCCGGACCGGCTACGAGATCCACCATGGCGTCAGCTCGCTGCTGCCGGGCGAGAACGCCGAGCCCTTTCTGGACGGCTGCCGCCTCGGCGCGGTCTGGGGCACCATGTGGCACGGCGCCTTCGACAGCGACGAGTTCCGGCGGCAGTTCCTGAGCCGGGCCGCCAGTCTGGCCGGCCGCGACTTCACCCCCGCGCCCGGCACCGCCCTCGCCGCCATCCGAGTCCGCCAGCTCGACCGGCTGGCCGACGCGGTCGAGGCCGGCATCGACCTCGACGCCCTGACCACCCTGATCACCAGCGGTCCGCCGGCCGGGCTGCCGGTCCTTGCCCCGGGAGCACCGACCCTATGACGATGACGTCCAGCACTACCCATGCCGACAACGGCTATCCCTTCTCCGCCGTGCTGGGCGCGGAGGAGATGCGGTTGGCGTTGCTGCTCAACGCGGTCTCGCCGGCCATCGGCGGCGTGCTGGTGCGAGGCGAGAAGGGCACCGCCAAGTCGACCGCGGTCCGCGGGCTGGCCGCGCTGCTGCCCGCCATCGACGTGGTGACCGGCTGCCGGTTCGGCTGCGACCCGGCAGCGCCGGAGCCCCACTGCCCCGACGGGCCCCATCAGAGCAACGAGAAAGTGACCGTCCCGGCCCGGCTGGTGGAGCTGCCGGTCGGCGCATCCGAGGACCGGGTGATCGGCTCGCTGGACCTGGAACGGGCGCTGGCGCACGGCGTCCGGGCCTTCGAGCCGGGGCTGCTGGCCAGCGCGCACCGAGGAATCCTCTATGTGGACGAGGTAAACCTGCTCGCCGACCACCTGGTGGATGTGCTGCTCGACGCCGCGGCGATGGGCCGCAACCATGTCGAGCGCGACGCGGTGTCGGTCAGCCACCCGGCCCGGTTTGTCCTTATCGGCTCGATGAATCCCGAGGAGGGCGAGCTGCGCCCGCAGCTGCTGGACCGGTTCGGCCTGACCGTGGACGTCTCCGCCAGCCGGGATCCGGCGGTCCGGGTCGAGGTGGTCCGCCGCCGGCTCGATGCCGACGCCGATCCGGCCGGCTTCGCCGAGCGGTGGGCCCGAGCGGAGGCCGAGCTGACCGAGCAGATCGCGGCCGCCCGGGAGCTGCTGCCCGACGTGCTGCTCGGCGATGCGGCGCTGCGCCAGATCGCCGAGGTGTGCGCCGCCTTTGACGTAGACGGGATGCGGGCCGACATCGTCACCGCCCGGACCGCCGCCGCGCACGCCGCCTGGCACGGCCGCACCGAGGTCACCGAGGACGACGTCCGGGCCGCGGCGCTGCTGGCCCTGCCGCACCGCCGCCGGCGCAACCCGTTCGACCAGCCCGGCCTGGACTCCGACGCCCTGGACGAGGCGCTGGAGCGGGCCCGCGACACCGAGCCGGAACCGCCGGAACCCGATCCGGGTGGCGGCGGCACGCCCGAGGAGCCGGCTGAGGGCAGGCCCGATAGCGGGCCGGACACCGAGCCGCAGGCCAGCATCGACCCGAGCAGCACGGAGCCAACCAGCACCGAGCCGAACAGCCCGCCGGACGCCGATTCGGCTGGCGCCGCAGGCCACAAGCCCGCCGCCACCGGCAAGGCTGGCCGGGCCAGGGTGCTGCGCGGAACCGGCGGCTCGCTGGCCACCCCGGGCCGCCGAGCCGCCGCCCGGACCGGCCGGGGCCGGACCGTCCGCGCCCTGCCACCGGGCAACGTCACCGGCCCGATCCACCTGCGAGCCACGGTGGCCGCCGCCGCTCCGCACCAGCGAGACCGGGGCCGCACGACCGGCCCGCTCACCCTGGCCAGCAAGGACCTCAGGCGCGCCGACCAGCGCGGCAAGGAAGGCAACCTGGTGCTGTTCGTGGTTGACGCCAGCGCGTCGATGGCCGCCCGGGCCCGGATGGGCGAGGTGAAGGCGGCCATCCTGTCGCTGCTGCTGGATGCCTACCAGCGCCGGGACAAGGTCGGCCTGATCACCTTTCGCGATAAGGGCGCCGAGCTGGTGCTGCCGCCCACCGGCTCGGTGTCACACGCCGCGCACCGGCTGGAGACGCTGGCCACCGGAGGCCGCACGCCGCTGGCGGCCGGGATCGCCAAGGCCGCCCAGGTGGTCCGCACCGAATTGCTGCGCGATCCGCTGCGCCGGCCGCTGATCGTGCTGATCACCGACGGCCGGGCCGACACTCGCGCCGCGGCCCGGGCCGGCGCCGGATTGCGCCAGCACGACATGGTCGTCATCGATTGCGAGCGGGGAGTGGTCCGGCTGGGCCTGGCGCAACGGCTGGCCTACGACCTGCACGCGCAGTACCTGCCGCTGGCCGAGGTCACCAGCGAGCCCCTCACCACTCTCGTCACCGATTGGCAGGCCGCCTGATGCCACAAGGGAAACCCGAATCCGTTCCGCAGGACGGCCTGACCACCCGGCAGCGCCGCAACCGGCCGCTGACCATGGTGCACACCGGCCCGATGAAGGGTAAGTCGACCGCCGCCTTCGGCATGGCGCTGCGGGCCTGGAATGCCGGCCTCAGCGTCGGGGTGTTCCAGTTCGTCAAGAGCGCCAAGTGGAAGGTCGGCGAGGAGTCAGCGTTCGCCGCCCTGAACACCGTCCATGAGCAGACCGGTCAGGGAGCGCCGGTGGCCTGGCACAAGATGGGGGAGGGCTGGTCCTGGATCCAGCGGCCCGGCGCCGAGGCCGACCACGCCGCCGACGCCCAGGAGGGCTGGCGGCAGATCCAGCGCGATCTTGCTGCTGAGACCTACCGGTTCTACGTCCTGGACGAGTTCACCTACCCGATGAAGTGGGGCTGGATCGACCCGGACGAGGTGGTCGCCGCCCTGGCAGCCCGGCCCGGCTCGCAGCACGTGGTGATCACCGGCCGCGACGCCGCTCCGGCGCTGGTCGAGTACGCCGACCTGGTCACCGAGATGACCAAGGTCAAGCACCCGATGGACGCCGGCCAGAAAGGGCAGAAGGGCATCGAGTGGTGAACCCGCCACTGAACCAACCACTGAGCCTGCCGCGCCTGGTGATCGCCGCTCCGGCCAGCGGCGCGGGCAAGACCATGGTGGCCACCGGCCTGCTCGCCGCGCTGCGCCGGCAAGGCCTGGAGGTCAGCTGCCACAAGGTCGGCCCGGACTACATCGACCCCGGCTACCACGCGCTGGCGGCCGGCCGGGTGGGACGCAACCTCGATGCCTGGCTGGTGGGCGAGCACCGGATCGCCCCGCTGCTGCGGCACGCCGCCTGCACCCCGCGGCCGGCGGACATCGCCGTGATCGAGGGGGTGATGGGGCTGCACGACGGCGCCGTCGGCCGGGGCGGGTTCGCCTCCACCGCCCACATCGCCGAGCTGACCGGCTCACCGGTGCTGCTGGTGCTCGACACCACCGCGCAGGGCCGGTCCGCGGCCGCGCTGGTGCTCGGAATGCAGTTGTTCGACAAGGCGATCCGGATCGCCGGGGTGATCCTGAACCGGGTCGGCAGCGACCGGCACGAGTTGCTGCTGCGGCAGGCGCTGGAGGAGGTAGGCGTTCCCGTGGTCGGCTCGATCGGCCGGTCCGCGGCGGTGGTCACCCCGTCCCGGCACCTGGGGCTGATCCCGGCCGCCGAGCGGCACGACGAGGCCGAGCGGACGGTGACCGCGCTCGCCGACCTGATCGAGGCCAGCGTCGACCTGGCGGCAGTCCGCGCCATCGCCGGGTCCGCGCCCGAGCTGACCGCGCCGGCCTGGGACCCGGCCGCCGAGGTCGAGCGGATCGGCAGCCGAACGCCGGTCGCGGTGGCCGCCGGACCTGCGTTCACCTTCAGCTACGCCGAGACCGCCGAGTTGCTGACCGCCGCCGGCGCCGAGGTGTGCCCGTTCGACCCGACCCGGGACACCGCGCTGCCCAGCGGCAGCCGCGGCGTGGTGATCGGTGGCGGCTTTCCCGAGGTGCATGCCGAGGCGCTGTCGGACAACGCCGGCCTGCGCGCGGATCTCGCCGCCTTCGACGGGCCGATCGCGGCCGAGTGCGCGGGCCTGCTGTACCTGGCGGCGGAGCTGGACGGCAAGCCGATGGTCGGCCGGCTCCCGGCCCGGGCCCGGATGACCAGCACGCTCACGCTGGGCTACCGGGAGGCGGTCGCCGAGGCGGATTCCGCCGTCGCCCGGGCCGGCGAGCGGGTGCACGGCCACGAGTTCCACCGCACCGTCACCGACCCGGCGCACGGCGAGGTTGCCGCCTGGCGCTACACCGGCGACCAGGGTGGCAGCCGGCAGGGCTTCAGCGCGGGCGGCATCCACGCCTCCTACCTGCACACCCACTGGGCCGGCCAGCCCTCGGCAGCCCAGCGTTTCGTCGAGGCCTGCCGGTGAAGGGCCGCCGGCGAGGGGCCCGGCGGTGAGGGGCCGGCCGGTCAAGGGCCAGCCGGGTATCCGCCCCCGGTCCCTGCTGCCGGAGCTGGCGCCCGGAGCCGAGCCGATGCTGGTCGCCGGAATGGGCGCCAGCTTCGGGGTGTCGGTCGAGGAGGCCGGGGCGCTGCTGGACCTCGCCCTCGGCCAGCTGGGACTCGATTCGTCGGCGGTGACCGCCCTCGCCACCGTGGAGAGCAAGGCGCGCGAGCAGGGCTTGGTGGGCCTGGCCGCCGCGCTCGGCGTGCCGCTGGTGCTGCACTCGGCGGCCGAGCTGGCCCGGGTGGCCGTGCCGCATCCGAGCCCCGTGGTCGAGGCGGCGCTGGCCACCCCGAGCGTGGCCGAGGCCGCTGCCCTGCTCGGAGTGCCTGGCTGGCGGGCTGAGCATCCGGGGGCGACGGCCGAGCTGCTGGTGGGCAAGACCGCCAGCCCGCGCGCCACGGTGGCGATCGCCGGCCACTGGCAGGCCGATCTGGCCCACCACGGCGACGCCGAGCTGGCCGACGGGCTGCTGGACTTCGCCGTCAACGTCGCCGCCGACCCGATTCCCGGCTGGCTGAGCGAGCCGATCGCGGCAGCCTGCCAGCAGCTCGCCCGGTACCCCGATCGGCGCGCGGCCACCGCGGCGGTCGCCGCCCATCACGGCCGGCCCGAGTCGGAGGTGCTGCTGACCGCGGGCGCCGCCGAGGCGTTCAGCCTGCTGGCACAGGGGATTTCGGCCGGCCGGGCCGCGATCGTGCATCCCCAGTTCACCGAGCCGGAGGCCGCGCTGCGGGCGGCCGGCTGGCGGATCGACCGGGTGCTGCTGGATGCCGCCGACTGGTTCGCCCTGCACCCGGAGCGCATTCCCGACGAGGCGAGCCTGGTGGTGATCGGCAACCCCACCAACCCAACCGGCACGCTGCACCCCGCGCAGGCGCTGCTCGCGCTGCGCCGGCCGGGACGGCTGGTGGTCGTCGACGAGGCCTTCCTGGACTCCGTACCCGGCGAGCCGGAAAGCCTTGCCGGCCAGGACGACCTGACCGGGGTTGTGGTCGTGCGGTCGCTGACGAAGACCTGGGGCCTGGCCGGGCTGCGGATCGGCTACCTGCTCGGCGATGCCGGCGCGGTCGCCGCGGCCGACGCGGCCCAGCCGCGCTGGTCGGTGTCGAGCCCGGCGCTTGCCGCCGCCGAGGCCTGCCTGGGGCAGCAGGCGCAGCCGGAGGCGCACCGCCGGGCCGTCGCGATCACCGAGCACCGCATCGCGCTCACTGCTGAGCTGGCCGGACGTGGCTTCGACGTCCGGGCCGACGGCGCCGGGCCGTTCGTGCTGACCCGACATCCCGCCCGCGCCGGGCTGCACGCCGAGCTGCGGACCCTCGGCATCGCGGTGCGCCGCGCCGACACCTTTCCGGGGCTCGGCCCCGGCTGGATCCGGATCGCGGTGCGCGACCGGGCTGCCGCCGAGCCGTTGCTGGCCGCCCTGGACCAGCTCGGGCTCGGCCACGTCGACCACGCCCGCCGATGAGCTGGCCGCGGCCGGTGCCGCTGATCGGCGATCCGTCCGCGGCTGCCGAGCGGGCCGCCGACCCGTCCGGCTGGGCGCTGGGCGGCGACACGGTGGCTGCCCTGCACCAGGTGATCGGCAGCCGCCGGGACATCCGCCGCTTCCGGCCGGACCCGGTGCCGGCCGAGCTGCTGCGTAGCGTGCTCGCCGCCGGCCATCAGGCGCCCTCGGTCGGGCACAGCCAGCCGTGGCGGTTCGTGGTGGTCACCGAGCAGGCGACCCGGGACCGGGCGGTGCTGCTGTCGGACCGGGAGCGGCTGCGCCAGGCCGGCCTGCTGGAGCCGGACCGGCGGGCCCAGCTGCTGGACCTGCAGCTGGAAGGCATCCGCGAGGCGCCGGTCGGGATCGTGGTCGCCTGCGACCGGCGGGCTGCGGCGGCCGGGGTGCTCGGTCGCGCCAGCTTCCCCGACGCCGACCTGTGGAGCTGTGCCTGCGCGATCCAGAACATCTGGCTGGCCGCCCGCGCCGTGGGCCTCGGCCTGGGGTGGGTGACGCTGTTCCAGCCGGCCGACCTCGCGGAACTGCTGCGGCTGCCCGACGGGGTCCAGACGCTGGGCTGGCTGTGCCTGGGCTGGCCCGACGAGCGGCCGCCGGACCCGGGCCTGGAACGGGCCGGCTGGTCACGGCGGCTCGGCCTGGAGCAGGTGGTGCTCAGCGAGCGCTGGCCGCACGAGCGCCCCCCGGCGCCGCCACCATCCCACCTGGCGCTCGCCGCCGCCGGTGACGTACCAGCTTCGGACGGACCAGCTTCTGACGGATCAGCTTCGGACGGACCAGCTTCGGACGGACCAGCTTGGGACGGACCGGCCGTCGAAGGATTAGCCGGCGACGGGCCGGCCGTCGAAGGACCCGCCGTGGCAGAGCCTGCCGAGCTGCGCGCTCCGCGGGCTCAGGCCGTGGTGGCCGCCCGGGACACCGGTGACCGCCTGCTGAGCCCGCCCGGCTCGCTGGGCGTGCTGGACGCCGCGGTGAACCGGGTGCTGGCGCTCGGCGGCGGTCAGCTCGACGGTGGCTCGCTGATCCTGGTCGCCGCCGAGCACCCGGTCACCGCCCATGCCATCTCGGCCTACCACCCCAGCGTGACTGCCGACGTGTTCGCCGCCACCGAGGCCGGACAGTCACTCGGCGCCAGCACGGCCCGGGCGGCGGGGCTGTCGGTGCGTGCGGTCCGGGCGATCGCCCGGGACCGCCAGGGTGACCTGGTGGCCGATGATGCCCTGTCCGGCGCCGATGCGGCCCGGTTGCTGGCCGAGGGCCGGAGCCTGGGCCGGACGGCGGCCGCGGCGGGGCTGCTCTGCCTGGGCGAGGTGGCGGTCGGCAACACCACGGTGGCCGCGGCCCTGGCGGCAGCAATGCTGGGGCTGCCCGCCGAGCGGGTGGTGGGCCTGGGGGTGGGCGCCGACGCGGCGATGCTGGACCGCAAGCGCCAGGTGGTGACCGCGGCCCTGGATCGGGCCCGAGCCCGCTACGGCCGACAGCTGGCCGAGCCGCTGACGGCGCTCGCCGCGGTCGGCGGCCCGGAATTCGCCATGCTGGCAGGCGTAGTGCTCGGCGCCGCCGGGGCGGGCGTCCCGGTAGTGCTCGACGGCTGCGCCACGGGTGTCGCGGCGCTGCTGGCCGTCACGCTGGAGCCCGGCGCCCAGGCGTACCTGATCGCGGGGCAGCGCAGCCGCGAGCTCGCCCACCCGCTGATCCTCACCGAGTTGGGGCTGGAACCGCTGCTGTCCCTGCGGTTGCGGGCCGGCGAGGGAGTCGGCGCGTGCCTGGCCGCCCAGCTGCTGCTGACCGGCCTGCGGGTCCGGCGCACCGCCGGCCGGGTCAACGGCTGAACCGGCTGAACGCCGGGAATGCAGGCAGGCCCCGATTTCTCGGGGCCTGCGATGGGGTGAGCGACGGGACTCGAACCCGCGACATCCGCGACCACAACGCGGCGCTCTACCAGCTGAGCTACGCCCACCATTACTGAGCCGGCCGCGGCGGCGACCGGCACAGCCCGATCAGACTAGCGGCTGGTC
>Ga0326721_10000660_pt1 | contig 10617 bp, 7 predicted proteins | sample SGPome_FD_203951 | JGI IMG/M metagenome (GOLD analysis project Ga0326721, IMG submission 203951) | Soil microbial communities from Southern Great Plains, Lamont, Oklahoma, United States - SGP_1_2016 | ecosystem: Engineered > Artificial ecosystem > Soil microcosm > Unclassified | place: USA...
AAGATGTTCTTCCCGGTCGAGGGGCAGGACCGGCCTGCGGTGCCACGGGCCACGTCGGGTGGCCCGCTGTGGCCCGCGGGCCAGGCCCGGCCGACGATCCGCACCTACACCGTGCGGCGGTTCGATGCGGCAGCAGGTGAACTGGACGTCGACTTCGTGCTGCATGAGGGGCACGGGCCGGCGGCCGCATGGGCGCGCGACGCCCGGGCCGGCGCATGGGTGGGAGTCTCCGAGCCCGGCGGGCGGTACGTCGTCGGTCCTGAGGCGGACTTCCATCTCGTGATCGGCGACGAGTCCGCGCTGCCCGCGGTGGCCACGGTGCTGGCGGCGCTGCCCGACGGCGTGCCGGCCGTCGCGTACCTGGAGGTCGCCGATGCGGCCGAGGAGCAGGAGCTGCCCGGTGGGGCCGCCGTGCACTGGGTGCACCGCGGCGACCGGCCTGCCGGCGAACCGCTGACGGACGCCGTGCAGGCCGCGCAGCTCCCCGAAGGCAGAGGGCAGGCGTGGCTGGCCGGCGAGTCGGGGTGCGTCCGCGACCTGCGCCGCCACCTGCTCGACGACCGCAAACTCGACCGCCGTGCGGTGTACGCGACGGGCTACTGGCGCGCCCGCTGAGGTCCCGACGCCCGGACGGTCGGGAGGCCCGGCGTCCCCACGCCGGGCCTCCCCTCCCCCGCAGCGCGCCGATCAGGTACCCGAGTCCGCCGTCGGCGCGGAGCCGTCCGGCGGGGTCGGGGCCAGGTCGGTGCAGGCTTCCTGGGCGGCGGCCCAGGTGTCGCCGTCGACGCCCGGAGGCGCCTGGCGGGCCGCGCCGCCCGGCCCGCCGGCCGCCGGTGCACCCGAGGGCGGTGTGCCACCCGGCGCCGGGACACCACCGCCACCAGCGGGCGGCTCCGGCACCGTGACGCCGTTCTCCTCCAGACAGCTCAGGTAGTCGGCCATGTCCGTGTCGTCCCCGTCCGTGTCGTCCCCGTCCGTGTCGTCCCCGTCCGTGTCGTCCCCGTCCGTGTCGTCCCCGTCCGCGCCCGACGGCTGTGCGGCCACCGCGCTCGACGCCGCCGCTGTGGACGTCGTGTCGGTGCTCGTGCCGCACGCCGCGAGCCCGACGAGGGCCATCACGCCGACGGGCGCCGCGATCACGCGGATCCACCGGTGTCGCAACGGGGTCCGGATGTCGGTCATTCGCACTCCTGGGTTCGGCCGCGGTCGGGTGCCGCGACTCGTGGAGCACACGCTGTCGACGCCGGATGGGTGTTGGCTGTGCGTCCGCCCATGATCAGCTGTGCCCCGCCCACCGGTGCGGCCCGGACGACGACCGGCTCAGCCCTCCTGGTCGTCGTCGGACGAGGCGGGAGGCCGACGGGCGGCGAACACCGGTTCGTCACGCGGCCCGACGTGGGCGTCCAGCCAGTCGGCGAGCGGCCGGGCGGCGCGCCACGCCGCCCGGACCTGCTCCAGCGGCTCCTCCGTACCAAGCCACTCGCCCGCCGGCCAGGTGCGGTCGACGTGCAGGCCGCGCAGCCGCAACAGCGCCAGGCGCGGATGGTCGGCGGCGTAGCCCCGCGGTCGCCCGGTCAACGCCGGCACCCCGTCCGGCACGAGATCGTCGCGGCGTAGCGCGGCCAGCACCTCCTCGAGCGTCTCTCCCGCCGCCCCGTCGACGCTGTTGCGGTACCGGCGCAGCTGCCCCGAATCGAACGCCTGGTACCCGACCTGCACCGCGAGGCCCCGGACCGACAGCACCGCCGCGTACGGCGTGCCGCCCGGCCCGGCGACGGTGATGCCCGTGTCGGTGCGGTACGGGTCGGCGTTCGGGCGGAACCGCCGGTCCACGTGCGGGCGGAACACCCGCGGCGGCCCGAACTCCTCGGTCAGTGCGGCGGCCAGCGCACGGGTCGGTTCGAGCAGCGCGGTGCGGTAGCGGTGCGCGTTCTCTGTCCAGAACGCGCGGGTGTTGTCGTCGGCGAGCTCGGCCAGGAACGCCGCGGCGTCGGCAGGCCAGCCGGTGAAGGGGTGGGCATCGGTGGTGGTCATGGGGTCCTCCTGGAGTCGGTGGGACTCCAGACGGACCCGGTACCGCCGCGGTTCCCCGCAACAACTTGTCCACAGGCAGTTGTCCACATGCCGACGCACAGGAAGCACACAGGAGAACCCCATCGGGGGCACAGCCGCGCGCGCGAGCCTGATTAGCATGATGCCAGCGACCGAGCGCAGCGAGGGAGCCATCGGCACAGCGCCCGCGCGAAGCGCCGACCGAGCGCAGCGAGGGAGTGCGATGAGTGAGCAGGCGCCCGCGCTGCGCCGCGCGGACGGCAGTGCCGTCCGGGTCCTTGTCGTCGACGACGAGCCCACTCTCTCGGAGCTGCTCGCCATGGCCCTGCGTTATGAGGGCTGGGAGGTGCGGACCGCGGAAGACGGCTCGTCGGCCGTGCGCACGGCCCGCGACTTCCGGCCGGACGCCGTCGTCCTCGATGTCATGCTCCCCGACTTCGACGGCTTCGAGGTGCTGCGGCGCATGCGCGGTGAGAGCCCCGAAGTACCGGTGCTGTTCCTCACCGCCAAGGACTCGGTCGAGGACCGCGTCGCGGGCCTGACCGTGGGCGGCGACGATTACGTCACCAAGCCGTTCAGCATCGAGGAGCTGGTGGCGCGGCTGCGCGGGCTGCTGCGGCGGGCCGGGATGACGGCCGCCCGCCAGGAGTCCGCGCTGGTCGTCGGCGATCTGACCCTCGACGAGGACAGCCACGAGGTGCGCCGCGGCGACACCCCTGTCGAGCTGACCGCCACCGAGTTCGAACTGCTGCGCTTCCTCATGCGCAACCCGAGGCGGGTGCTGTCGAAGGCACAGATTCTGGACCGGGTGTGGCACTACGACTTCGGCGGCCAGTCCAACGTCGTCGAGCTCTACATCTCCTATCTGCGCAAGAAGATCGACGCAGGCCGGGCCCCCATGATCCACACCGTGCGGGGCGCGGGCTACGTGCTCAAACCCGGCGCGGAATGAGAACGCCCGCGCACCCGCACTCGCTGCGCGCGCGGCTGGTGGCCACCGTCCTGGTGCTGCTCGCGGTGACGCTGTCGATCATCGGAGTGGCGACGACCCTGGCCCTGCGCCAATTCCTCTACGGCCGCCTGGACCGCGAGGTCACCGAGGCCAACAGTCGCTTCGTGGGCGCCCAGACCGGCCAGCTCGTGCCGCCGGGCGGGTTCCGCTACGGACAGCCCGACTTCCTCGGCCCGGTCCAGGGGCCCCGCACCCTCGGCGCGACGATCCGCGACGGTGCTGTGCAGCGCGCCGAGGTGAGCACCCGCGGTGGCGGGTCGTCGGCCCTGCCCGCGGTGGACCAGGCCGTGCTCCTCACCGTGCCCGTCGGCGACGGTCCGACCAGCGTCGACCTGTCGATCGGCGACTACCGGATGGTGGCGACGGAGACCGGCGGGACGGTCTACGTCATCGGCCAGCCCGCGGGCGGGGCCCAGGACGTGATCGGCCGGCTCGTCGTGGTCGAGGTGATCGCGATCGCGCTCGCGCTGCTCGGCGGCGGCATCGCCGGCGCCGTGCTGGTGCGCCGCGAGCTCCGGCCGCTGGAACGGGTGGCCGACACCGCCGTCAAGGTCAGCGCCCTTCCGCTGGACCGCGGCGAGGTCGAGCTGGCCGAGCGGGTGCGCGACGTCGACCCGCGCACCGAGGTCGGCCAGGTCGCGAGCGCGCTGAACCAGATGCTGGACAACGTCGGGGGTGCCCTGGAGGCCCGGCAGGACAGCGAGATGCGGCTGCGGCAGTTCATCGCCGACGCCAGTCACGAGTTGCGCACGCCGCTGGCCGCCATCCGCGGCTACGCGGAGCTGACCCGGCGGGCTCCCCTCCCGCCGGACGCCGAGTACTCGATCGCCCGGATCTCGTCGCAGACCGAGCGGATGACGGGGTTGGTCGAAGACCTGCTGCTGCTGGCCCGGCTGGACGCCGGACGGCCGCTCGAACGCGGGGACGTCGACCTGACGCGGCTGGTACTCGACGGGGTCAACGACGCGTACGCGGCGGGGATGGACCACCGGTGGCAGCTCGACCTGCCCGACGAGCCGGTCGTCGTCCCCGGTGACGCGCCGCGGCTGACCCAGGTGCTGACGAACCTGCTCGCGAACGCCCGCACGCACACCCCGGCGGGGACCACGGTGACCATCGGCCTCGCCCGCGGCGACGGCGGCGCGCGGCTCACGGTCGTCGACGACGGCCCGGGGATCGCCCCGGATCTGCTGCCGCACGTGTTCGAGCGGTTCGCGCGAGGGTCGGTCTCGCGGTCACGGCAGACCGGCAGCACGGGGCTGGGCCTGTCGATCGTCGACGCGGTGGTGGCCGCGCACGGCGGCAACGTGCGGGTGCAGAGCCGGCCGGGACGCACGGAGTTCGCGGTCTGGCTGCCGACTGAGGCACCTGCGCCTCCCCCGGACGACCTCCTCGCCCCGAGCGCTGCGGTGATCGGCGGCGGGATCCACACCGGCCCGTGAGCTCAGCGCGTACGCGAACGCAGGACTCGCGTACACCAGCGCAAGACTCGCGCGGGGTCGACGCTCACAGGTGACGCACAGGCGGCCCACCGGGACGGCACAGGCGGCGCCGGAAGCGTGGCCAGCGTGACCACGACCGTGCCCACGCTCCCCGCTCGACCGGACGCCGCCGAGCCCGCATCTCCCGGTTCCCGCGTGCCGCGGTGGCCCCGGCTCGCGCTGACCGCGCTGCTCGCCGCGACCGCCGTCCTCTACCTCTGGGGGCTGTCCCGCTCCGGCTGGGCCAACGCCTTCTACTCCGCCGCGGCCCAGGCCGGCGGCGAGAGCTGGAAGGCGTGGTTCTTCGGATCCTCCGACGCCGCCAACGCGATCACCGTCGACAAGACGCCCGCCGCTCTGTGGATCACCGGGCTGTCGGTGCGCATCTTCGGACTGAGCAGCTGGAGCGTCCTCGTTCCCCAGGCGCTGATGGGTGTCGCGTCCGTCGGGCTGCTGTACGCGGCGGTCAAGCGGGTCGCCGGGCTCGGCGCCGGGCTGATCGCCGGCGCGGCGCTGGCGCTGACTCCCGTCGCGGTCCTGATCTTCCGGTTCAACAACCCCGACGCGCTGCTCGTGCTGGTGCTCATCGGCGCCGCGTACGCCACGCAGCGCGCAGCCGGAACTGATCTGGCTGAGAGGGGCGCCACCCGCTGGCTGGTGCTGGCCGGGGTGCTCGTCGGAATCGGCTTCCTCGCGAAGATGCTCCAGGCGTTCCTCGTGCTGCCGGCGCTGACGGCGACGTGGCTGCTCGCCGCCCCCGTCGGCTGGTGGCGGCGGATCCGGGATCTGCTGCTCGCCGGCCTCGCGATGCTGGTGAGCGCCGGCTGGTGGGTGCTCGTGGTCGAGCTGTGGCCCGCCGACTCGCGCCCGTACATCGGGGGCTCACAGAACAACAGCGTGCTGGAGCTCGTGTTCGGTTACAACGGCTTCGGCCGGCTGACCGGCGACGAGACCGGCAGTGTCGGCGGCGGTCCCGGCGGCGGTTGGGGACAGACGGGGATCACCCGCCTTTTCGGCTCGGAGATGGGCGCCGGGGCGTCGTGGCTGCTGCCCGCCGCGCTGGTGCTGCTCGGGGTGCTGTTGTGGCGGACCCGCCAAGCTCCGCGCACTGATCCTCTCCGGGCCGCCATCGTGCTGTGGGGCGGCTGGCTGCTGATCACCGGCCTGGTGTTCAGCTTCATGGCCGGGATCATCCACCCCTACTACACGGTCGCGATCGCGCCGGCCGTCGCCGCACTCGTCGGGCTGGGGGCGACGCAGCTGTGGCGCGATCGCGCGACGCTCACGTCGCGGGTGACGCTGGCCGCGGTGCTCGCGCTGACGGTCGGCTGGGCCTGGTACCTGCTGGCGCAGACGGCCTGGCAGCCCTGGCTGACCTGGGCCGTCCCCGTCGTCGGGCTGGTCGGGGTGCTCGCGCTGCTGGGCGTGCACCGGATGCCGCGTGCTGCGGTCGTCGGGGTGGCGACGGTCGCGCTGGTGGCCGGGGCGGGCGGCTCCACCGCCTATGCGCTCGCCACGGCTGCGACCCCGCACACCGGGGCGATCCCCTCCGCCGGTCCTGCGGGTACGGGCGGCATGCGCGGACCGGGCGGGATGCGCGGCGCCGGACGCGCGGGCGGCTTCGGAGGTGCGCAGCCACCGGGTGCGCAGAGTCGCGCCGGTACCGACGGTGGCTTCGCTGGGCGCGGCCCCGGCGGCGGCATCCTCGGCTCGCCCACCCCCAGCGCCGAGCTCACCGCCCTTCTCCGGCAGGACTCGAGCTCCTACACCTGGGTCGCCGCCGCCGTCGGGTCCAACAACGCCGCCGGCTACCAGCTCGCCGTCGACGCCCCGGTGATGGCCGTCGGCGGGTTCAACGGCACCGACCCGGCACCGACACTCGAGCAGTTCCAGGCCCTCGTCGCCGCGAAGAGGATCCACTACTTCGTCGGCGGCGGAACAGCCATGGGCGGTCGCGGCGAGGCGGCCGACACCGGCGGCAGCGACGACGCGGCCCGCATCGCGCAGTGGGTGCAGGAGAAGTTCGCGGCCACGAGCGTCGGCAGCACGACGGTCTACGACCTGACGACCGTTCAGGAGACCCGGTGAGCACGGCCACACCCGACCGGGTCGGATGCACAGCTCGCCCACAGGTCGACCACAAGGACGGGACAGCGCAGCGGCCGAACCTCGTCGACATGAGCACCGACGTCGCGGAGCCCCACCTGCTCCCCACGCAACCCCCCGCCGCCACCGGCCACGTCGTGCTCGACGTCGTCGTCCCCGTCTACAACGAGGAGACCGACCTCGAGCCGTCGGTCCGGCGCCTCGACGCGCACCTGGCCACGCACTTCCCCTACAGCTACCGGATCACGGTCGCCGACAACGCCAGCACCGACGCCACGCCCACGATCGCGCGGGCGCTGGCCGGGGAGATCCCGGCCGTCGCGTCGGTCCGGCTCGAGGAGAAGGGCCGCGGCAGGGCGCTGCGGACGGTCTGGGGCGCCTCGGACGCGGCCGTGCTCGCCTACTGCGACGTCGACCTCTCGACCGACCTCGCCGCGCTGCTCCCCCTCGTCGCCCCGCTGATCTCCGGGCACTCGGACCTCGCGATCGGCACCCGGCTCGGCCGGGGCTCACGGGTGGTCCGCGGACCGAAGCGGGAGTTCATCTCGCGCTGCTACAACCTGCTGCTGCGCGGCACCCTGCAGACAGGCTTCACCGACGCCCAGTGCGGCTTCAAGGCGATCCGCGCGGACGTCGCGAAGCGGTTGCTGCCGCTGGTCGAGGACACCGGCTGGTTCTTCGACACCGAGATGCTGGTGCTCGCCGAGCGCTCCGGTCTGCGGATCCACGAGGTCCCGGTCGACTGGGTCGACGACCCGGATTCGCGCGTGGACATCATCGCCACCGCCGTGGCCGACCTGCGCGGGATCTGGCGGGTCGGGCGCGCGCTCGGATCGGGAACGCTCCCGGTCGCCGAGCTCCGCGCCCAGCTCGGCCGCGCACCACTCGCCCCGAACGTCCCCGGAGTGCCGATCGCCATGCCACGCCAGCTCGTCCGCTTCGCGGCCATCGGTGTCGCGAGCACGATCGCGCACCTGCTGCTGTTCCTGCTGTTCCGCGGCGTGATGGGGGCGATCGCGGCGAACGTCGTCGCGCTGCTCCTCACGAGCATCGTCAACACCGCCGCGAATCGCCGGCTGACCTTCGGCGTGCGTGGCGGCCAGGGTGCCGCGCGCCACCAGTTCCAGGGCCTGATCATCTTCGGGCTCGGGCTGGCGCTGACGACGGGCGCGCTCGCGCTGCTCGGACACCTCGTGCCCGACGCGAGCCGGGCCGTCGAGCTGACCGTCATCGTCGCCGCCAACGCCGCCGCCACCGTGCTGCGGTTCGTCCTGTTCCGCGCGTGGGTCTTCCGCCCGCGCCCCGTCACCGTCGCGGAGACCCCGCGCACCTCGGAGAACCCGGCATGACCGCCACCCTGAGCGCGTCGGCATCTGATCCTGCCGCGCCCACCCCCGTTCCCACCGCGGCCGCTCCCCTCCGGCCGCGGTGGGAGCTCCCCTCCCTCGCCGTCCTGCTGATCGGCACCGCGGCGTTCTACCTGTGGAACCTGTCCGCGTCCGTCTGGGCCAACTCGTTCTACGCCGCGGCCGTGCAGGCCGGCACGCAGAACTGGACGGCCTTCTTCTTCGGCTCGCTCGACTCCGCCAACGCCATCACCGTCGACAAGCCCCCCGCCTCGCTGTGGGTGATGGCGCTGTCCGGGCGGATCTTCGGCTTCTCGTCGTGGAGCATGCTCGCGCCGCAGGCGTTGATGGCCGTCGGAGCGGTCGCGCTGCTGTGGGCGACGGTCCGGCGCGTCGCCGGCCCCGCGGCCGGCCTGCTCGCCGGCGCCGTCCTCGCGCTGACCCCCGTCGCCGTGATGATGTTCAAGTTCAACAACCCGGACGCCCTGCTGGTGCTGCTCATGGTCGCCGCGGCCTGGGCGACCACGCACGCCGTCGAGAAGGCCTCCACGCGCTGGCTGGTGCTGGCGGGGGTGTTCATCGGCTTCGGCTTCCTCACCAAGATGCTGCAGGCCTTCCTGGTCGTGCCCGGTCTTGCGGCGGCCTACCTGTGGGCCGCACCCACCGCGCTCTGGCACCGGATCCGCCAGTTGCTCGCCGCGGGCGTCGCGATCGTCGTGTCGGCCGGATGGTGGCTGGTGGCCGTCGCACTGTGGCCCGTCGACTCGCGCCCCTACATCGGCGGGTCGACCGACAACAGCCCGCTCGAGCTGGCCTTCGGCTACAACGGCCTGGGCCGGATCTTCGGCGGACAGGGCAACGGCGGCGGACGCCGCGGAGCCGAGATGCCCGGCGGCCTTCCCGGCGGCACCGAGGCCGCAGTCGGCGGGATGCCGCCCGGGGGCGGCGGGATGGGCGGCTTCGGGGGGCAGGCCGGGCTCACGCGGCTGTTCAACACCGAGATCGGCGGCCAGATCTCCTGGCTGCTCCCGGCCGCACTGATCCTGCTGGTCGCCGCGCTCTGGTTCACCCGTCGCGCGCCCCGGACCGACCGCGTGCGTGCCGCCCTGCTGGTCTGGGGCGGCTGGACCCTGGTCACCGCGCTGGTGTTCTCCCTGATGGCGGGTACGTTCCACGCCTACTACACCGTCGCGCTCGCGCCCGGGATCGCCGCGCTGGTGGCCGTCGGTGGCCGCGAGGCGTGGCTGGTCCGCGGCACCTGGGCCGGACGCGGCGTCCTCGCCGTCACCGCGGCGACCACCGCCGTCTGGGCGTGGGTGCTCCTCGGCCGCTCGACGACGTTCCTGCCCTGGCTGCGCTGGGTCGTGCTCGTGGTGGGCGTCGTCGCCGCGGTCGGGCTGCTGATCCCGAACGGATGGCGGGCGCGGGTGGCCGCGGGCGCCGCCGGCGCGGCGCTCGTCGCCGGGCTGGCCGGGCCGACCGCCTACGCCGTGCAGACCACCGCGACCCCGCACCAGGGCGGCATCCCGACGGCCGGCCCGAGCACGGGATCCGGCTTCGGCACGGGCGGCGGACGGATGCGCGGGCAGCTCGACGCCGCAGCCGATCGGGGAGGTGAGGCACCGGGTGCAGCCGGCCCACAGGGCACACCCCCGGGGCAGCAGGGCGGACCCGGCGGGTTCGGCATGGGCGGCCCCGGCGGTGAGCAGGTCAGTACCGAGCTCGCCGACATGCTGACGTCGGCCGGCACCCGCTGGGCCGCGGCCACGATGGGCTCGCAGGGCGCGTCGTCGATGATGCTCGGCACCGGCACCGCGGTGATGGCGGTCGGCGGGTTCACCGGCAGCGACCCGTCACCGACGCTCGCGCAGTTCCAGACCTACGTCGCGAACGGCGAGATCCACTACTTCGTCGCCGGTGGCGGCGGACCGGGCCGCGGCAACAGCGAGATCACGCAGTGGGTGCAGCAGCACTTCACGGCGCAGACGATCGGGAGCCGGACCGTCTACGACCTCACCAAGCCGACGCGCTGATCAACCGACAGATCGAGGGCCGGTCGCGCGATGCTCGGCCGGACCTCGCCCTTCGGTCAGGGTCAGAGCACGGTGAGCGCGCTACAGCGGGCGCAGTCGCGGCCCGGGCGCAGGGACTCCTGGAGGGAACGCTCCTGGCCGCACCGACACGTCGCAGAGATCGGCCCGCTGCGCGGGGCGGTGCGGGCCGGACGCCCGGTCCTGTGCGGCAGCGTGACGGTTCCTCGACCACGGCGCGGCAGGACGGAGGCGGAGTACAGGTGCATCGAGGTTCCCGACGTGTCAGAGTGGATTGCGGGCCTGTGGGCCTGCGCACCTTTATCGTTACACGAACGCAATATGTTGCAGCAAGGTCTCGTGACCATGCGCACGCTCGCGGCCTCTCCCGGACGCGCAGGTCACCGGCCGCGAGGATCACCCACCTGAGTTAGGACAGCCTCCGCTAAGCTGCGGTGGTGGGAACGGATCGATCCACCCCGTGGTGCGCAGCATTGGCGCGCGCCCTGGACGAGCCCCTCCCCGGCACCGCCTCCGTCGCCCGCCGCTGGGTGGGCATCGAGCACCGCGGCACCTGGCCGCACGAGATC
>Ga0326721_10000661_pt1 | contig 10614 bp, 10 predicted proteins | sample SGPome_FD_203951 | JGI IMG/M metagenome (GOLD analysis project Ga0326721, IMG submission 203951) | Soil microbial communities from Southern Great Plains, Lamont, Oklahoma, United States - SGP_1_2016 | ecosystem: Engineered > Artificial ecosystem > Soil microcosm > Unclassified | place: USA...
AGCGCTGTCAGGGCGATACCGGCCACGGCGGTCGGCAGGGCAAAAGGCAGGTCGATCATCGCATCAATGATCTTGCGTCCGGGGAAGGTGTAACGCACCAGCACCCATGCCAGCAGCGTACCGATCAAGCCGTTGATGACAGCGGCGTAGAACGCTGTGCTGAAACTCAACTTCAGCGCCGCCAGTACGCGAGGTGCGGTGATGATGGTCCAGAACTGATCCCAGGTGAGCTGTGCGGCATGTACGAACATGGCGGCCAGCGGTATAAGCACAATCAGACTGAGGTACACCAAGGTGTAGCCCAGCGTCAGCCCGAAGCCGGGTATGACGGGGGAGATACGACGCGACATAGAAGTCCCTGGTTTTACTTGCACGAAGCCCGGACGTTGATCCGGGCTGTTTGACCATCACTGCGATACCTTGCCCGCTGAGGGCTACGCGGTACCGTCATGCGGTTTATTGCGCTTGATAAATCTGGTCGAACACGCCGCCGTCGTTGAAGAACTTCGGCTGCGCAGTCTTCCAGCCGCCGAAGTCTTTGTCGATAGTCACCAGATCCAGTTTCGGGAATTGCTTCTCGTATTTGGCGGCGATCTCTTTGTCACGTGGACGATAGAAGTTTTTCGCGGCAATTTCCTGGCCTTCCTTGCTGTACAGGTGTTTCAGGTACTCGGTCGCGACGGCGGTGTTGCCTTTCTTCTCGGCATTCTTGTCGACGACGGCGACCGGCGGCTCGGCCAGAATCGACAGCGACGGTACGACGATGTCGAACTTGTCGGCACCACCGTCTTCCTTCAGCGCCAGGAACGCTTCGTTTTCCCACGCCAGCAGCACATCACCCTGACCGTTGTTGACGAAGGTGATGGTCGAGCCGCGCGCACCGGTGTCCAGAATCGGCACATGCTTGAACAGGGTCTGCACGTATTCCTTGGCCTTGGCTTCGTCGCCACCGCCCGCCTTCAGGCCATAAGCCCAGGCAGCCAGGAAGTTCCAGCGCGCGCCGCCCGAGGTTTTCGGGTTGGGCGTGATCACCGACACGTCTTTCTTGATCAGGTCGCCCCAGTCCTTGATGCCTTTTGGATTGCCCTTGCGCACCAGAAACACGATGGTCGATGTGTACGGGGTGCTCGCATCCGGCAGACGCGTCTGCCAGTTTTCAGGCAGGGTCTTGCCCAGCTTGGCGATCTCGTCGATGTCACCGGCCAGCGCCAGGGTAACGACGTCGGCGCGCAGGCCGTCGATCACGCCACGGGCCTGCTTGCCCGAACCACCATGGGACTGCTTGATGGTCACGGTGTCGTCCGGATGGGACTGTTTCCAGTGCTTGGCGAACTCGGCGTTGTATTCCTGATACAGCTCACGTGTCGGGTCGTAAGACACGTTGAGCAGCTCGTAATCCTTGGCGACAGCGGAACCTGCGAATACAGCGCTGGCGAGAGCGGCCAGGGCAAAACGGCGAATGGACATAGGTGAAGCTCCTGCAAATTCTGTGTGTCGGCTTTTTTTGATTTCTTCGTCGCACGCCAGCGTGAGATTCACACCGGCGCGCTGCTTGTCAGGGGTGCATCGCATTCGGTTGTTTCATCCGGCGCTGTGTCAGCTCGGCTTGTTACCCGGGTTCTGCAAACGAAACTTTTCCTTGCGCTCGATCTGCACCACTTGTGCGTTGTGCACGGTGATCTCGACGGCGCCAAAGCGCAGGTCACGCAACGCACTCTGAATCTCACGCAAAATGGCCGCTTCGTCCTGACCGTCAACACTACGTAGAGATGCGCTCATTATCGTATTCCTTGAAAGTGGAGCCTGCCGTCGCACCCGAAGCGCTGGCATGTGGCGATAAGGCAATAGTAGTGAGGTGCAGATATTCTTAAAAAGACTATTTAAGAATGCAGATATAACCAAAAGAAATTAAAAGATTCCACGCCATGGCGGAACGCATTGCACGTCCGGCCAGAGCATGAATCAGGCGCGTCAGAACCCGTCAGACCGGAGCTGTTGTGAACACCGGGGCATGTACCCAATTGATCGATTCGGCAGGCACGGGTCGCCCGAACCAGTAGCCCTGGCCCAACTCACACCCGTTGTCGAACAGAAACGCCGCCTGCTCGGCCTGCTCGATGCCCTCGGCCAGCACTCGCATGCCCATGCTGCCCGCCAGTGCGATGACCGCGCGCACGATGGCAATATCGTCGTCATCGCCCGGCAGCCCAGCCACGAAGCCCTGATCGATCTTCAGCTTCTGGACCGGCATGCGCTTGAGCCTGAGCAGAGAGGAATAACCGGTGCCAAAGTCATCGATGGCCAGACTCAGGCCCAACTCGCGCAGCCGGTGCAACTGCTCGATGGCCTGCTCGGGGTCTTCCATTACTGCGCTTTCAGTCACTTCCAGCTCCAGCAAGGCAGGATCAAGGCCGGTATCACGCAGCACCTGGCTGACCTGACGATCAAGATCACCGGTGCTGAACAACCGGCTGGAAACATTGACCGCCACAAAGCGGATCGGCACGTCGCAGGCTTGCCAGGCCAGCATCTGCCGACATGCCGTTTCCAGCACCCAGGCATCGATATCGGCAATCAGCCCGCTCTGCTCGGCCACCGGAATGAATTCCCCCGGTGAAACCATGCCCCGTGACGGGTGCTGCCAACGCACGAGCGCTTCGACACCCACAATGCAGCGGGTGGCGAGGTCGTGAACCGGCTGATAAAAGACGCGTAATTCCTGATGTTCGATGGCGTGGCGCAGTTCGCTGACCAGTTGCACCCGCTGACGGGCGTGGGACGTCAGCTCTTCGGTGTACAACGCATAGCCGTCGCGGCCGTTGCTCTTGGCCTTGAACAGCGCAGAGTCGGCATTGCGCAACAATTGCTGGTCAGTCAGCGCATCGCCTGGAAACAGGCTGATGCCCAGGCTGGCACTGATGAACAGCTGCTGTCCGGCGATGGTAAATGGCGCCTTGAGCACTTCGATGACCCGCTGCGCCAGGGCCGCAGCCTGGACCATCTGCGGGCAGTTCTTGACCAGCAAGGCAAACTCGTCACCGCCCAAACGCGCCAGGGTCATGTCGCTCTCGATCACACCTTCGAGTCGAACGGCAATGGCCTTCAGCACTTCATCGCCGATATTGTGGCCGAGGCTGTCATTGATGTTCTTGAAATGGTCCAGATCGATCAACAGCAGCGCGCAGCCGCGCTTGCTGGAACGGGCAGACGTCAGCGCCTGACTGATCCGGTCAGTGAGCAGCAGACGGTTGGGCAGGCCGGTCAGCGCATCGTAATGGGCCAGTTGAGCCAGTTCCTGCTCGGAACGCTTGATGGCGGTCATGTCGGAAAACACCGCGACGAAGTTTTTCGGCTGGCCGTCATCGGCCTTGATGCTGCGGATCGTCTGCCACTGCGGATAGACTTCGCCGCTCTTGCGCCGATTCCAGATCTCGCCGCTCCACTGACCGGCGCTGAGGATCGAGCGGTACATCTGCCGATAGAACTCCGCACCGTGGCGGCCGGACTGGAACTTGCTGGGGTTGAAACCCAGCACTTCATCGGGCTGATAGCCGGTAATGTCCACAAACGCCCGGTTGACGTGCACGATCCGCCCTTTCGCGTCGGTCACCAGTACCCCTTCCAGGGTACTGTCGAACACCGCAGCAGCCAGTCTCAGCTGGTCGTGATCGTCCTGATGACGCGCTACCTGTGCCTTGCCGGTGATGACTTTCATCAAACGGTCACGCGCGACAAAGAGCATGACCGCGCTTATCAACACCCATCCATAGCCACCCGCGCGCTGCCCGATGGCCAAATGAGCCGGATCTTCGATGAAAAGCGGCAGCAGGCAATCGAACGCCAGCAACCACAGAACGGACAGCATGCCGTACAGAATGGCCGTCCTTAGCGCTCCGTCAGTAGAGTCCGTCATAAGAAAATCCAGGGCCTTATGAAAGGAGCACAATTATAAAGCAAGAAACATCCTGCGACTCTTATCTAAAAGCGTGACTGGTTTTCTGTGGGATGTCAGTGATAATGCATCTGTTACTTTTTTCTTCACGCGTATCTTTACGAGGGCCAAACAGCCTATGTGGTACAACGGTTTGCTCGACCTTTCCGTCTGGCAGGTAATAGCAGTCACGCTGGCCATGACCCATGTGACGATTGTCGGCGTCACGGTCTATCTGCACCGCTACTCAGCTCACCGCTCCCTGGAACTCAATGCGGGGCTCAAGCACTTCTTTCGTTTCTGGCTGTGGCTCACCACGGCGCAGAACACCCGCGAGTGGACCGCCATCCACCGCAAGCACCACGCAAAATGCGAAACCGTCGATGACCCGCACAGTCCGGTCGTCAAAGGGCTGTCTACCGTCCTGCGCAAGGGCGCCGAGCTGTATCGCGAAGAGGCTCAGAACGAAGACACCCTGCGCATCTACGGCAAGAACTGCCCGGAAGACTGGATCGAACGCAATCTGTACTCGCGCTACAAGCTGCTGGGCATCGCCCTGATGGCGGTGATCGATCTGGCGCTGTTCGGTGCCATCGGTATCACCGTGTGGGCAATCCAGATGATGTGGATTCCGTTCTGGGCCGCAGGCGTGGTCAACGGACTGGGTCATGCCGTGGGTTATCGCAACTTCGAGTGCCGTGATGCGGCGACCAATCTGGTGCCGTGGGGCATCATCATTGGTGGCGAAGAACTGCACAACAACCATCACACCTATCCCAATTCGGCCAAGCTGTCGGTCAAGCCGTGGGAGTTCGACATGGGCTGGGCGTGGATCAAGGTGTTCAGCTTTCTGCGTCTGGCCAAGGTGCAGCGCGTCGCGCCTATCGCCCATCGGGTCGAAGGCAAGGGCCATATGGACATGGACACCGCGATGGCAATCCTCAACAACCGCTTCCAGATCATGGCCCAGTACCGCAAGGTCGTGATCGGTCCGCTGGTCGCTCAGGAACTGGCCAAGGCCGATGCGTCGGTCCGCCATCAGTTCCACCGCGCCAAGCGCCTGCTGTCCCGCGAGACCAGCCTGCTGGACGACAGACACCACGTGCGCATCCAAACCATGCTGGAACACAGCCAGGCCTTGAAGGTGATCTACGAAAAACGCCTTGCGCTGCAGCAGATCTGGGTCAAGACCAGCACCAACGGTCATGACATGCTGTCGGCCATGAAAGAGTGGATTCACGAAGCCGAAGCCAGTGGCATCCAGTCCCTGCGCGACTTCGCCGATCAGTTGAAAACCTACTCGCTGCGCCCGGCTCAAGCCTGACACCGTTGATCGGCATGCCCCTTGCGTGCATGCCGGTTTCGGAACTTCCCCCCTTTTAAAACATCTCATCGTCTTTCCCGCTGTGAATGGGAGAGCGCGCAAGCACTGGCTGCGCGCTGCTTGAGACGTCGCCTTATGGAAAAGCAAAGCCCTGTCACCTCCGCTACCGAAATGCCCGCCGCCGCTGAAACCCTGCTGGCCCTGATGCATGCACAGGCGGAGGTGGCGCGTCTGAGCGAGCGTGAACAGCTGTTCAGTTCGCTGCTGGTCAGCGTCAACGCTGTGCTATGGGCGTTCGATTGGGAAACCCAGCGCATGATTTACGTCAGCCCGGCCTACGAGCGCATCTTCGGCCGCTCTGCAGGGCTTTTGCTGGCCGATTACGGCGAGTGGCGCGACAGCATTTACCCGGATGACCTCAACTACGCCGAGCGCAGCCTGAGCGAAGTGATCGAAAAAGGCGCCATTGAAGACCGCGAATACCGCATCATCCGCGCCGACGGTGAAGTGCGCTGGCTGAGCGACAAGTGCTTCGTCAGTCGCCAGACCGATGATGCGCAGCGCCTGGTCGTGGTGGGCATTGCCGAGGACATCACCGAGAAGAAACAGCTCGAGGATGAACTGCAGCGCCTGGCGACCACCGACGTCCTGACCCAGAGCAGCAACCGACGCCACTTCTTCGAATGCGCCCAGCGCGAGTTCGAACTGGCACGCCTGAATGGCACGCCGCTGGCCTTCCTGCTGCTGGACATCGACGATTTCAAGCTGGTGAACGACACCTACGGCCACCAGGAAGGCGATACCGTGCTGCAGCGCATAGCAGAGAGCGGTCGTTCAGCGCTGAGGCGCGGTGACCTGTTCGGGCGGATAGGTGGTGAAGAGTTTGCAGCGGTCTTTCCTGGTTGCGCACCGGAAATGGCCATGCAGATCGCAGAGCGCCTGCAACGCGAGATCCAGCGCCAGAGCTTCCAGTGCGGCACCAGCACCTTCAGCATCACGGCCAGCCAGGGCCTGACCAACCTGACCCAGGACGACCACAGCCTGGAAGCCCTCTACGGCCGCGCCGATGCCGCGATGTATCAGGCCAAGCGGCAGGGCAAGAACCAGATCGTTCTGGTTTGAGCTGATCGCCTGATCCCCCACTGATCGCGCCCATCTGCGTGGGATGCAGACCAGGCATGGGAACAGATCGGAGCCCTGTCTCCCAAACGCTCGCAGATCTGTCTGCGCGAAGTGACAGCCAAAAAGTTTGGTCTTTCGGGAGCTGAACACTGGGGAAGAACTAAAGCGCAGATATGCGCACTCTTGCTACCCCGAGCCAATCAGCTGCTGCAACTAGCGAGCGTCAAGCAAATGCTCGCTGACGCAAGGATGCGCGGCCAGAGGGTACTGGTCTGCGCTGGCTTCGTGTTCTGGTATGAGGACGACGGCGTGGTGCCACGGTGGGTGGTGAAAAGCACGGGTGGCGAGTCCAGCAGCGAAGAAGGGAACACCTTATGGCACGAGGGAACGATCCTATCCAAGAACCATGGCCGGATCGTCGTGCTTCCCTATATCAAGGAGAACGGGGAAAAGGTTCAAGGGCACAAGAGGAATGCACCGCACGACGGAAAGGCGCTGCCTCTGAATCCTGACCAGTACGTCTACCTTCCCTTTTGAGATCCTGGATGGTGACCTCGTGATCGGACTGTTTGGTGAACTCCACTATGAGTAACGCACCGACTAATCGGAAATAGGCGCCCCCCATATCCAAAAAATAACGCATTGCGGCCTTTATTGAATAGCCAAGTGCTATCGTACCAATTTCACCTGCCGTCTCGCTGGGAGCATGACGTCGGCCAATGGTAGTGCTGCACGCACCGATATGTTCTGCATGTCGACGCTTGCTGATCGCCGGGGCACTTTACTCACCATGCATCCAGTACCACGGCGATGCCGTTCTTTACAGCATGCAAGGAGTGCAAGATGCAATACGTGGCTTGTTTACGAGTTGGTCAAAATGACGTTAAGGCGCTGATAAATCTGGAAGACCACAGGCGGGACGTGGTAGCTCCGCTGTTGGACATGCGAGGCGACGAGGACAGACACCTACAAACATTCCTGGCGAATTGGACTGAGCATCCTTTCTTTCTGGATGTTTCAAGAGTAGCGAAGGACGTTGCTGAGGCCTTCATTACTACGAATGACCTGCATAACCCTCATGGTGCGTTTGAGAACAAACGTCGATTCTTCTCAGATGTGGCAGGCATCAACCAGAACGTTATACCAGTGGTTTCCTGGGTTGATGATGACCCCCAACGAGCAGTCATCCAAAGTGCACTCGCTCTTCAACGCGATTTCCCACATATAGCTATCAGGGTTACCTGTCCGGAAAACCCGACTGCGACTTCGTGGAACAGATTACTATCAATCCTGGATGCTCTTGAAAGCCCAGACACCGCGACGGTGATTTTGGATTTCGGCGCCACAGCCCCGGCCAATACTGCCTCAGGTTCGGATTTCAATGTATCGCTGCGTCAACTGAATACCTATCAGATACCGAATCTGGTGCTGATGAGCACCTCCTTTCCTATCGATAAGCCGGCCTCAAACACTTCACGTTCCTCCGCCTGTTACGACGTTGCGTGGCAAGCAAGGGTCGATACCAGCGGCATAGCGTCGGATATTGTCTATGGGGATTACGCCGCCACTAATCCAACCGCTTCGATGGAATACATACGAGGGATGCCTGTGCTTCCTTTTGCTTGCTACTACACGCCAACGGAATGGTGGCAACGACGCAAAGGTTCGGATAAGGAATTTGTGCGATACATTGAAATCGCCCAAGAAATCAGAGGGCTGCCGGGTTACCACGGTGATGATTTTTGCTGGGCCACTCGTGAGTACAGCAGAATTGTCGCCACATCCACCGGTTACGGAAACAACGGTACATGGAATGGGTACAGAATTAATCAGCATATCTGCGCCATGATCGAGTCCATCGTAGCTACGGATAACAGTTTCGATGATTTTGATGCCGACGACTTACTCTAGCGAGCGATAGCGTTGTTTCAAGCTTGCTAGTACATGTGATCTGATCACGCTCATGGGGAGGGCGTCGCAGAGCTGGCGACGCACTTCTTTTATGAGATCGCGACTTTTTGTTGACACTCCATTCTGGCTCGCGAGAGCGTCCAACTCACTACGCCACAAAAATCCCGTAAGGTGAAATTTATCCTGGAGCTTGTTGGGTTTCGCCTTTCGAATCATCGCCATGCCGGAATAGTCATCGACGACGAGTACGCCAACATGCGGTAGACATGACTCAAGAGCCTTCACCAAGTGCTTTGAATGGCAGCATAGCCATACTTCGTCAAAGCACGCCATATAGGCCTGCTGCTGACCCTCCCAGCGTGCCAGGGTGTCAGCATGAGATTTGATTTCGAAAGCGGTTAGCTTCCCATTGGCATGAACGAGATCGGCGCGTCTGGCCTTATCGATAAAACACAGCTCCTCGATGAAGACGTCACTCTCTTCATGGGACATCGCTTTCGCGACCCACTGCTTGAGGATTGGGCGGATTTCGGTTGGATTCAACATGCGCGGATTATAGACAGACAGTTGAGGCTTCTCACGCTAAAAAAGCGCCCGGTCGTCGATCACCACAGGGCCCGCACCAGTGGGATATCTTTCTGGCACGGGGTGAAGACGATGACGCAATGCCAGGTGGGCCTGGTCATTCCTGGCTTGGTCAGCTTGCCCCTGGCCGACCTCAGCCCATAGCGGTGGTCGATTCGCACGGCAGCCGACGTCCGCGCATTCGCGGTGAGCGGACGATCGTTTGCCGCACCAATGGAGCACCTCCGGCCTTAACGTCTCGCCTTGAGATCACCCATTTCAGAGCCGGCCAATCCCATCATCAGCGATAATATGATATTAAAGCGCCATTTAAACCCATAACCAAGTCACCCTATCGGCCAACCTCCGGCGCTCAACGCAATGCACGCCGGCTAAGCTCGCGCTGAAAAACCGCAGTGGAAGCAACCATGTACAACCCGACGCCGCTCAACCTACTCAGCTCGCTGGATTCCATTTCAGCTGCCCGGCTGTCCTCCTACAGACGTTTTTTCAACCCGGCGTCCGACACGGAGCTGTACGGCCTGTACTGCTGGAACGAGGTTCTATCCACGAACTTCATGCGCTTAACGGGCATAGTGGAAGTGGCGTTAAGAAATCGCTTCCACCTCGCGCTCAGCCAGTACGCAATGGCCCAGCATCCGTCCCGGATCATTGGCAACGCTGATGCCAACAACTGGTACGAAGTGCTTGGGTTGAGCGGAAAAAGCTCGGAGAAAGTGAAGGCCATCACTCACGACAGGTACTGGAACAAGGCTCAAAAGCGACACACCTATACTCCGAAACAGCACCCCGTCAGCCCAAATCAAGTGATCGCGAACATGACGTTCGGCTTCTGGGCTCCACTGCTTGATCTCGGGCTGTCTTGGGACACGATCATGCCGACGATCTTTCCTCACCATCGCTACGCGAGTAACGCTGGTCACTGGAACAACCAGAAGAACGTAGGCACCGTCTACGCCCGCCTTGAAACCGTCAGATCCTTGCGCAACCGCGTCGCCCATTTCGAGCCGCTGTGGAAAATTCCTGACATTAAGGAAGAGAGAAAAGAGGTTAGGGGGGTAACGGTCAATATCGAGTATCCGGCACCCACTACTGAGGTCGAAGTGCTGGCCCGACTGAACATGCTATATCGCCGAATCACACAGACGCTCCATTGGCTTTCGAGCGACAGAGCCAGCGACCATGTGCAGTCAGAATTTCATCAAAAGACTTTGTACCTGATGACCCAGGAGGCCTTGGGCGGCTTCAAGCGGGGGTACACCCACTCGGACGTCAAGCTCAGCAGCATGACCAAATCCTGGGGCATGAAACTGGTACTCAAGGGTGGAAAACCAATCCAGATCTCCCACCAGCAAAAAGTGATTGGCAATTTCTATCCCACTCACTGATGCATCCCAGGCGTGTAGCCGCCCTGCGTACTCACCGCACCTAGAACAGCCGCCAGGCTCGAATCTAGGTGCTTGAACCGAGAATGGGACAGCAGGGAGAAATGCACTGCGGGCAGCGGTTTTGAAGCCAAAAGAAGGGAGCTTCATGCGTAGCAGCGCTGACGCAGCGGCAGCACTGGACTTTCTTAATATCTAAAAAAGGAAAAGGCCACCCTTTAGGGATGGCCTTTTCACGTACTTCATTGCCCTTGGATCTTCAGTGGTGCTCTTAACCTGCTGACGATTAAGCCCAAGCGCCTACACATCCATAGTACACAACGTGTGGGCCGGGTGTCTACTCTAGTGAGGGGTTA
>Ga0326721_10000662_pt1 | contig 10611 bp, 8 predicted proteins | sample SGPome_FD_203951 | JGI IMG/M metagenome (GOLD analysis project Ga0326721, IMG submission 203951) | Soil microbial communities from Southern Great Plains, Lamont, Oklahoma, United States - SGP_1_2016 | ecosystem: Engineered > Artificial ecosystem > Soil microcosm > Unclassified | place: USA...
CAGGCCTTGAGAAGATTGATGTTCCAAAGAAGCGCCGCAAGATTGAGAAAGATCGACAACTCGTCATTCGTGGTGCCCGTGAGAATAATCTTAAAAATATAGACGTTGCATTCCCACTAGGGATCATGACTGTTGTTAGTGGCGTTAGTGGAAGCGGTAAATCAACGCTCGTGAATGATATTCTTGCAAAAGAGCTTTCGGCTCGTCTTCACCGCGCGCAAACCGTTCCTGGTACGCATGAAAACATAGAAGGTGTTCAATATCTCGATAAAGCGATTGTTATTGATCAATCGGCAATAGGTCGAACGCCACGCTCTAACCCTGCAACGTATACGGGTGTATTTACGCCGATACGAGAGCTTTTCGCGGGTACACCTGAAGCGAATATTCGTGGCTATAAAGCCGGCCGGTTTAGTTTCAATGTCAAAGGTGGACGCTGCGAGAACTGTCAGGGTGATGGCGTTATTAAGATTGAAATGCATTTCCTCCCCGATGTGTACGTTACTTGTGACGAATGTGGTGGTAAGCGCTATAACCGTGAAGCGCTAGAGATTAAATATAAAGACGCATCGATCAGTGATGTACTGCAAATGACCGTTGAACAAGCTGCTGGTTTCTTTGAGAACGTACCATCGATTGCACGTAAGCTCGACACCTTGGTTGAAGTAGGTCTTGGGTATATCCGTCTTGGACAGCCGGCAACGACATTCAGTGGCGGTGAGGCGCAACGTATCAAACTAGCAACTGAGCTTTCTCGTCGTGCAACTGGCAAGACACTCTATATCCTCGATGAACCAACGACGGGTCTCCATAGTGCGGATGTCAAACGCCTCATACATATCCTTCAACGACTTATTGAAGGCGGTAATAGTATGGTTATTATTGAGCACAATCTCGATGTTGTAAAATCAGCGGATCACGTTATTGATATGGGTCCAGAAGGTGGCTTAGGAGGCGGCATGGTGGTTGCTGAAGGTACTCCTGAAGCTATCGTTAAGGTCGAGAAGTCGTTTACCGGTAGGTATCTTAAAGAGCTTCTCTAGTCTCTTCGTTTCGCCCATCGTGGGCGATAGGTGTCAACGGCGATAATAGCGGCAAGGACGATGAGTGAAAGGCCTATTGAGGCACTTATATCTGTAAGCCAATGGTAGCCTAAGTAGAGACGACTGAAAGCAACAATACCCACGCCAATAATAATACCAAATACCCATCCGGCTAAACTAAGTAAGCGAGGCGAGCGCGAATAGATGAGGTAGCCAAGTACGAGCAGAAAAACTGCAGTGCCGAGTGTATGTCCCGAAGGAAATGAGTAGTCAAGTTCCGGTGGAGAAATCATATGCTCGATTGGGGGGCGGTGTCGTTGAACGAGGCTCTTAATGAGCGTGCTCAGTACGAGTACGGCACCCATCGATGCAACAAGGAGAGTGGGTCGCCATATCTCATTCTTGCGCCACACCCATAGACCTGTACCTACTAGGATGACAAGAGAGAGAACTATTGGGCCTGTGAGGTTTGTAACTATTTGCATGAACGTGGTAAGGAGAGGGGTGCGGTGATGTGTCATCCATTCCAGCACAGGAAAATCAAAATGGGCGATACTGTTACTCGATGCCATACTATCGTACATATAGGTAAACAGAATGAGACCGATAACGGTCAGTGAAGCGATAAGGAATGGTCGTTTCTTATTAAAACGACGAACAGCTAGAGATAACAATTGATCCATGGCTATTTTCTCTTGAGAAGAATGGAGATTTGCCTCTTTGTTCCATTCCATAGTACGTCACGCTGTTTTTTGTCTTTCAGTAGATGAAGCACGGCTGGGATGATCGAAGTAAGTAGGATTAAGGCGATAATAGGCAGTAGTATCGTATCGACTTCAATGCCAACACTATGAAGGGCAGCGCCAACGTAGAAGCCTGCATAGGTAATACCAACAGCCCACAGGAGTGCGCCAACGATATTGTAGGTCAGGAAAGTACGGTACGGCATCTTGCCTACCCCAGCAACGATAGGCGCGAACGTGCGAACAATAGGAATAAAACGGGCAACGATAATAGTAATCGCACCTCTCTTTTCGTAGAAATCCTCAGCTTTCTTGATATTCTCTTGGCGGAAAAGCAGAGAATTTGGACGGTTGAAAATTCGACGCCCAATCCGGCGCCCAAAGGCATATCCTACTCCATCGCCCATAATTGCGGCGAGGAACATGATAGCCACAAGAAGGTGAATGTCAAAATCAAGCTTTCCTGCAAAGACAAGAAAACCGGCAGTGAAGAGAACGCTATCGCCAGGAAGAAAAAAGCCAATTAAAATACCAGATTCAGCAAAAATAATAGCTGCCAACGTGAGAACGACGACCCACGGTCCGGCATTGGCGGCCAGTGTGGCAAGATCAAATCCAGGAATCATATAGCTCTTATTTTAGCACGACTCCAAGGGAATGCTATAATTAAAGAGGGTATACCTAAGGAGGACTCTAAATATGAATGATATCTCACTGAAACTTGACAGTAGAACGGCTGTGGGCAAAAAGGCACGAAAACTCCACCATGAAGGACTTATTCCAAGCGTTGTCTATGGAGGTCACGCTGAGCCTATCTCGACGCAGTCACTCGCAGTAGAAACAACGAAGGTGGTTCGTAGTGCTGGCAAACATACGCCAGTCCATCTTGTTATAGATGGAAAAAAGAAACTTGCGATTATTAAAAGCATAGATCTTGATCCGGTTAAACATGGCGTTCGTCATGTTGCCTTCCACACCATCAAACAGAATGAGGCTATTATCACAGAAGTACCTATTATTCTACAAGGTGTCGGTGAGAGCGTAGCGGAGAGAGCGGGTCTTGTCGTACTGCAAGCGATTGAGAAGATTGAAGTCAAAGCCGTACCGGCAAATCTACCAGAATCGCTTGAATTATCTATTGTTAGTCTTGCGACTCCAGATGATAAACTCACCATTGCAGATCTTAACTTGCCGAAGGGTGTTGAATTTGCAGGTGTCGACCAGGATACCAGTCTTGTGATAGCGAATGTCTATGAGCCAAGTGCGCTTCAAGCGGCGAATGATGCTGCTGGTGGTGATGCTGAGGACGAGACCGAGGTTGAGGCAGAGAATGGTAGCGACGCGACGTCCGAAGAGGCGAGTGATTCAAAGTCTACGGACAAGAAGTAGCATAGAGCCAAGAGTATTAAATAACCCCGCATACATGCGGGGTTATTTGTTTATTCTTCAATAAACCCACCACTTTGGTGCATCCAGAGTTTGGAGTATACACCTTTGTGTCGAAGAAGTTCGTCGTGGCTTCCCTGTTCAATGATCATCCCTTTATCAAGGACGATGATACGATCCATCTTCTGGATAGTCGAAAGACGATGAGCAACCACGATACTTGTTCTGTTCTTCATGAGCTGTTCGAGAGCGGCTTGTATGAGTTTCTCGCTTCCGCTATCAAGTGCCGAGGTGGCTTCATCAAGAATCAGAATAGGGGCGTCCTTTAATATAGCGCGCGCTATAGCGATACGTTGACGTTGCCCGCCACTCAATTTTATCCCACGTTCACCCACGAGGGTATCGAGTTTATGCGGGAGCTCGTCGATGAACTCAAGAGCATTAGCATGTTTTGCGGCCTGGCGTATTTCTTTATCTGTTGCGTTTGGCCTGCCGTAGGCGATATTCTCGCGAAGCGTCCTATGGAAGAGCATCGGCTCTTGGGGAACATATGCAATTGTCTGGCGAAGACTCTTTTGTGTAACATCTTGGATATTATGGCCATCAATAGTGATGGTGCCACCGGTGACATCACTGAAACGAAGGAGAAGGTGGGTGATGGTTGTTTTACCTGCTCCAGAGGGGCCGACAAGGCCTATCTTTTCACCTGCTTTTATAGACAAGTCGATGTCTTTTAAGATGTCATTTTCCGCATCGTCGTATTTGAAGCTAACAGTGTCAAAATGAATTGTAGGTGTGATCTTGTGAAGAGCTACAGCCTTCTCTTTATCGTTGACCGTCGTCTCCTTTGTAAGGATGTCGCTCATCGGTCCCGCTTCGAGAAGGGCTTGATCGTAGCCATTTAGCATCTCGCCTAGAGTAAAGAGCTGGCTGCCGATGCGTTGAAGATACGCAAGTGTGAAGATGACGGCGGCAACTTTCATCTGGTCGTGTAGAACGAGATATGTACATGCGCTGACTGCGACAATCTGAACAATCACCATGAGAGCAACGCGCGCAGAGCCTTCTCTTGCAACAAAGCCGACATCTTTCTTGAAGAGCTCTCTATAGCGGTTGTTCTTTTGAGTAATATGTTCAATTTCTCGTTCTTCGCCAGCGAATGTCTTGACGACGAGGTTATTTGTGATGGCGTCTGCGATATTTCCATTGATGTCGCTATTAAGAGTCTTGCGCTCGTGTCGCCACACAGCTCGCCTTTTAATACTCCAACGAACTTGCATTACGAGTCCAGTCAGGAGCGCGACGATGATGAGTGCAAGTATCCACGACTGCGAGAGTACGATCAATAGTCCGATGCTAATTGAAAGTACGAAACCAGAGGTTCGAATGATCAGGAGATCCTGTAGCGTCGTGTGACTACGAATAAAGTCGATGAACTTGCTTGTAAGCCCGCCGACTTTTTCATCGACAAAGAAGCGCATATCTTTATTCATAAGGCGAGCGAAACTGGCGTTGCCTAATTCGGCGCGAACATTTCCTTCATGGTGGATGAGCGCCTGGAATCCAATGAAGTTAAAGATAGCTCCGGCAATACCTATCCCTGCAGCGAGAGTAAGACTTGTCCATACGATATGGTCGTTTCCATCTGAGAGCCCTCCGATAGTCTGGCTAAGAAAATAGGGGAGAAGCGTATCTATCGCAAGTACACCCAGAGGTATCATTATAAAGGCAAGAAAGTAGCTTACTTTATGCTTACGTATTTGCTCCCAATAGAGCTTAAGCGTGCGTTTGTTTGTATTCATTCGTTCTTTGTCTCCTCGTTTAGTCGTTAATAGAGATCACTCACGTATCTGCCTAGTGTGCGAGTGGTATAACGTCTTAAGACAATATACTCAGGAAGGCTCCCATGAGATGTATACGTGAAATAATTTTCTGTTTCGTTAGCGGTTCGGCACGTCCGAACGTAATCGAGTAGAGGACTACATTACGCAGTCATAGTAAAACTAGTATAGCAACCCTGTATGCGTAGCACAAGTGTATTTAACGATTTTATGATATAATAATTGCCAATGCAGAAGATCATTCTTTATTATAAATTTACTCCGATTAACGACCCGGTTACGATGAAACTATGGCAAAAAACATTATGCGATAGTCTCAATCTTCGTGGAAGAATAATACTATCGCAACACGGCATTAACGGAACTGTTGGTGGAGATATTGAAGATCTTAAGAAGTATATCAAGGCAACGAAAGAGTTCGTCGGTTTTAAGGGTACGACATTTAAATGGAGCGACGGGGGACGTGAGGATTTTCCTCGTATGAGCGTCAAGGTTAAAGATGAGATTGTTGCTTTTGGTGCAGCGGATGAATTGAAGGTAGATGAGGGTGGCGTTGTGGGCGGAGGCGTGCATCTTAAGCCTAAAGAGGTGAATAAATTGGTTGAAGGAAGAGGCGATGATGTTGTCTTTTTTGATGGTCGCAATGCCTACGAGGCGAAGATAGGCCGATTTAAGGGTGCCGTCGTGCCCGACACTCGTACGAGCCGTGATTTTATAAAAGAGCTTGAAAGTGGCAAGTATGACGATATTAAAGACAAGCCTATCGTCACCTATTGTACTGGCGGTATCCGCTGCGAGATTCTCTCGAGCCTTATGAAGAACCGTGGCTTTAAGGAAGTGTACCAGATTGACGGTGGAATCGTTAAATATGGCGAGACGTATGGTGATGATGGCCTTTGGGAGGGTAGTCTTCATGTGTTCGATGATCGCATGAAAGTTGACTTTAGTGATAAGACAGTAACAGTCGGTGAGTGTACTCATTGTGAGGGTCCGACTAACAATTACGAAAACTGTGCTTGGGCAAATTGCAATGATCTTGTGCTTATTTGCTTAAGCTGTAAGCAATCTCCTGAACTCCTTTTTCATACGGATGAATGCCGTGAGCGTGCAAAAGAAGCTATGCTTCTAGCTGCTGCACAGTAGAGAGCTAAAGAAAACCTACGAAGGCGTACGAAGATTGAGCGCACGCCATCGAAACGGCCAGTTGGCTGAGGCATGAACGGTACCAACGGCCGAAGTTGTTTTATAAGCAAGAATAAATCGAATGTTACCAGCGTCGAGATCACCTGGCGTAACAATAAAGCCGCTGCCACTCACGCCTGATGTACGGTAAGAGCTAGGGTAGATGTAGAGGGCGGGATCTCCTTCGGCGGCCGGTGTTGATGATCCTGAGGACAAGTAGCGTACAATCGAAGATCCCACTTGAACGCCGAAGTCGAGAAACGCATCACCAGCCGATGGTAGCCACATGAAAGATGGTGCCAACTCAACCCACTCGCCTACAGCGGCAGGTATAGATAATTCAAATCCACTAAGAGCTTGCCATGCATTACTTGTATTCGAGAGAGTGACGTCGCCTGACGTAATATAGGCGGAGCGGACAATTGGAGGGAGTGTTGTTCCCGCGATCGTGACGTCGACACGGTTATTGCCGGCGTTATCGGCGGTCGTTAATGTAACATTACTACCTTGGATAAGATTGATCTCTTGCCGCGTCCCTTGAAGTGTGCCGCCTTTGCTGATACGCAATCTTTGTGTTGTTGAATCGTTTGTAACACTTAGTGTGCGATCGGCGGATAGATCGCCACCACCACTAAGACCAGTGCTTGTATTAATGAGACGCGTTGAAGCAACTTTACCTGTAAGGTCGGTTGTGAGGTTGGCTATTTTACTCTGAGCGATACTTGCACTACCTGATATGTCGGCATTTACAATAGTGTCATCAGCAATTTCATTACTTGTTACTGCTCCCGTCGCAAGCTTAGCTGTTGTAATTGCGCCGCTAGAGATGACGGGCGCAGCGGCGGTTGTACCTGAGCCGTTTAGATCTCCCGCAAGACGGATGACGCCATTTGTTGATGTCGTTGCATCGGGTGCGCTGCTTCCTACTGTTGTGTCTACGTATTGCTTCGAGGCGGCATGACCGGAGTTAGTAGGCGTAGGTACGGAGGGAGATGAGGTGAAGGTCTTTGCTCCGGTGATCGTCTCGTTACCTGCAAGGTGGACGACTGTGGTATCATCAGCCTTCGCTGCAAGGCTTCCATTTGTCTTGAGCGAGCCGTTTGCGGCATGCTCAACTAATAGAAACTCATTGAGGAGATCTCCCCATACGCCGTTGTCTTGCCCTGGTGTCGGTAGATGTGCCATACGTATTCCGCTTAAGCTTAAATATTACTGACTCTCAGTATATCAGCTTTATGGCCGTTACTTATAAAAATAACAACATGAACAGCGCTCGCAAAACTGCGAGCGCTGTTATCTTCTGGAAATGGAAGGTTTTTAATGAGCTTGTTGTGGGCGAATGTGTCGTGGAAGGAGGAAGCTAAGGATAAATGTTAGTGTAATAAGTCCTAGCTCGTACATGACACCTACCTTGAACGCATTGATGAAGTTATCGCTATTAGCTTCTTTAACACCAGTCGTAATAGCGTCACCGATCTGCTTACTTGCAGGATTTTGTGGCTGTGCCTCAAGTACCTTGCAGCTTTCAGGCGACTCGCTCGTATCTTTTTGGGCTGCACGGTCAGTGTAACAAGTACGGACACTCTCAATGATACTATCCTGTGCTTTTTCGGGAAGGTGTGCCTTCGAAAGTTCGGTGCGTACACTTGGCTCAATAGACGTAAAGCTGGCTTCGGCATGGGTGGTAAGTTGACCGAAGAAGATGACGCCTATTAGAGCAACTCCGATCGCACCACCTAGCTGCTGAACGGCGTTCATAACACCGGATGCAGATCCAGCATGTTTTGGATCAACATCGGCAAGCACAACCGAGAAGATAGGAGACATAACCAGTCCCATACCACCACCGGTGAAGAGAAGACCAGGAATGAATGCCCAAGGGGCTACGTCAAGACCACCACTTTTGGCGATCATGTAGGTTGTTATCAGACCGATGGCCATAACAACCGCACCGACACTTAATGCGTAACGACCTAACTTAGGAATAAGTTTTTGACCAAATAGACCGATACTAAGAGCGATACCGACAGCAACAGGTATACCTGTCAATGCTGCTTTGACGACTTCGTAGCCAAGCCCGACCTGTAGAAGGAGAGTGAAAGGAAGGAAGAAGCCTACCATTGCGCTTTGGAAAATGATGTTTATGATCAGGCCTTTAACGAATGTTGGTGTCTTAAAGAGGGACGGAGCGATGAGCGGGGAGCCGTCTTTTTTGTCTTTACGTTTTTGCCACCAGGCGAAAAGGGCGAATGTAGGGAGAGATGCAGCCATCATAACGAAGACCCATGCTGGCCAGTCTAGTTCACGTCCTTGAATCAGAGGGAAGACAAGTAGGAATAGGGCTCCGACGACGATGAAAGTGCCACGAAGATCAAGATGCAAAGGATGAGGTGACTTGCCTTCTGGAAGATAACGGTAAGCAGCAATCATGGCAAAGATGCCGACAGGAACATTAATCAGGAAGATTGGTCGCCAATCCAATCCAGCAATATTTGCATGGATAAGTAACCCGCCGATAACTGGTCCGAGTGATGCTGCAATACCAGCAAGTGCCCCGAAGAGCCCCATAACCCCAGCACGTTCGTTAGGTTTGAACATGACTTGCATCAAAGACATCACCTGGGGGACCATTAGAGCTGCCATGCCACCCTGAAGAAGGCGGGCTGCAATAAGAATCTCAGTATTCCAAGCGAGACCGCTCAGGAGTGATGCAAGGGTAAACCCACCGACGCCAAGAAGAAAAAGTTTTTTGTAACCGAATACGTCACCCATGCGCCCACCAGTAATAAGGAGGACGGCGAAGGAGAGGGAGTAGCCTGCGATCAGCCATTGAATAGCTGCATAGCTTGCACCTAAGTTGCTTTGGATGGACGGAATTGCGATGTTGACGATAGTAGTGTCAAGAAGGTCCATGACGAAGGCAAGAGCCACAATGACGAGCGCAATGGTGCGTTGTCGACTCGTGAACTTACTTGCATGATGTTGTGCCGAATGAGTCGGGTGCTCTGTTGACATGAGTATCTCTCCTGTTTTATACTTGGGATTAGTTTAGTAAGTAATTATCTTACATTGTAAGGTAATTAAAATGTGGAGTCAACAATGAAATCGAAGAAAGAATTAGTAGATGAGCTAAATCAGTCATTTCAAAGAGCGGGCACACTGAATGTACTGCATACGAATGCAATTGCGAGTGAAATTGGTTTGAGTGCAACCGAATTTGAGGCAGTAGATATTATTTCACATCATCAACCAATTAACGCTGGGCAGTTAGCGCTGCGATGCGGACTTACGACAGGTGCGATTACAGGGATTGTTGATCGTCTAGAGAGAGCGGGCGTCGTTTCCCGGGAGGTTGACGTTAAAGATCGTCGTCGCGTTCTTCTGAAGCCTATAGACGACAAAGAGAAAAGCGAAAAGATATGCCAGCTTTATTTACCGATGCGTGATGCCTTCGAGAAGGTGATGCAACAGTATACACCTGAGCAGGTTGAGCTGCTTGTCGATGTGCATAATAAGCTGAACGATGCGACCGAAGCTCTTATTATGAGTATGCGTAAGAAGTGAGACTATTCAGGGATAATATCGCGTCGGGTAAACGCGAACACTCCAACGATCGCCATAATTACTCCTAGTGAAGATAGCCAAGCGAATGTCGACCAGTCTGGAGCTTGCGTAGGGGAAACAGAGATATAGTGAAACAGAGAGCTTCTTATAATAATGTCGTTCAAATTGACGACAGATGCGATCATGTCTACGACGAACGACCACCCTATGATGCTATACATGCCAATAACGGCGAGCCTTGGTATAGCGCCATAGATGAGTGCTCCGAAGCCGGTCACGAAGATGACTACTCCTGTTAAGGTCAGGCCTACAAATAGTAAATTGATGAGATCGATAGAAATTTCCTGGACCATCGCCATCACCCAAATGGCACATGCGCAGATGAGAGCTATGAAGATGCTGGCTGCGACTATGATGAGCAATCGGCTTGTTAGCCAATTTACTCGTCCAAGTGGCTGGACGAGTAAATTGTCGAGTTGACCCTTGGCTTCGCTTGAGCGAACGCCTCCTATGCCTACTGTTGCCATAAGAAGAAGTACCATGGCGATTAAGACGAGCCCAGCGCCTAGAAAAGCAATTGTCATATCTGCCGATCCACCAAAATGACCGATAGAACTTTTGAGTACGTCCGAGTCTGCAACTGCTTGGGCGGCAATGCCCGCGATAGCGGCTATAAGAGCGCTAATGGCGAGTGAGATCGTTCCCCAGCTCAGAAAGAGAGGGAGGCTGTGACGTATAGCAAGTTGATATGCTGAGCCAAGTAGGAAATAATGCGAGTGAGATGTGGCAGACTCATTAATAACACCAAGCCCGATATCTCGCTTGGCAACTAAATAGTTGCCCGCAATGAAT
>Ga0326721_10000663_pt1 | contig 10610 bp, 10 predicted proteins | sample SGPome_FD_203951 | JGI IMG/M metagenome (GOLD analysis project Ga0326721, IMG submission 203951) | Soil microbial communities from Southern Great Plains, Lamont, Oklahoma, United States - SGP_1_2016 | ecosystem: Engineered > Artificial ecosystem > Soil microcosm > Unclassified | place: USA...
GGTCAATCCGCGGCTGGTCTATTGCTCGATCACCGGCTTTGGCCAGACCGGTCCTTTGGCTCACAAGCCCGGCTATGACGGCGTCTTCCAGGCCATGGGCGGGATGATGAGCGTGTCGGGACTGCCAGACGACGCCCCCGGGGGCGGCCCGATGAAGGTCGGCATCTCAATCGTCGACATCCTGACCAGCCTCTACGCCTCCAACGCCATCCTCGCCGCCCTGCATCATCGCGACGTGGGCGGTGGAACAGGCCAGCACATCGATCTGTCGCTGCTGGACTGCGGCGTCGCTTCGCTCAGCCACTTCGCCATGAACTATCTGGTGTCGGGCGAGATCCCCGCGCGCCGCGGCAATGGCGGATACGGCGGCGTGCCCTCCCAGACGTTCCGCTGCGCGGATCGCGACCTTTTCCTCACCGCCGGCAACAACGCCCAGTTCGGCCGGCTGTGCCTGGCGCTGGACCGGCCTGACATCGCCAAGGACCCGCGCTTCGACAACACGGCCGGCCGCATCCGCAACCGCGACGCTCTGCTGGCGATGCTGGACGCCATCTTCGCCACCAAGCCGGCCAGCGTGTGGCTGGAGCGTCTCGACCTCGCCGACGTGCCGTCCAGCCCGGTCAACGACATCGCCGACGCCCTGGCCAATCCGCAGGTCGTCCATCGCCAGATGGTTCGAGAAATCGAGCATCCGGTCGCCGGCGTCCTGAAGACGCTGAGAAACCCGATCCGGCTTTCTGAAACCCCGATCAACGACTACGCCCCCCCGCCTTTGGTCGGACAGCACACGGACCAGATCCTGGCCGCCGCGGGCTACGCGCCCGAGGACATCGAGACCTTGCGACAGGCCGGCGTCGTCTGATCACCCAATTCCCGAGGCGTCCGTCGGCGCCGCGACATTTCAAAAGGAACACCCGTCATGACCGACAAGATTCTCAGCCGCAAGGACGGCGCGATCGGCCACATGATCTTCAACAACCCCGACAAGCTGAACGCCATCTCGCTGGAGATGTGGGAAGGCATGTCGACGATCATGGCCGACTTCGAGTCCGATCCGGACATCCGGGTGATCGTGGTCTCGGGCGCGGGCGGGGTGTCGTTCATCGCCGGGGCCGACGTCTCGAAGTACGAGGAAGAGCGCATGGGCGAGAACGCCCAGGAGCACTACGCCCAGACCGGCGAGCGCGGGCTGTCGGCGATCTACAACAGCGAGAAGGTGACGATCGCCGCGATCGACGGCTGGTGCATCGGCGGCGGCATCTCGGTCGCCGTGTCGTGCGACCTGCGCTACTGCTCGTCCAAGTCGAAGTTCGGCCAGCCGGCCATGCGCTACGGCATCGGCTACCGCTACAAGAGCCTGTCGCGGCTGGTCGACATCATCGGCGTTCCGGCGTCGAAGGACATGCTGCTGGGCGGCCTGCAGTTCACCGCCGAGGAGGCCTTCGCCAAGGGGCTGGTGGGCCGGGTGGTGGCCGAGGGCGAGGCCTTCGACAGCTTCATCGCCAAGACCGCCGCCCAGATCGCCGGCGGCGCGCCGCTGACGGCCAAGCAGGTCAAGTACACCCTGGCCACGATCCTGAAGGATCCGGCCGACCGCGACCTGGCCAGGTGCGAGGAGATGTTCCAGACCTGCTATGCTTCGACGGACTACAAGGAAGGCATCCGCGCCTTCGCCGAGAAGCGCAAGCCGCAGTTCACCGGCGCCTGATCGACGGGCGCGTGACCGGGAGGTTGGAGCGATGAAGGACAAAGTCGTGGTCGTGACCGGCGCGTTCGGGGCCCTGGGGCGCGTGGTCGCCCTGGGCGCGGCGGCGCGCGGCGCGCGGGTCGTCGCCGTGGACTACGCCGCCACACCGCCGGGCGACCTTGTCTCGGCGCTGGGCGAGGGGGCGCTGTTCAAGGGCGGTGTGGACCTGTCGGACGCCGACGCGGCGAGCGCCGCGATCGACGCGATCGTCGAGGCCGCCGGGCGGATCGACGTGTTGGTCAACATCGCCGGCGGGTTCGCCTGGGAGACGGTAGGGGAGGGCCAAGCCGCCACCTGGGAGCGCCTGCATCGTCTCAACCTGATGACCACCCTGAACGCCTCGAAGGCGGCTCTGCCGCATCTGGTCGCCAGCGGGGCGGGGCGCATCGTCAATGTCGGCGCCAACGCCGCGGTCAAGGCGGCGACCGGCATGGGAGCCTATGCGGCCTCCAAGGCGGGCGTGCACCGGCTGACCGAAGCCTTGGCGGAAGAGTACAAGGGCCGGGTGACGGTCAACGCGGTCCTGCCCTCGATCATCGACACCCCCGCCAACCGCGCCGACATGCCGGACGCCGACTTCTCGAGCTGGGTGAGCCCCGAGGAACTGGCCGCGGTGATCCTGTTCCTGGCCTCCAGCGAGGCGAGCGCCGTGACCGGAAGCCTGCTGCCCGTCGTCGGCCGCGTATGACAAGGTCGCCAAGACCCTTTGGCCCGGGAGCCGACGCATGACCTACAGCGGAAAGTGGCTGGACCAGCCCGAGGAAATCCTGTTCGAGGTGTCCGAGCGCGTCGCGCGCATCACCCTGAACAAGCCCGACAAGCGCAACGCCCTGTCGCCCCGGACACTGCAGGAACTGCACGACGCCCTGCTGGAGGCGGACGATCGCCTCGACGTCAACGTCGTGATCCTGCAGGGCGCGGGCAAGGACTTCTGCGCCGGCTACGACCTGGGCGGGGTCTATGCCGGGCGCAAGGCCGAAGGCGAAGCCGCGGCGGCCGACGCGCCCCTCTATCGCAGCTCGTCCGGCAGCTATGACGACGACGCCTGGTTCATGGAGCGCCAGCAGGCTCTGACCACGGTGATCTTCGATCTGCACAAGCCGGTCATCGCCCGGGTGCAGGGCAACTGCCTGGCCGGCGGCACCGACCTGGCGCTGATGTGCGACTTCGTCATCTGCTCCGACGAGGCCAAGATCGGCTTTCCGGCGGCCCGCGCCAACGGCTCGCCGCCCAACCACATGTGGATCTATCACTGCGGGCCGCAGTGGGCCAAACGCATCCTGATGACCGGCGACAGCATCCGCGGCCGGGACGCGGTGACGATCGGCCTGGCGCTGGAGTCGGCGCCGGCCGACCAGTTGGACGCGGTGGTCGACGAACTGGCCCGGCGTCTGTCGTTCGTGGACAACGAACTGCTCTCGGCCCACAAGCGCATCGTCAACCTGGCCCTGGAAGGCATGGGCGCGCGGACCCTCCAGCGGCTGGCGGCCGAGAACGACGCCCGGGCTCACCTGTCCAAGGGCCCCCGCCGCACCCAGTTCAAGGCCGACATGGCTGAGCACGGACTGAAGGCGGCGCTGACCAACCGCGACGCGCCGTTCGGCGACGGCGTCATCCGGTTGCGCGAGGACTGACCGCTTATCGACCAGGCGATGATCGCGGTAACGCGCCTTCTTCGTTTGGCCCGGGAACCCGAGCACGGCTAACCTGTTCGATGTCGTCGCGCCCGACGCGAAGCACGGAAACCCTATGCAACTCCAGGCCGGCCCACTTCCGCTCTACCACCAGATGGAACAGGATCTGCGGGCGCGCCTGCATGGCGGCGAATTCGGCCCCGGCGACCCTTTGCCCACCGAAGAGCGTCTGTGCGAGCAGTATGGGGTCAGCCGCATCACCGTGCGACGCGCGCTGGACGCCCTGATCGCTCAGGGCCTGATCGTCAGGCGTCGCGGCGTGGGCTCCTTCGTGGCCGAACGCAAGGTCGGCTCGCGGTCCATTTCCCTCAAAGGGTCGCTGGACGAGTTCCTGGCCGGCGCCGGCGTGATGGAGCCGGACCGGCTGTCGCTCGAACACGAGGTGCGCAACGCCGAGGCGGCGGCGATCCTCAACCTGCCCGACGACGCCGGCATGACGCGCCTGGAACTGATCAGCCGCATCGACGGCGAGCCGGCGGCCTATCTGGAGATCTATTTTCCCCCCGAGGTCGGCAGGGAGCTCGAGCAGCACGACTTCGTGACGGCGGGCGTGCCGATCATTCGCGCCGTGGAGCGGCGCCTGAACGTTCGCGTCGCCCGCGCCCAGCAGAGGATCGAATCCGGCGTGGCCGGCAAGGTCGCCGCAGCGCACCTGGGCCTGCGACCCGCCGATCCCGTCCTGCTGGTCACCCGCGCCTATCACCTGGCCAGCGGCCAGCCGATCGAGGTCGTGTTCGTGCGCTACCACCCCGCCCGCTACAGCTACGTCATCGAATTCAACGCCGACGGCCGCGCCGGTTGAGCGTTCCGCAGCGTGCAACGAGACGTTCATAAAAATTGAACAGCGTTCAAAAAATCGAAAAAGATCGTTGCGACTCCCTAGTTGTTATGACAACATAACGTCATAAGAAACGAAGGGAGGTTGCCGTGGTGAAGTCATTGGATCCGAAGAAGATCAAGTCGGCCCAACGCGCGCTCGAAGTGCTGGAGTTCTTTTCCGACGCTCGGCCGACGGCCACCGTCATGGATATCGCCCGCTCCATGGGCTATCCGCAGTCGAGCACCTCTGAACTGCTCAACTGCCTGGTTTCGCTGGGTTATCTCAATCGGGATCGCGACCAGCGCACCTACAGGCCGACGGCGCGGGTGGCGGTGATCGGTTCATCGGTCCAGCCCGAGCTGTTCCGCAAGGGACGGCTGCTGGCCATTCTCGACCACCTGGCCGAGGAAGCCGGCGTCACCGTCACCCTGGCCCACAAGGTCGGCATGTCGGTCCAGCATATCCACGTGGTGCGCGGCGGCGACGCGCCCGCCGACATCGACGCCAGCGCCGGCTTGGCGGCCTCGTCGGCCGGGAAGGTGCTGTTGGCGACGTTCGACCCGGTTCTGGTGCGCAAGCTGGTCCATCGGATCAACGCCGAGGCGCTGGAGGGAATTGACCGCATCTGCGCCGTCGAGTTCGGGGAGGCGCTGCGTCAGGTCCGGATCCAGGGCTACGCCCAGCATGTCGACGGCGACCAGGCCAGCCTGTCGATGCTGGTCTCGCAACTGCGCGACGCTCACGCCCTCGCGCTCAACATCCACGGGGACAAGGCGTTCTTCGAAGCCAACAAAGATTGGCTGCTGCAGATGGTGCGCGGGGCCATCGCCCGCCTGAACAATCCGGCTCTGGGACGTTCGCTGGAAGCCGAAACCGTCCAGCCGGAACGCCGTTCCGCCTAATCTCATCTCTCATGTCGGCGACAGCGGCCGCGCCCTGGGCGCGGCCGCTTTTGCGTCTGTCAGGTGGCGGCCGCCCCCAGGATGACCGTCGCCTGGCTGGACAGGACGCCGCCGTTGCCGTGGGCGATGGCGAAGCTTGCGTCCGCGACCTGGCGGTCCCCGGCCTCGCCCCGCAGCTGGCGCACGGCCTCGACGATCGGGAACAGGCCGTACATGCCCGGGTGGCAGCAGGAGAGGCCGCCGCCGTTGGTGTTGACCGGCAGGGCCCCGCCGGGCGCGATGCGCCCGTCCTCGACGAAGCGCGCGCCCTCGCCCTTGGGGCAGAAGCCGAGATCCTCCAGGAACAGGATCGTGTTGATGGTGAAGGCGTCGTAGACTTGGACGACGTCGATGTCGGCCGGCGTCAGGCCAGCTCGCTGATAGGCCCGCGCGCCCGATCTTGCGGCGGCGGTGACCGTCAGGTCGTCCAGCCAGCCGATCTCGCGGTGATGAGACTCGGCGGCGGCGCCCAGGACCTTGGTCGGCGCCCGCTTCAGGTCGCGCGCCCGGTCAGCCCGGGTCATCACCACCGCGGCGGCGCCGTCGGTGACCAGGCAGCAATCGAGCACCGACAGCGGGTCCGAGACCATCCGCGAGGCCAGGTAGTCGTCCATCGTCAGGGCGTCGCGCTTGAAGGCCTCCGGATTGAGCATGGCCCATTTGCGCGCCGCCAGCGCCACCGCGCCCAGCTGCTCCCGCGTCGCGCCGTACTGGTGCATGTAGCGGGCCGCGGCCAGGGCGTAGGAGCTGACCGGATTGAGCGGCCGATAAGGCGCCTCATAGCGCATGGGCTGGACGGTCGAGACCAGCTTTCCGGTCGCCGTCGCCTGGTTCGAACCGTAGGCGATCAGGGCGCAGTCGATGGCGCCGGCGTCCAGCAGGTAGGCGGCGTGCTCGACATAGGTCTGGAAGGCCGACCCGCCGGTGCGGTTGTTGTCGGTGACCTTGGGCCGGATCCCCAGGTACTGGGCGAAGGAGAGCCCGCCCATGGTGTCGGTGGGATGGCAGAAGAACAGCCCGTCGACGTCGGCCAGCGAGAGGCCGGCGTCTTCCAGCGCCATGGCGCTGGCGATCGCGGCGAGATCGGAGGCCTCGTAGCCGGGGGCCTTGCCCTGGCCGAAGGTGGCGGCGCCGACGATGGCCGTGCGGCCGCGGGGAAAGTTGCTCATGCCGCCGGCTCCACCGTGTCGAAGACCACGACCGGCTCGCCGTCCCGGTCGACGATGCGGGCCTGGACGGCCATGCCGATGGCCACGGCGGCGGGCTCGACGCCCTCGACCCGGCTCATCATCCGCGGCCCTTCGGCCAGATCGATCAGGGCGACGTTGTAGCTGGGCTCGGGCGGCTTCTTGCGCACCACGGTGGTCGAATAGACCACGCCGCGCCCCGAAGCCTCGACCCATTCCAGGTCCCGAGCGCCGGTCCCGGGGGCCACGGCGCGCGGGTAGAAGACATGGACCCCGCTGCTCTTCGAGCGCTGGATCATGAACCGGCCCGCCACGAGGAAGGCGCGGAACTCGGCGTCGGGGTGAGTGACGTCCATCGGTCAGTTGCCGACGAACTGGGCTTTGCGCTTTTCCTTGAAGGAGTTGGTCCCCTCGCGGAAGTCCTCGGTCTGCACCATCAGCGGCTGGATGTTGGCTTCGAAGTCCAGGGCCTGGTCGTAGGTCTGGGCCGGGGCGGCGTCGAACTGGCGCTTGGCCATGGCCAGGGCGATCGTCGGGGCGTTGACGAAGCCGGCGGCGACCTCCCGGGCCTTGGCCAGGGCCTCGCCCGGCGGCGTGGCGTGCAGGGCCAGGCCCAGCTGATGGGCCTCGGCGCCGCTGACGAAGCGGCCGGAATACATGATCTCCTTGGCCCGCTGGATCGGCACGTAGCGGGTCAGCAGGAAGGCCGCGCCGCCGTCCGGCGCCAGGCCGATGTGGCGGAAGGCGAACTGGAACCGGGCGTTCTCGGCCGCGACGGTGATGTCGGCCGCCAGGGCCAGGGCCCACGACATGCCGATGCACACGCCCTCGACGGCGGCGATCACCGGCTTGTTGGTGTTGGCCACCGCCCGCGCCATCCGGTGCAGGTGGCGCATGCGATACAGCGAGCCGCTGATCCCCCCGCCGCCCATCTCGCCGACATCGGCCCCGGCGCTGAAGTCCGAGCCCGCGCCGGTCAGGATGATGACGCGCACGGCGTCGTCGTCCTGGCACTTCAGGAACGCGTTCTCGATCTCGGTGCGCATGGCCAGGAGAATGGCGTTCTTGCGCTCGGGACGATTGATGGTCACGGTCGCGACGCCGTTTTCGATGCTCAGATCGATCGCCATGTCGGTTGGTCTCCTGCTCTGGTTCCAAGGCATAGCACCGCGCTGGATGCGGTGACGACCCGCCCAGGCCCCTGGTTCTCCGCCATATCGCGGCTGCGATAGGGACCGGGCCGTCCTTGCGAGGCCCGGCTCGGCGCGCAAATTGGCCCCGTGCAAACCTTCGACGCTCATCCCTTTGACCCGCCAGCCGGCGTTGAGACGCTTCGCCGTGAGGTGCGCGATTTCATCGCTCGTGAAGCGCCGAAATCCGACGCCGCCGGCCGCGCCAACTGCTGGGCCGTCTGCGACGCCGACTTCAGCAAGGCCATGGGCCGGGCCGGCTATGTCGGCATGACCTGGCCGGTCGAATACGGCGGCCACGCCCGTCATCCGTTGCACCGCTACGTGGTGCTGGAGGAACTGCTGGCCGCCGGCGCGCCGGTCGGCATGCACTGGATCGCCGACCGCCAGAGCGGGCCGCTGCTGCTGCGCTACGGGACCGAGGAACAGCGGCGCGTCCACCTGCCGGGCATCGCAGCCGGCGAGACCTATGTCTGCATCGGCATGAGCGAGCCGGGCGCGGGATCGGACCTGGCGTCGATCCGCACCCAGGGCGTGCGCGACGGCGACGGCTGGCGCATCAGCGGCCAGAAGGTCTGGACCACCAACGCCCACAACGCCCAGCTGATGATCGCCCTGGTCCGCACGGTCGAGGGTTCACAGCGCAACGAGGGCCTGACCCAGTTCCTGATTCCGCTGGACACGCCCGGCGTGACGGTCCGCCCGATCATCGACCTGGTCGGCGGGCACGACTTCAACGAGGTCTTCCTCGACAATGTCCACGTGCCGGACACCGCCCGGGTCGGTGCCGAGGGAAACGGCTGGAAGCAGGTGACGGCCGAGCTGTCGCTGGAGCGGTCGGGCCCCGAACGCTACCTGTCCAGCTACGCCGCCCTGGTCGAGCTGATCCGGTTCGCCGGTCCGGACCCCGAGCCCGTGCTGGCCGTACTGATCGGCCGCCTGACCGCCGAGCTGTGGACCCTGCGGCAGATGTCGCAATCCACCGCCGCCAAGCTGGCGGCCGGCGAGGATCCCGCCCTGGAGGCGGCGATCGTCAAGGACCTGGGCAACAGTTTCGAGCAGGAGCTGCCGCGCGCCATCCAGGCCGCGCTGGACGGCGCCGATGACCTGTCGGCGGCCACGGACCTGATGCGGGTCCTGGCCCTGCTGCTGCAGGTCTCGCCGTCGTTTTCGCTACGGGGCGGCACGCGCGAGATCCTGCGCGGCATCATCGCCAGGGGGCTGGGTCTGAGATGAGCGAGTCACGGACCCCGCTGACCGACACGGCCGATCGCCTGTTCGCCGACGTCGCGGCCAATCCCGACGCCGCCTTCGCCGAGGTCTGGCCCGCGATCGCGGAGGCGGGTTTCGAAAGCCTGCTGCTGAGCGAGGAGCAGGGCGGCTTCGGCGGCGACTGGGGCGATCTGTTCGCCGTCGCCCGCCTGGCGGGAGCGCACGCCCTGGCCGCGCCGGTGGGCGAAGCGGCGGTGGCGGCCTGGGCGCTGGCCCAAGCCGGCCTGGCGCCGTCCGAAGGCCTGGCGACGATCGCGCCGGTGGTCGACGGGTGTCTCGCGGACGGTCGCTTCACCGGCAGCCTGAGAGGGGCGCCCTGGGGCGGCGCGGCCGAGACGGTCGTCGCCACCCATGCCGGGTCGTTGCTGAGGCTGCGGACGGCCGACGCCCATGTCCAGGCCGGCCACAGCCCGGTGGGCGAGCCGCGCGACATACTGATCTTCGAGGCCGCGGCGGTCGAGGCCGCGCCTTGCGACATCGACCTCTTCGCCTGCGGCGCCTTCCTGCGGACGGCGCAGATCGCCGGCGCGCTGGACGCGGCGCTGGAAGCCTCGATCGTCTACGCTAACGAGCGGGTGCAGTTCGGCAAGCCGATCAGCAAGTTCCAGACGGTCCAGCAGAGCCTGGCGGTCTTCGCGATCGAGGCGGCGGCGGTGAATTCCGCCGGCCAGGCCGCTGCGCGGGCGGCCGACGCGGGCGACGCCGGTTTCGAGTTCGCGGCGGCCAAGCTGCGCGCCAACGCCGCCGCGGGGCAGGGCGCGGCCCTGGCCCACCAGGTGCACGGCGCCATCGGCTTCACTCACGAGTATCCGCTGCACCGCCTGACCCGCCGCCTGGCCGGCTGGCGGTCCGAATTCGGCGGCGACCGGTTCTGGGCGCAGCGCCTGGGCTGTCGCGTGGCGGGCCTGGGGCCTGAAGGCCTGTGGCCCGAACTGGCCCGGCGGTCCGACGCCGCATGACTGGATTTGCAAGGGGAGGGCGCATGCCCGAAGCCGTGATCGTCTCGACCGCCCGAACGCCGATCGGCCGGGCCTTCCGAGGCGCGTTCAACAACACCCATGGCGCGGACCTGGGCGGGCACGTGATCGCCGCCGCGCTGGAACGGGCCGGCGTTGCGCCGGGCGATGTCGAGGACGTCATCCTGGGCTGCGCCACCCCTGAAGGGCCGACCGGCAACAACATCGCCCGGCAGTCGGCGATCCGCGCCGGATGTCCGGTGACCGTGCCTGGCTTCACCCTGGATCGCAAATGCTCGTCCGGCCTGCAGGCGATCGCTCTCGGCGCGCAAAGGATCATGGCCGGCGAGGGCGAAGTCTTCGTCGCGGGCGGGCTTGAGAGCATTTCGCTGACCCACCACCACGTCAATCGCCATCGGAACCGCAGCGATTGGCTGGTCGAGCACAAGTCCGACATCTACCTGCCGATGATCGCGACGGCCGACATCGTCGCCCGCCGCTACGGGATCAGCCGCGAGGCCCAGGACGGCTATGCGCTGGAAAGCCAGCGGCGGACCGCCGCCGCCCAGGCCGCCGGCCGCTTCGACGCCGAGATCGCGCCGCTGAAGAGCCTCAAGCAACTGACCGACAAGCAAGGTCAGGTGATCGGCGAGGAAGCGGCGCTGCTGACCAAGGATGAGGGCAACCGGCCCGAAACGACGCTGGAAGGCCTGAGCGCGCTGAAGCCGATCAACGGCGAGGACGCCTTCATCACGGCCGGCAACTCGTCCCAGCTGTCGGACGGCGCCAGCGTCTGCGTGGTG
>Ga0326721_10000664_pt1 | contig 10606 bp, 12 predicted proteins | sample SGPome_FD_203951 | JGI IMG/M metagenome (GOLD analysis project Ga0326721, IMG submission 203951) | Soil microbial communities from Southern Great Plains, Lamont, Oklahoma, United States - SGP_1_2016 | ecosystem: Engineered > Artificial ecosystem > Soil microcosm > Unclassified | place: USA...
CGCGTTCTTCCTCGCCCGCATCGAGGAGCGCAACCCCGCACTGGGCGCGTTCGTCCACGTGGCCGCCGGCCGCGCCCTGGAGCACGCCCGCGCCCTGGACGCCCTGCCGGCCGGGGCGCCCCGCGGTCCGCTCCACGGCGTGCCGCTCGCGGTCAAGGACCTGCACGACGTCGCCGGGCTGCCCACGACCTACGGCTCGGCCGCCGTCACCGGGGCCGGCGGCCCGGCCGCGGCGGAGGACGACGACCTCGTGCGGGTGCTCGACGCCTCCGGCGCCGTCCTGCTCGGCAAGACGCAGGTGCCGGAGTTCGGCCTCAACTGCTACTCCGAGAACCTCGTCGCCCCGCCCGCCCGCAACCCGCACGACCCCTCGACGGGCGCGGGCGGCTCCTCCGGGGGGCAGGCGGCGGCCGTCGCGGCGGGCATGCTCCCCCTGGCCCCCGGCTCGGACGGCGGCGGCTCGATCCGGATCCCGGCCGCCGTCTGCGGGCTCGTGGGGCTCAAGCCCAACCGGGGCCGGGTGCCCACCGCGGACGCCCAGTCCGACGCGGCGCAGCTCGTGGTCAACGGCCCGATCGCGCGCACGGCCGAGGACGCCGCGCTGCTGCTGGACGTGCTGTGCGCCCCGGCCGCGGGACCGGCCCACGGCAACGTGGTGCACCGGGCCGTGGGCGCCGCCCCGCAGCGCTCCTTCCTCGACGGGGTGCGCGCCGTCCGGCGGGGCGAGCTGCCGTGGGGCGGGCGGGCCCTGCGGATCGGGGTCTCCACGGCGTCACCGTTCGAGTCGGCGTACGACATCGCCGTCGCGCCGGAGGCCCGGGCGGCCCTCGAGGCGGGGGTCGCGCGGCTGCGCGCGGCCGGCCACGAGGTCGGCGACGCCGAGGTCGCCTACGCGCCCGAGTACCCGCAGGCGTTCTTCGACGTGTGGACCACGTCCATGGGCACGGTGCCCCTGCCGGAGGGCGGTGCCCTGCGCCTGACGGGGCTGGCCACGGCGTTCCGCGAGCGCGCCCTGGACCGCTCCGCCGTGGAGCTCGCGCGGGCGGTGGCCGCCCTGCGGCGGATCGAGCAGGACGTGGTGCGCCAGTACGCCGCCTGGGACATGGTCCTGACACCGGCGCTCGCCATGACCCCGCGCCCGCTGGGCTGGTACTGGGAGGGCCACGACCTGGCGGACCCGGCGGGCGCCGACCAGGACTACCGCCGCCAGTGCCAGTACACGCCCTGGACGTCCCTCGTGAACGTGACCGGCCTGCCCGCGGTGACGTTCCCGACCCTGTGGACGCGGGCGGGCGGCGCCGCCGCGCCGACCGTCCCGATGGGCGTGCAGCTCATCGGCCGGCCCAGCGCGGAGGCGCAGCTGCTCGCCGTCGTCGCCCAGCTGGAGGACCAGGGCCTGCCGGTCCACCGCCCCTGACGCTAGGAGTGGCCCAGGGCCACGTCTCCCCCCTCGGGGTCGTCGCCCGGCTCGGGGCTGTCCGTGTCCTCGACGTCCTCGACGGCCCCGGGGTCCTCCTCGGGCTCGAAGCCGGACGGGTTGTCGTCGGCCGTCAGGCCGATGCCCTGGTCGTTGTCGGGGATGGTGCCCTCCGGGCCCTTGCCCCCGCCGTTCTCCTCGGTGGCCTCGCTCATGCCGTCCTCCTGGCGGTGTCGGTGACTGCTCTGTCGGTGACTGCCCGGTGCTGACTGCCCGGTGGTCTCATCCTGGCCCACCGGCCGCCGATCCTCCACCCCCGGACGAAGGAGGACCCCGGCGCGCAGGAGGACCCCCGGGCGTGCGGCCACGGGCGGTCGCTCCCGGGGCGGCGGGCGCGGGGCCGGCGGCGCCGGCCCCGATCGGCGGAGGACGCGGTGCTCGTCCGGCCGCGTGCTACCCGAAACGGGCCGGAGGCTGGAAGACTGTGGGCCATGACCAACCGTGCGGGCACCGTCGCCCAACCCAGTGACCTCGTCGACCTCGGCGCTCTCCTCGACGCCTACACGGACGTCGTGCCCGACCCCTCGGACCCGGGCCAGCGCGTGGCGTTCGGGACGTCCGGGCACCGGGGCTCGTCCCTGAAGGGCTCGTTCAACGAGCAGCACATCGCCGCGATCACCCAGGCCATCGTGGAGTACCGCGCCGGCCAGGGGATCACCGGGCCGCTTTTCATGGGCAAGGACACCCACGCCCTGTCCGGACCGGCCCAGGACACCGCGCTGGAGGTGCTGGCCGCCAACGGCGTGACCGTCCTGCTGGACTCCCGCGACGGGTTCGTGCCCACCCCGGCCCTGTCCCACGCGATCCTCACCCACAACTCCGGCCGCGCCCAGGCCATGGCCGACGGCATCGTCATCACCCCCTCCCACAACCCGCCCGCCGACGGCGGGTTCAAGTACAATCCGCCCAACGGCGGACCCGCGGACACCGACGCCACCGAGTGGATCGCCGGGCGCGCCAACGAGTACCTGGAGAACGGCCTGTCCGGCGTCCGGCGGGTCCCGCTCGAGCAGGCCCGCTCCGCGGAGACCACCGGCGGCTACGACTACCTCGAGGAGTACGTGCGGACGCTGCCGGAGATCATCGACCTCGACGTGGTCCGGGCCTCCGGCCTGCACATCGGCGCGGACCCCATGGGCTCGGCGTCCGTGGCCTACTGGGGCGAGATCGCCCAGCGCTTCGGGCTGAACATGACCGTGGTCAACCCCGCGGTGGACCCGCAGTGGGCGTTCATGACCCTGGACTGGGACGAGAAGATCCGCATGGACTGCTCCTCCCCCTCGGCGATGGCCTCGCTCATCGGCAACCGCGACAAGTACGACATCGCCACCGGCAACGACGCCGACACCGACCGGCACGGCATCGTCACCCCGGACGCCGGGCTGATGAACCCCAACCACTACCTGGCGGTGGCCATCGACTACCTCTTCCGCCACCGCACCGGGTGGTCCCCCGACGCGGGCATCGGCAAGACGCTGGTCTCGTCCTCGATCATCGACCGGGTCGCGGCGTCCCTGGGCCGCCAGCTCGTGGAGGTGCCCGTGGGCTTCAAGTGGTTCGTGCCCGGGCTGCTGGACGGCTCGATCGGCTTCGGCGGCGAGGAGTCCGCCGGGGCGTCCTTCCTGCGGATGGACGGGTCCGTGTGGTCCACCGACAAGGACGGGATCATCCTCGCCCTGCTCGCCTCGGAGATCACCGCCCGCACCGGCAGGACCCCGTCGCAGCGCTACGCGGAGCTGACCCAGGAGTTCGGCGCGCCCGTCTACCAGCGCATCGACGCGCCCGCGACCCGCGAGCAGAAGGCCGCCCTGAAGAAGCTCTCCCCCGCCCAGGTGGAGACCGACGTCCTGGCGGGCGAGCAGATCACCGCCAAGCTCACCAACGCCCCCGGCAACGGCGCGGCCATCGGCGGGCTGAAGGTCACCACGAAGAACGCGTGGTTCGCGGCCCGCCCCTCCGGCACCGAGGACGTCTACAAGATCTACGCGGAGTCCTTCCTGGGCGAGGAGCACCTGGTGCAGGTGCAGCAGGAGGCCAAGGCCCTGGTGGACGCCGTCATCGCCTGACGCGCCTCAGGCGGTCGCCGGCAGCACCCAGACCGCCTCGGCGGCGAGCACCCCGACCTCGACGACGACGCCGCCGATCGTCACCGCCACCGCCCCGGCCGGGGCCCCGTGCTCCCCGAGCACGAGCTCCGCGCCGGGGCGGATCCCGGCGCCGCCCAGCCAGCGCAGCAGCGCCGGGTCGGCGTCGGAGACCCGCGCCACCGTCACCGTGGTCCCGGCGGGCACGTCCGCCAGGGGCACGGCCGCGGCGGGCGCCACCGAGCCGTCCCGCCGCGGGATGGGATCGCCGTGGGGGTCCCGGTCCGGGTGCCCGAGCAGGGCGTCGAGGCGGGCGACGAACTTCTCGCTCACGGCGTGCTCGAGCACCTCGGCCTCCTCGTGCACCTCGTCCCAGGCGTAGCCGAGCCGGCCGGTGAGGAAGGTCTCCAGGATCCGGTGCCGGCGCACCATCTGGACCGCCGCCTCGCGGCCGCGGTCGGTGAGGGCGATCTCGCCCGCGCCCGGGCGGCGCACCAGCCCCTGGGCCGTGAGCTTCTTGACGGCCTCCGAGACGGTGGACGGGGACAGCCCCATCCGCTGGGCCAGGGTGGTGGTCGTGACGGCCTCCGGCGACCACTCCTGGGCCAGCCAGATCGTCTTCAGGTAGTCCTGGACGGACCGGCTGAGCTCCTCCGCGCGCATCCGTCCAGGCTACCCACCCCCGGACCGGGAGGGGCCGGGGCGCGGGCTCAGCGGGCCCGGAACTTCGCGCGCTTGTGCGAGCCGTCGCAGAAGGGCTTGATGGCCGAGGCCCCGCACCGGCACAGCGCCACGGTGGCGCGCCCCGGGTCGAGCGGCCGGTCGTCGCCGTCCAGCAGCTCGTAGGCGCCGCGCACCAGCAGGGGCCCGTCGGGGCAGACGGTGATCGTCACGGGCTCCGGCGCCTCGGCGGGCTCCTCCGCCGCCGGCTCGGCGCTCACGAGACCAGCTCCTCCGCACCCGCCCGGGCCGGGTCCCCCGCGGCGGGGCGCAGCGCCGAGCGCCCCGCCTCCCAGCACGCGAGCGCCTGGCCCGCGGCGAGCGCGTCGAGGTGCAGGACGCAGCGCGCCCCGAAGAAGACGTCCGCCGCGACGTCCGGGTCGTCCACCACGAGCCCGCCGGCCATGTCGCGGGCCGCGATCTGCTCGTGGGCGGCGTCGGCCACCACGTGCTCGTCGTAGTACGCGGCGACCGCGGGCAGCCCGAGCCGGCGGAAGCCGCGGGCCAGGAACTTGGAGGGCTCCGAGGACTGGATCTCGTACATCGCCAGGTGCCCGACGATCGCCCCGCGCAGCCGCCGGTGCAGCCCGAAGAGCGAGACCGCGTTCACCCCGGCGAGCCACTCGGCGGGCACCCGGTCCACGGCGGCCCCGTAGGCGTCGTCGAGGCCGGCCTCGCGCATCCCCGCCGCGAACAGGGTGGCGTGCACCCGCTGGGGGTTGCCGCCCCCGTACTCGTCGGCCTGGATCTCCACGAGCGCGGCCTTCGCCCGCCCGCGCAGCCGCGGGATCGCCCAGGTGTGGGGGTCGGCCTCCATGAGCTGGTAGACGGACTTCAGCTGCAGGAACTCCCGGGCCTGCCCGGTGTCGGCCCGGCCGGAGAGGAACCGGGCGAGGCTGGGCCCGTCGTCGTCGGCAGCCATGGCGAACAGCGCGTCCGCGACCGCCTGCGGGGTCCGCGGGACGGCGTCCCCGGGCACCTCCGCGCGCAGCTGCGCCTCGAGGGCGCCGGCCAGGACCTGGCGCGCCCGGGCGATCTCCGGGTGGGCCTCCCACCGGTCGTCGACCCCGTCGACCCCGAGGTAGTGCAGGGCGTGCAGGACGAACAGGCCGAGCTGGACGTCCTCGTCCGCGCTCACCGCGTCCGCCCGGGACACGGCGGCGCGGGCCGCCTCCGGGAGGGCCGCGGACCGGCGCTCCGCCTCCACGGAGCCCGGGGCCTCGCGCAGGACCGCGAGCAGCTCCTCGCTGAACGGGCCGCGGGGCTGTGGTTGGCGCATGTCGACTCCTGTCCGATCCGGGCACGCGGTGGTCGAGCCCATCCTACTTACCGTCACCGTGCTGACCATATGGCCGGGGGCCGACAGGGCCGGGCGCGCCGAGGGCGGCGGGCAGCGACCGAGTACAGTTGGGGAGGCCCGGATCCGCGGCCGCCCCACCCCGCCGTCGAGGAGACCCTCATGAGTTCCCCCGTGCCCGGACGCACCGACACCGCCCGCCTCGGACTGGGCTGGACCCTGCACGGCGACGGCCGCACCGTCGCCCCCGGCCAGGTGGTCACCGCCCGGCAGCGGCTGTCCTGGCCGCGCACCGTCTCGATCGGCGCCCAGCACGTGGTGGCCATGTTCGGCGCGACGTTCCTCGTGCCGCTGCTCACCGGCTTCCCGCCCTCCACGACGCTGTTCTTCTCCGGCATCGGCACGGTCCTGTTCCTGCTCATCACCGCCGGGCGGGTGCCCTCCTACCTCGGGTCCTCGTTCGCCTTCATCGCCCCCATCTCGGCGTCCACGAACCAGTACGGCCCGGGGGGCGCGCTCGGCGGGGTCGTGATGGCCGGCGCGGCGCTGTTCCTCATCGGCCTGGTGGTGCAGTTCGCGGGCACGGCGTGGCTGCAGAAGCTCATGCCGCCGCTGGTCACGGGCACGATCGTGGCCCTCATCGGCTTCAACCTGGCGCCCTCGGCCAAGGCCAACTTCATGGCCGCCCCCGTCACGGCGATCGTCACGCTGGTCTCCATCATCCTCGTCTCGGTGCTGTTCCGGGGGCTGCTGGGGCGGCTGTCCATCCTGCTGGGCGTGGTCATCGGCTACGTCACCGCGGTGCTGCGCGGCGAGGTCGACTTCTCCCGGATCGATGAGGCGTGGCGCAACCAGGGCCTCTTCGGGCTGCCGCAGTTCCAGGCCCCGGAGTTCCACCTGTCCCTCATGGGCCTGTTCGTGCCCGTGATCCTCGTCCTGGTGGCCGAGAACATCGGGCACGTGAAGTCCGTGGCCCTCATGACCGGCGACGACCTCGACCCCTATGCGGGACGGGCCATCATGGCCGACGGGCTGGCCACGGTGATCGCCGGTTCGGGGGGCGGCTCCGGCACCACCACCTACGCCGAGAACATCGGCGTGATGGCCGCCACCCGGGTCTACTCGACGGCGGCCTACTGGGTCGCGGCCGTCGTCGCCGTCCTGCTCAGCGTGTTCCCCGTGTTCGGCGCGGCCGTGGCCACGGTGCCCGCGGGCGTGCTCGGCGGGGCGGCCACGGTGCTGTACGGGATGATCGGCATGCTCGGCGTGCGGATCTGGGTGCAGAACCGGGTGGACTTCTCCAACCCCGTCAACCTCACCACTGCCGCCGTGGCGATGATCGTCGGCATCGCGGACTACACCTGGGAGGCGTCCGGTCTGCAGTTCGCGGGCATCGCCCTCGGCACGGCCGCCACGCTCGTGGTCTACCACGTGATGGCCTCGCTCGCCCGGCACCGCGGGACCGTGGGCAGCGACCCCCTCGAGCCCGACACCACGCGCCTGCCCTCCCCCCTCGGCTGACGGTCCCCCGTCCGGTGGACCTCCGCCGGCGCCACGAGGGGGGTTACCCGTCGGTCGGCGACATGTGGAGGGCCTGGACGGGCCCGCCTTGGTGCCCCGGTGCCCCGGTCCTAGCGTGGGGTGCGGGAGGCCGAGCAGCCGGCCCGCTCTTTCGCTGCAGGGGGAACCATGCACCACAAGCTCTCCGTCCTCGTCCACGTGGACCTCGACGGCAGGCACGTCCGCCTGGCCGTCGCCGGGTGCCTCACGGAGGTCAGCCACCGGGCCCTGTGCCCGCTGATCCGCCGCGCCCGGACCGTGGTCCCCGGGATGGTGGTGGTCGTCGACGTCACCGCCGCCCACCACGTGGAGGACTCCGCCGTGGACCGGCTGCGCCGGTCCACGGAGCACGAGGACGCCGTGCGCGGCACGCCCCCGGTGGAGTTCGTGGTGCCCGCCGAACTGCCGGAGCACGGCACGGTGACCCGCCTGGCCGCGTGGACGGGGACCCGCGGGCGTGCCGGCGTGCGGCCGGCCGTGCCGCTGCGGCCCCTGCCCGGGAACCGGCTCGCCGGCTGAGCCGGGGCGCGGACAGGTCCCGCCGAAGCGAGGAGGGCTCACGACCGGCATCCACCGCGCGCCCATGGCGCACCGGGCCGCCCCGGAGGTCCCCAGCGGGGAGCGCCGGGCCGAGGCCGGGTGCATGGACGCGTGCCCCGGCACCGCCCGGAGCAGCTTCAGCGCCGCACGACGAGCACGGGGCAGTGGGCGTAGGCGACGCACGCGTTGGACACCGAGCCCAGCCGCGCCCCCAGCACGCCCGAGCGGCCGTGCCGGCCCAGCACCAGCAGCTGGGCGTGCTCGCTCTCGGTGATCAGCCGCCCCGCCGGGCGGCCGCGCGTCACCGTGGTGGTCAGGCCCTCGGGGACGTCGTCGCCGAACGCCGCGGCGACCGCCCGGGCGAGGATCTGCTCGTGGCCGGCGACCAGCGCCTCGTCGTCGACGAGCAACTCGGCGTCCAGCACGGTCGCGTCCCCCGCGCACGCCAGGGCCTCGAGCGGGGCGCCGAGGCCCCGTGCGAGGCGCGCGCCCAGCCGGAGGGCCTCGACCGAGGACTCCGAGCCGTCGACCCCCACGAGGATCCGCTGATCCGACGGTGCACTCATGACAGAACCTCCTCGTTGCGGCGTCCGGCGGGCCGGCAGGCCCGCCGCTGGCAGCTCGGCCCGCGGCCCCGTCCGGCCGCGGTCAGTGGCGCACGACGAGCACCGAGCACCGCGCGTGGGAGACCAGCGCCGAGCTGACGGAGCCCAGGATCATCCCGAGCACCCCGCCCGTGCCGCGCCGCCCGACCACGAGCAGCTGCGCGCCCTCGCTCTCCTCGATGAGCCGGGCGGCCGCCTGGCCCCGCAGCAGGCGCGTGGTCAGCCCGGCGGGCCGGTCCTCGCCGAAGACCTCCGTGATCGTGCGCGCGAGCAGCTGCTCGCTGCTCGCGCGGAACTCCTCCGGCTCCACGACGCGGTAGCTCTCGTAGAGGATCGGGTCCTCCCAGCACAGGACCGCCTCGAGGGGCGCGCCCAGGGCCTGGGCGAGGCGGGCGCCCGTGCGCAGGGCCTCCTTGGACGACTCGGACCCGTCGACCCCCACGATGATGCGGCCCTCCGCCGGAACCTCGCTCATGCTGATCCCCCTTGCTCGGGGCGGGCCGCGTCCCGGCCCGCCTGTCGTCACGATGCGCTCCGGCCGGAACGCCCCGTGGTGCGGTTCAGCCGCGGGTCACCTGGATCCTGCGGGTGGCGGGCGGCTCGGTCTGCTCGACGACCGGGACGCGGACCTCCAGGACGCCGTCGTTGTAGGCCGCGCTGATGTCCTCGTCCCTGCACCCCGCGGGCAGGGCCAGGGTGCGGACGAAGGACCCGTAGCGGAACTCGGAGCGGTAGCTGCCCTTGTCCTTGTGCTCGGTCCGCTCCCGCCGCTCGGCCCGCAGGTGGAGCATGTCGTCGGCGACCGTGAGCTCGACGTCCTTGTCGGGGTCGATGCCGGGCAGCTCCGCCCGGATCACCACCGTGTTCCCGTCCCGGTACTCCTCCACCCGGGGCCACGACACGTCCGTCTCCCCCTCGAGGAGTCGGCGGAACGGCTCGAGCATCTCGAACCCCTCCCTGCGCATCAGTCCGGCCATGGCCTGGCTCCTTCCCGTTCACGCCGCTCCCCCGGCGCGGCGGCCGGGTCCGGCCGGCCGGTCCTGCCCGGCGGGGGCGGCACTGCTTCCTGCCTGGGCGCATCCAGCGTAAGACCGCCGCCGCGGTCGTGCCAGGGCCTGTGGCCAGCTGGCGGGCACATGACGCGCACGGCCCGCCCGGCCCCGCTCAGGTCCTGGATCCGCCGTCGCGACGGGACGATAATCGAGGCACCCCCGGGGCGCCGTCGCCGCCGGCTCCGGGCGCCGGGGACGTCGTGGACGGGGTGCTCGGTCGTGGATGACAACAAGGTGATGAAGATCGTCTACACCTTCTTCCTGGGGGCCCTGCTCGCCCTGTTCGTGGGCCTCGGCATCCAGACGTTCTACCCGGGCCCCGAGATGCCGGAATACCCCGTGGAGATGGAGTACGGCGGGGGCGGGCCGCTCGCGGAGGGCGGTCGGCTCACGGAGGAGCAGCAGCAGGTGGAGCGGGAGTACAACCGGCAGATGAAGCAGTGGCAGGACGAGCAGAGCGACTACCACCGCAACGTCAGCATCGCCTCCCTGGCCGGTGCCGTGCTGCTGCTCGTGCTCAGCCTGGTCGTCGAGAGGCGCAACCGGGTGCTGACCAACGGCATCATGCTCGGCGGCCTGTTCACGCTCCTGTACGCGATCGGGCGCAGCTTCGCGTCGCAGGAGACCGCCACGACGTTCGCCGCCGTCTCGGTGGGCCTGGCCGTGGTGCTCCTGGTGGGCTACCGGCGCTTCTTCCAGGAGCGCGGCGGTCCCCCGCGTCCCCCGGCCGCAGACGCCCCGCGCCGGGAGACGACCGAGGTCTGAGCCGCCGGGGGGCTCACACGCGCACGGGCACGTCCTCGCGCACCACCAGCACGGGGCAGTGCGCGTGCACCAGGCACGCGGAGCTGACGGAGCCCAGCAGCAGGGCGCCGAAGCCGCCGGTGCCGCGGCGGCCGACCACGAGCATCTGGGCGCCCCGGCTGGCCTCGACCAGCTGCTCCCGGGGGTGCCCGCGCAGGAGCGTCCGGGTCAGCCCTGCCGGTGGGTCGTCGCCGAAGACGTCGGCCACCGCGCCGTCGAGGACGCGCTGCGCCTGCGCGCGGAAGAACTCGCTGTCGTACGTGCCGTACCCGGCATAGACGGGGGCGACGTCCCAGCACGTCACCGCCTCGAGGGGAGCCTCCAGGGCGGTGGCGATCCGCGCCCCCTCCCGCAGGGCCGTGCGGGACCACGCGGACCCGTCGACGCCCACGAGGATCCGCTCCGGTGATGTGCTCATGGTCGTGCTCCTCCGCTCGTGCCGGCGCTCACCGGCGGGACCTGGCGGC
>Ga0326721_10000665_pt1 | contig 10603 bp, 4 predicted proteins | sample SGPome_FD_203951 | JGI IMG/M metagenome (GOLD analysis project Ga0326721, IMG submission 203951) | Soil microbial communities from Southern Great Plains, Lamont, Oklahoma, United States - SGP_1_2016 | ecosystem: Engineered > Artificial ecosystem > Soil microcosm > Unclassified | place: USA...
CGATCCGGTAGGTGATGGCGTAGCGGTTCTGCGAGGTCAGCACCTCCCACAACTGGCGTGCTGGTGGGCTGGCGACCAGCGCCGCGGCCAGATCCGGCGGGACCTCGGCGGCGGCCGAGCCGGCATAGGCGGCCTCCCAGCGTCCGTCCGCCTTGGCGGCATCCACGGCCGCCTGGCCAGCCGGCATCAGCCGGCCCTCGGCGCTCAACCGGGCGATGTGGTCGACGTTGCGCCGCGACCAGGCGCTCTTCGGGCGTCGCGGGGTGAACCGCTGCCGCATGCTGCCCTCGTCGCGCCGGTTGACCTGGCCGTCGATCCAGCCGAAGCACAGCGCCTCGTCCAGCGCCGCCGGATAGGTCAGCGCGGTGACCTGGCCGCCCTTCTTGCCCAGCACCAACCAGACACCGGGAGAGCTGGCGTGATTGTCGGCCAGCCAGGCGCGCCAGGCGGATGCGTCCGGCAGCAGCAGTTCGGGCAGTTCGGCGGTCAGCGGGATCTCCTTCAGCGCGGTCGGCGGTCGTGGCTACGGATGTCTCTGGCCGATGGGTGCAGCGCTACTAGCGGCGCGCCGGCGCCGTGCTCGACGTACTGGACCAGCACCGTGTTCCTCCGGCTGTCCATACCGACACCGTAATGTGCCAAGCCGGCGCTGGAGCCACCCCAGGTGGGTCATGCGGCGCGTTGCCGAGCGCGGATCGGCAGTTACAGCCGGCCTCGATCGGCCATCGCCATGTCTGGCCTGGCGATCGGGCTCGACGAGCGGAAGCCCTTCCACGCGCAGTAGATGCCGAGCGACAGCTCCCACGCCGCCTCCGGGAGTGTCAGGAGGCCAGAGGGTCCCTCTCCGTTTTTGTAGGCTCCGATGAGGATCATCACGAACGAGAGAATCAACACCGGACCGCCGATCAGACCCAGCAGCGCCAGGCGAGGCGGGACAAGCGCCGACCTGTACATCAAGTAACCCAGCAGCAAGCCGTTCCCGATGCCGGCAACGAGTCCGGGTCCCCACTCGAACGCCCACTCGTAGGTGTGCACCAGGGAGTTGCCTTGCACGTCAAGGGCGGTGGCTCCGCTGCCGCTCGCCCCGCTCAATGCATCGATCACCGACACCACCGACAGCATGCTCATGATGCCGATTGCGGCGAAGACGGACTCCATGATGCGAGCCGCGACATACCCGAGCGACACCGTTTCGCTCTGCCGCCTGACCAGCGGGTAGATGACGACTGCGGTCCCGATTTGAGTGAGGATCAGGCCGAACTCGAGAACCGCGCCCAGCTTCAGGCTCGCGGCGGAGGTGTCCCCAGCGACGAAGCGCATGTCGGTCCAACTTGCGCCCACTCCGTGGATGAACAGGAGCCGGGCTGGGATGCTGGTGACGAAGGTGCCGATGAACAACCAGCCGAAAATCCGACCAGTCCGCTGAAGATCCATGTGTTCCCCCATGTGCTGCCACGAACCCGAGACGACGCGGTCATCAGAAAACGTTGACGGGATCGATTGATCGAGTCAATAGACCAAGGTTCGCGTCGGCGGTCGCTCAGCTGGCCGTTCCGGGGATCGTCGCCTGGATCCTTGAGAGGCCGTCAGGGCAGAGCTTCGCAAAACACGGGCGGCGCTCTCAACTGCGGTCTGCCCGCACGTGGATCGACCTACGGCACAGCGTCCCGGCCAGGTTCTTGCCTTCGACACTCAGTTGCGACGGGTGGTGCGCGCGGTCGCCTCGGCGGTGAGCGGGTCTTCGGGCCACGGGTGCTTGGGATAGCGCGCCCGCAGGTCGGCGCGCACCTGCGGGTAACCCTGCCGCCAGAACGACGCCAGGTCGGCGGTGATGGCGACGGTGCGGCCGGCGGGCGAGAGCAGGTGCAGGACGACCGGGGCGCGCCCGTCCGCCAGCGCCGGGGTCTGGGTCCAGCCGAAGGTCTCCTGCAGTTTGACCGCTGCCACCGGTGGCTCGGCGCCGTCGTAGCGGACTCGCACGCGGGAGCCGGACGGCACGAGCAGCCGCTCTGGCGCGAGTTCGTCGAGCCGGGTTGCCGCCGGCCAGGGCAGCAACCGGCGCAGCGCGGCGTGCACGTCGATACGGCGCAGGTCGGCGCTGCGCCGCACCGCGCTGAGGTCGAGCCAGTCGTCCAGGCGTTCGAGCAGCGCGGCGTCGCCGACGGCGGGCCACGGGTCACCGAGCACCGCGTGCAGGAAGCCTAGCCGGGCGCGCAGGTCGCGGGCGGCGTCGGTCCAGTTCACGGCATCGAGGCCCTGCGTGCGCAGCCCGTCGCGGACGGCTGCCTGGACGCGCAGCGGATCGGGGCTGCGCAGTGGAGCGACCGAGAGCTCGATCGCGCCGAGCAGTTCCCTCCGTCGCGCGAGGACGGCGCCGTCGGCCCAGTGGATCTCCTCGGAGGTGCTGAGCAGGTCGGCGGCCACCGCCCGGGCCGTGGCTTCGTCGATCGGCGCCGCGGCCCGCACTCGCGCGTCGGCGCGGCCGGGCTGCCGATCGGCGATGGCGATCGCGAGCCACGGCGTGCCTCGCAACGGTGAGGAATCCGCGAGTTGGGCACCGGTGCCGCCGGTCATCTGATAGCTGGCCGCGTCAGCGCCTCGGGCCCGCGCGATGCGATCGGGGTAGGCCAGGCCGACGACGGCGCCCACCGCCAGGTCGTCGGGCATCGCGGTGCGACCCGGGCCGCCGCTGCCGAGCCGGCGCGCTTCCTGCTGCCACCGGCGCCCGGCGTCGCGGTCGCGGCCCGCACGCAGTTCCCGGTAGCGGGCGGCCAGGTCATCACCGCGTCCGGTCAGCGAGTCGTCGGACAGCAGCGCCACGATCGCCCGCGCCCGCTCGGCGCCCACCAGTTCCGCGCCGTCCAGGGCGGCACCAGCCAGCCGCGGATGCGCGCCCACCGCGGCCATCCGCCGGCCGCGACCGGTGATGCGGCCTTGCGGATCGGTCGCGTCAAGCCGACGCAGCAACGCGGTCGCTGCGTCCAGGGCGGCGGGCGGCGGCGGGTCGAGCAGGGTAAGACCTGTGCCGCCCGGTGCGCCCCAGGCGGCGGTGGCGAGCGCGAACCCGGCCAGGTCGGCCGTGGCGATCTCGGGCAGCGCATGCGCCGCCAGGTGCACGTGATCCTCGGGCGACCAGCAGCGGTAGGCGCGACCCGGCGCCTCGCGTCCCGCCCGGCCGGCGCGCTGATCGGCCGACGACTTCGACACCCGCGTGGTGATCAACGCGCCGAGCCCGCGCGCCTGGTCGGTGCGTGGTTCGCGGGCCAGCCCGGCGTCCACGACCGCGCGCACGCCCGGCACGGTCAACGAGCTCTCGGCTACCGAGGTGGTGACGACGATCCGGCGCCGCGGCCCGCGGGTGAGGGCCAGGTCCTGGTCGGCGCGTGATTGGCGACCGAACAGCGGGCGCACGTCGGCGGCCACCCCGTCCAGCGCCCGGACGACGGCGGAGATTTCCCTTTCCCCGGGGACGAAGACGAGCACGTCCCCGTCGCCGTCGGCCAGTGCGCGCCGGGTGACATCCGCGACGTGGTCGAGCAGGCGCGGGTCCACGCGCTGACCCGGCAGCAGCGGCAGCGGACGCGGCGGCGGGGCCCAGGCCACGTCCACCGGGTGCGTCGCGGCGGTGGCGGTGATGACCGGCGCGTCGAGCGCACGGCTGAGCGCCGCGGTGTCCGGTGTGGCCGAGGTCGCCACCAGCGCCAGGTCGGCGCGCAGCGTGTCGCGGACGTCGAGGCAGAACGCCAGCAACAAGTCGGCGTCCAGGTGGCGTTCGTGGCACTCGTCGATCACCACGGCAGCGACACCGGGCAGCTCCGGATCACGCTGCAAGCGCTGGACGAGCAGCCCGGTGGTCACCACCTCGATCCGGGTCTGCGCGCCGCCCACCTTCTCGCCCCGCATCGCGTAGCCGACCCGACCGCCGGGCTGCTCGCCCAGCAGCTCCGCCAGCCGCCGGGCCGCGGCCCGGGTCGCGATCCGCCGCGGTTCGGCGACCAGGATTCGCCCGTTGAAGGCATCAGCGAGCGCGAGCGGCAACAGCGAGGTCTTGCCCGATCCCGGCGGGGAGACAAGCACCGCCTTGCCGGTGCTGCGCAGGGCAGCGATCGTCTGCGGCAGCACCGCCCGAACCGGCAGATCCGCGCCGGGCACGTCGGACGGTGGCAGGAAGGATGGCACACGGCGAGGCTAGCCGTGCGGCACCGGTGGCAAGACCTTCTAGGGCAACGCAGACAACGCATCTGTCAACAAGGCGACCAGCGCCTCGTGCTGGACGTCGGCCGACGACCAGAGCTCCTCATCCGAGCCGTCCAGCGCTCTGGCGGCCAGCCCCGCCTTACTGTCGATCAGCTCAGCGACTCTGCTGTCGATGGTTCGCGCGGCGATGATGCGCCACGCGGTGACGGGTTCCGTCTGACCGATGCGATGGCTCCGGTCGATGGCCTGCGTCTGTTCCGCGTCGGTCCAGGACAGCTCCGCCAGCACGATGTTGGAAGCGACCTGCAGATTGAGACCCACGCCCGCCGCCGTCAGGGAACAGACCGCGATGGCGACCTCTGGATCGTTCACGAAGGCGTCGATGTTCTTCTGCCGCGCCCGCGGCGCCTGGTCACCCCGGATGGAGGAGAACCGGATTCCCTGCTTGGCAAAGGCTTCCTCAGCGACATCCATGACGTCGATGTGCTTGGCGAAGAAGACCACCTTGCCGGCGCTCCGCGCGAGCTGCGCCGCATAGTCGGCGGCGGGGCCGGCCTTCGCCTGGCCGATGCGTCGCATCATGCTGAACACGTTCTCACCGGTCTCGGCCGTGCTGGCGTCCTTCTGCTCCCACCTGGCCACCTTGCGAACCAGGTCGTGATCGATACCCGCCACGACCCCGGACCGGCGGCTTGCCAGCGCGGTCTGGTACCGCGACACCAGCCGCCGAGCCAGGTCGCGCTCCGCCGCCCGGATCGACCGGCCGGCCTTCTCGTCCAGCTCGACGGGCAGGTCGGCGGTGCGGCGGGCGGGGATGTCCGCGGCCACATCAACCTTGCGCCGACGAACGATGCCAAGGTCGATCACGCACCTGCGCGCGGCGGCGTAGAACCCCGGGTCCGCGGGGGTCAGGCTGGTCTCCTCGAGAGCGGCCATCAGCTCGGCGCGCGGCTCGGTCTCATCGATCCAGCCGAGGAACTGCCAGATGGCCCGGAAGTCCTCGATGTCGTTGATCAGCGGGGTGCCGGTCAGGGCCATCAGCAACGGGCGCGACGTGCGGGATCGGATGCGCGCGGAGAGGTCAAGGACGTGCTGGGACCGTTGGGAGGTCTTGTTCTTGATGAAGTGCGCCTCGTCGACGACCATGCCCCGGAACCCGAACTCGCCGAACCACCCCACGTGGCGGTCGAGCACCTCGTAGTTGACCACGACGATGTCGGCGAAGCCGTCGACCGTGTCACCGTTGCCGTGGACCGCGGTGGCCTTGCGGTTCGGTGTCCACAGGCCAGCCTCGCGTACCCAGTTGGTCTTGACGACACTCGGTACGACCACCAGCAGCGGGTAGGCGTTGGCCACCTGCGCGGCGAGCAGCGCCTGGGCCGTCTTGCCCAGGCCTGGCTCGTCCGCGAGCAGGAAAGTCCGGTGGCCGGCCGCGGCAGCGGCGATCAGCTGCGCCTGGTGGGGCATCAGCTCACGGTTCCCCGACAGGCGCAGATTGGCCGGCGCCGGCAAGGCCATGCACGCCGTCGCTCCGCCGTCGGCACGTTCGAATGAGCTGAGGAGCGGGTTGAGCAGCTCCCAGCCGGCCAGGCGGCGGGACGCGACCGTGCTCGGCCGGGTGGCGGAGAAGTCGGGGGCGAGGAACGGGTTGGCCAGCTGTCGAGATACCACCGACTGGGGCACGACCCGGCGCTCGGTGCTGGCGGAGGCCGGGGTCGGCGCGATCTGCTCGGGTTCCGGTTCGATACCCGCCGCCTTCAACATGTCCCGCTTGAGCGACCTCGCCGCGTCGGAGACGACGGCATCTTCGGCGAGGAGCGCGAGGAGCTTGGAGTCACGAACCGCGGTCTTCGCGAGGATCGTCGCGATCCCGTCCAGGCGCTTCAGCTGCTCGGCCCGGCTGGCCTGGCTGCCGGTCTGCTGCCGCTGGACTCTGGCGTGCTCCTCGCGCACGAGCAGCGCGACGACCTGGAACTTCGCGCGCACCGCGGGCGTCACGCGGCCACTCTCGGCAGCTGCCTCCACCTCACGCACCGCGCGAGCGAGCACAGACAGAACGTCTTCGGCGGCGCGGACCCGCCGCTGCTTCGGCGAAGCGGTATGGCGAGCGCCCGTCTGCCGCCGGCTTGGTCGAGCCAAAGACTCCTCCTCTAGAACCCGGCTCAGTGGCCGGGCCACAATTGCGCGCACGCCTACCCGCGGTCGGACGACGGGATGACCCGGGCGACTGCCCCGAGACGCTGCTAGCCCCACCGAACTCCGCGAGATCGACACCGCGGGGCCGACGGACGCCCGCTGCGGCCCTCAGCCGCCAGTCGATGGCATCAACGACCCCCGCTGGAGGTGTCGCAAGCTCACCATCGCCATGGCTTGTGGAGATGGTGCAGCTCCATGCTAGCGCCGGCTGCTGGTTTGGGACCTTCCGGTCGCCGCCGACCTCGCGAAGCGGAACCTCACGTGCCGTTGCTCTTCCCGCTCGGCTGAGGATGCTGTTGCCATAAATCTTCGTATGAGCGAAGATTAATAGCATGACGAGCTGGAGTGATGATGCACTGACCGTCTCCCAGGCGGCTGAAGTGCTAGGCGTCAGCTCGCGCGATGTGCAACTGCTGGTCCGCAGCGGCGCGCTGAAGTCATTGGGGAGCGTGGGGCGCACCCTGTTGCTCGACGCGTCCACGGTCCGCGCCCGCGCCGCCCACGGGTCGTTCCGCGGGCGGCCGTGGAACGAGCGCAACGTCTGGCAGGGCCTGGCCATGCTCGAGCGCACCAGAGCGCCGGGCTCCCCCTCCAGCGAGCGGCTGACCAAGCTTCGATCCCAGCTCCGCGTGGAGCTGCTGCGCCAGTTCGAGCAGTGGCCGGCCAAGACAACCGCCCGCGCCGAGGTCAGCCGATGGCGGGCCGCTCCGTCCTACCTGCCCACCCTGCGCGACCGGATTGCCACCACCGGCAGTGCGGCGATCGCCGCCGACCCGGACACCGCGCGCAGGTTCGGGCTGTCCGCCAGCGGCGTACCGGCCGAGACCGCCGACGGCTACACCACCGATACCGCCACGCTGGTCACAGACCTGTACCTGACCTCAGATCCACGCGGCAACGTCACGCTGCGGCAGACCCGCTACGCACCAGCCCCACCTCTTGCCGACGACGCCACCATCGCCCTCGACCTGGCCGAGTCTCTCGACATCCGGCTTCGCCGGGCCGGCCTGGACAAGCTTGCTGAGCTGGCCAGGCAGCTGTGACCCGCCGGCACACTCCGCTGCACATGCCCCCATCCGGCTGGGACCGGCCCTGGCCCAACCTGTTCGAGCTGGTCCGCGCATTACCCGGCACCATCAGACCGCCAACCAGACTCCACTTCCCCCCGGTCGGGCGGATCACGGTGATGCCGTGCGCGAGGGCGTGCGCCTGGACCGACGACCTGGATGTGCTGCTGCACATCGATTTCGGTAGGTTGCTAGCCAGCTTGGAGGGCAGGGGCGCATCTCCAAATTTGAGCCTTCAAACTTGGATCGTCCTGCAGTGCTCCCAAGTCGTGTTGGAGTGTCCGATCAACAAACCCAATTCCGACGTCCGACGTCGGAGGTTGTACCGCAGGCAGCTCAGTTGGCCAGCACGGCCCGCAACACCGGCCCGAGGATCGCCTCAAGCAGATCAGCGCACCAGGTCAACAACGGCTGGTCCCGCAGCGGCTCGCCGCCGAACTTCGCCTCCGCCCAGCTGCCGTCCGGCTTCACCACGCCCTTGGGACGAGCGGCCGCCATCGTCGACACAGCCGGCTTGTAGACCGTCTTCTCATACGTCCGCTGCAGCCGGACCTGCGCGGACTCGGGCAGCAGCACCGGCGAGAACCGCACCGACTGTCCTTGCAGCGACACCTCGGTGATGCCGAACTTGCGGCACACCACCTTGAACCGGGCCACCGCCAGCAGGTTGTCCACCTCGATCGGCATCGGCCCGAACCGGTCTAGCAGCTCCAGCCGGACGGCATCCACGGCCTCGTCGGTGGTGGCGTTCGCCAGTGCCCGGTAGGCCTCCAGCCGCAGCCGCTCGCCCGGCAGGTAGTCCTGCGGCAGGTTGGCGTTGACCGGCAGGTCGACCTTGACCTCGCTGAACTGCTCCTGCTCCTCGCCGCGAAACTCCGAGACCGCCTCGCCGACCAGCCGCACGTACAGGTCGAAGCCCACCCCGGCGATGTGCCCTGACTGTTCGCCACCCAGCAGGTTGCCGGCGCCCCGGATCTCCAGGTCCTTCATGGCCACCTGCATGCCGGCGCCGAGCTCCGTGTGCTGGGCGATGGTCGCCAGCCGGTCGTGCGCCAGCTCGGTCAGCGGCTTCTCCGGCGGGTACAAGAAGTAGGCATACCCGCGCTCGCGGGCCCGGCCCACCCGGCCGCGCATCTGGTGCAGCTGGGACAGCCCGAACGTGTCGGCCCGGTCGACGATCAGGGTGTTGGCGTTCGGGATGTCCAGCCCCGACTCGACGATGGTGGTCGAGACCAGCACGTCGAACTCGTTCTCCCAGAAGCCCACCATGATCTTCTCCAGCGCGTCCTGGCCCATCTGGCCGTGCGCCACCGCGATCCGGGCCTCAGGAACCAGCTCGGCCAGCTTCGCCGCGGTCCGGTTGATCGAGTCGATCCGGTTATGGATGAAGAACACCTGGCCGTCTCGCAGCAGCTCCCGCCGGATCGCCGCCGAGATCTGACGCGGGTCATAAGCCCCGACGAAGGTCAGGATCGGGTGCCGCTCCTCCGGCGGGGTCAGGATCGTGGTCATCTCCCGGATGCCGGTCAGCGACATCTCCAGCGTGCGCGGGATCGGCGTCGCCGACATGGTAAGCACGTCGACGGCGGTGCGCATCGACTTCAGGTACTCCTTGTGCTCGACCCCGAACCGCTGCTCCTCGTCCACCACGACCAGACCCAGGTCCTTGAACCGGACGGTCTGCTGCAGCAACCGGTGGGTGCCGATCACGATGTCCACGCTGCCGTCGGCCACGCCGGCCAGGATCTGGTCGACGTCGGCGTTGTGGGTGAACCGGGAAAGCTCCTTGATCGTCACCGGGAACTGGCTCATCCTGCCGGTGAAGGTCTGGATGTGCTGGTGGGCCAGCAGCGTGGTCGGCACCAGAACCGCCACCTGCTTGCCGTCCTGCACCGCCTTGAACGCCGCCCGGACCGCGACCTCGGTCTTGCCGTAGCCGACGTCGCCGCAGATCACCCGGTCCATCGGCAGCGACTTCTCCATGTCCGCCTTGACCTCATCGATGGCGGCCATCTGGTCCGGCGTCTCGACATAGGGAAAGGCGTCCTCAAGCTCGCGCTGCCACGGGGTGTCCGGCCCGAACGCGTGCCCCCGGGTGGCCATCCGGGCCGAGTACAGCCGGATCAGCTCCGCCGCGATCTCCTTGACCGCCTTGCGCGCCCGGCCCTTGGTCTTGGCCCAGTCCGCGCCGCCGAGCCGCGACAGCGACGGCGCCTCGCCCCCGACGTACTTGGTGACCTGGTCCAGCGAATCGGTCGGCACGAACAGCCGGTCGCCGGGCTGGCCCTTCTTGGCGGCGGCGTACTCGATGATCAGGTACTCGCGCTCGCCACCGTTGACGGTCCGCCGCACCATCTCCACATAGCGGCCGACGCCGTGCTGCTCGTGCACCACGAAGTCGCCGGACTGCAGCTGGATCGGGTCGATGGCGTTGCGCCGGCGGGACGGCATCCGGGACTTGTCCAGCGCCGTGATCCCGCGCTGGCCGGTGAGGTCGGATTCGGTGAGGATGGCCAGCTTCAGCTCGGCCGACACCAGCCCTGATTCCAGGTGGCCGGTGGTGACCAGGACCACGCCCGGTTCCAGCTTGTCGATGCCCGGCGCCATCCGGGCCGCCAGGTCGGCGGCCTGCAGCCGTTCCAGCGCCCGCTCGGCGGTGCCGTGGCCGGCGAAGACCAGCGCCAGCCGCCAGCCGTCGCGGGCCCAGCCGCCGATGTCGCCGAGCAGCGCCTCGGTGTCGCCGCGGTAGGCGGGCGCGGGCTCGAACGACGAGTCGACGGCGGCCACCGTCCGGAAATCCGGGCCGGCGTCGGCGACCAACTCGTTGTCGGTGCTGAACGGCGACAGCGACCACCACGGCAGGCCGAGGTCAGCGGCGGCCTCGGCCACCTCGTCCAGCGAGCGCAGCGATGCCGAGCCGAGATCGACCGGGGCCTTTCCGCCGCCGGCCGCCGCCGCCCAGGAGGCGGCCAGGAACTCCTCCGACGTGGCCACCAGGTCGGCCGCCCGGGCGCGCACCTTCTCCGGGTCGCAGACCAGCACGGAGGTGCCGGCCGGGAACTCCTCCAGCACCAGCCGCAGCTCGTCGACCAGCACCGGGGCCAGCGATTCCATGCCCTCGACCGGAATGCCCAGGCTGATCG
>Ga0326721_10000666_pt1 | contig 10593 bp, 9 predicted proteins | sample SGPome_FD_203951 | JGI IMG/M metagenome (GOLD analysis project Ga0326721, IMG submission 203951) | Soil microbial communities from Southern Great Plains, Lamont, Oklahoma, United States - SGP_1_2016 | ecosystem: Engineered > Artificial ecosystem > Soil microcosm > Unclassified | place: USA...
TCGTGCAGTTGCCGAGCGTGGACCATGCGGACCTGGCGGCCGGCGTCAAAGGCGCCACGGTAGAAGGGATCCAGGATGCGGTGGTACGACGCGGCGTCCGGGCCGCCGTCGGGCGTCGACAGCGGCGGGTACTTCTGCATCAGCCACTTGCTCGGGGTCGAGTAGACCAGGGTGATGTCGGCGTCCGGTTCGAGCCCGGCGACCAGCTCGCCGGCCGCCTCGAACTCGGACCCGAGGCGGGCGAGTTCAGCGTAGGTGCGACCAGGCCGGCCGCTGTGCGGCAGGATGCCGCCCCAGTAGGTCTCGGCGCCGAAATGCAAGCTCTGCCAGTGCCAGTACTCGATCATCGCCGCGCCGCGGGAGACCAGCGCCCAGGCGGCCTGCCGCCACTGCCCGTCGTAGGCCGGGCGGTTGTCCCAGGGGAAGCCGATCGAGCCGGCGTTGGTCTCGGTGACCAGGAACGGTTCCTGGCGCGAGGAGAACATCCAATCGGCAGTCTGGTACAGCGCCCAGGTACCGGTGGTCTTCCAGACCTGCTCGTGCTCGTCCGGCGTCGGGTCGGGCAGCGCCAGGCCGTCCTGCATGTCGTAGTACGGGTTTCCGGTGGCGATGTCGAGGTTGTCGGTCAGCTCGTCGTCCTCGACCGCAGGCCGGGTGTAGGAGATGCAGGTGGTGACCCATTGCTCGGGCCGGGCGTACTCGCGGACGATATCCGCCTGCCAGCTGATGAATTCGGTGGTCTGCTGGGCCTGGAACCGCCGCCAGGCGACGTCGTACTGGGGCTGGAAATTGCCGTCCGGCGTCCACAGGTCGGCCCAGGTGGACAGCCGGTGCGACCAGTACACCAGGCCCCACTCCTGGTTCAGGGTCTCGACGTCCCCGTACCGGGCGCGCAGGTCGTCGACGAAGCGCTGGAACACGCCATGGTTGTGCAGGAGCTCGTTTCCCGGCTCGTTGTCGACCTGGAACCCGATCACCGCCGGGTGCTTGGCATAGCGATCGATGACCTTGCGGATCACCCGCTCGGCGTGGAAACGGAAGCTGGGGTGGGTGAAATCGACCTCCTGGCGGGCGCCCCAGCCGATCCGCTGGCCGGTGGCCCGCTCCCCGGTGATCTCCGGGTAGAGCCGAGCCAACCACGGGGGCACGGCATAGGTCGGCGTCCCGAGGATGACGCTGATCCCCCGCTCGTGGGCGCCGTCCAGTACCGGCTGCAGCCAGTCGAGATCGAACCGCCCGTTCTCCGGTTCCCAGGTCGACCAGACCGACTCACCGACCCGGATCACCGTGAAGTGGGCCTCGGCCATCAGATCGAGATCATCCTTCAGCCGTCCTGGGGCCTGATACTCGTGATAATAGGCGGCGCCGAACAGGACACGGGCGTGCGGGATGGCCATGGGGAAGCTCCTCAGGAACGAAGGTCAGGGCTGTGCGCCGTTGCTACAGACCGGTGGGTCTCACTGCTTGACGCCGCCGGCGGCCAGGCCACTCTGCCAGTACCGCTGCAACATAAGGAAAGCCACGATGAGCGGGAGGATCGAGAGCAAGGATCCGGTCATCACCAGGCCGAGCATGTCGCTGTTGGCACCGGCCCCGCCGTTCAGGGCCTGGGCCGCCCAGGAGGAGAGCCCGACGGTGACCGGATAGAGGTTGGGGTCGTTGAGCATGATCAGCGGAAGGAAGTAGTTGTTCCAGGTGGCCACGAGGGTGAAGAGCACGACGGTCACCAGGCCGGGGGCCAGCAGCCGGAGGGCGATCGTGGTGAAGATCCGCAACTCACCGGCGCCGTCCAGGCGGGCCGCCTCGATCAGGCTGTCGTCGACGGCGTCCTGCGCGTAGATCCGCATCAGATACAACCCGAACGGGCTGATCAGCGAGGGCAGGATCACCGCCCAGGGCGTGTTGACCAGGCCCACCTTGGCGAACAGCAGGTACGTCGGGATCGCCAGTGCCGTGGTCGGAACCATGATGGCGCCGAGCACGAGGTTGAACCAGGCACCGGAGCCGCGGAACCTGAACTTGGCGAATCCGTACCCAGCGGCGGCGGCCAGCATCGCGGCACCGAGCGCGCTGACCCCGGCATAGATCGCGGTGTTCAGCAGCCAGCGAGCGAAAACCCCGTCGTCCCGGGCAAAAGTGTCCTTGACGTTCGTCAGCAGTTGCGGTGCGTCGGAGAACCACAACCCGAAGGTGCTGAACAGATCCCCGGTGTTCTTGGTGGAAGCGATCGCCAACCAGAACAGTGGCAGCAGGAAGTAGGCCAGGACCGCCAGCATCACGATCGTCAACGGAGTGCTGCGTCGCTGGTCCAGCTTTCGGCGCGGAGACTCGGGCGCCTTCGAGGGGATGACGGTCACAGGGCGCTCCGGCGGTTTGCGGTGAGCAGGACGGCATAGGAAACGATCACGATGACCAACCCGAGCAGGAAGGAGACCGCCGCCGCGTAGTTGACCTGCTGGCCGGTGAAGGCCAGGGTGTACGCGTAATAGTTCGGGGTGTAGGCGCTGTCGATCACGTTCGGGGCGATCCGGTTCAGCAGTTGCGGCTCGTTGAAGAGCTGGAAGCTGCCGATCACGGAGAACACCAGGGTGAGCATCAGCGCCGGCCGCAACGTGGGGATCTTGATGCTCCAGGCGATCCGCCAGGCGCCGGCTCCGTCCACCGCGGCCGCCTCGTAGAGGTCGTGCGGAATCGCCCGCAGGGCGGCGAACAGCAGGATCATGTTGTAGCCGACGAATTCCCAGCTCACGATGTTTGCCAGGCTGCCGAGCATCCAGCCCTCACTCAGGAAGGGCGGAGTCGGCAGATCCAAACCCCTGGCCAGTTGGGCGAACGGGCCGTAGTCCGGCCCGTAGAGGTACCCCCACATCAGCGAGGCAACCACGCTCGGCACGGCGTAGGGGACGAAGATACCCAACCGCACGAACTTGGCGAACCGCAGTAGGCCGCTGTCGAGGGCGAGGGCGAAGAGCAGCGAGAGCAGCAGCATGATCGGAACCTGGATCACGAAGAACCTGGCGACCCGCAGGACGCCGTGGATGACGAGCGGATCCTTGACGGCCGTCAGATAGTTGTCCAGCCCGACGAAGGTCGTGCCGCCGATCAGCCGCTGCTGAAACAGGCTGATATAGGCGGCATAGCCGAGCGGGGCGAGGAATAGCAGGAGGAAGAGCACCAGGAATGGGGCCACGAACATCGGCCCCGGCGAGATGCGACGCGTCCCTCGCTTCCGCTGTCGCACCGACTCGGCGTCCCCAAGTGGCGCCTGCATCGCGGTGGTGGCAGTCATCGTCGGTCCTTTCTGCGGAAGGAGGTTGGCATGGTGGCGGGTCCCGCGCCCACCTCGCGTTCAGGTGAGCGCGGGACCCGCGGTCGTCACGGAGTCTGGACGGTAAAGCCCTGAGCCTTGGCGTACGTCGTGAGCCGGCTCTGCAACTGATCCAACGAGGCTGCGGTGTCGGTCTTGTCGGCGAGGGACTTGCCGACGGTCTCGATCCAGTCCGCGGTCACCTTGTCGAGGAACGGCGGCCACGCGAATGTCGGGCTGACGGTGCTGTTGATGTCGGCGAACACCTGGTTGACCTTCTGGCCGCCGAAGAACTCCGGCTCCAGGCCGACGTAGCTGGGGTCGGCCAGCAGTTCCTTCGTCGCCGGGAAGAAGAACTGCTTGGTGGCGAACAGTTTGGCGCTCTCCGGGTCGCTGTTCAGGAACTGCGCGAATTGTGCTGCTGCGATCGGGTTCTTGGTTCCCTTGATGACCGCGCTGGTCGATCCGCCCCAGTTACCTGACGCCGGCGCGCTGGCGTCCCACTGCGGCAGCGGGGCCGCCCGCCACTTGCCCGACGTGGACTTGGCCAAGCCGGACAGGAACACCGGTCCCCAGGCCGCCGTGATCCAGGTGGCGTACTTACCCTTGTTTAGCCCGGCGTACCAGCCGTCGGTGAAGTCCGGATCTGTGCTGATGACACCCTCTTTCGCCAACCCGCCCCAGTACGTGGCGACCTTCTTGGAGGCTTCGTCGGCAACGTCAATGGTGACGTCGCTCTTGCTGGTGGTGGCGAACGGCTTGGCCCCGGCCTGCCACAGCAGGCCGTGATAGGCGGCGGCCTCGTTCGCCGCGAGGTTGGTCATGTAAACGCTCGGGTCGGCCTTGTGCAGCTTGCGTGACGCCTCGGCGAACTCGTCCCAGGTCTTCGGCGGCGCGATCCCGTACTTGTCGAAAATGTCTTGCCGGTAAAGCATTCCCATCGGGCCGGTGTCCTGCGGGATCGCCCAGACCTGGCCCTTGCTGCCGCTGACCTGCCCCCAGGTCCAGTCGACGAACTTGTCCTTCAGCGCCGCGGCGCCGTACGGAGCCAGGTCCACCAGGCTGTCGGTGAGCGTAAAGGTCGGGATGTACTGGAACTCCATCTGCGCCACGTCCGGAGTACCGGTGTTGGCCGTCAGCGCGGTCCGCAGCTTCGTGTAGTGCGGCGCGCCCTGGCCGGCGTTGACCACCTTGACCTTGATGGCCGGGTACTTCTTCTCGAAAAGCGCGACCTCCTGGGCGATATCCGGCACCCAGGTCCAGAAGGTCAGCTCGGTCGGGGTCGCCATCGCCTTGTCGATGTCGGCCTGGCTGACCGTCGTTGACTTGGCTGGGGCGGCGCTGTCCGTACCGCCGCTACCACTGCAGGCGGCGAGCAAGCTCAGCGACACGACACCGGCCACGCCGGCGAGCAGCCGACGCCGGGTAGTAGGAGGACTGGCGAAAAACGTGTTCATGAAAGGAATTCCTGTCATTGGGCAGCGGTGACCAGCGCGCCGGGAACGGCGCGCGAGACCAGGGGGATCGCAGGAGCGGAGCGCAGGACCGGACGACATCGCGTCGCGGGCGGCACGTCCCGAAGCACGTCCGGGCCGACTACGGCCGGGGTGTCAACCGCCGGACAAGGGGCCACGCAAGTACCGGGAAAACAGAAACGCAGGACAGTCAGGCGAAACGGCGCACGACGGCCGTGGCCTTGACCGGATTCAAAGTGGGTGAACCACGGTGCTCAGTGAGGAATCGATGGCCCTCCGTCCGACGTGGCGGAACGGTGCGAGCCACGGTTGGTCGCAGTGGCCGCGCGTTTGCCCTGGCCCGGGGTCATCCGGGGCGGCGGGCACGCGGTTGAAGCACGGACGACGAGTTCGACCGGTGGGTCGGACGCCGACGGAAGGTCATCCTGCGGTTCCTCGATGGCCCGCAGGAGAAGTTTGAGGCCTTCCTCGGCAACGGCGTCGAACGGCTGACGCACGGTGGTCAAGGGGGGCAAGACGTGAGCGGATACCGGGATGTCGTCGAAACCGACAACGCTGACGTCATCAGGTACTCGCCGGCCGGCGTCCACCAGGGCATGGATCAGACCGATGGCCATGTCGTCGTTGGCCGCGAAAACCGCGGTCACGGTTGGATCGGCGATCAGCTTGCTGCCCTCGGCGTATCCCGAGGCGGCCGACCAGTCACCGGTGACGATCTCCGGTTCGAACCGGCCACTCGCCGCGAGCGCCGTGCGCCACCCTTGCAGCCGGTCTCGGGCGGAGTACCACTGCTGCGGGCCGGCGAGATGATGGACGGTCTGGTGCCCCAGGTTCAGGAGATGATCGGTTGCCGCCCGGGCCAGCAGGTCCGAGCCGACGCTGGTGGTCAGCACCAGCGGCGCGGAGAAGGACGCCGGAGCTCCGAGGACGAGGACGGGCACGTCGACGCGGACGGTGACGGGGCCCTGGTCGATCGGCTCCGAGATGATGATGCCGTCGACGCCTTGCTCCAGAAGTGACTGCACCGCACCGGAAATACCGGCCGGGTCGCCTTCCACCGTGCTGACCACGCGGAGCGCATACCCGGTGCCGCGAGCGGCTCGCTCGATGCCCATCAGCAGCGAGGCCGGCCCGTACAGCGCGGTTCCCAGGCTGACCACGCCGATCGAGCGGGTCCGGCCCGAGGCCAGCGCGCGGGCGGCGTTGTTCCGCCGGTAGCCGAGCTGATCAGCGGCTTCCAGGACTCGACGACGCACGTCGGCAGAGACGTACGGCTCGTCGTTGAAGACCCGGGACACCGTCTTCTGCGAGACCCCGGCGAGGCGGGCCACATCCGCGCTTCGGGGCATAGCGGTGCTCGTACCACGGTCCACGATTCGCGCCATGACACCTCCCTACGTCGGTCTGGACCCTATCCTGATCGCCTTCTGACTGCGCAGTCATGTCTACGCTGTCAGAATCTCCGCGTCAAGGGCCGAAACCAATGTGCAATCTCCCGTCAACCAACGGCCGCAGCACATATCGGCTGATTACCGGGCAGGAGGGCTGACCGGGGTGCCGAGTGCGCCGTGCGGTGGGTTCCAGGCCCGGACTTTGGCCTCCAGGTCGTCGGTGAGCTGGGTCAGCAGCCGCTCCCCCTCGGCGGCGGTAGCCCCGGTCGGGTCACCCAGCACGCCGTTCGGGCTGACCGCGAGTACTCCCCCGGACCGCAGCTGCGGCATGAGCTCGCGCACCGCAGCGGTGTTTCCGGCCGCCATCTCGCTGACCCGCACCAGGTTCGGCCGCAGCGCCAGTTGCAGAGCGGTCTCGGTGCGTCCGGCATGCGCGTCGCCGTCCCAGGACGGCATCCAGAGCAGGACGTCCCGGGACTCCCGGCGCAACCGGGTCACCGCCCGGACGGCGGGCTCGGCGTTTCCGCCATGCGCCGAGACGAAAACCTGCCGACGATACGTCTGGCCCGCCGAGCGGCCCAGCTCCAGCAGAACCAGCTCGATGGCGGCCTGACCGATCGACAAGGTACCGGCGAAGCCGCTGTGCTCCCCGCTGGATCCGTAGGAGATCACCGGCGCGACCGCCACCACCGGCAGCCGCGCCGCCAGCCGGCGACTGACCGCCAGGGCGATGTCGGCGTCCGTGCTCAGCGGAAGGTGCGGCCCGTGCTGCTCGGTGGAGCCGATCGGGATCACCAGCACGCCGTCCGCGCCCGCGTGCGCTCGGACCTGCGGGCTGGTCATCGCCGCCAGCTCCAGGCCGGGCCTGCCACGGTCGGGTTCGGTGGCACGCCCGGTCATGTCATGCTCCTTCGTTCATACTCACGATCGTAGACACAGAAGCAAAGCTCTTCCGCTCCCCGCGCTCGTTGAGAGACGGCGGCCCAGCCTCGGATTCCTGGCCGCGATGATCTTCGGCTCCGGGGTGATCGGCAGTTGCGCCCGTTTTCGTGCCGCGAAAGGCACGACCTGCCGGCATCACTGGCGATCTTCGCGGGAGGGCTGCAGCCATTCGACTGAACGCCGATGATCGTGCCGATCACTCCGATGGATGAAAATGCGGTGCGAGCCCAACGTCTGCGGTGATCATGCACGGTTACCCGCTTTGAGGTGGGCAACCGTGCATGATCACGGGCCAGAGGTGGGCAACCGTGCATGATCACGAGCCAGAGGTGGGCAACCGTGCATGATCACGAGCCAGAGGTGGGCAACCGTGCATGATCACGAGCCAGAGGTGGGCAACCGTGCATGATCACGGAATGGGGTTGGGGCTATTTTCGACTGATTACGGGACGGCGAAGCCGGTCAGTGGGCTCTCGTCGCAGCCACGAACTGGTGGCGCCGAGATCGGGCCCGATCCGGGGCGGACGCCGAGGGTGATCGGCACGGGCTTGCGGGCACCGCCGGTCTGACTGCGCAACGGGTTCTTGTGCGAGTGATCCAGCGAGGGCTTCGGCGTCGGCCCGTTCACCTCGGCCAGCGCCTGCTCACCGAAGCCACGCACGCACTCCGGATCCGGCCCGTCGAGCGGCAGACCGGTGAAGAACTTCGCCGCCATGCAGCCGCCCCGGCAGGAGTCGAAGAAGTGGCAGGACTTGCAGGCGCCACCGTTCTGCGGCTCGCGTAATTCGGCGAACAGCGCAGAATCTCGCCAAACTCCCTGGAAACCACCGGGCTCCCGGACACTTCCGGCCTTGAACGTGTCATGGATGGCGAATGGGCAGGCGTAGACATCGCCGACCGGATCGATCAGGCAGACCACCCTCCCGGCACCACAGAGGTTCAGCCCCGGCAGGGCCTCGCCGAACGCCGCCAGATGGAAGAACGAGTCACCGGTGAGTACCTGATCGCCGTTCGCCACCAGCCAGTCGTAGAGCTGCTTCTGCTGCGGCGCGAGTAGATGCAGCTCGTCCCAGACGTCCGCGCCACGCCCGGACGGGCGCAACCGGGTCAACCTCAGCTGAGCCTGGTACCGATCAGCGATCGCCTTGAACTCGTCGAGCTGGTCGACGTTTTCCCGGGTCACCACCACCGAGATCTTGAACCCGGTGAACCCGGCCTGGTAGAGATTCTGCATGGCACCCAGGGCCGTGTCGTAACTGCCTGCGCCCCGGACCTTGTCGTTCACCTCAGCGGTCGCGCCGTCCAGTGAGATCTGCACATCAACATAGTCGGACGACGCCAGCCGGGCCGCGACCGCCGCGTCGATCCGAACTCCGTTGGTGGAGAACTTGACTCCGACATGGTGCTCGGTGGCGTAGTCGACCAGATGCCAGAAGTCCGGACGAACGGTCGGTTCGCCGCCGCCGATGTTCACGTAGAACACCTGCATCCGCTCCAGCTCATCGATCACCGCCTCCGCCTCGGCGGTGGTCAGCTCCCGCGGATCCCGCCGCCCGGAACTCGAAAGGCAGTGCACGCAGGCCAGATTGCAGGCGTAGGTGAGCTCCCAGGTGAGGCAGATCGGGGCGTCCAGGCCGAGAGCGAACTGATCGACGAGCTTCACCGGCTTAGCCACGAAGGACGCCGGAGGGCTCACGGTGACGGTCATGTCGATTCCTCCACGAACGCGGTTGTCCGGCTGTTCACGGGACGACGGATGATGGTCTCGCCTGCGGCGAGCGAGGCGAGCGCCCTGGCCAGGGTCGGCAGCTGGGCCGGATCGACTCCGGCCGCCAGGCAGGCGGTCCGGGCGTCCGGTGCGGCGGCCAGGCCCTGGAGCACGTCCAGGAGTTGGCGAGTCTTCAGAAACGACAGCCGTCGATTTCCGAAGTGGTACAGCAGTGCCCCGAAGGGCTCCGGGCGGACCGAGACGCTGGGGTGCAGCATCCAGGCCGTGTCCAGATCGAATTCAGATGCCTGCGCCGGCGGCACCGACATCCGGGCCGGGGTGGTCACCACCGGGGATCAGTAGACGCCGCACATGCCGTCGATCGAGACCTCCTCGACCAGCAGCTCCTCGACCTCCGAGGCCACCGGATCGGTGCCGACCGGCACCGGCTGAACATCCTGCGGCGCGCTGACACTGCTGTCGATACTCATCGAATTGGCCTCTCCGTCGTCGGAAATTGCGCTGGCCGCAGTTTATGACACTGCGTGCCGTAAGAGTCAAGGCTCCGCCACCACAGACCGATATATCCGTTCCGTTCCGCATGGCAGCCGGTCCGGAGCCGGATTCCCGGCTAAGGTCCAATGATCGGCAGTGCGGGATTCGGAATGTAGGGGCAGATGGGAAAGTCGTCTGACATCGCCGAGGCGGTCCGCAGCGGCCGGCCCCGGGCAACGAGTCGCCGCACCCTGGAGCGGATCGCTCTCGAACTGTTCAGCGAACAAGGTTTCGACGCCACCACCGTGGAGCAGATCAGCGAGCGCGCCGGAGTGAGCCGGCGAACGTTCTTTCGCTACTTCGACAGCAAGGCAGCGGTGCTCTGGTCGGAGTTCGACCACGAAGTGGAGACTCTGCACCAGTTGCTCCGGGACACCCCGGCCGAGCAGCCGATGACCCAGGCGATCCGGCAGGCCGTGCTCCAAGCGAACCACTACGGCATCGAGGACGTCGCCGAGCTCCGGGCCCGGATGCACGTGATCAGTACCGTTCCGGCCCTCAGCGCGAGCGCCACCGTGCACTATGACCAGTGGGCCGGAGCGCTGTCCGAGTTCGCCGCCCGCCGATTGGGCCTGCCACCGGACGCCCTGATTCCGCAGGCCATCGGGTTCAGCGCGCTCGGAGTCTGCCGAGCGGCCTTCGACCAGTGGGTGAAGCGACGCGATGCCGACCTGATCGAGTACCTGGACGTGGCACTGACCGCCTGGTCCTGCGGTTTTTCCACCCCACCGGCCGGCTGATCAGCTCGTCAGTCGGCGGCTTGGACCGGCACCGGGGACGCGAGCGCGGCAATCAATCCGTGCGGCGCGAGCGTTGTCGGCCGATCGCTGACCTGGCCGTCACCGAGTTCCACCACCCGCCAGGTGCCGTCGGAGCGATGCGCAAAGTCGACGGTCACGAACGGCAGCCTGAGTTGCGCCACCGCTGAGGTCGCCGCGCTCAGGTCGAGATCGCCGGGCGGCGCTTGGTGCGGGGTGTCCGGATGGGCATCGATCAGCACGCAGCGACCTGCCACCCACCAGGTCCGCACTTCCGAGGTGTCGAAGTCCTCGTACCGGCGCAGCACAAATCCGCCGACGAAATCGTCGTCCCGTAGTTCCAGGAACCGGACGGCGACCCGCCAAGCGGCGTCCGCGGCGGCGATCTCCGGGATGAACGCGGCCTCGTCCCAGTAGTGCTTCATCGACTTGGCGTAGTCCCGCAACACCACCGGCC
>Ga0326721_10000667_pt1 | contig 10577 bp, 10 predicted proteins | sample SGPome_FD_203951 | JGI IMG/M metagenome (GOLD analysis project Ga0326721, IMG submission 203951) | Soil microbial communities from Southern Great Plains, Lamont, Oklahoma, United States - SGP_1_2016 | ecosystem: Engineered > Artificial ecosystem > Soil microcosm > Unclassified | place: USA...
CTACGACCCGTCGCTCGTCAAGCTCTACAACGACGAACTCGCACGGATCCGCAAATGAACAGCCCTGGAGCCACCCCCATGCGAATCCTCGTCCTCCACGGCCCGAACCTGAACCTGTTCGGACGCCGCGAGCCGCACATCTACGGCCACACGACGCTCGCGCAGATCGACGAGCGCCTGGCGGGCCTGGCCGGCGAGCTCGGCGTCGAGCTGCTCACGCTGCAGTCCAACCACGAGGGCGCGCTGGTGGATTTCCTGCACCAGCACATCGACTCGGCCCAGGGCGCGCTGGTCAATCCCGCGGGCCTGACCCAGCACGGCGTGCCGCTGCACGACGCGATCAAGGCGATGCCCTTTCCCACCATCGAGGTGCACATGTCCAACATCGCCGCGCGCGAGGCCTGGCGCGCCCACTCGATCATCTCGCCGGCCGTGAAGGCCACCATCCAGGGCCTGGGGCCGGTGTCCTACCTGGCGGCCCTGCGCGCCCTGGTGGAGACGCTCCGGGCGAGCGAGCGCTGAGCGCCGTCGAACAAGGAAGACGCATGAACCGATGGGTGGACGGCGCGTGCCGGGCGATCGAGGGCGTGATCGCCCTCATGCTGGCGGTGATGGTGGTGCTGGTGTTCGGCAACGTCGTGCTGCGCTACGGCTTCAACTCCGGCATCACGCTGTCCGAGGAGGTCTCGCGCTGGCTGTTCATCTGGATGACCTTCCTCGGCGCGGTGGTGGCCCTGCGCGAACACGCCCACCTGGGAGTGGACATGGTGGTCCAGCGCCTGCCCCCGGCGGGCAAGAAGGCGTGCCTGGCCATCGGCCACCTCGTGATGCTCTACATCGTGTGGCTGCTGCTGCAGGGCAGCGTCGCGCAGGCGCGCATCAACTGGGACGTCCAGGCGCCCACCACCGGCGCCTCCATGGCGATCGTCTACGCGGCGGCCGTCGTCTTCGCCGTCCTGGCCGCGGCCCTGCTGGTGCTCGACCTCGCGCGCCTGCTCACCGGGCGCCTCGCCGAGGCCGACCTGGTGATGGTCCAGGAGTCCGAGGAGGCCGTGCAGCTGCGCGAGATCCTGGGGCGGGCGTCCGCCGAACCCCCTGGACCCCCTGAACCCACCGACCCCTCCGGGACCCGCGCCGCCGCGCCGGGGAAGCTGCCATGACCATCCTCGTCTTCGTCGGCGCGCTCCTCGCGGCCATGGCGCTGGGCATCCCCATCGCGTTCTCGCTGCTGGCCAGCGGGGTGGCGCTGATGTGGCACCTGGACCTGTTCGATCCGCAGATCCTGGCGCAGAACCTCATCGGCGGGGCCGACAGCTTCCCGCTGCTGGCCGTGCCGTTCTTCATGCTCGCCGGAGAGATCATGAACGTGGGCGGGCTGTCGCGGCGCATCGTGGACTTCGCCCTGGCCCTGGTGGGCCACGTCAAGGGCGGCCTGGGCTACGTCACCATCATGGCCGGGTGCCTGCTCTCGGCGCTGTCGGGCTCGGCCGTGGCCGACGCGGCCGCGCTCACCGCGCTGCTGCTGCCCATGATGGTCAAGGCCGGCCACGACAAGCCGCGCGCGGCCGGCCTCATCGCCGCGACCGGCGTGATCGGCCCGGTGATCCCGCCGAGCATCGGTCTGGTCATCTTCGGCGTGGCGGCCAACGTGTCGATCTCCAAGCTGTTCCTCGCGGCGATCGTGCCGGGCCTGCTCATCGGCGGCGCGCTGTGGGTCACCTGGGCCTGGCTGGTGCGCCGCGAGCGCATCGCCGCGCCGCCGCGCAAGTCCGGCGCCGAGATCGCCAGGGCCTTCCGCGACGCGCTGTGGGCGCTGCTGCTGCCGGTGATCATCCTGGTGGGCCTGCGCATGGGCGTCTTCACGCCCACCGAGGCGGCGGTGGTGGCGGCGGTCTACGCGCTGTTCGTCTCCACCGCGGTCTACCGCGAGCTGGGCTGGCGCGACCTCTACGGCGTCTTCGTGGGCGCGGCCAAGACCAGCGCCGTCGTGATGTTCCTCATCGCCGCGGCCATGGTCAGCGCCTGGCTCATCACGGTGGCCGACCTGCCCTCCAAGGTCATCGCGCTGCTCCAGCCGGTGATGGACAACAAGATCCTGCTGATGCTGGCCATCATGGTGCTGGTGATGGTGGTGGGCACGGCCATGGACATGACCCCCACCATCCTGATCCTCACGCCGGTGCTCATGCCGGTGGTCGCCGCCGCGGGCATCGACCCGGTCTACTTCGGCGTGATGTTCATCATCAACAACTCGATCGGCCTGGTCACCCCGCCGGTGGGCACGGTGCTCAACGTGGTCGCCGGCGTCGGGCGCATGCGCATGGACGACGTCACGCGGGGGGTCCTGCCCTTCATGCTCGCGGAGTTCGCCGTCATGTTCCTCATGGTGCTGTTCCCCTGGCTCGTCACCGGGCCGGCCAGGCTCTTCGCCGGCTGAGGCGGGACGCCGGCGGCCCAGCGCCCGTCAGTCCGGCGCCGGTGCCAGGTAGGTCTTGTCGATGCCCGCGCCCACGGTGTACTTCGGGTCGACGAAGTTGCCCAGGCGCACCCTGCCGCACTGGCTGAGCATCATGTAGGCGTCCCAGCGGTCGTAGCCGTACTCGGCCTCCATCCACAGGATCAGCTCCTTGTAGGCGATGCGCGTCGCGTCCTCCAGCGGCCGGGCGCTGCCGATGGCCATGATCATGCGTTCGGTCTCCAGGCGCGGCCAGGCCAGCGTCCAGCCCTTGACGAGGTCGACGCGGATGGTCGTGAGGCTGGGGTACTCGACCGCCGTGCCGCAGACCTCGCCGTCGCCCTGGCAGGCGTGCGCGTCGCCGATGAACAGCCGTGCGCCGGGCGTCCACACCGGCAGGTAGGTGATGCTGCCGGGGCCCATGTCGGGCAGGTCCATGTTGCCGCCGTGCTGGTCGGGCGTGAGGCTGTTGATCGAGTCGAGCTGCGGCGAGCAGCTCAGCGTGCCGATGTGCGGCCGGTAGGGCAGCGTGACGCGCCGGCTCCAGTAGACGCCCTGCTCGTCGACGTCGATCTTGCGCACCTTCTCCGGCAGCGGCTCGTTGAGCAGCGCGGTGAAGGCGGTGCCGCTCAGGGCGCCGAAGTCCGGGATCATGCAGCAGGTGCCGCGCGGGTTGTCGCCGCGCGGGGCCATCGACTCGATGTGCACGGCCAGCGCGTCGCCGGGCTCGGCGCCCTCGATCAGGATGGGCCCGTTCTGCGGGTTGACGAAGGGCATCGTCAGCACCTTCGAGGGCAGGTCCTGCTCGGAGCGGATCTTGCCCTCGAAGGCATCGCGCGTCTCCACCACGATGCGGTCGCCGGGCCGGACCGTCATCACCGGCTGCGAGTACGGCCCGATCGTGTAGTGGAAGGTGCCCTGCCGGGCCTCGGTGAGTTCGTGCGTGGTGACGCTGTCGCCACGGCCGACGCCGCGCGTGTGCATGATCGATCGTTCCAGCCAGCTCATCGGGTATCTCCTCGGGTGTGGGGCCTCGGCGGCCGGTTCAGATCATCAGGTGGCCGCGCACCGTGGCCGCGTCCATGTGGCCGGGGTCGATGCGCGCGACCACCCGGCCCTTCTCCATGACGTAGGCGCGCTCGCCGACGTCCAGGATGGTGTCGAGGTTCTGCTCGACGAACACGATGGTGGTGCCCAGGTCCCGGCGGATGGCGCGCAGCACGTCGCAGATGAGCTGCACGATCGAGGGCTGGATGCCCTCGGAGGGCTCGTCCAGCAGCATCAGCGCGGGGTTGCCCACCAGCGCGCGGCCGATGGCCAGCTGCTGCTGCTCGCCCCCGGACATCGTGCCGGCGAGCTGGTCGCGGCGCTCGGCCAGGCGCGGGAAGTACTGGTAGACCAGCTCGGGCTGCTTCCTGCCCTTGGGGCCACCCACGAGTTCGCCCACGGCCAGGTTCTCCGCGACGGTCATGCGCGGGAACACCTCGCGCCCCTGCGGCACGTAGCCGATGCCCAGGCGCGCGCGGGCGTCGCTCGGCAAGGTCGTGATGTCGCCGCCCTGCAGCGCGATGCTGCCGCCGCGCGCGCGCAGCAGGCCCATCAGGCAGCGCAGGGTGGTGGTCTTGCCCACGCCGTTGCGCCCGATCAGGCTGACGATCTCGCCGCGCCCGACGCGCAGGTCCACGCCCTGCAGGATCGGCGTCTCGCCGTAGGCCGCGCGCAGGCCCCGGACCTCGAGCACGGGCGCCGCGTCGGCGGTGGCGGTGGCGGTGGCGGTGGCGCCAGTGTGGGAGGCGGTGGCGGCGGAGGGGGTGTCGGGGGTCATTGCGTCTTGCCCAGGTAGATCTCGGCCACGCGCGGATCGGCGACGATCTCCTGGATCGAGCCCTCGGCGAACACCTTGCCGAAATGCAGCACCGTCACGCGCTGCGCGATCTGGCGCACGAAGGCCATGTCGTGCTCCACCGCCAGCACCGTCATGCCGCCCGCGTTGAGTTCGCGGATGAGTTCGCCGGTGCGGAAGGTCTCCTCGGGCGAGAGGCCGGCGGTGGGTTCGTCCATCAGCAGCAGCGCGGGCCTGAGCGCGATGGCCATGCCGATCTCCAGCCACTGCTGCTGGCCGTGCGCCAGCGCGCCGGCGGGCTTGGCCTGGTCGCGGGCGAGGTCGAGCAGTTCGAGCAGCCGGTCCTCCTCGCGCGCCAGCTCGGCGCCGCGCACGTGGTGCTGCAGCGCGATGTGCAGGTTCTGGCGCACCGGCAGTTCCCTGAACACGCTGGGCGTCTGCATCTTGATGCTCATGCCCTGCTGGACGCGCCGGAACGGCCGGTCGCCCGTCACGTCGCGGCCCTGGAACTCGATGCGCCCGGCCGTGGGCTCGTGCATGCCCACGACGAGCTTGAAGAGGGTGCTCTTGCCCGCGCCGTTGGGGCCGATCAGGCAGTGGATCTCGCCCTGCGCGATGTCGATGCCGACCTCCGAGACGGCCGTGTGGCCGCCGAAGCGCTTGGACAGGCCGGTGGTCCTGAGCAGGGGTGCGGCGGCGTTCACGAGCCCCCCTCCTCGGCCATCGCCGTGGCCGCCTCGCGGCGCCGCCGGGGCGCGAACACGCCACGCACGAGCTGCACCATCCCGATGACGAAGCCCTGCGGCGCCAGCATCACCGTGGCCAGCAGCATCGCCCCCATCAGCAGCAGCGCGGCCTGCTGGCTGTGGACGGTGAGGGCCTGGAACGTCCACAGCACCAGGAAGGAGCCCACCGTCGTCGCCGTCAGGTCGCTGCGCCCGGAGAAGGCCACCCACACGATCGGCATCGACGCCGCCGGCAGGCCGACGCTGGCCGGCGTGATGAACTGGCCCCACGAGGTGTAGAGCACCCCGCTCAGGCCGGCCAGCATGGAGCCGATGACGAAGGTCGCGAGCTGGTACTTGCGCACGTCGTAGCCGAGCAGCTCGGCGCGCTGGGGGTCCTCCCGCACCGCCACCACCACGTGGCCGAAGCGCGAATTCAGCAGGATGCGCAGGCCCAGATACACCACCAGCAGCAGGCCCACCACCAGGTAGTAGAGCGGCACGCCCTCGAAGTAGAGCGGCTCGCCGCCGAACCACGGGACGTTGAGCGGCGCCATGTCCTTCATCCCGTTGAAGCCGTTCAGGCGGGCCTCGCCGACGCGCCATTCGGGTCCCGCCGTCTGCCCGAGGAAGAACGCCAGGACCAGCGTGGAGGACAGCGTGACGATGCCGAAGAAGACCCCGCCGATGCGCCCCCAGATCATGAAATACCCCAGCACGGCGGCCACCGCCCCGGACGCGAGGATCGCCAGCGCCAGGGCCAGCACGGTCGTGGCGGACTCGCCGCCCAGGTTGATGGCCAGCACGCCGTAGCCGTAGCCGCCGATGCCGAAGAACAGCGTCTGGCCGAACGACAGGATGCCCCCGTAGCCCCACACCAGGCACAGCCCCATGGCCATGAAGACCCACAGCAGCAGGTAGGCCATGTTGCCCACGCTGTAGGCATCGGCGAAGACCGGATAGACCAGCATGGCGGCGACCACCGCCACGAACGGCAGCCAGAACGCGCGGGTCGCGCCCAGCGTCTGCGAACCGTTGATGAGTTTCAGCATGGGTGTGACTTCCAGGTTGCGCGGGGAACTCTCGAGGCGCGCCTCAGCGGGTGCGGCGCGCCAGCCAGCCCGACAGCCCCTCGGGCAGCAGGCGGATGACCACGATGACGGCCAGGAGCATGCCGATCTGGCCGATGATCTGGCCGCCCCAGCCGTTGAGCGCGGTGCGCACCACCGCCAGCACCACGCCCGCCGGGGCCGTGCCCAGCAGCACGTTGGCCCCGCCGACCACCACCGTCACGAAGCTCTCGATGAGGAAGGCGGCGCCCATCGTGGGCATCAGCGTCATGGTCGGCGCGTACATCGCCCCGCAGAAGCCCGCCAGCGCCGCGCCCAGGCCGAAGCTCAGCGCGTAGACGCGGCCCACGCGCACGCCGGTGGCCTGCGCGATCGACGCGTTCTGCATGGTGGCGCGCGCATGGATGCCGAAGCGGGTGCGCATGAACACGAGGTAGATGACCGCCAGCACCGCCAGGGCGCAGCCGAACAGCACGAGGCGGTAGGTCGAGAACGTGTAGGCCCCGATCGAGAAGCTGCCCTGCGGCGTGCCGATGCCCGCGAGCGACGAGCCGAAGATCAGCAGCATCCCCTGCGTGACGATCAGGCTCAGGCCCCAGGTCGCGAGCAGCGAGTCGAGCGGGCGCTTGTAGAGCTTGCGCACGATGGTCCATTCCACCGCCACCCCGACCACGCCCGCCGCCAGGGTGCCCAGCGCCTGGGCCAGCACCAGGGGCAGGCCCGCGTGCACCAGCCCCACGGTGACGTAGGCGCCGCACATGATGAATTCGCCATGCGCCATGTTGATGACCCCCATCATCCCGAAGACGATGGCCAGGCCCGCCGCCGCCAGGATCAGGAACGCGAAGACGTCGGCGAACTGGTAGGCGAAGGAGAAGATTTCGGCGAACACGCGGTGCTACCGGTGGGTTCAGGACTTCTTGGGCAGGTCCGACGGCGTGTACTGCTTCCGGTCGTTCTTCTTGGTCAGGTCGCAGCCGATCTGGCCGAGCCAGTAGGGCTGGATCGTGCCGTAGTCCTTCACCACCTTCACGGCGTGCTTGTCGTCCACCGAGATCAGGCGCATGCGGTGGGAGGTGTGCTGGCTCTTGGGGTCGATGCAGACCTTGCCCTCGGGCGCGTCGATGCAGGCCTGGCCGGTGGCGATGACCTTGCGCAGGTCGGCCAGCTTGGTGGACTTGGCCTTCTCCACCAGGTCCTTGTACATGTAGAGCGCGGCATAGGCGTTGTAGCCCATGTCGTTGATGTAGGGCTCGTTGGGGAACTTGGCGTGCCAGCGCTTCTTGAAGTCGGCGGCCTCGGGCGTGTCGATCTCCTCGAACCAGTTGGCCGCCGCGTGCATGCGGTTGAGCGCCGGCGGCGCGAAGCGCTTGTGCTCGAAGCCCAGCATCACCTTGATCGACGAGCCCATGGGCAGGTTGAGCTTGGCCGCGGCCGCCTGCTCGAAGAACGAGTCCTGCGCGGCGCCGACGTTGATCGTCAGGATCCAGTCGGGCTTGGCGCGCTGGATGTTCTGGATCGTCTGCGCGAACTGCGACACCCCCAGCGGGATGAACTCCTCGCCCACCACGGTGCCCCCCAGCTCCTTCAGGATGGTGCGGTTCCATTCCGAGGAGATCTGGCCGAAGTTGTAGTCGGCGGCCACCACGTAGACCTTCTTGCCGAACTTCTCGACCATGTAGGGGATGAGCGTGGAGAACTGCTGCTCCGGGATGGCGCCCATGCTGATCATGTTGGCGTCGCACACGCCGCCCTCGTACTGGTTGGTATAGAAGTACGGCGTCTGGGTGCGGTCGACGATCGGCCGCACGGCCTCGCGCGAGGCCGAGGTGATGCCCCCGATGAGCACGTCGACCTTGTCCCGGCTGAGCAGGCGCCGCGTGAACTCCTGGTAGCGCGCGTTGTCGCCCTGCGGGTCGAGGTGGATCAGCTCCAGCGGGCGGCCCATCACGCCGCCGGCCTTGTTGATCTCCTCCACCGCCAGCTGCGAGCCGTGCAGCTTGGGCAGCCCGATGACCGCGAGGTCGCCCGAGATGTCCTCCATCAGGCCGACCTTCAGGGGCTCGGCGGCCGATGCGGCGACGGTCAGGCCCGCGAGGACGAGGGCGAGCGGGGCGAGCGTGTGGCGCAGTGTCATGGTGTGCTTCCGGTCAATGGGGTCGAGGAAAAAGAAGGGAGGAACGGGAGGAGGGAAACGGGCCGGACGCCACGGGCGCTCAGGGCGCCGGGTGCCGGCGGTGCCAGTCGGTGACCTGCTGGAACGCCCAGCCCGCGCGCACCAGGAGGTCCTCCTCGAAATGCCGCCCGACGAGCTGGAAGCCCACCGGCATGCCCGCGGCCGTGAAGCCGCCCGGCAGCGTGATGGTGGGACTGCCGGTCATGTCGAACGGGCAGGTGTAGCGCAGCACGGCGGAGATGAGCTCGGCGTCCTCGCCCATCCTGGCCATGCGCTCCATGGTGGGCGAGGCGATGCCCGTGGCCGGCACGATCAGCAGGTCGACGTCCTCGAACAGCGCCTTCACGCGGCCGGCGAAGTCGAGCCGGTGCAGCACGATCTTCTGGTAGGCGAGCCCGCTCTGGGCCCGGCCCAGCTCGATCAGGCCGGCCAGTCCGGGGCCGTACTCGTCCTTGCGCGCCGGGTAGGTGGCCTCGTGCGCCACGGCGACTTCCATGCCGCACAGCGGGAACCAGTCGTCGATGACCTGGGCCGGATCGGGGAACGCCACCGGGCGCAGTTCGCCCCCGAGCGTCTTCACCGCGGCGATCGCGGCGTCGAGCACCGCGCGCGTCTCGGCGTCGACGCCCTCGGTGATCCAGCGCGCGTCCACCCCGATGCGCAGGCCGTCCAGGCCGCGATGCATTCCCGCGAGGTAGTCGGGCACCGGCAGCGGGCTCGCCGTCGGGTCCTTCGCATCGGCCCCGGCGATCGCGCCGAGCATGGCGCCGGCATCGGCGGCGCTGCGCGTCATGGGGCCGATGTGGTCGAGCGTGGCGGCGAGCTCGAAGGCGCCGTGGCGGCTGACCCGGCCCCAGGTCGGCTTCAGCCCGGTGAGGCCGTTGGCGGCCGAGGGAAACCGGATCGAGCCGCCGGTGTCGGTGCCCAGCGAGCCGTAGCACAGGCCCGCCGCCGTCGCCACGCCCGACCCGCTGGACGACACGCCCGGCCAGTGCGCGGCGTTCCACGGGTTGACCGGCGCGGCGATGGCCGGGTGGTGGTCGGCGTAGGCGCCCTCGGTCATCTGGAGCTTGCCCAGGATCACCGCGCCGGCCTCGCGCAGCCGGCGCACCACGGTGGCGTCCTCGGTCGGCACGAAGTCGCCGTGGATCGTCATGCCGGCGGCCGAGACCACGCCCGCCGTCCAGCACAGGTCCTTCACGGCGATGGGCACGCCGTGCAGCGGACCGCGCGGGACACCGCTCGCGAGCTCGGCGTCGGCACGGCGCGCGTCGGCCAGGGCCTGCTCGCGCATCACGCGGGCGTAGCTGCCGAGCCGGCCGTCGAGCGCGTCGATGCGATCGAGCTGGGCCTGCGTCGCCTCGACGCTGGAGAGTTGCCTGGACTGGATCAGTCGCGAGACGTCGAGCAGTTCCAGGTAGTGCAGTTCGGTGTCGGCCATGGATGGAAAACTCGCTGGAAAGGAAGGACCCGGGAGGAGGAGGAAGCCGGTGGCGGGCGGGCGCCCGGCCGTCGAAGTCACTTTAGGCAGCGGCCGGCGCTCCCGCTTGTCCCGCACCGCCAGCGGATGTGCTGGTCGCGCCATCGCGCAGCACGGGCGCGCGGCGATGGAAATCGGTCGCCTGCTGGAACGCGTGTCCGGCGCGCAGCAGCATCGCCTCGCCGAACGGCCGGCCGATGATCTGCAGGCCCATGGGCATGCCCTCGCCGTCGAAGCCGCAGGGCACGTTGAGCGCGGGCAGGCCCGTCAGGCTGGCCACGCCGGTGAACTGCATGATGGCCGAGAGCATGTCCTCGGGACGGCCCTCCTCGATGGCGACGGTGGTCTCGCCCAGGCGCGTGGCGGTGAACGGCAGGGTCGGACAGACGAACACGTCGACCGCGTCCTCGAAGGCCGCCAGGAACTCCCCGCGCAGCAGCGCGCGGTAGCGCTGCGCCTGCAGGTAGTGCGTCGCCGGCAGCAGCTCGCCGACGTCGAGCAGCGCGCGCACGTCGTCGCCGTAGTCCTGCGGTCGCTCGCGCAGGTCGCGCTGGTGGTAGGTGCTGGGCTCGGCCGACTCGATGGTCAGCTGCGCCGCGATGTTGCCGTGGATGTGCCGGATGTCGACGTCGACCAGCACGGCCCCCAGGTCGACGAAGGTGGCGAGCGCCTGCTTCAGGCCCGCGAGCACGCTCGGCTGCAGGTGTTCGAGGAAGTAGCCCGGCACGATGCCGATGCGCAGGTGGCGGCAGCCGCCGTCCAGGCGCCGCAGGACGTCGTCGCACGGGTGCTGGGCACTGCCCGCGTCGCGCGGATCGAAGCCCGCCA
>Ga0326721_10000668_pt1 | contig 10572 bp, 8 predicted proteins | sample SGPome_FD_203951 | JGI IMG/M metagenome (GOLD analysis project Ga0326721, IMG submission 203951) | Soil microbial communities from Southern Great Plains, Lamont, Oklahoma, United States - SGP_1_2016 | ecosystem: Engineered > Artificial ecosystem > Soil microcosm > Unclassified | place: USA...
CGACCAGGACCGACGCTCCGCGCGGTCGTTATCCGGGAGCGTCCGGCGATCGGCCCTGTTCGGACCTTGCCGGTCTTGGCCCCCGACGGGAGGGCGAGGCCCACGAAGCCCCGTCCCTTGCGGCGGGCGTCACCGCCCGCCTTGACCCTCGCCAGCCCTTGCACCCCACGCCGTTTTTGTGTTCCAGGCCCGGCCGGCTCCAGAGGGATACAGGTCGCGGTCCGCCTTGGGATCAAACCGCCGCCGACGAGCGCTTCCCGCTCGACCGCACCCCAAGGCCGCGAAGGTCGCAGGCCTTAGCGCCCTCCCCATCGCCTTGTGGTGCAGTGATTATGCGCCGGCGTGAGAGAGGGAGGATAAGTGCGTTTGGGGCGTTGATTTTGTTGCAAAACCACGCCGGGAGCGATGGGAACAAGCTCAGTTCTTCGGAGCAGACACGCAGGGCACGTCGTTGGCCGTCCAGTCGAAGTCATAGGTTGCGGGAACGGTCTCTCCATCTCCCACGGCGCTCTTGCGCGTCGAAGGGCGATAGAAGATCCAGCCCATGCTGTTGTCGAACGCCGCGATCCGTCCGTTGTCGCGCTGGGCGGTGGCCGAATCGATCTCCGGCTGCTCCACCCGTGACCCGCGGATCATGCGGATTGCACCATCGCGCAGCTCCCAAGCCCGATGATAGTTGCGACCGAAGATGCGCGTATCGTAACTCTTCTCGGAAGACCATTGGTTGGGCTGGGTCGAGGTCGGCAGTCGCACCGTGGTGACGTGGCAGGTGTATTCCGGCTTGGTGTAGTAGGGCGCGTCCTTGTGATCCGCCCTCGCCCGCCGCTCAGGCGGGTTGAACCCGCCTCCAGGAAGCGCCAGGGACCTTTCACCGGGCCCGTCGTCGTCCCAATCCATGGTCCCCGTACCGCTGATCGTCAGGATGCTCGCGCCCGCCTTCTGATCATAGCGCCACTTGACGTCATCGATCGTCTGCCAGACACCGCCGGTCGCGTTCTGGCGGAAGAGCTCGAGCAACTGGCCTTCGCTGACCGAAGAAAATTGCACCTGCTGTTCCAGGGCCGGGAGACCGCGGACAATTTCGGTGGATACGATCCGCGACGGCTTGTCGAAACCCGCGCGCGCATCGATCTCGAACAGGCTGATCTGCTCGGGCGTCGCGGCCGGGCGCCATTCCAGTCGCTCGAGGTCAGCGCCCTGCGCGGTCAGGGGCAGGACCCATTTGACCGGAAGGACAGGCTGTGGGCTGGGCGAAGCGACCGGCGGCAGTGTGCCGTCCAGCCAGTAGACCTTGCCGTCGATATGGGCGCGCACGAGCACATGATCGAACAACTGCGGAATGGGCAGGCGCTGATCGAAGCCGTCGTCGACGCCGCTGGAATTGACGAGCACGGCCTCAGCGTCGATGCCCAGCTCACGCAACAGGGCCAGCAGGAGTACGGTCTTGCCCTTGCAATCTCCATAGCGGCGCTTCCAGGTTTCGTCCGCGGAGACGGGGACCAGATTGCCGCCATTGAGGCCCACATAGATGTACCGCACGTTCTGCTGGACCAATTTCAGCGCGGCGCCGGCGCGATCCAGGGGGCTCGCCTGCGCGGCGCGGAGGCGAGCGGCTTCCAGCTTGAGCGAAGAGTCCGGCGCGAGGGCGGACGCCGTCGCGTACAGCGGCGCGAAATGCCGCGAAAGCGCCAACCAGTCGTGAAAATCGCTGTATTCGACGACGCGCTGCCATTGGTAGCGGATCGGCGCATCGGTCGGTGCGGACTGGAGCGGCGGATTGTCGAAGCGGAATTCGACGGCCCGCTCGGTGCTCTGCATGGCCGCCGTCATGTCGGCCGTCATCTTCAAGTCGGGCTTATGACCCTCGTCCCAGCTCAATCCCAAACGATACCGGCCTGGCGACGGACTGGGCCCGAGCAGGAGCAAGCCGGACTGATTGCTTCCGAGGGCGGGATTGCGCTGGAACGTCGTCAGTTCGACCTCCAGTTCGTCGCCGACGCGAAGGTCGGGAACGCGCAGAACCGCCGTCAGCATCCCGTCCAGCTTGGCCGCCTCCAGTTGATCCTCGCGGCGCAGGATTTCGAAGGTGGCGTCCTTCAGGACGTCGATGACTTGCTCGTCGCGAAAGACCTTGATGCCATGGACGATCGGAGCGCCCGCCGCCGGGTCCCAGGCGATCGAGATATTGCCAAGCTGCAGCGCGCTGGGCTGGAGAATCCTGATGCGATAGCCGAGGTACTGCGCCTGGCCCTTGTCGCTCAGATGGATTTCCGCATCCTGGCGACGGAAGAACACCGCCCCGGTGGCGGTGTCCGGCACCGGCATCGGCGAGGATGCGACCGCCCAGGCCGGGGCGGGACCACGCCGGATCTCCTGTGATTGCGCAAAGGCCGAGGTCGCGACGAGCACGCACGCCGAAACCAGCAACGAAACTTTCAAAGCCATAAGCGCCCCCTGTCCGACAGATGCGGCAGAAAGGCCAAGCTTTCAAGGGTCGCCTTCCGCGATAGCAGCGGCCCGAAAGGTTTGAGGCCGCCCCGGCCTCGGCGGCGAGGTCCGACCATGAAAAAGCCGCCGACCTTGCGGCCGGCGGCTTTCCCTTTTCGCAAAAGGCTCGAAGCCTTAGGCTTTGTCTTCCGAGGCGTCGCGGCTTTCGTTGATGTGGTCGATCAGACCCCAGGCCTTGGCTTCCTCGGCGCTCATGAAGTGGTCGCGGTCGAGGGTTTTTTCGACTTCCTCATAGGTGCGGCCGGTGTGCTTGACGTAGATCTCGTTCAGGCGGCGCTTGGTCTTGATGATGTCCTCGGCGTGGCGCTCGATGTCCGAGGCCTGGCCGCGGAAGCCGCCCGACGGCTGGTGGACCATGATGCGGGCGTTCGGCAGGGCGATGCGCTGGCCGGCGGCGCCGGCGGTCAGCAGCAGGCTGCCCATCGAGGCGGCCATGCCCATGCACACCGTCGAGACCGGGCTCTTGATGTATTGCATGGTGTCGTAGATCGCCAGGCCGGCCGTCACCACGCCGCCCGGCGAGTTGATGTACATGGCGATTTCCTTCTTGGGGTTCTCGGACTCCAGGAAGAGCAGCTGGGCGCAGATCAGGCTGGCCATTCCGTCTTCGACGGGACCGGTCAGGAAGATGATCCGCTCTTTCAACAGACGGGAGAAGATGTCGAACGCCCGCTCGCCGCGGCTGGTCTGTTCGACCACCATCGGCACGAGGTTCATCGCCGTCGCCATCGGATCATACATAGGGATCGCCCTTTTCATTGTGTCTGGGCGGCGCGAACGCGAATCAGCCCCCGCGCGCCGTCGCCAACGCATATCGCGTGGCGCTTAACAGGTTGCAAGGAGCCGCCCCCCCGCATCACGCACGAAAAAGGGCGCGACCCTCGCGGATCGCGCCCCGTTTTTCGTCGATGGACGGAGGCTTAGCCGCCGTAGCCTTCCGGCAGGTCGTCTTCTTCCAGGAGCTCTTCCTTGGAGACTTCCTTTTCCTCGATCTTGGCCTTGCCGAAGATCAGGTCGACGACCTTGTCCTCGTAGATCGGGGCGCGCAGGGCGGCCTGCAGGTCGGCGCGCTGGCGGTACATGTCGAACACCTGCTGGGCTTGCGCGCCGTATTGGCGGGCTTCGCGCATCATGGCGTCGGCCAGTTCCTGCTCGGTGACGGCCACGTCGTTCTTGCGGCCGATCTCGGCGAGCACCAGGCCCAGGCGCACGCGGCGCTCGGCGATCTTCTTGTACTCGTCCTTCAGCTGGTCCTCGGTCTTACCCTCGTCCTCGGGCGGCAGGCCGCCCTGGGTCTTGTCGGCCTGGACCTGTTGCCAGATGCCGGCGAACTCGGCGTCGACCATGCGCGGCGGCAGGGCGAAGTCGTGCTTGGTGTCCAGCACGTCCAGCAGGGCGCGCTTCAGCTTGAAGCGCGACGAATTGCTGTAGCGGCCTTCCAGGTTCGACTTCAGCAGGTCCTTCAGGGCGGCCAGGTCGGCCAGGCCCAGGCGCTTGGCCAGTTCGTCATCGGGTTCGGCGTCGACCGGGGCGCGCACTTCCTTGACGGTGGTGGCGAATTCGGCGGCCTTGCCGGCCAGGTTGGCGGCTTGGTAGTCGGCCGGGAAGTCGACCTTCACGGTGACTTCGTCGCCCGGCTTGACGCCGACCAGCTGGTCTTCGAAGCCGGGGATGAACTGGCCCGAGCCCAGGGTCAGCTCGGCGTCGGTGGCCGTGCCGCCGTCGAAGGCCACGCCGTCGATGGTGCCGACGAAGTCGATCAGCAGCTGGTCGCCGTCCTTGGCCTTCAGGGACTTGCCCTTGCGCGGCTCATAGGTGCGGGCCTGCTTGGCCAGGTCGGCCAGGGCCTCGTCGACCTCGGCGTCCGAGACCTTGTAGACCGGCTTGGTCAGCTCGATCGACGCGGGGTCGATCGGCTCGAAGTCCGGCATCACTTCCACGGCCAGTTCGAAGGCCAGGTCCTCGCCGCCGGCCAGAACCTTGTCCATGTCGGACGAGGGCTTCAGGTCCGGCTGGCCCGCGGGGCGCAGCTTGTTGTCGTCCAGGACCTTCTGGGCGCCTTCGTTCAGCGTCGCCTCGATGACTTCGCCCATCAGGGCCTTGCCGTAGAGGCGGCGGACGTGGGCCGTCGGCACCTTGCCAGGGCGGAAGCCCTTGACGTTCATCTGGGGCGCGACCTCGGCGATCCGGGCTTCGAGACGCGTGGCGAGTTCACTCGCGGGCACCGTCACGCCATAAACGCGGCTGAGGCCTTCGCCCGACTTTTCAACGATCTGCATCGACATTCTTAGCTTCTCGGCTCTTGGGCGCCCGCGCCCGTCGTCCGCCCCAGGGGTCAAAACATCAAAGCCGCCCACGTCACCGGGGCGGCGAAAGAGCGCCCTTATGTCACGCGTTTGGCGACCATCCAAGGGCATTGGCGTCCTCGCGAGACGAAAGTCCCGCCAGGCGGCGCGCTTCGTCGGACCAGGGGCCCGGCGAAGTGGTGCGGATGAGAGGACTCGAACCTCCACGCCTCTCGGCGCCAGAACCTAAATCTGGTGCGTCTACCAGTTTCGCCACATCCGCACGATGCGCCGGAGCGGGTTAGACATGCCCGGGCGGCTTGGCAAGTCGCCAGGCGATTTGCGCCGGAGTCCGGCCTGTCGCGGACATGCTCGAAAGTTCGAATATTTCTCGCCACGCCCGGAACAACTTCCCGGCCCGCCGGTTATGATGATGTCCGCGGCTGTTCAGAACGCCCTGGATCTACACCGGCCCGGGCCATGCCCCCCCGACTGACGCCCGGGCCGGTGTTTCACCTTCCAAGACATTTTGGCGCGGAACGATTTTGGCCCTGGCCGGGTTTGCGTCTGACTTCGTCCAGCGAGCGCGCGCCATGGAAACCATCGAGGTTGTCGAAAGCGACAAGGGCTGGACCGTGAGGCACGGCGCCAGGGTCCTTTTCATCGACACCGTGAAGGAACGAACCCTCCAAACGGCGCAGGCGATCAGCGATTCCCTGTTCGCCGAGGGCGTGCGCCGCCAGGTCGTCCTGATCCGCCAGGACAGCTAGCGCTCTCGCGCCTCCCACAGCTTTCGCAGCACCGATGGCGCCAGGTTCGGCAGGTCCTCGGCGATCAGGCCGGGGCCATGAACCGCGCCGGCCTCGGCGTGGATCCAGGCGGCGGCGCAGGCGGCTTCGAAGCTCTCCATGCCTTGGGCGATCAGGCCGGCGATGAAGCCGGCCAGCACGTCGCCCGCCCCCGCCGTCGCCAGCCAGGGCGCGCCGTTCAGCCCCACCGCCGCCCGGCCATCAGGCGCGGCGACGACGGTGTCGGAGCCCTTCAGCAGCACCACAGCCCCGGCCCGCCGCGCGGCCTCACGCGCCGCCGTGATCCGTTCGGGCGACGCGGCCAGCAGGCCGGGAAAGATCCGTTCGAACTCGCCCGGATGCGGGGTCAGCACGTCGTCGCGGTCCAGCGCCGAAAACAGCGCCGCCGGATCGTCGGCGAAGCTGGTCAGGGCGTCGGCGTCGACCACCAGGGCCGCGCCGTTGCGGGCCAGGGCGAAGACGTGGCGCATGGTCGCCTCGCCCACGCCCGCCGCCGGCCCGATCACCACCGCGTCGGCCTTTTCGGCCCGGGTCTGCAGGTCGAACTCGCTTTCGAACGGCGCCAGCATCACCGCCTCCAGGTGGGAGGCGTTGACGGCCAGGGCGCCTGGCGGAGACAGCACGGTCACCACCCCCGCGCCGATCCGCAAGGCCCCGCGCGCCGCCAGCCGCGCCGCCCCGGTGTTCCAGGCCTCGCCGCTGACGGCCATCATCCGCCCACGAGCGTGCTTGTGGGCGTCGGCCGCCGGCCAGGGGAAGCGCTCGGCCCAAAGGCCAGGATCGTTCTCGAACAGGCGCCTTTGCCCCGTCTCCTCCAGGCCGATGTCGGCCACCACGACCTCGCCGCAGGCGGCTCGCCCCGCCGCCAGCACGTGGGCGGGCTTGCGGCGATGGAAGGTGACGGTGAGTTGCGCCTTCAGGCTGCGCTCGCCGAGCGGACGGCCGGTGTCGCCGACCAGGCCGCTGGGCACGTCGACGGCGACGATCCGCGCGGCGCCGGGCATGATCCGCGCCAGGCGGTCGGCCTCGCCGTCCAGCGGACGCGACAGGCCCGCGCCGAACAGGCAGTCGACATAGAGCGCCGCCGAGCCGGGCTCCGAGACCAGCGGCCCGGTCTCGCCTTTCCAGCGCCCGGCGGCCCACTGCGCCGCCGGGCTGGCCGGCGGGGCCAGGGCCTCGACCCGCACCGGCCAGCCGCGCCGGCGCAGATGCCGGGCGATCACATAGCCGTCGCCGCCGTTGTCGCCGGGGCCGCACCAGACCACGGTCGGGCAGCGGGCGTAGCGCTCGCGGATGACCTCGGCCGCCGCCCGGCCGGCCCGCTCCATCAGCACGATCGTCGGAGTCCCGGCCTCGGCGGCGGCCCGGTCCGCGGCGGTCATCTCGGCGACGGTCATGATCTGGCGCGGCACGGCGGTTCCTCTTCCTACAGGACTTGGGTGGAGGCCTCCCCGCCCTTGTCGACCAGGATCAACGCGCCGTCGACCACATCGAACGTCGTCACCGACACGTGGTCGGGCCGGAAGGCCGCCACCGCCTCTTCGCCGGTCGCCGCCGACACCGCCGCGTTCAGCGCCACGAAGTGGCTGAACACCGCCGCGCCGGGGTGCGAGGCCACGCCTTGCGCCACTTCACGGGTCCAGGCCGCATAGTCGAGATCGCCCCGGATATCGCTCCACCGGCCCTGGAAGGCCTGGCGTAGCCAGCCGGGACGGTCCTGCGCGTTCAGAGCGGCCGGCGTCGGGATCTCGCCGACCCTCGAATCGATCTCCACCGCCACGCCCAGGGCGTCGGCCAGCGGCTGGGCGGTCTCGCGGCAGCGCCGCAGCGGCGAGCTGATCACCCGCGACGGTCGCTCCGGCTCCGGCAGGGCCAGCAGGGTCCGCGCCACCGCCCTGGCCTGCTCCGCCCCGACGGCGTCCAGGCCTGGATCGGGATCGGCCTCGCCCCAGGTCGAGGCGGGACGGCCATGGCGGATCATGTGAACGCGGCTCATCGGTTTCCTCGCCCTTCGAAATATCTTCCCGACCGGCGCGAGAGACCGGTTCTTCCTGCGACGCTTCCCGCGGGCTGCGGGCGCCGCCGACCGCTCGAGTGAGCGAACGCGCAAGAACCACCCCCGCCTCGCTCGCGCCGATCGCCTCGGCCTTCGCCACAAAACTCAGCAGTTTTCGGATCGCCGACACATTTTCAGCCATTTCCGCAAGGTGATCCCGGGCCTCTCCGGCCACGAACCCCGCGCCTTTCGCCCGGTTCTTCGCCTTCGGATCCAACCTTTCGACGATCCTAGGCCGCCAATCACCACCCGCAAGGCGGTTTGGCCGCCCAAACGCGCACTGATCATTCCTCAGGCTTTGCCTGCACAAATATTGATCAATGAGCGGAACTCGACAGGACTCGCACGATAAAGCGCGTCAGCCCGCTTGTGAGCCCAAGGGCCGGCGTGCTCCGTGCCGCTCAGTCAGCGGCGCCCGCGCCGTTTGGGCGTGAAAGAAGTCTGATGAAAAAGATCGAAGCCGTCATCAAGCCCTTCAAGCTGGATGAGGTCAAAGAGGCGCTTCAGGAGATGGGCGTGCAGGGCATGACCGTACTGGAAGCCAAGGGGTATGGGCGCCAGAAGGGCCATACCGAGCTCTATCGCGGCGCCGAGTACGTCGTCGACTTCCTCCCCAAGATCAAAGTCGAAGTCGTGGTCGAAGACAGCCAGTTGGAGCCCGCGCTCGAAGCCATCACCAACGCCGCCCGCACGGGCCGCATCGGCGACGGCAAGATTTTCGTGTCCGAAATCACGGAAGTCGTCCGCATCCGCACCGGAGAAACCGGCCCGTCCGCCGTCTAAGGCCCGGCCGAAAACCGCTTAACGCTCAAAGGGGATAACTATGAGCACCGCCAAGCAGATCCTGGACCTGATCAAGGAAAAGGACGTCAAGTACGTCGACGTCCGCTTCACGGACGTTCGCGGCAAGCTGCAGCACGTGACCTTCGACATCGACCTGGTCGACGACGACTTCCTCAACGACGGCACCATGTTCGACGGCTCGTCGATCGCCGGCTGGAAGGCCATCAACGAGTCGGACATGAAGCTGCGTCCGGACCTGTCGAGCGCCATCATCGACCCGTTCTACCAGCAGACCACCCTGGCGCTGTTCTGCGACGTGGTGAACCCCGACACGGGCACCCCCTACAACCGCGACCCGCGCTCGATCGCCAAGAACGCCCTGGCCTACGTCAAGTCGTCGGGCATCGGCGACACCGTGTTCTTCGGCCCGGAAGCCGAGTTCTTCATCTTCGACGACGTGCGCTGGAACACCTCGTCGAACAACACCGGCTACTCGTTCGACTCCGTCGAACTGCCGGGCAACTCGGCCAAGGAATATCCGGAAGGCAACATGGGCCACCGCCCGGGTCCGAAGGGCGGCTACTTCCCGGTCAACCCGATCGACTCGGCCCAGGACCTGCGCGGCGAAATGCTGGCCGTCATGGGCGAGCTGGGCATGAAGCCGGAAAAGCACCACCACGAAGTGGCGCCGGCCCAGCATGAACTCGGCCTGAAGTTCGACACCATGGTCGTGATGGCCGACCGCATGCAGCTCTACAAGTACGTGATCCACAACGTGGCCCACGCCTACGGCAAGTCGGCCACCTTCATGGCCAAGCCGATGTTCGGCGACAACGGCTCGGGCATGCACGTGCACCAGTCGATCTGGCAGGACGGCAAGCCGCTGTTCGCCGGCGACAAGTACGCCGGCCTGTCGGACATGTGCCTGTGGTACATCGGCGGCATCATCAAGCACGCCAAGGCGATCAACGCGTTCTCGAACTCGACGACGAACTCGTACAAGCGCCTGGTGCCGGGCTACGAAGCCCCGGTGAAGCTGGCCTACAGCTCGCGCAACCGCTCGGCCTCGATCCGCATCCCGCACGTCGACTCGCCGAAGGCCAAGCGCATCGAGGCGCGCTTCCCTGACCCGATGGGCAACCCGTACCTGACCTTCGTGGCCCTGCTGATGGCCGGCCTCGACGGCATCAACAACAAGATCGATCCGGGCGCGGCCGCCGACAAGAACCTGTACGACCTGCCGCCTCGCGAGCAGAAGAAGATCCCGGAAGTCTGCGGCTCGCTGCGCGAAGCCCTGGAAAACCTGGACAAGGACCGCGCCTTCCTGAAGGCCGGCGGCGTCATGGACGACGACTTCATCGACAGCTACATCGAGCTGAAGATGGAAGAGGTGATGCGCCTGACGCTGCACCCGCACCCGGTCGAATTCGACATGTACTACAAGTGCTAAGCTTCACGGCTTAGGACCAGGGACGAGGCCCGCGGAGCGATCCGCGGGCCTTTTTCGTTGGGGAGTTGGGTGGGGTTGGCGGGCGTCTGGGCTCAGCGGGAGACCGAATGGCCGCGCTCCACGGGCGGGATTTTTCCGCCCCAACTCGGACGTTCCAAGCAACGCTTCAGCGGATTGTCAGAACTGCGGCACTTCGGACTGCCGATAGTTAAGGCAACTCGCAGCCCTCGTTCAGCAGTCTGGACGCGCGCCCTGCTTTTCCGCCGCGTAGGTGCGGAGACGCTCGCATCCCACCTCTCGGGCCCATGCGGGATCAAGTTTGGTCAGAACGTAAGGGTAAGCTTCGGGGTCATATGTGGGCTCTTGCAGGGCGCGCTCGATACGGGCCTTGGCGGCCTCGACCTCAGGCGCGACGCGCGCTCGCACCTCGGTCCAGCTTGGATCATTCGCCGGCGGGGCCGCCCCGCGCGGGGACAGACGCCACGCGGTAACGAGTAGGTGAGCAGGCGCGGCGTCGGGGACGTCCATATCCCCGGCGCGAGGACCAATGGTCTGGACCGGGCCGAGCCAAGCTCCAGAGCAACCGCCGGATGCGCCACACCCAAAGACGGGTAGCGGAATTGGACCCGGCAGGCGAACCACGGCCGTCGTTAGGGTGCGGGTGATCTGGCCTGGACGCGC
>Ga0326721_10000669_pt1 | contig 10564 bp, 9 predicted proteins | sample SGPome_FD_203951 | JGI IMG/M metagenome (GOLD analysis project Ga0326721, IMG submission 203951) | Soil microbial communities from Southern Great Plains, Lamont, Oklahoma, United States - SGP_1_2016 | ecosystem: Engineered > Artificial ecosystem > Soil microcosm > Unclassified | place: USA...
TCGCGCGCGGTTTCTACGCGGGCAGCCGGGCCTACTTCCGGCGCAGCTGGCGGCGGCCGCTCCCCCGGGTGGAGCTCGGCGACGAGATCTGAGGCCGCCGCGGCTGACGCCGTGTCGCAGTGGGGCCGTCGCGCCGCGGGCCGGCGGTGAGACCGGCCCGCGGCAGTTACTTAGCTGGGCCGGCTGGCCGGGGCGTTCTCCGCGGTCTTGGCGGGATCCCGCACGACCACGTCGCCGAGCGCCTCGTCGATCCGCTTCATTGCCTCGTCTGTGATGACGACGCCGGCAGCCTTGACGTTCTCCTGCACCTGCTCCGGGCGTGAGGCCCCGACCAGGGCGGCAGAGACGTTGTCGTTCTGCAGCACCCAGGCCACCGCCAGCTGGGCCATCGTCAGGTCCAGCTCGTCGGCGATCGGCTTGAGTGCCTGCACCCGGGTCAGCACGTCGTCGTCCAGGAACCGCGAGATCATGTCCGCGCCGCCCTTGGTGTCGGTGGCCCGCGAACCTTCCGGCGGCTGCTGCCCCGGCAGGTACTTGCCGCTCAGCACCCCCTGGGCGATCGGCGACCAGACGATCTGGCCGATGCCGAGCTCGCGGGAGGCCGGCACCACCTCCTCCTCGATCACCCGCCACAGCATCGAGTACTGCGGCTGGCTGGAGATCAGGCCGATGCCCAGTTCCCGTGCCAGCGCGTGACCGGCCCGCAGTTGGTCGGCGGTCCACTCGCTGACCCCGATGTAGAGCGCCTTGCCCGCCCGCACCACGTCCGCGAAGGCCTGCATGGTCTCTTCCAGCGGCGTCTCGGTGTCGTAGCGGTGTGCCTGGTACAGGTCGACGTAGTCGGTCTGCAGCCGGCTCAGCGAGCCGTCGATGGACTCCATGATGTGCTTGCGGGACAGCCCCGAGTCGTTCGGTCCCTTGGGCCCGGTCGGCCAGTACACCTTGGTGAAGATCTCCAGCGACTGCCGGCGCTCGCCCTTGAGCGCCTCACCCAGCACTGTCTCGGCCTTGGTGTTGGCGTACACGTCGGCGGTGTCGAAGGTGGTGATCCCGCAGTCCAGGGCAGCCCGGACGCACTGCGTGGCCACGTCGTTCTCCACCTGGGAGCCGTGGGTCAACCAGTTGCCGTAGGTGACGGCCGAGATCTTGAGTCCGCTGTTACCGAGGTATCGAAATTCCATGGTTTCAAGCCTAGGCCCAGGGTCCGGCGGCAGCCCACACGCCCCCGGCCGCCCACCTCACTCCGCGAGCGGCATCGGCCCGTAGACGTGCTCGCCGTCGTGGACCAGGCTGACCCCGGCCACGCCGGCCTCGGCGAGGGTCCGCCACGCCTCGCCCAGCCAGCTCTCGGCGTCGGACTGGCTCGGGAAGTCACCCGGCTTCTCGGCGTCCGGGCTGTCGGGCTCGTAGATCCAGGTCCATGACATCGTCGTGTGCCACCCGTCTGTTCGAGGACTGTCGGCTTGCGGGACGGTCTGGAAAGCTGCCCCGCTCTGGGATTTCTACCAGCAGGCCCGGTCGGGACCGCCCGGGTTCATCGCCGCTGACGGTAGCGTCCCGGCTGAGCCGGCCCGCCACGGCTGTCCTAGGCTGCGGTCCTCAGTGGCAGGTCTTCGGTGGCCTGCTCAGCGAAAGGGTCCTGGATTGGCGGCGCGACGGCGGACTCTGGTGCTCGGCGGGGTGCGGTCGGGCAAGTCGCGCTGGGCCGAGCAGCAGCTGGCCGAGCAGGCCCGGGTCGACTACCTCGCCACCGCGGCCGAGCGCGACGATGCCGACTGGGCCCGGCGGATCGCCGAGCACCGGCAGCGCCGGCCCGCGCACTGGCGCACCGTGCAGACCTTGGACCTGGCAGCGGCCCTGGCCACCCCGGCGGCGGCGCTGCTGGTGGAGGATCTGGGCAACTGGCTGGCCCGCACCATCGACCGGACCGGCGGCTGGGAGGGCGAGCTGACGGGCCTGCGCACCGCAACTGCCGAGCTGGTCGGCGCCTGGCGCGAGTGTCCGGGCCGGGTAGTGCTGGTGAGCAACGAGGTTGGCAGCGGCATCCATCCCGAGTCGCGGTCCGGCCGGATCTTCGCCGACGAGCTGGGCCGGCTCAACACCGCCCTGGCCGCGGATGCCGACGAGGTGGTGCTGGTCGTTGCCGGCCTGCCGTTGTGGCTGCGCAAACCGGCCGAGCACTCAGACGAGCAGTCAGGAGAACGGCAATGACCGGACCGGAGCCTGCGGGCAGCGGGCTGCAGGCGGCGCTGGCCGGCATCGATTACCCCGACCCCAACGCCGCGCACGAGGCCAAGCTGCGCCAGGACGAGCTCACCAAGCCGGCCGGCTCGCTCGGCGTGCTGGAGGAACTCTCCGTCTGGGCCAGCGGCGTGCAGGGGCAGTGCCCGCCGCACGCCTTCGAGCGGGTCCGGGTGGTCGTCTTCGCCGGGGATCACGGCATCACCGCGGCCGGAGTGTCGGCCTATCCGGCGGAGGTGACCGCGCAGATGGTGGCGAACATCGCCGCCGGCGGCGCGGCGGTCAACGTGCTGGCCCGGGCGGCTGGCGTCGGCGTCCGGGTGCTGGACCTGTCGGTGGCCGTCGACACCGACCCGGTGGCGGCCAAGCACAAGATCCGCCGCTCCAGCGGCCGGATCGACCGGGAGGACGCCCTCACCGCCGACGAGGCGGAACGGGCCCTGGCGGCCGGCGTCGCCATCGCCGACGAGGAGATCGACAGCGGCGCTCAGTTGCTGATCGCCGGGGACCTCGGCATCGGCAACACGACCCCGGCGTCGGTGCTGATCTCGGTCCTGACCGGCGTCGAGCCGATCAAGGTGGTGGGCCGCGGCACCGGGATCGACGACGCCGGCTGGATACGCAAGTGCGCCGCGATCAGGGATGCCCGACGCCGGGCATGGCCGCACCGGGAGGACCTGGTCCGGCTGCTGGCGGCAGCCGGCGGCGCCGATCTGGCGGCGATGACGGGTTTCCTGCTGCAGGCCGCGCACCGCCGGACGCCGGTGCTGCTGGACGGCCTGGTCGTCAGCGCCGCGGCGCTGGTCGCCCAGCTGGGCAACCCTCGGGTGGTGCACTGGCTGCGGGCGGCCCACCTGTCGGCCGAGCCCGCGCACGAGCTCGCGCTGCAGCGGCTGGAGCTGACCCCGATCCTGCGGCTGGGGATGCGGCTGGGCGAGGGCACCGGAGCGCTGGTGGCGCTGCCGGTGCTGCGGGCCGGCGTGCTGAGCCTGGCCGAGATGGCCACCTTCGCCGAAGCCGCGGTGGCGACCCGCCAGCCTGGCCCCCTGGAATGACCGAGCCGCGGGGCCGCTGGCCGGTGGCTGCCGGCCTCCGGCTGGCTGTGACCACGCTGACGGTGCTGCCGCTGCGGCCCGGCCCGGTGGACCGGCGGACCGGGGCGCTGGCGATGGCGTGCGCGCCGGCCGTCGGGCTGGCGCTCGGCGCGGCGCTGGCCGCGGCGGCCTGGGCCCTCACCGGGCTGGGACTCGCGCCGCTGCCCTGCGCCGCCGTCCTGGTGGCGCTGCTGGCCTTGCTGACCCGGGGCCTGCACCTGGACGGGCTCGCCGACACCTTCGACGCGCTGGGCTCCTACGCCGGCGCCGACCGGGCGCTGGCGATCATGAAGTCACCGGAGGCCGGGCCGCTCGGCGTGAGCGCCATCGCGGCGGTGCTGCTGGTGGACGCCGCGGCGCTGTCAGCGCTGGCGGCCCGGCACGGCTGGCTGCTGATGGCCGCCGGGGTGGCGGTGGGCCGGCTCGGCATCACGCTCTGCTGCGCGCGGCCGGTCCCGCCGGCCCGTCCCGACGGCCTCGGCGCCCTGGTGGCAGGCAGCGTGGCGCCAGCGGCCTGCGCGGCCTGGGCGGTCGCGATGATCGCGGCCTGCGGCGTCGCCGGCCAGCTGGCGCCGGGTTCGGGCTGGCCGTGGTCGCACTGGATCAGGGCCGCGCTGGCGGTGCTGCTGGCCGGCGCCGCGGCGCTGCTGCTGGCCCGGCAGTGCGTGCGCCGCCTCGGCGGGATCACCGGGGACGTGCTGGGAGCGGCGTGCGAGCTGGCGACCGCGGTGGCGTTGCTGGCGTTGAGCACCGCCTGAGCCGCGCTGACCCGGGCTGAACCGTGCCTGGCTCGCGGCCGAGCCGGCTACCGGACGTGCGAGGGCACGAACGGCAGCTTCACCACCGTGGCGGCCAGCTTGCGCCCGCGAACCTCGATCGACACCTCGCCCGACTCGCCCAGATCGGCCCCGGAATCGATCAGGGCCAGCGCGATGCCCTGCTTCAGGGTCGGTGAGAACGTCCCCGAGGTGGTCTGCCCGATCACGGCGCCGTTGACGTCCAGGACGTTCATGTGCCCGCGTGGCACGCCACGGTCGGTGACCAGCAGGCCGCGCAGCCGCCGCGCGGGGCCGGCCGCCTTCTCCGCCTGCAGCGCCTCGCGGCCCCAGAATGCCGGCTTCTGCCAGCCGACCGCCCACGAGGAGCCGGCCTGGACCGGGCTGATCTGGCGAGTCAGGTCCTGGCCGTGCAGCGGGTAGCCCATCTCGGTCCGCAGCGTGTCGCGGGCGCCGAGGCCGGCCGGCATGCCGCCGAGGCCACGGGCGGCCTCGACCAGGGCGTCCCAGAGCGCGGTCGCGTCCTTCCAGGCCGGAATCAGCTCATAGCCGTGCTCGCCGGTGTAGCCGGTCCGGCAGACCCGCACCGGCCGGCCGTCGAAGGCGGTGTCGACGAAGCTCACGTAGTCCAGCTCCACCGGCAGGTGCAGCGCCTGCAACACCTCCGGTGACTTCGGGCCCTGCACCGCCAGCACCGCGAAGTCCTCGTGCTGGTTGGTCACGGTGACCCCGTCGGGCGCGGCGGCGGCCAGCAGCCCCACCACCTCGTCGGCGTTGGCCGCGTTCGGCATCAGGAACACCTGCTCGTCGCTGACCAGGTAGCTGAAGACGTCGTCGATGACGCCGCCGTCCTCGGCGCAGCACAGGGTGTACTGGGCCTGGCCCGGGCCGATCTTGCCGAGGTCGGCGGTCAGGCAGGAGTTCACGAAGTCCCTGGCGCCAGGGCCGGCGACGGTGGCCTTGCCGAGATGGGACACGTCGAAGACGCCTACGGCCGACCGGACGGCGGTGTGCTCGTTGATGACGCCGCCGCCTGATGCCCCGTATTCGATGGGCATCTGCCAGCCGCCGAAGTCGGCCATCTTGGCTCCGAGATCGACGTGGCGGTCGTGCAACGGTGAACGGCGCAGCTCAGTCATGGCGCAACGGTACCGAGCCCGAGGCACCGGTTCGCAGCCCTGTCACGAACCGGACCAACCGGCGCCGGACGGGCTGATGAGGAGCATCAGCGTTTAACATAGAGTTACCGCATGGTTTCGGTTTCCCTGGTTGACAGCGCTGCGCCGCTGACCGCTGACGTGATCGTGGTGGCGACGGTTTCGACCGCCGACGGCGTGGCGCTGGCCGACGGCGCGGCCGCGGTCGATGCCGCGCTGGGCGGTGTCCTGCCGGCTGCGTTGCGGGCCGTCGAGGCCACCGGCCTGGCCGACGAGGCGATCAAGATCCCGACGCTGGGCAAGGCCGGCGCGCCCCTGATCATCGCTGCCGGCCTGGGCAAGGCGGCGCCCGGCACGCTCGATCCGGAAGCGGTGCGGCGAGCCGTCGGAACAGCGCTGCGCGGCGTCGAGTCGGCCAAGCGAGTGGCCGTGGCGATCGGCTCTGGCGCCGACCCGGAACTGGTGGCAGCGATCAGCGACGGCGCGCTGCTGGGCAGCTACCGCTTCACCAGATTCAAGCCTAGCGCCGAGCCGAACGCGTTGCGCCGGGTCGACATCGCCGTCTCCGAGCCGGCCCAGCCCGCCGCCAAGGCCGCGATCCGGCGGTCGCGCATCATCATCGAGGCAGTCAACAACACCCGCGACCTGGTCAACACCCCCGCCAACCACCTGAACCCGGTGACCTTCGCCGCCTACGCCCGTGAGCAGGGCGAGGCGGCCGGGCTGGCCGTCGAGGTGCTGGACGAGCGAGCGCTCAAGCGCGGCCGCTTCGGGGGCATCCTCGCGGTCGGCGGCGGCTCCAGCACCCCGCCGAGGCTGGTCCGGTTGAGCTACACGCCGGCCCGCAGCCGCGCCAGCGTGGCGCTGGTGGGCAAGGGGATCACCTTCGACACCGGCGGCCTGGACCTCAAGCACACCGGCATGGGCGACATGAAGTCCGACATGGCCGGCGCCGCGGCCGTCATCGAATCCGTCATCGCGGCAGCCCGGCTGAAGCTGCCGATCGCGGTCACCGCCACCGTCCCGATGGCCGAGAACGCGGTCTCGGGCTCCTCCTACCGGCCCTCGGACATCCTGGTGATGCGGGACGGGCGCACCGTCGAGGTCGACAACACCGATGCCGAGGGACGGTTGATCCTCGCCGACGCGATCCTGCGGGCCTGCGAGGACTCCCCCGACTACCTGATCGAGACGGCCACCCTGACCGGCGGCCAGGTGGTGGCGCTGGGCAACGGAACCTCCGGCGTGATGGGCAGCGAGGCCTTCCGCGACCGGGTGGTGGCAGCCGGCTCGGCCGCTGGCGAGTCGCTGTGGCCGATGCCGTTGCCGCCCCGGCTGCGTACCGCGCTGGAATCGCCGGTGGCCGACGTGGTGAACCTGCCCAAGGACCGCTCGGCCTCGATGCTGGTCGGCGGGACCTTCCTCGACACCTTCGTCCCCGACGGCCTGGACTGGGTCCACCTGGATATCGCGGGCCCGGCATTCGTGAAGTCGGCGTCGGGCTACAACCTCGAAGGCGGGACCGGCGTCATCGTCCGGACGATCCTGGCCAGCTTGACTGACATCGCCGAAAACTAACCAGCAGGCTTAATTACCCGTAACCGACAGCGCCCGCCCGGCTGCCGGGTAACCAAGGCGAAGTGACAAGATGGAAGCCGGTTCGGCCACCGCGCCGGACCGGCTGGACTCACTGGTGACGATCGGGGCAGCCAAGCCCCGAGCTTGGAGACATTTCGTGGCAGCCGAAGGGGCCGGGAACAACGTCGACATCGTGATCCTCGGCGGTGGCAGCGGTGGGTACGCCGCCGCGCTGCGCGCCGCCGAGCTGGGCAAGTCTGTCGTGCTGATCGAGAAGGACAAGGTCGGCGGCACCTGCCTGCATCGTGGGTGCATCCCGACCAAGGCGCTGTTGCACGCCGGCGAGGTCGCCGACGCAGCGCGCGAGAGCTCGCAGTTCGGGGTGAACGCCACCTTCGAGGGCATCGACATGGCGGGCGTCCACAAGTACAAGGACGGCGTCATCTCCAAGAACTGGAAGGGCCTGCAGGGGCTCATCCGCAGCCGTGGCATCACCATCGTCGAGGGTGAGGGGCGGCTCACGGGCCCCAAGCAGGTCACCGTCGGCGACCAGACCTACACCGGCGCCAACCTCGTCCTGGCCACCGGCTCGTACTCGCGCTCGCTGCCCGGCCTGGAGCTGGACGGCCGGCGGGTCATCGCCAGCGAGCACGCGCTCGGCCTGGACCACGTGCCCGCCAGCGCGATCGTGCTCGGCGGCGGCGTCATCGGGGTCGAGTTCGCCAGCGCCTGGAAGTCCTTCGGCGCCGACATCACCATCGTCGAGGCGCTGCCGCACCTGGTGCCGCTGGAGGACGAGGCCAATTCGAAGATGCTCGAGCGGGCCTTCCGGCGGCGCGGCATCAACTTCAAGCTCGGCGCCCGGTTCGAGCGGGTGGAGCAGACCGACAGCGGCGTGAAGGTGCACCTGGCCGACGGCCAGGCGCTGGAGGCGGAGCTGCTGCTGGTGGCGGTCGGGCGCGGGCCGAGCTCGGCGGGGCTCGGCTATGAAGAGGCCGGCATCGCGATGGAACGCGGCTTCGTCACCGTCGATGAGTACTGCCGGACCAGCGTCGAGGGCGTCTACGCCGTCGGTGACCTGATCCCCACCCTGCAGCTGGCCCACGTCGGCTTTGCCGAGGGCATCCTGGTGGCCGAGCACATCGCGGGCCTGCCGGTGGTGCCGATCGACTACGCCGGCGTTCCGCGGATCACCTACTCCAGCCCCGAGGTGGCCTCCGTCGGGCTCACCGAGGCGCAGGCGGTCGAGAAGTTCGGGGCCGACCAGGTCAAGACCGTGACCTATGACCTGTCCGGCAACGGCCGCAGCGCGATCCTGAACACCAAGGGCGCGGTGAAGCTGGTGGCCGAGAAGTCCGATGGCACTGTCGGCAGGGTGCTCGGCGTGCACATCGTCGGTGACCGGGTCGGTGAGTTGATCGCCGAGGCGCAGCTGATCTACAACTGGGAGGCGCTGCCCAGCGAGGTCGCCCAGCTGATCCACCCGCACCCGACGCAGTCCGAGGCGATCGGCGAGGCGCATCTGCTGCTCGCCGGCAAGCCGTTGCACGTGCACGACTGACCAGCCGCGGCCGGGCCCGCCGCGTCACGCCTTGATCCGACGATAGGAGCCAGAAGACATGCCGGTCTCAGTGACCATGCCGCGCCTCGGCGAGAGCGTGACCGAAGGAACCGTTACCCGCTGGCTGAAGCAGGAAGGCGACGAGGTCGCCGCGGACGAGCCGCTGCTGGAGGTGTCGACGGACAAGGTGGACACCGAGGTGCCCTCACCGGCCTCCGGCATCCTCACCTCGATCAAGGTCGCCGAGGACGAGACCGTCGAGATCGGCGTGGAACTCGCCGTCATCAGCGACGCCAGCGAGGCCTCCGGCGGATCGGAGCAGCAGCAGGCCGAGGCTCCGGCTGAGCAGGAATCCTCCGAGACCGCTGCCGAGCCGGCCGAGGAGCCCCCTGCAGCCGCCGAGCCGGCGGCTGCTGAGGCCGACGCCGAGGCTGAGGCCGCCCAGGCCACGCCCGCTGACGAGCAGTCCACCGACGAGAAGGCACCGGACGAGCCGATCAGCGAGGCCGCACCCGAGGCCGGCTCGGCCGGAACGTCCACCCAGCAGCCGGCCGCTCAGGCCCCGGCTGCCGCACCCGCCCCGGCCGCCGCCCCTGCCCCCGCGGCCGCGCCCGCTCCAGCAGCCGCTCAGGCTCCGGCTGCCGCTCAGGCTCCGGCCGCCGCTCAGGCTCCGGCTCCGGCCGCTGGGTCGGCTGCCGCCGTGACCTCGGCTCCGGCGTCGGACTACTCGGGCCGTGAGGTCAGCTCAACCCCGGCCGGCGTCGATGACGACGAGGTCGCCGGCACCTACGTGACTCCCCTGGTGCGCAAGCTGGCCAGCGAGCACGGCATCGATCTGAACTCGCTCACCGGAACCGGCGTGGGCGGGCGGATCCGCAAGTCCGACGTGCTGTCCGCGGCCCAGGCGGCTGCCGAGCAGCGCGCCGAGGCCGAGGCGGCGGCCGCAGCCCCACCGGCCCCGGCAGCATCTGCCCCTGCGGCATCGGCCCCGGCAGCAGCCCAGCCGGCGGCGGCCACGGTCGACAACGCGCTGCGGGGTCAGACCGTCAAGCTGTCCCGGCTGCGTCAGGTGATCGCCGCGCGGATGGTGGAGTCGCTGCAGACGTCGGCGCAGCTCACCACCGTGGTCGAGGTCGACATCACCCCGATCGCCCGGCTGCGTGAGGCGGCCAAGGCCGAGTTCGAGAAGCGCGAGGGCGTCAAGCTGTCGTTCCTGCCGTTCTTCGCGGTGGCGGCGGTCGAGGCCCTCAAGGCCCACCCGAACGTGAACTGCTCGGTGGACACCGAGGCCGGCACGGTGACCTACCACGAGGCCGAGCATCTGGGCATCGCCGTGGACACCGAGCGGGGCCTGCTGGTTCCGGTGATCCACAACGCCGGCGACTTCAACCTGGCGGGCATCGCGCGCAAGATCGCCGACCTGGCCGAGCGCACCCGGACCAACAAGGTGTCGCCGGACGAGCTCGGCGGCGGGACCTTCACCCTGACCAACACCGGCAGCCGGGGCGCCCTGTTCGATACCCCGATCATCAACCAGCCGCAGGTGGCGATCCTGGGAACCGGCGCGGTGGTCAAGCGCCCGGTGGTGATCTCGGATGAGAAGCTCGGCGAGATCATCGCGATCCGGTCGATGGTCTACCTGGCGCTGTCCTATGACCACCGGATCGTCGACGGGGCGGACGCGGCCCGGTTCCTCACCACGATGAAGACCCGGCTCGAGGCCGGCGCCTTCGAACGCGCGCTCGGACTGAGCTGACGCCGTGAGCCGGCCGGTCGATCGCCAGGCCGGCCCGCGGCGCCGTCGCGCGAAGCCACCAACGGGGGGTGTGCTGTGAAGCTGGTCATCGCCGGGGCGTCCGGTTTCATCGGCAAGGCCTTGGTCCTCGACCTGCGCGGCCACGGGCACCAGGTCACCACGTTGGTGCGGCGCAGCCCGGTGTCGGAGTCCGAGGCCGAGTGGCACCCCGACCGGGGCGAGCTGGAGCCCGCGACGCTGGCCGGCGCCGATGCGGTGATCAGCCTGTCCGGCGCCGGGATAGCGGACAAGCGGTGGACGCCGGCGTACCAAGAGGTGCTGACGCAGAGCCGGCTGCAGCCCACCGCGACGATCGCCAACACCCTGGCGGCATTGCCCGTGGAGCTTCGACCTCGTTCGTT
>Ga0326721_10000670_pt1 | contig 10563 bp, 9 predicted proteins | sample SGPome_FD_203951 | JGI IMG/M metagenome (GOLD analysis project Ga0326721, IMG submission 203951) | Soil microbial communities from Southern Great Plains, Lamont, Oklahoma, United States - SGP_1_2016 | ecosystem: Engineered > Artificial ecosystem > Soil microcosm > Unclassified | place: USA...
GGACGTCGACATGGCCGGCACCTCAGTCGGTCTCCGGGCCGGAGCAGTACGGGCAGTCCTGCTCGACCTGGGCCCACCCGTGCTGCCGGCCCGCGGGGAGGCGGGACGGGTGCGTGCGGTCCGCGGCGCGCTCCGCGCGCACCGGGGCCGGCGCGGAGGGGCGGGGACGAAGATCGACGGTCATGGTGGTGTCCTCCGGGGAAGGTGGGGGCCGGCCGGTGATCGTCCGGTCCCCCCAGTATGAGACAGATCACTTGTGAGGAAAATCAACGATCCTCGACGATAACTCGTTAGTAGATCCGTTCTCTTCCGTGCGCCCCGGCGGGAGTCTGGACGGCGCGCCGGGAAGCGCCCCGGAAGCGGGGGAGGACCGGTCTCAGAGAGCGGTGAGGACGTCGAGGGAGGTCCGCAGCCCCTCCTCCTCCCGGACCGCGCGTCCCAGGCGCCCCGCGCGCTCCCCGCGGGCGAGCGCCTGGCCGAGGGCGGGGACCAGCGTGTCCACCGCCAGCTTCCGGTAGGGGACCGGGGCCGCGGCGATCCCGAGCCGGTGGAGCTGCCGGCCCCAGAACGGCTGGTCGGCGAGAAAGGGCACCACCACGGACGGCACACCGGCGCGGGCCACCGCGTGCACGGTTCCGGCCCCGCCGTGGTGGACCGCCACCGCGGCGCCCGGGAGCAGGGCCCCCAGCGGCGCGGACGGCACGACCAGCACGTCGTCGCCGCCGCTGTCCTCCGGCAGGGCCAGCCCGCCCCACCCCGTGAGCAGCAGGGCCCGCAGACCGTGGGCGCGCGCGCTCTCGACGACCGCCCTCCCCCGCGCGTGCGCGTCCCCGGCCGACATGGAGCCGAAGGTCGCCACCAGGTACGGTCCGCCCCGCACGAACCATGCCACGGCGGGGTCCACCGGTGCGTCCGCGCCCACCGCGTGCCAGGCGCCGGTCAGGTGCACCTTGGCCGGCCAGTCGGCAGGCCTGGGCAGCAGCTGCGGGCTGACCCCCATCAGCGTGGCCCGGGACCTCGAGGAGGGCGACGGCGCCCGGCCGCCGGGCAGCTGCCGGCACGCGTGCTCCACGCCGGCGCGGAACAGCACGGTGCCGCTGCGGGGGACCGCGTAGGTCGCCCGGTTGAACCGGCCGAGGTCCGAGGCGACCGTGGGCCCGCCGGGTGCGGAGAACTCCCGTGTGGGCGTCGCCACGGGGACGAACTCGGCCAGCACGCGGGGGACGCCGAGGGAGTCCGCCACGGCCGGTGCGGTGAGGACCAGCGGGTGGTGCAGCACCACGTCCGGGTCGAACGCCAGCGTCTCCCGCACCGCGGCGGAGAACATCTCGCGCATCCCGGGACCGACCTCGGAGCGGAAGTGGCGCACCGCCGTCCGCGGCGAGCGCCCGGGCACGCGCATCAGCCGGTGGAAGTCCACGCCGAGGCCCACGGTGTCGAGCCCGGCGAGGTCCACGCCGGAGTTCTCCGGCAGGCCCAGCCGGACCCGGTGGCCCCGGGCGGTGGCGTACCGGGCCAGGGCCGCGAACGGCTCCACGTCGCCGCGGGTTCCGGAGGTCAGCAGCATCAGGCGCACCCCCACAGTCTGCCCGCGGCGGGACGCAGCACGGAAGGACCGGCGGCTGACGCCCGGGCCGGGCTCCGTCGCGCCGCTGCCCGAACCGACGTAGTGTGGGGCGCACCCGGGCTCCCCGGGTCACCTGTCGCCCGAGGAGGACCACCGCTGTGCCCCAGGCAGGACCCGCCCCCGCGCTCCGGAGGATCCTCCACATCTCCCGGCCGGTGCTCTGGATCAACGCCCTGGGCACGGGTGTGGTGGGCATGTGGCTCGCGGGGTCGCTCTGGCGGTGGGAGGCGCTGCCGCTCCTGCTGTGGCTCACCCTCCCGTTCAACCTGCTGATCTACGGCGTCAACGACGTCTTCGACCAGGACACCGACGCCCTCAACCCGCGCAAGGGCTCGCTGGAGGGCGCGCGGATCAGGTCCACCGAGGTGCGCACGATCCGGGCCTGGGTGCTCGTCACCAATGTGCCGTTCCTCGCCTGGTTCGCCGTCTCCCTTCCAGCGGCAGCGCTGGGCTGGATCGCGCTGTACGTCCTGGTCTTCGTGTTCTACTCGGCCCCGCCCGTACGCCTCAAGGCCCGGGCCTTCCTCGACTCGCTGAGCAACGCCGCCTATGCGTTCCCCCTGGTCTTCGTGGCCTACGCGCTGGGAGAGACCCCGGTGTGGCCCGCGGCGCTGGGCCTGATGGCCTGGAGCGTCGCCAAGCACGCGTTCGACGCCGTCCAGGACATCGAGGAGGACCGCGCCGCGGCCATCACGACGACGGCCGTCCGGCTGGGCCCGGGCGGCGTCGCACGGTGGAGCGGTGCCTGGTGGGGCGTCTCCACGCTGTGCTTCGCGCTGGTCAGCACCCCGGTGGCCCTGGTGAACGCGCTCATCGCCGGGTGGCTCGTCGTCCGCCTGGGGCGGGACCCGACGCCGGACACCGGGCACCGGCTGTACAGGCACTCCATCGCCTTCCCCTACGTCGCCGGCGCCGTGGCCGGGGTGCAGCTGACGCTCGCGCTGTACTTCGGGCTGTACCCGTGAGCCGCGTCGTCGTCGTGGGCGGGGGCATCGGCGGGCTGACGGCGGCCGCCCTGCTCGGTCACGCCGGCCACGGCGTGACCCTGCTCGAGGCCGCCGACCACCTCGGCGGCAAGAGCCGCCGCCTGGAGGACGCCGGGCAGCGCATGGACACCGGGCCGTCGCTGTTCACGTTCCCGGGCGTGTGGGAGGAGTTCCTCCGCCGCCTGGACGGGCTGCGCGCGGCGGGCACGCCCGGCCCCGCGCCGCGTGCGCCGAGCGCCGAGGAGACCGCGGGGCTCGTGCTGGAGCGCCTCCCGGACGTCGGCACGTACTACTACCGCGGCACCCGGTGCGAACTGCCCGTTCCGCCGGGGCATCCCTGGCACGCGGCCTGGGTCCGCTTCGAGGCCGAGCACGGCGGGCTGGGCCCCGACGTCACGCGGCTCCTGACCGCCGGGCCGCTGGAGAGGCGGTCCCACTCCGCGCTGGCGAAGCTGGGGCGGCTGTACGGGCGGCGGCTGACGACCCGCAGCTACCTCGACAGCCTCACCTGGATGCCGGACGGCCTGCGCGAGGTCATCGCCATCCACACCCTCAACGCCGGCGTCGGCCCTGCGCGCACTCCGGCCCTCTACGCGAGCATGCCCGCCGTCATGGCCCGCGACGGCGTCTGGGTCCCCAGGGGCGGGGTGTACGAGCTCGTCGAGGCCCTGCAGCGGCTGGCGGTGGGCGCCGGGGTCGAGATCCGCACCGGCGAACCGGTCACCGCCATCGCCCGCCGCCGCGTCGTCACGGACCGGGGCACCTACCCGGCCGACGCCGTCGTCAGCGGGCTCGACGCCCACCGCCTCGACGGCCTGCTCGCGGGACGGGCTCCCCGGCGGCCGCGCAGGCTCAGCTGCTCGGCGATCGCGATCTACGCCGTGCTGCGCTCCGAGCTGCCCGCCGGGACGCCCCGGCACGGCGTCGTCCTGCCCGACCGTCCCGCCGAGCTCTACGCCGGCCTCGAAGCCGGCACCGAGCCCGCGCAGACCATGGCCTTCGCGAACTACTACCCGGCCCACGGGGTCTACCCGAACAGCGCCCCCACGCTCGCCCTGCTGCTGACCGCACCGGCCAACGGGAGGTCGTACGACCTCGAGGACCCGTTCGTCGCGCGCGAGCTCGAGCGCGTGGCGCAGGTCCTCGGGCTGCCGGGCCCCGTCACGGACCGGTTCCGCAGCGCGAGGATCCTGGATCCGGCCTACTTCGCCGCGCACGGGTCGGAGGGCGGGGCCCTGTACGGCGCGGTGCGTCCGTCGTGGCGCAGCGGCCCGCTCCACGCGCCGTCCCACACGAGCCTGCGCCGGCCGTGGCTGTGGCGGGTGGGGGCCTCCGTCCATCCGGGCGGCGGCCTGCCCGCGGTGCTGGGCGGCGCCATGATCTCCACGGACAAGCTGATCAAGCACCTGCGCTAGGGCCCGGGGGCGGCACCGCCCGATCCGTGCTCGAGGATCCAGGCCCAGTTCAGCAGCAGCGTCACGAGAGCGCCGGTCACGTAGTTCAGCCACAGGAACCGCCTCCACCCCCGGTGGGCGCGCTCGCAGTCGGCGTCCGTGACGGACAGGTACGGCACGAGGTTGGCCAGGTAGGGCAGCACCAGGAGGGACGCCACCGGCCCGGGCCAGGGGACGAACAGCAGGAGCAGCCCGGCGGCGAGGTAGAACGCCGCGGCGGCCCACACCGTGGGGCGGGCGCCCAGGACCGTGGCGATCGACCCCAGCCCGGCCTCCCGGTCCGCCCTGACGTCCTGGACGGCGCCGAACGCCTGGGAGGCCATGGACCACAGGAAGAACCCGGCGCACAGGGCGACGGTGCCCGCCGACCCGTCCGCCCCGGCGAGCACGAGGCCGTAGACGGCCGGGGACACGAAGTGCGTGGCGGAGGTCGCCGAGTCCAGGAACGGGACCTCCTTGAACCGCAGGCCCTTGAGGCTGTAGGCCGCCACCGCGAAGAGGCTGACCACGAGCACCCACGCCGCGGCGGCCCCGCCGACCGGGAACAGGAACGCCAGGAACGGCAGGGCGAGCAGCACGGAGCCCACGAGGATCATCCGGTGCTCGGAACGGTCCACGAGCGCGCCCTCGGCCCCGCCCTTGCGGGGGTTGAGGAGGTCGGACTCGTGGTCGAAGACGTCGTTGATCCCGTACATCAGGAGGTTGTAGGGGAAGAGGAAGAACAGGGTCCCGACGACGAGGGGCAGGTCCAGCCGGCCGGTCGTCATGACGTAGGCCGCCGCGAACGGGAAGGCGGTGTTGACCCAGGAGACGGGCCGGGACGTGGCCACGAGCGTGCGCACCGTGGCGGCGAGCCGTCCGCGCTCGGCCAGCCCCCACCACAGCGAGGGCAGCAGGAGCAGCCCCGCGAGCGGGTAGGCGAAGTCCTCGACCGGCACGAGGCCGACCCGCAGCCCCGTGATGTGCCCGGCCCCGTAGTCGAAGAACCCGGCGGCGATCATGAGGTTGTCGAACACCGCCGTCAGCACGGCGAGCACCGCGAAGGAGAGGCCGAGCACGGCCAGGGCCCGGCGCCGCGGGGGCGCCGGGGAAGGCTCACGGACCAGCAGGGTGGCCGGTGCCAGGGCGAGCGCGAGGAACACCGGGATGATGAGCGCGTAGGTCACGGGGCGTCCACCTCCCGGCGGGGGGGACCGGCCGCGGCGGAACGCCGCGCCAGCACCTTCTCGGTCAGCCGGACCAGGTTCATGGTGAGGTAGCACAGGAACGCCAGGAACACGACCTCCTCGACCGGTATCTGCGGGGCGAGCATCCAGCCCGTCGCGTAGCTGCTCCGGCTGTGCAGGAAGATCCCCAGGCTGATCCCGGCGAGGTCCCAGGCGAGGAAGAACGCCACCCCCGCGAGGAGCACGAGGGACGCCCGGCGGGGGTCGTGGGCGAAGAACAGCTTCTCCCGCACGTCCAGGAGCACCATCCCGGCCAGGCTGAGCAGAAGGAAGCCGAGGTACGCGAAGCTCATCCGCGCGGCACCGGTGGTTCCGCCAGGGGCCCGGTGGAGGTGTCCCCGCGCAGGTCCTTGAGCAGGATCTCCGCGCTGATCAGGCACATGGGGAGGCCGATCCCGGGGATGGTCGAGGCACCGCAGTAGTGCAGGCCGGCGACCTTCCGGCTGCGGTTGGACCCGCGGAAGAACGCGGACTGCCTCAGGACGTGGGCGGGGCCGAGCACGTTGCCGCGCCAGGCGTTGAAGTCGCGACGGAAGTCCTCGGGCCCCACGGTGTGGCGCACGACGATCCGCTCCCGCAGGTCCGGCACGCCCGCCCACGACGCCACCTGGTCGATCACCCGGTCCGCGACGGCCTCGACGGCCGGGGAGCCGGTGCCGTCGGGCCCGCCTGCGCCCAGCGACGGATCGGCGGGGACGGGGATCAGGACGAACAGGTTCTCGTGCCCGTCCGGGGCCACACCGGGGTCGGTGGCCGAGGGCTTGCACACGTAGACGGACGCGGGGTCCGGGACGCTCGTGGGCTCCTCGAAGATCGCCCGGAAGTTCGTGTCCCAGTCCTCGCTGAAGAACAGGGTGTGGTGCGGGAGCCGGGGCAGCTCACCGCGCACCCCGAGCATCACGAGCACCGCGCCCGGGCCGGACTGCCGCTTGTCCCAGTACCGCTGCGGATAGCTCTGCAGCTCGCGCGGGAGCAGCGCCGTCTCGGTGTGGTGCAGGTCCGCGGCCGAGACCACGACGTCCGCGGCGAGCTCGTGCTCCGCCCCGTCCGCGTCCCGCCACACGACACCGGTGGCCCGGACCGGGCCGTCGGAGGCCGGGGAGGTGCGGATCCGCACGACGTCGGCCTCCGTCCGGATCCGCGCGCCGTGGGAGAGGGCGAGCCGTTCGACGGACTCGACGACCCGGCGGAACCCACCGCGCGGGTACTGCACGGAGTCGGCGAGGTCCATGTGGCTCATGAGGTGGTAGAGCGAGGGCGTCATCCGGGGCGCACTGGCCAGGAAGACGGCCGGATAGCCGAGCACCTGCCGCAGCCGGGTGTCCTGGACCGTCGCGGCGGCGAGATCGTGCAGGGACCCGGTGAGGTGGCGGGCGAGCTCCGGCAGCCGCCGCAGGACCGCCCGGGTGAGCAGCGGGGCGAACGAGGCGTAGGACGTGTAGAGGAAGTGGTCCACGGCGAGGTCGTAGGTCCGCTGCGCCGAGGCGAGGTACGTGCGGATCCGGGCGCCGGCGCCCGGCTCCACGGCCTCGAACTGCGCGACCGTGTGCTCGAGGTCGGAGCGGACGTCGAGCGGCTCGGCGTAGTTCTCGCCGTACACCCGGTAGGCCGGGTCGAGCCGGACGAGGTCGAGCTCGTGGGCGGCGCTGGAGCCCATGAGGCGGAAGAAGTGGTCGAAGACCTCCGGCATGAGGTACCAGGAGGGCCCGGTGTCGAAGCGGAAGCCGTCCCGCTCGAGCCGCCCGGCGCGCCCGCCCGTCGTCGTCCCGCGCTCCAGGACGGTGACGTCCCAGCCGTCCTTCGCGAGCAGGCCCGCGGCGGCCAGGCCGCCGATCCCGGCGCCGACCACCACGGCGCGCCGGCCCGCGGGCCCGGGGGCCCGGCGACGGGCGCGCGCCTTCGCGACGGCCGCCGCGGCGAGCGCGGCCTTGCGGGGGTTGGGGACGCGGATGCGGGAGCTCAGCAGCTCCCGGGCGGGGGTGGCTCGGATGCGCACGGACAGCTCCCGGAACAGGTCGTGGGCGGCGAGGACGGCCGCGCGGGAGGAGGAGGGCAGGCCGCCGATCACCGCGCGGGCGGCGGAGAGGTCGGCGTCGATGTCGTCGAGGAGCCGGTTCTTCTCGGTCTCGGAGAACTGCCCGGGCTCCACGCCGGGGAAGTACACGCGGCCGAGCTCGCCGTAGTCCTCGGCGAGGTCGCGCAGGAAGTTGACCTTCTGGAACGCCGCGCCCAGGCGGCGCGCCCCGGCCTCGAGCTCCGCCCGCCGGGCGTCGGGGACGCTGCGCCCGGCCAGGAACACCTGCAGGCACATCAGCCCCACGACCTCGGCGGAGCCGTAGACGTACTCGTCGAGGGAGTCGGCGCTGTGCCGGTCCTCACTGAGGTCGGCCCGCATCGACGCGAAGAACGGCCGGACGAGGTCCTCGCCGATCCCGGCGTGGCGGGCGGTGCGGGCGAAGGCGTGCACCACGAGGTTGCTGCTGAACCCGCGCCCGATCGCGGCGAAGGTCTCGGCCTCGAGGGAGTCCAGCAGCTCACGGGATCCGTCCGGGGAGATCCCGGCACCGGCGCTGGCGCCGTCGACGATCTCGTCGGCGATCCGCACGAGGGCGTAGACGGCATAGACGTGGGCGCGGATCTCCGGGCCCAGCAGTCGGCAGGCGAGGCCGAAGGAGGTGGAGTAGCGGCGGATGACGGTCGCGGCGGCCTGCCGGGCGGCGTCGTCGTAGCGGGCGGCGGCCTCGGCCGGGGACCCTGCGTGCTGGGCCGCGGTCACCGGATGCGCTCCGTGGCCCCGCCCACGATGCGGCGCAGGTCCCGTTCGAGGGCCTCGGGCAGCACCGCGCCGTCGAGCAGGGCCCGGGCCTCGGCCGCGCACTCGGCGACCATGTCCTCGACCTCCTGGCGCGCCCCGCACTGCTCCAGGAGGTCCCGGGCGCGCAGGGCCTGCTCCCCGCTGATTTCGTGGCGGCCCAGGATCGCGTCGAGCTCCTCGCCCGCGGACGTCCGCTGCGCCGCGGCGACGAGCATGGTGCGCTTGCCCTCCCGCAGGTCGCTGACCACGGACTTGCCCGTGGTCTCCGGGTCCCCGAAGACCCCGAGCAGGTCGTCCACCAGCTGGTAGGCGGTGCCCACGGTGCGGCCCAGCCGCCCGAGCACCTCGACGTCCCCGTCCGGGGCCCCGCCGAGCACCCCGCCGGCCTGCAGGGGGGTCTCGAAGGAGTAGACCGCGGTCTTCAGGCACGTGGCCGCGAGCACCTGCTCGCGGCCGGGCCGAGCCCCGGGCAGCGTGTGGTCGACGTCGAGCAGCTCCCCCGCGGCGGAGGAGAAGAGGGCCGCGTCGAGCAGGTCGAGGAGGCGGGGCAGCCGGTCGGGGGACAGCCCCGAACGGGCCACGAGCCGGTAGGCGCCGGCCAGGGCGAGGTCCCCGGCGATGACGCCCACGCTCGCGCCGTACTGGCGCGCCTGGTCGCGCCCGGAGCCCGCCGCGGACGCACGGGAGGCCGCGGCGGCGTTGATGGTGGGCTGGTGGCGGCGCTGGTCGTCCTGGTCGATGACGTCGTCGTGGACGATGAGGGCGGTGTGCAGCAGCTCGAACGCGGCTCCCACGGCCTCGACCACGCGCTCCGGCTCCGGCTCGGGATAGGCGCCGGCCACGAGGCGGACGAGCTGGGGCCGGATGCGCTTGCCGCCGGAGCTGAGCCGGGCGACCTCCCCCCACAGCCGCCCGAACCCGGGGTCCACCGCCTCGGCGCGGCCGGTGGCCTCCGCGAGGAACTCGTCCAGCACGGGGACCTCGGCGGAGCCCTTTCCACCGTCCCTCCCGGCACGTGTCCCGGTGCCCGGACGGGCGCTGGAGAATGCCGAATCGCGCGAGAAGACCGTCACCATGTCCCCATTCCACCACAGTCCTTCGAAAACCGAACCAATTTCCCCGTCACGCCGCGCTCGGAGCCGGTCCGGCCTCCGCCCGGGCCCCCTCCTCCGGCGACGTGTCCTCGGCCGCCCTCCGGCCCGCCCGGCGGACGGCCTCCGTGAGCTGGGGCAGACGCCGCCGCAGGACCTCGACCTCCTCGTCCGTGCAGTCGTCGAGCACGGCCAGGACCTCTTCGGTCATGGCCGCGAACATCCGACGGCCGGAGCGGTAGGCGTGCTCGGTGGCCCGGAGGCTGATCTCCCGCCGGTCGTGCGGATCGACCGCCCGCACCAGGTGGCCCGCGGCGACGAGGCGCTTGATGACCGTCGTGGTCGCCGAACCGCTCAGCACGAGCCGGCGGGCGATGTCCCCGGCGCGGACCGGCCGGCCCTCCCGGTTGGCCTGCATGACCTCGTTGAGCGCGTGGACGTCCTTGTGCGCCAGGCCGAAGCGGCGCCGGACCTGGTCCGCGTAGCGCTCGGCCTCGGTGCTGAAGAGCTGGAGCAGGAAGAGGACGTCGAAGCCCCTCCGCCCCCGGTGCGCGCTTGCCTCCGCACCCCTGTCCGGCACCGCGGCGCCGGGCGTGCTGATCGTGCCCTCGTCGGCCTGCATGTCCCGATTCTAGGGTGCGGGCGCGGGAGAATGGGGCCCATGACCGACAGCGAAGATGAGACCGTCCCGGCCCTCCCGCCCCCGGGGGGCCCCGGCACCCCGGCCGTGTCCGTGGTGGTGCCGGCCCGTGACGACGCCGCCCACCTGGCGCGGTGCCTGCGGCTGCTCGCGGCGCAGACCCGTCCGCCGGACGAGGTCGTGGTCGTGGACAACGCCTCGAGCGACGCCACCGCCGAGGTCGCCCGGGCCGCCGGGGCCCGGGTGGTGTTCGAGCCCGTGCGGGGCATCCCCCAGGCGGCGGCCGCGGGCTACGACGCCGCCCGGGGGGACGTCGTGGTGCGCTGCGACGCCGACAGCGCCCCCGGCCCCGAGTGGATCGCGGGTCTGCTCGCCGCGCTGGACCACCGTGCGGACGCGGTCGCCGTGGCCGGCCCGGGGCGCTTCTACGGCCTTCCCCCCGGGCTCGGCGGGCTGCTGTCCGCCCTGTACATGGGCCTGTACGTGCTCACCACGGCCGCGGCGCTGGCCCACCCGCCCCTGTTCGGCACCAACATGGCGATGCGCCGGGACTGGTGGCTCGAGGTCCGCGACCGGGTCCACCGGTACGACCCGGAGCTGCACGACGACCTCGACCTCAGCTTCCGCCTGGGCCCGGGGTGCCGCATCCTCTTCCGTCCCGGCCTGTCGGTGGGCATGTCCCCGCGGGCGCTGCGGGGAGGGCGCCCCGCCGTCCGGCGGCTGG
>Ga0326721_10000671_pt1 | contig 10561 bp, 10 predicted proteins | sample SGPome_FD_203951 | JGI IMG/M metagenome (GOLD analysis project Ga0326721, IMG submission 203951) | Soil microbial communities from Southern Great Plains, Lamont, Oklahoma, United States - SGP_1_2016 | ecosystem: Engineered > Artificial ecosystem > Soil microcosm > Unclassified | place: USA...
CCATCCTGACCTTCACCGCCGAGATCGGCGGCATCGCCCTGTCCATCGAGCTGGTGACCAGCGTGAACTACCTGCTCTGGGTGCCGCTGGTCGGCCTCGCGGTGTGGCTGATCATCTGGCGGGTCAAGTTCTCGCTCCTGGAAGACGTCTTCGGGCTGCTGGGCCTGACCCTGATCGTCTTCGCGGTGGCGCTGTGGCAGCTGAACCCCGGCTGGGGTGACCTGATCCACCAGATCGCCGTCCCGCACAAGCCGCACAAAGAGGGGCTGCTCCCCTACTTCTACTACGCCATCGCGTTGTTCGGGGCCGCCATGACACCGTACGAGGTGTTCTTCTTCTCCTCCGGTGGAGTCGAGGAACGCTGGACGGAGAAGGACATCAGCACGTCGCGGACCAATGTCTTCATCGGCTTTCCGCTCGGCGGGTTGCTGTCGTTGTGCATCGCCGGCGTCGCGGCGCTGGTCCTGCTGCCTCGTCACATCCAGGTGGACACCCTCAGCGGGGTCAGCCTTCCGGTCGCGGTGTCCGTAGGAAAGATCGGCCTGGCCGTGGTGATCGTCGGCTTCGTCGCCGCCACCTTCGGCGCGGCATTGGAGACCGGGCTGTCCTGCGGCTACGCCGTCTCCCAGTACTTCGGCTGGCAATGGGGAAAGTTCGTCATGCCGCGCCAGGCCGCGCGCTTCCACGTGGTCGTGCTGCTCTCGCTGATCGTCGCGGTCGGCGGTGTCCTGACCACCATCAATCCGATCACGATCACCGAGTACTCCGTGGTGTTCTCCGCCGTGGCGCTGCCGTTGACCTACTTCCCGATCCTGGTCATCTCCAATGACCCGGACTACATGGGCGACAAGGTCAACGGCCGGATCTCCAACACCCTGGCGACGCTGTTCCTGATCGTCATCCTGGTCGCGGCGGCGGCGGCGATACCCTTGATGCTGCTCACGAAAGCGGGACAGTAGCGATGGCTGAGGGACGCCAGCTCGACCTGCAGCTGCACCTGCTCGACCGGCAGGTCCAGGATCCGGACCAGCGGATGATCTGCAAGGTCGACGACCTCGAACTCGAGCTCGATGCCAGCGGGCGGCCGTACGTCACCGCGATCCTGGCCGGACCCCGAGCCCTCGGGCCCCGCCTCGGCGGCCGGTTGGGCCGGTGGCTGGCCGCCATCGCCGGCCGGCTGGCCACCCCGGAGCAACAGCAGATCCCCCGGATCGACTTCGCCCAGGTCACCGAGATCGGCAGCGCCCTCACCATCGCCCGCCCGCGGAACGAGCTCGACGTCGCGCCGCTGGAGAGCTGGCTCGATGACCACGTCATCGCGCGCATCCCGGGGAGCCAGCATGAAAGCGAGTGACCTGCTCGGCCGGCCGGTTCTCGATTCCGCCGGCCGGCGGCTGGGCGTCGTCACCGACCTGCGCTGCGTCCAGGACGGGCCGCTTCGCGGCGCGATGGCCGCGCCTCGGGTGCGCTGCCTGATCGTCAGCAGGCGCCGGGTCGGCTCGATGCTGGGCTATGACCGGCGCGGCCAGCAAGGGCCGTGGCTGGTGCGGCTGTTCGTCCGGTGGCTGCATCGCGACCTGCTGATCGTGCCGTGGGAAACGGCACAGCTGACCGATGGCCCGGACGGCAAGCTCTTCACGGTCCAGGGCGACCCCGGCTCGATCCCGCAGGACTGAGCTCCGCCGGGCCCGGTCTGCTGGTAACGGCGGGCATTGGCACCAAGCGCGGCCTTCGTCGGCAGGCCGGCTGGTCCGGCGCTATCCGCGCCCGGTGCCGTGTGACATAGTACTGCGATGGCACGGGTGGTCATCGTCGGAGCGGGCATCGTGGGCGCGGCTTGCGCCTACTACGGCGCCCGGGCCGGCCTGGAGATCACTGTCCTGGAGCGCGGCGCCGTCGCCGCCGGCACCACCGGGGCCGGGGAAGGCAACCTGCTGCTCTCGGACAAGGAAGCCGGCCCCGAGCTGCTGCTGGCGTTGCGGTCATCGCTGCTGTGGAACGACCTCGGCGACGAGTTGGGCGGCGAGGGCTTCGAGCTCGAGCGCAAGGGCGGCGTGGTGGTCGCCGGCACTGCCGAGGGGCTTACCGCGCTGCGCCGGCTGTCGGCCCAGCAACGCGCTCTCGGGGTGCACAGCGAACCGCTGGATCAGGCCCAGCTCCACGAGGCCGAGCCGCACCTGTCCCGGGCGCTGCCGGGCGGCGCCCTCTATCCGGGCGACCTGCAGGTGCAGCCCATGCTCGCGGCCGCGGCCTTGCTCGCCGCCGCCCGGCGGCACGGCGCGGTCGTCTGTACCGGTGTCGAGGTCACCGGCAGCGTGCTGGCCCAGGGGCGCCTCGCCGGGGTGCGCACCACCACCGGGGTGGCGCCGGCCGACTACGTGGTCAACGCCTCGGGCACCTGGGGGCGGCAGGTGTCGGCGGCGCTCGGCGCCGAGGTGCCGATCCTGCCGCGACGCGGCTTCATCCTGGTGACCGAGCCACTGCCGCGGATCGTCCGGCACAAGGTGTATTCGGCCGACTACGTCGCCACTGTCGCCTCGGACGGCGCGGGACTGGAACTGTCGCCGGTCGTGGAGGGAACCAAGTCGGGAACGGTGCTGATCGGCGCCAGCCGGGAACGGGTGGGCTTCGACAAGACCATCTCGATTCCGGTGGTCCGGCAGCTCGCCGCGCAGGCCGTCGGGCTGTTTCCGGTGCTGGCGGGCATCAACCTGATGCGGGTCTATGCGGGATTTCGCCCTTACTGCCCCGACCATCTGCCGGTCATCGGGCCGGACCCGCGGCTTCCGGGGCTGCTGCACGCCTGCGGGCACGAGGGGGCCGGCATCGGCCTCGCGCCGGCCACCGGGGAGCTGATCACCCAGCTGATCACCGGGCAGCCGGCCAGCGTGGACCCCGAGCCGTTCGCTCCGGACCGTCTGATCGGACAGCTGACATGATCCGATTTGCCTTCGATGGCCGGGAGATCGACTTCGCCGAGGGCCAGACGGTGGGCGCCGCACTGATCAACGCTGGCGTCTACAGCTGGCGGGTCACCAGGCGAGGCGGCGCCCGGCGCGGCCTGTTCTGCGGCATCGGCGTCTGCTACGACTGCCTGGTCGTGGTGGACGGCGCTCCCAACCAGCGCGCCTGCCTGGTTACGGCCCGGGCCGGCATGGCCGTCACCACCCAGACCGGAACGGGCCACGATGACCTCGCCTGCTGAGCCCCCGACTGAGCCCACGATTGAGCACTCGGTCGCCATCATCGGCGCCGGCCCGGCCGGCCTGGCCGCGGCAGTGCACGCCGCCGAGCAGGGCGCGCTGACCATCCTCTTGGACTCCGAGGCGCGGCTGGGCGGCCAGTACTGGCGTCACGAGAAGGCCGGCCTGGACGCCTCCGGTGCTACCTCGCCGCGCTCCTGGCTCGTACCTCGGTCGATGCTCGGCCGGCCGGCTGACCTGCATCACGACGTCGCGACCTACCACGAGCTGGTTCGCCGGCTCGACGCGCTGGTGGCCGCAGGACGGCTCAGCGTCCACCTCCAGCATTCCGTCTGGTCAGTGCAGGTTGACGAGTCCGGATGCTCGATCGCAGCGGTCGACCGCCACCGGCCGGACCTGCCAGCGGAGCTGCGGGTGCGCGCCGCCGTCCTGGTGCTCGCGGTCGGCGGCTATGACCGGCCGGTTCCGTTTCCGGGTTGGGACCTGCCCGGCGTTCTCACGGTCGGCGGCGCCCAGGCCCTGCTCAAGGGCAGCGGGGTCGCCGTCGGCCCGCGGGTCCTGGTCGCCGGCGCCGGGCCGTTCCTGCTGCCCGTCGCCACCGCGCTGGCCGCCCGAGGCTCTCAGGTGCTGGGCGTGCACGAGGCCAACCGCTCCCGGGGCTGGCTCCGGCAGCTGCCGGCTGCCGCGTCACAGCCGGCGAAGGTGCGCGAGGCTGCCGGCTACGCCGTCGCCCTGGCCCGCCACCGGGTACCGCTGCGCACCGGCTCCGTGGTGGTCGCGGCGCACGGCGCGGACCGGCTGGAGGCGGTGACCGTCGCGCGCCTGGACCGGGCCGGACACGTGCGCGACCGCACCCGGCGCCGGCTGGCCGTCGACGTGCTCGCCGTCGGCTACGGCTTCACCACCCAGTCCGAGCTGCCGCTGCAGGCAGGGTGCGCGCTGTCGGCCACCGCCGACGGGACGCTTGCCGTCACCACCGACGCCAGCCAGCGGACCAGCAATCCGCGTGTCTACGCAGCCGGCGAGACCACCGGCATCGGCGGCGCTCAGCTCGCCGTTGCCGAAGGCATCGTCGCGGGCATCTCCGCGGCCCGCGCCGCCGGCCCGTCCCCCGCCGGCCCGTCCCTCGCCGGCCCGTCCCGGCCCGACCCCGCGCTCGCGGCGGCGCTGCGCAGCCGCGACCGGCTGCGCCGCTTCGCCGCCGCCATGCACGCCGTCTACCCGGTGCCGCGGTTCTGGCTGGATACGCTGGCGCCGGACACCGTGGTCTGCCGGTGCGAAGAGGTCACCGTGGCCGAGATCGACGCCGCGATCGGCAACGGCGCACGCGACGCCCGTTCGGTCAAGCTGCTGTCGCGCGCGGGCATGGGATGGTGCCAGGGACGCGAATGCGGCTATGCCACCAGCTGCCTGACCGCCGCGCGCACCGGGCAGCCAATCGACCTGGCAAGCGGCGCCGGCCGCAGCGTAGCCGCGCCGATCCCGCTCGGTCTCGTCGCCGAGGAGCCTCTGGACCGCCTCAGCATCGACACCTGACCTCGCACCGACCACCCTAGGAGCACCAGATGGACCGCAAGCCATGGCACGGAATACTCGTCGCAACCGCGCTGCCCTGGGCCGAGGACGACACGCCTGACCTGGACGCCTACGCCACCCACATCGCCTGGCTGGCCGCCAACGGCTGTGACGGGGCGACCCCCAACGGCTCGCTCGGCGAGTACCAGGTTCTCACCGACTCCCAGCGCGACTCCGTGGTGCGCGCGGCGGTACAGGCCGCGCCCGAGGGCTTCGTCGTCATGCCCGGGATCGCCGCCTACGGCGCCAAGCAGGCCCGCCGGCACGCCGAAGCGGCCGCCGAGGCAGGCTGCCCGGCCGTGATGTTGCTGCCGCCGAACTCTTATCGGGCGCGGCCGGTCGACGTGATCGAGCATTACCGCACCGTCGCCGAGGCGGGCGTTCCGATCGTCGCCTACAACAACCCGTTCGACACCAAGGTAGATCTCGTTCCGGAGCTGCTGGCCCGGCTGTACCACGAGGGGCTCATCGTGGCGGTCAAGGAGTTCTCCGGTGACGTGCGCCGGTTCTACCAGTTGCGCGAGCTCGTCCCGGAGCTCGACGTGCTGGCCGGCAGCGACGACGTCGTCCTCGAGCTCGCGCTCACCGGCTCGCCGGGCTGGATCGCCGGCTATCCGAACGTGTTCCCGGCCGCCTGCGCCGAGCTGTTCGCCGCCGCCCAGGCACGCGACCTGGACCGGGCGCTGCCGCTGTACTACGCGCTGCACTCGCTGCTGCGCTGGGACTCCAAGACCGAGTTCGTGCAGGCCATCAAGCTGTCGATGGACCTGAACCCGGACGCGATCAACGGAGGTCGCTGCCAGCCGCCGCGCGGGCCGCTGTCCGAGGCCGATGCCGCCAGCATCCGGGAGGCGACCGAGAAGGCGCTGGCCGCCGGCCTCCGCTGAACCCGCGCTGAATCCGCCCTGCCGGGCCGGCGCTGATACCTCGGGAGAGACATGAGATCGGTACGTACCTTGCACGCGGTGGACTCACACACCGAAGGCATGCCGACCCGGGTGATCGTCGGCGGGGTCGGCGTTCTGCCCGGCGACACCATGGCACAGCGACGGGTCAACTTCCTGCGCGACAGCGACGACCTGCGGACGCTGCTGATGTTCGAGCCCCGCGGCCACAACGCGATGTCCGGCGCGATCCTGCAACCGCCGACCAGGCCGGATTGTGACTGGGGCGTGGTCTACATCGAGGTGTCGGGCTGCCTGCCGATGTGCGGGCACGGAACCATCGGCGTGGCCACCGTCCTGGTCGAGACCGGCATGGTGCCCGTCATCGAGCCGATCACCACCATCCGGCTGGACACTCCCGCCGGAGTGGTGGTCGCCGAGGTCGCGGTCTCCGACGGCGCCGCCCGCGCGGTGACCATCCGCAACGTGGCCTCGTTCTCGCTGGCTCTCGATCAGCAGATCGACGTCCCCGGATGGGGCATGGTCGAGTACGACATCGCCTTCGGTGGCAACTTCTACGCGATGGTCGAGCTGGACAAGCTCGGCCTGGCCTTCGACCGCGCTCAGCAACAACGCATCTGTGACGCGGGTCTGGCCATCATGCAGGCCATCAACACCACGCGGCTGCCGGTCCACCCGGAGGATCGGCACATCACCGGCTGCCATCACGTGCAGTTCGTGGCGCCGGGCTCCACCGCGCGCCACTCCCGGCATGCCATGGCGATCTATCCGGGATGGTTCGACCGGTCGCCGTGCGGCACCGGCACCAGCGCCCGGATGGCGCAGCTGCACGCCCGCGGCGAACTCCCGCTGCACACCGACTTCGTCAACGAGTCGTTCATCGGCACCCGCTTCATCGGACGCCTCGTGGCGGAAACGGCGATCGGCGGCCGCACCGCCGTCGTGCCCACCATCACCGGCCGCGCCTGGATCACCGGAACCGCCCAGTACCTGCTCGATCCCACCGACCCGTTCCCGGCGGGCTTCCAGTTCTGAAAGGACCGCGGTCATCGCCATGATCACCTCGACCTCCCCGCACCGCCCCGACGACATCGTGGTCTCGGTGGCGGCCGCCGAGCCCGCCGCCGTGCGTGCCGCCGCCGAGGCAGCCCGCAAGGCCCAGGCCGACTGGCTGGACGCCGGCGCCGCCGAGCGGGCCCAGGCCCTCGGCCAGGCCGCCGATGCCGTGCAGGCCGTCGCCCAGGAGCTGGCCGGGCTCGCGGTCCGCGAGGTCGGCAAGCCGCTGGCCGAAGCCCGAGCCGAGGTCGCACGGTCGGTGGCGATCCTGCGTTACTACGCCCAGCAGCCGTTCGACCCGGTCGGCGCCCTGCACAACCCGTCCGGCCGGGGCCTGCTGTACACCACCCGCCGGCCCCGCGGGCTGGCCGGGCTCATCACGCCGTGGAACTTCCCGTTCGCGATCCCGCTGTGGAAAGCCGCTCCGGCTCTGGCCTACGGCAACGCGGTGCTGCTCAAGCCCGCCGAGCCGGCGACCGGCTGCGCGCTGCGGCTGCACGAGCTGCTCGCCCCGTTCCTGCCGGCCGGCCTGTTCACCGTCGTGGCCGGCGGCGCGGAGACCGGCCAGGCCGTCGTCGACGTGGCCGACGTCGTCTCCTTCACCGGCTCCACCGCGGTCGGCCGCGCGATCGTGGTGGCCGCCGCCCGGCGAGGCATCCCGGTGCAGGCCGAGCTGGGCGGCCAGAACCCGGCGATCGTGCTGCCCGACGCCGATCTCGACGCCGCCGCCCGCAGCATCGCCGCCGCGGTCGCCGGGTACGCCGGACAGAAATGCACCGCCACCAAACGGGTCCTGGTCGTCGGCGACCCGGCTGAGTTCACCGAGAGCCTGGTCGCGGCCGTGCGCGGCCAGGTGGTCGGTGACCCCGCTCGGGAGGACGTCACCGTGGGTCCCGTCATCGACGCCGCCGCCCGCGACCGGGTGCTGGCCGCCGCCGCAAGCGTCACCGACGCCGGTGGCCGGCTGCTGACCGGCGGAGCCAAAGCAGCGGACGTGGGTTGGTACGTCGCGCCCACCGTCGCCGACGGGCTGCCCGAGGACCATCTGCTCGAACGGGAGGAGGTGTTCGGCCCGATCTGCTCGGTCAGCAGCGTCGCGACCCTCGACCAGGCGATCAGCCGGGCCAACTCCGTCGAGCACGGCCTGGTGGCGGGCCTCTATACCCGCGACCTCGCCGGTGCCCTGCACGCGGTGAACCGCCTGTCCGCAGGCATGATCAAGGTCAACGCGCCGACCACGGGAGTGGACTTCTACCTGCCGTTCGGGGGCGTGAAGGCCTCGGGTTACGGCGGGAAGGAACAGGGAAAGGCCGCGGTCGACACCTTCACCAGCACCCACACGGTCACCCTCGAAGCCGGGTGAGGTTGGTGACCCGTTCCGTGTCGAGCAGCGAGCCCGACGACCGGCTGGTCCTGCAGTCCGCCGGCGCCCGGACCAGCCTCCGCGACGAGGCCATCACGACCCTGCAGGCCGCCATCATCGCCGGCGAGTTGCGCCCGCACGTGGTGTACTCCGCCCCGACCGTCGCCGCCCAGCTGCGCATGTCGGCCACTCCGGTACGCGAAGCCGTCCTCGATCTGGTCAAAGAGGGCCTGGTGGAGACCGTCCGGAACAAGGGATTCCGCGTCGTCGAGCTCGCCGCCGCCGAGCTCGACGAGCTGACCGAGCTGCGGCTGCTCCTCGAGGTTCCGTCGGTGCGCAACCTCGCCCGGCGAGGTCTGGCCGCCGCCGAGCACCGGACGTTGACGCAACTGGCGGCGCAGATCGAACGCGCCGCGGTGCGCAACGACATGGTGGCCCACAACAAGGCCGACCTGGAGTTCCACACCACGCTGCTCGGCCTGCTGGGCAACAAGACGCTGACCGAGACCGTCCGGTCGTTGCGGGTCCGGTCGCGGCTGTACGGCATGTCCAGGCTGGCCGACTCCGGACAGCTGCTGCCCAGCTCGCACGAGCACACCGAGCTGCTCGAGAAGATCCGGGAGCGGGACGCGGCAGGCGCCGCGCGGCTGATGCGCCAGCACATCGGGCACGTGCGCGGGTCGTGGGCGACCGGCGCCGCCGAGGAGTGAGCGCACCTCGGCTGCCCTTTCGCCGGCTGCCTGCGTCGCGGGTCGCCGAGCCGTGCCTCTCAGTCGTCGCTCGGGCGTGGGATCTCGCCGAGCAGCTTCTCGAGGACGTCTTCGAGGGTGGTGACGCCGAGCTGAGCGGGTCCGGAGCTGACGATCGCCATGTGGGTATTGGTCTTCGTCATCGCCTCCAGCGCGGCGGTCATGGTGGTGTCGGCCGCAAGCTCGGACATCGGCCGGTGGGTGTCGCGCGGCAGCCGAGCGTCCGGTCCCAGCGCCTCCAGCCGCAGCAGGCCCTTGGCGTGGACGTAGCCGGTGAGCCGGTTGCCCGCGCGGATCGGGTACCGGGAGTAGCCGCTGGCAGCGATCACCCGTTGCAGGTCGGCGATGCGCGCGCCCGGGCTGAGCGTGACCAGGTTGTCCAGGGAGATGAGGATGTCGGCGAGGGTGAGGGTGTCCATCGCCAGGGCCTGTTGCAAGCGGCGCTGGTCGCCGCGCTCGAGCAGACCTTCGGCGGCCGATTCATTGACCAGGTGGACGAGATCCTCGGTCGAGTAGCTGGTGTGCAGCTCGCTGGCAGGCTGCACGCCGCCCAGCCGGAGCAACCCGTTGGCGAGCGCGCTGATCACGGTCAGCACGAACCCGGTCAGCTTCGTCCATACCGCCATCACCAGCCCCAGCGCCAGCGCGCTGCGCAGCGGGCTGGCCAGCGCGAGGTTCTTGGGAACCATCTCGCCCAGCACCATGTGGCAGAAGGACACGAAGGCCAGGGCTACGACGAACGCCGCCGGATGCAGCACGGAGTCCGGCAGCGACCAGGCGCCGAACGCCTGCTCCAGCCGGTGCGCGAACGCCGGCTCGGCCACCGCGCCGAGTCCCAGGGAACACAACGCGATGCCCAGTTGCGAGCCGGCCAGCATCCGATCCAGACCGCGCATCTGCGCCAGGGCGACCGATGCCCGGCGGTTGCCCGCCTGGGCCAGCGGCTCCACCTGGTCCCGGCGGGTGGTGATCAGGGCGAACTGCGCCGCCACGAAGGCGGCGTTGCCGAGCAGGAACACCACGGCCAGCGCGATGCTCACGACGCGTCCTCGTCCGTCGTGGACGGCGGCTCGCCCGCTGGCGGGGCAGCGATCACCCTGTCTATCCGGCGGCCGTCGAGCCGGTCGACGGTGAGCGTCCAGCCCTTGATCGTGACCAGTTCCCCTTTGCTGGGCAGATGTCCCAGGCGCGCCAGGACCAAGCCGGCGAGCGTGTCGAACGGGCCGGTGATCTCCGGCCAGCCGAACACCTCGGCGAAGTCGTCGCGATGCAGCCGGCCGCTCACCGAGCGACGGCCGTCGGTCAAGGCGATGACCTCCGGCACTTCGCCGATGTCGTACTCGTCGCGGATGGGCCCGGTGATCTCCTCGATCAGATCCTCCACCGTCACCACGCCGGCGGTGCCACCGAACTCGTCGATGATCACCGCGAGCTGCAGGCTGCCCCGACGCAGCGTGTGCAGCAGCGGCTCGCACTGCAGCGTGGTGGGCACCCGTTCGGCCTCGACCATCAACTGGTCCACCCGGACGGTGGCGCGTACGGACGGCTCGACACCGTAGGCGTGCTTGAGATGCACCACGCCGGCGATGTCGTCCAGGTCGTCGCCGTAGACCGGGAACCGCGACCTGCCGCTGGTCCGGGCGGCCGCCAGCAGGTCGGCTGCCGTCGCGTGGCGCGGCAGCGCCACCACATCGACCCGCGGCGTCATCA
>Ga0326721_10000672_pt1 | contig 10550 bp, 8 predicted proteins | sample SGPome_FD_203951 | JGI IMG/M metagenome (GOLD analysis project Ga0326721, IMG submission 203951) | Soil microbial communities from Southern Great Plains, Lamont, Oklahoma, United States - SGP_1_2016 | ecosystem: Engineered > Artificial ecosystem > Soil microcosm > Unclassified | place: USA...
CGGAGCAGGGTAAGGGTACGACGCAGCTGAGCGTTGAATCCCTTTCTGGTCTGCGCGCCGAATCTCCTCAAGATGAAGGCACGGGCCTCGCGCAAATCCTCGGCAGCGGCCTCCGAGAATCGCGACCTCAATCGTCGAAATCCGGGTCCGCGAGAACTTCATCCGCATCGAGAAGCCGCATCTTCCCCGCGCGCACCAGCTCCATCCGCCGGTCCGCTTCCTCGATCCACGCTTCACGGATCGCGGGGGGACGGCTGCGATGCGTACTGAGGTGGGCGATTACCTCCTCCCGATCCTCCTCCGGCAGCTCCAGCGCGGCGCTCACGATCTGTTCTACGGACATGGGCTTCCTCTCCTCGGTCATCGTGATTTCCTCCTCAAGGATAACGGAAGCAGGGGTGTACAGTCCATACACTTTTAGGCGCGCACTGAACGTGCCAGCGGCGGAACGGCGGGGCCACGGAAATGCTGGGGATTCAGTGCCCGCGGCCGCCGATCCACATCCCGATCACGACGGCCGCGAGCGCCACGACGAAGCTGCCGCCGGCGTAAGCCACGGCCGTGCCGTACGCGCGGGCCTGGAGCAGGGCCACCGTCTCGTATCCAAAGGTGCTGAATGTCGTCAGCCCGCCGCAGAAGCCCACGGCCAGCAGCGGGCGCAGGTGGCGCGGGTCGTCCGCGGGGATCAGGGCCAGCACCGCGCCCAGCACCAGCGAGCCCGCCACGTTCACGGCAAAGGTGTGCCACGGAAAGGCGCCGGGCCGCACCGGGCCCAGCGCCTGTCCCACGGCGTACCGCAGCAGGGCGCCCGCCGCGCCGCCCAGCGCCACGTACACCCAGGCGACGTACGCCCAGGCCACGTCAGGGAAGCGGCGCGCGGTTGTTGGAGCGGTCCGTGTCGATCAGCACCCACGCGGGGTCCAGCACGACCTCCGCCGGGCGCGCGCTCGTCACGATCTCCACCGTCTGCCGGCGCGCGCGCGAGTCCAGCGTGCGCGTCACGCTCCCCACGCGCAGGTTCACGGGCATCCACGCCTGCCCCATCCGCACCACCTCCACCCGCGTGCGCCAGCGCCCGCCCGCCTGCCGCGTGGTCGCTGAGGTGATGCCGTAGTCCAGCTTGTCCGTCCGCTGGAGCCACTGGCCAAAGAACCAGTCCAGGTCCTGCCGGCTCACATCCTCGGCCACGCGCTGAAAGTCCGCGCCGGTCACGTGCTGCAGCCGGTGGCGCGTGTAGAACGTCCGCAGCACCTCGCGGAACGTGGCCTCGCCCAGGTACTCGCGCAGCATCCGGAAGACGGCGGAGCCCTTGGCGTACGTCATTGCGCTGTAGATGCGCGGCGACGAGAACTCCGCGCCCGGCGTGCCCACGGCTTCCGTAGAATCCGTGCGCTCCAGCCGCTCCAGCCCCTGCATGGCCCGCGGCCAGACGGTCGTGTCGCCCTTCATCTCCCAGTACCAGTTGGTCATGAACGAGGCGAACCCCTCGTCCATCCACCCCTCGCGCCACTCGTTGTTGGCCAGGATGCCGTGCACGTACTGGTGCGCCCCCTCGTGGACGATGAGCCCCTCCGACGCCGACCCGTTCATGATCAGCATGGGGAACTCCGTGCCGCCCCCCTCCAGCCGGTGCACGTTGGTCAGCTGCGGCCAGGGATACGGGCCGAACATCCCCTCCAGCCAGGTGAGCGCGTCCCAGGTGCGGCGGGCGGCCGCGCGCTCGTCCCACGCCGTGTCGCCGGGCAGGTAGAGCACGTGGATGCCGGGCGCCGAGCGCATCCCCGTGTCCTCGTCGATGATGGTGCGGACGACGAAGTCGTGGATGTACGCCGGGTCCGCGCTCCAGGCAAAGTGGTGCACGCTGTCCGCGTAGAACCGCACCCGCTTGCGCCCGTTCTCCGCCGCGCCGGCCAGCAGCCCCAGCTCCGCCGCCGCGGGCGGAGGCGGATACCCCGTCCCCAGCACGCGCTCCTGGTACCCGGGGTCCCCCTCCACCGCCACGCCCGTGGCGCCGATCACCTGGTCCGCGGCCACGTCCAGCGTCACGTCGTAGCGCGCGAACTCGCCGTAGAACTCGCCCTGGGGGAGCAGCGGGTGATGCGCCCACCCCGTGCGGTCGTACACGGCGATGCGCGGATACCACTGCGCGAAGTCGTAGTGCCTTCCCCTCCGTCCCTGCCGGCGGGGAAGGGTGGAAAGGCGCGCGTCCCAGTCCATCGCCACCGCCACGCTGGCGCCGGGGGCGAGCGGCCGCGCCAGGGGCAGGGCCGCCACGGTGGAATCCGGCGCGCCGGGATACACGGGGCGCACGGCCGCGCCGTCCACCGTCACGGAGGCGAAGCGCTCGAACGCGTGGTCCGCCGGCCCCAGGTCCGTGAAGCGCCGCTCGCCGAACTGCAGCTCGCGCCGCGCCCACGCGCTGTTGGGGCGAAAGGCGTTGAGGTGCTGGTGGATGAACAGCGTGTCCAGCGCGCGGGGCGAGCGGTTGGTGTAGGTCATCCGCGCGCGCCCGCGCAGCACGCCCGTCTGCTCGTCCAGGCGCGCCTCGATGCGATAGTCCACGCCCTGCTGAAAGTAGGGGGCGTCCTGCGCGGCCAGCGCGGGCGCCGCGCCCAGCAGCGCGGCGGCGAAAGCGGTTCGGAGCATCCGCACGGGTTTCCTCGTCTCGGTGGATAAGGGGTCGCGGGCCAACATGCAGATGCCGTGCGCCGGCGGCAACCACGCGCCGTCCCCGGCGCCTGCGGAACCCCTTCCCATGGCGGAACCTTTCCCGCCCACTCTTTTCGTCCAAATGTTCCCTTGCGCCCAGATTCAATTCGGATTTTATTCGGTGCCTGTCCAGTGCCGCCGACGAACGGGAGGTCGCGATGGGGACGCACCGTGTGGGGGACGACGAATCCAGGGACGGGGTGAAGCCCGTACTCCAGCAGCCTGCGGGGAGCCGGGAGAAACAGCCGTTTTCATTTTGTTCAGTATTGACTGAACGTTCCGAACGGTTTATCCTTCCCCTCCCGGCGCGGGCACGCGCCGCCGGGACACAGAACCCACACCACGTTCGGGGAAGCAGGCTTCAATGGACCAGGCGGTACAGCAGTTCGTGGAGCGGATGGCGCTGATCTGCGAGAAGGAGGGGATGCCCCGCATTGCCGGGCGCATCTTCGGCTACCTGCTGGCCACGGACGAGACGTTCTCGCTGGAGGAGCTCGCCGAGCGGCTGCAGGCCAGCAAGGCCTCCGCCAGCACCAACGCGCGCATGCTGGAGCAGTTCGGGATGATCCAGCGGGTGAGCGTGCTGGGCGACCGGCGCGACTTCTACCGCGTGCAGGACGATCCGTGGGAGCAGATGCTGCGCGTGGCCCAGGGCCGCTGGCGCGACATGGTGCACGTGTTCGCCGAGGCGTCGCAGCGGCTGCCGGAGCCCGCCGGGCGCGAGCGGGCGGCGCAGGCCGAGGTGTTCCACTCGCTGCTCATCCGCGAGTGCGACGCGCTCTTCGAGCGCTGGCATGCGCTGCGGGCCGAGGAGCGCGCAGCCGCGGCGAGCGAGACGGCCACGGATTCGTAACGATCTCCGCCAATTGTAAGCAACCACTTGCATACACGGATGGCGCAGGCGATCTTGGAAGGCATGGACGTACGAGAGCGACTTCTCCAGGCCGCCGTGCGGGTGTTCGAAGAGTCGGGGTCCCGCGGGGCCACGACCCGGCGGATCGCCGCCGAGGCCGGAGTGAACGAGATCACCCTGTTCCGCCACTTCGGCAGCAAGTCCGCCCTGCTGGGCGAGGCGCTGGCCGAGGCGGGGAGCACCGAGGTGGAGACGGGGCTTCCCGAGGAGCCGCGCGACCCGCCGGCGGAGCTGCTGGCGTGGAGCCGTGCCGGCTACGGCCACCTGCGGCGCTACGCGGCCATGATCCGCACCACCCTGGGCGAGCTGGCCGAGGCGCCGGACGCGGCGCGCTGCGTGGCCGGCCCCCCGGTCAAGGTGCACGCCGAGCTGCTGGCCTACCTGCACCGCCTGCGCGACCGCGGGATGGCGGACGGGGAGTGGGACCCCGACGCCGCGGCCAACATGCTCATGGGCACCCTGTTCGCCGACGCCATCGCGCGGGACGCCGTCCCGGAGCGGTACGCGTATCCCGAGAGCGAGGCGCCCGAGCGGTACATCACGCTGTTCCTGCGGGCCATCGGCGTACGGCCGGCCCCGGGGGAACCTTTCGATGCAGTCTGACCCGACATCCCGGATGATGGGGATCCAGAGCGATATGCCAACCCGACCCCGCACCGCCCGCCTGGTGCGCGCCGCCCTGTTCGTGGCGGTGCTGCTGGCGGCGGCCCCCGCGGCCGCGCAGCCCAACCTGGCGGGGCGCAGCACCCTCACGCTGGAAGAGGCGCTGCGGCTGGCCGAGGACGCCAGCGAGCCCGTGCAGATTGCCCGCGCCGGCCTGACCCGCAGCCGGGGCCAGCTGGCCCAGGCGCGCAGCCAGCGCCTGCCGCAGATCAACGGCACCCTTTCCTACTCCCGCGCCCTGGCCTCGCAGTTCGAGAGCATCGGCGGCGCGCCGGAGCCCGACACCACCGGCCCGCCGCCCCCGCAGAACTGCGGGACGTACGTGCCCAATCCGCTCCTCCCCCTGGAAACGCGGGTGGATTCGCTGGAGCACGCGCTCAACTGCACGGTGAACGGCGGCGGCAACCCGTTCGCGGGCTTCGGCGACCTGGGGTTCGGCAGCGAGAACACCTGGCAGTACGGGTTCAGCCTGTCGCAGTCCCTGTTCAGCCCCCGCATCGGCGCGCAGAACCGCATTGCCGAGGCGGGGCGCACGCGGGCCGAGATCGAGCTCAACAGCCAGCGGGCGCAGCTGGCCCTGGACGTGACCCAGGCCTACTACGACGCGGCCCTGGCCGACCGGCTGGTGACCATCGCCGAGGCCACGCTGGCCCAGGCCGACACGACGCTCGCGCAGACGCGGCTGGCGCTGCAGGTGGGCAACCAGCCGGAGTTCGACGTGCTGCGGGCCCAGGTGCAGCGCGACAACCAGGTGCCCGTCGCCATCCAGCGCCGCGCGGACCGCGAACTCGCGTACACGCGGCTGCGGCTGCTGCTGGACATGCCCGCGGACGCGCCGCTCGCCCTCACCACGCCCCTGGACGGCACGGAGACCGTGCCCGTGGCGCGCTTCGCGGCCGACGCGGGGCTGCTGGGCGACACCAGCGTGGTGAACCGCGCCGTCGTGCAGCAGGCCGAGACGCTGGTGACGGTGCAGGAGAGCAGCCTTCGCATTGCCCGGGCGCAGCGGCTTCCCAACGTCAGCCTGACGTCGCAGTACGGGCGGGTGGCGTACCCCGGCAGCCTGCTGCCGGACCTGGACTCGTTTCGCACCAACTGGACGGTGGGGGCGCAGCTGTCCGTCCCCATCTTCACGGGCGGCCGCATCCGCGGCGACGAGCTGGTGGCCGAGGCGGACCTGCTGGAGGCGCAGGCGCGCCTGCGGCAAACGCAGGACGCGGCGCGGCTGGACACCCGCACGGCGCTGGAGCGGCTGGAGGCCGCCCGGGCGCAGTACGAGGCCAGCACGGGCACCGTGGAGCAGGCGGCGCGGGCGTACAGCATTGCCCAGGTGCGCTACCGCGAGGGGCTGAGCGCGCAGCTGGAGCTCGCCGACTCGCGCATCCTCCTGCAGCAGGCGCAGGCCAACCGCGCCGTGGCCGCGCGGGACCTGCAGATCGCGCAGGCCCGGCTGGCGCTCATCGCCTACCTCCCGCTCCAGGCGGGCGGGCAGGGTGGAGCGCAGCAGCAGATGCAGCAGGCACAACCGCAGCAGCAGCCCCGGCAGCAGCAGGCTCCGGCGGCAGACCAGGCATCGGCGTTCACCGCGGGGGGCGAGTGATGAGGGATACGAAGAAGGTGGCGGGCGCCGTGGCGCTCTGCCTGGTGCTGGCCGCCTGCGGGCGCGACGGCGAAGCGGCGGAAAAGCCCAAGGCGGACGCCGGCGTCACGCTGGGCTCGGAGAACGTGTACGTGGTGGTGATGGAGGAGATCGCCACGGGGCCGCAGCTGGCCGGCAGCCTGGCGGCGGAGCGCGAGGCGCGGGTGAACGCCGAGATCGGCGGGCTGGTGCAGGGCGTGTTCGCCGACAAGGGGCAGGCCGTCCGCGCGGGGCAGCTGCTGGCCCGCATCGACGCCGCGGCCATCCGCGACCAGGTGCTCTCCGGCCAGTCGGCCGTGCGCTCCGCGGAGCAGCAGGTGTCGCTGGCCCGGCGCAACGTGGAGCGCAACGAGACGCTCGCGGCCGCCGGCGCCGTGGCCCAGCGCGACCTGGAGACGGCGCGCAACACCCTGGCCGGCGCGCAGGCGCAGCTGGCCGGCGCCCGCGCGCAGCTGTCCAGCGCGCAGGAGCAGATGGGCAAGGCCACCGTCAACTCGCCCATCTCGGGCGTGGTGAGCGAGCGCCCCGTCTCCGCCGGCTCCGTGGTGCAGATGGGCGGCCCCCTGTTCACCGTGGTCGACCCCGGCAGCATGCAGCTGGAGGCATCGGTCCCCGCGGCGGAGCTGGGGCAGGTGCGCGTGGGCGCGCCCGTGCGCTTTACGGTCACCGGCTACCCGGGGCAGACCTTCACGGGGACGGTGCAGCGCATCAACCCCGCGGCGGACCCGGTCACGCGGCAGGTGCCCGTGATCGTCTCCATCCCCAACGCGCAGGGCACGCTCGTGAGCGGCCTGTTCGCCGAGGGGCGCGTGCAGTCCGAGGCGCGGCAGGGGATCGTGGTCCCCGCGTCGGCCGTGGACGAGCGGGGGGTGCAGCCGGAGGTGGTGCGGCTCAAGAACGGGGTGGCGGAGCGGGTGCCGGTCACGCTGGGCGTGCGCGACGCCGAGACGGACCGGGTGGAGATCACGGGGGGCATCGCGGCGGGCGATACGCTCCTCATCGGCGCGGCCCTGGGCACGTCGCCCGGTACGCGCGTGACCGTTCGGGCCGGGGGCACCGCTCCCGCGGCCCGGTAAGGAGACCGAGGCGATGTTCATCTCCGATTTCGCGATCAAGCGGCCCGTGGTCACCTCGGTGACCATGCTGGCCCTGGTCGTGTTCGGCCTGTTTGCCCTGTTCAGCCTGGACACGGACGAGTTCCCGGAGGTGGAGGCGCCGTTCGTCTTCGTCTCCGTGCCCTACCCCGGCGCCTCGCCCGACATCGTGGAGCGCGAGGTCGTGGACCCCATCGAGGAGGCGGTGGCGGGGATCAGCGGCGTGGACAAGATCAACAGCCAGGCCCTGGACGGGTTCGGCTCCATCGAGGTGCAGTTCGTCTACGGCAAGGACGTGCAGCAGGCCACCCAGGACATCCGCGACGCCGTGTCGCAGATCCGGGGCGACCTGCCGCAGGAGATGGAAGAGCCCATCTACGCGCGCTTCGATCCCAACGACCTGCCCATCATCTCCCTGACGCTCTCGTCTGAGCGGATGTCGCCGGCGGACCTCACGCGCATCGCCGACCCGGGGATCACGCGCGACCTGCGCGGCATCAACGGCGTGGCCGAGGTCACCGTGGTGGGCGCCGTGCCCCGCGAGCTGAGCGTGGAGGTGGACCCCTCGCGCATGCAGGCGGCGGGGATCGGCATCGCGCAGGTGGTGCAGGCGCTGCAGACGCAGAGCCTGGCCGTCCCCGTGGGCCGGTTGAACGGGCCCCTGGAGGAGCGCACCATCCGCCTGCGCGGCCGGCTGCAGAGCCCGGCGGAGTTCGCGCAGCTGGTGGTGGCCTCCCGCGGCGGCGCGCCCGTGCGCCTGGGCGACGTGGCCACGGTCAAGGACGGCACGGAGGAGGCGCGCTCGCTGGCGCTCTTCAACGGCAAGCCGGCCGTGGGCATCGACATCGTCAAGGCGCAGGGGAGCAGCACCACGGCCGTGTCGGAGTCCGTCATCGAGGCCGTGGACGAGCTGCGCAAGACGCTCCCCGCGGGCGTCAAGATGGACGTGGTCCGCAACTCCGGCGAGCGGGTGGAGAACTCCGTGGCCAACGTGCAGGAGACGCTGATCGAGGGCGCGCTGCTCACGGTGCTCGTGGTCTTCCTGTTCCTGAACTCGTGGCGCTCCACGGTCATCACGGGCCTCGCCCTCCCCGTGTCGGTGCTGGCGAGCTTCGTGGCGGTGCTCTTCTTCGGCTTCACGCTCAACACGATGTCGCTGCTGGGCCTGTCGCTGGCCATCGGCATCCTGATCGACGACGCCATCGTCGTCCGGGAAAACATCGTGCGGCACGTGGAGATGGGGAAGGACCACTACACGGCGGCGCGGGAGGGGACGGACGAGATCGGCCTGGCGGTGGCGGCCACCACGTTCTCCATCGTCTGCGTGTTCGTGCCCATCGCCTTCATGGGCGGCCTGGCGGAGCAGTGGTTCGCGCCCTTTGCCCTGACCATCGCGTGCTCGGTGCTGGTGTCGCTGTTCGTGAGCTTTTCGCTGGACCCCATGCTGTCCGCCTACTGGCCGGACCCGCACCTGGAGGAGCACGAGAAGCCCTGGATCACGCGCAAGCTGGACCGCTTCAACGCCTGGTTCGACCGCCGCGCCAACGACTACCGCAAGGTGATCGCGTGGGCGCTGGACCACGCTCTGGCCATGATCCTCATCGCCATCGGGACCTTCGTGGGGGCGCTGGTGATCCCGGCCAAGGGGATCATCGCCTTCCTGGCCGTGATGGTGGTGGTCACGATCGCGGTGGTGGTGCTCGCCGCCGTCCGCTTTCCCCGCGGCGCCCGGGGCGGGCTGATGAAGGGCGGCGTCGCCGTGGCGGCCCTGGTGGGGATGTTCCTGGCCATCGGCGCGTCGCCCACGGCCATGAAGCTGGGCTTCGAGTTCTTTCCCAAGGACGACATCTCGGAGTTCGAGGTGGAGATCGACACGCCGCCCGGCAGCAGCCTGGAGTACACCAAGCTCAAGTCCGAGGAGGTGGCGGCCATGGCGCGGCGCATTCCCGAGGTGCGCTACACCTACACCACCATCGGCGGGCGCGGCGGCGCGGTGGACGAGGGGCGCGTGTACGTGCGCCTGCTCCCCAAGGCGGACCGCGAGCGGGGGCAGGAGGAGATCTCGTCGGCCATGCGCGAGGAGGCCAAGCGCGTGGGCGGCGCCACGGCGGCCCTGTCCACGGGCAACTTCGGCGGGGTCAAGCAGATCATGATCCAGCTGCAGGGGCCCGACATCGCCGTGCTCAACGGGCTGGCGGAGCAGGTGCGGGCCCAGGTGCAGCAGGTGCCGGGGGCCGTGGACATCTCCCTTTCCACCAAGGGGCAAAAGCCGGAGCTCACGGTGAACCTGGACCGCGGGCTGGCCGGCAGCCTGGGGGTGACGGCCGCGCAGGTGGCGCAGGCGCTGCGCCCCGCCTTTGCCGGCCTGGACGCGGGCGACTGGGTGGACCCGGCCGGCGAGACGCGCGACGTGTACATCCGCTTCGCGCCCGAGGCGCGGACGCGGACGGGCGACCTGGAGCGGGTGCCGCTGGTGCTCGCCGGGCCGCAGGGGGAGTCGGCCACGGTGCCCCTGGGGCAGGTGGCGACCATCACCCGCGAGCTGGGCCCCGCGCAGATCAACCACCTGGACCGCGAGCGGGTGATCAACGTCGAGGCCAACACGGAGGGCCGCCCGCTTTCCGAGGTGGTGGGCGACATCACCACGCGCATCGAGCAGAACGTGGTGATGCCGGTGGGCTACAACCTGAGCTTCGGCGGCGACACGGCCGACCAGGTGGAGGTGTTCAGCCGCATCATGTTCGCGCTGGGCGTGGCCGTGATGCTGATGTACCTGATCCTGGTGGTGCAGTTCGGCAGCTTCCTGGATCCGCTGGCCATCCTGCTGTCGCTGCCCCTGTCGCTGATCGGGGTGGTGCTGGGGCTGTGGCTGGCCGGCAGCACGCTGAACCTGATGAGCATGATCGGCATCATCATGCTGATGGGGATCGTGGCCAAGAACGCCATCCTGCTGGTGGACTTTGCCAAGTGGGGCAAGGAATCGGGGCTGGGGACGCGCGAGGCGCTCATCGAGGCCGGCGCCATCCGCCTGCGCCCCATCCTGATGACGACGTTCGCGCTCATCGCCGGCATGCTTCCCGTGGCCCTGGGCCGCGGCGAGGGCGCGCAGTTCCGGGCGCCCATGGGCATCGCCATCATCGGCGGCGTGGTCACCAGCACCCTGCTGACGCTGCTGGTGATCCCCACCGTGTGGGAGCTGCTGGACGAGATGCGCGCAAGCTTCCTGGGCCGCTTCGGCAGCAAGAAGGGCCAGGGCGGCGGGCACGGGGGTGGCCACGGCGGGCACGGAGGCCACGGGCCGGGCGGGCAGGGTGTGGAAGTGGACCGCACGGTGCCGCACGAGCCGGCGCGCGTGCGCCGCGAGCCGGAGCCCGAGCCGGCCCTGCGCGCGGACCGCAATCCCACGCCGGGGATGGCGTAGGAGAGAGATCGGCGGGTCGGATACCGGGGCGGAGGCGGGGGTCGGTCCGGGGCCGGGCGCCCCCCTCCCCGGCCCTCCCCCACAAACTGCGTGGGGGAGGGAGGAGGACGG
>Ga0326721_10000673_pt1 | contig 10539 bp, 10 predicted proteins | sample SGPome_FD_203951 | JGI IMG/M metagenome (GOLD analysis project Ga0326721, IMG submission 203951) | Soil microbial communities from Southern Great Plains, Lamont, Oklahoma, United States - SGP_1_2016 | ecosystem: Engineered > Artificial ecosystem > Soil microcosm > Unclassified | place: USA...
CGCACACAGCGTTCTGGACCTGCAGGAGTCGGAGTCGAGCGCCGACTACACCCCGGTGGAGTTTACGGACGGCAGCAACGTCAGCTACAACTGCTAGTTCGAAGTCGCGAACGGGGCCCGGAGAACGCCCTCGGGCCCCGTTCCAATTTCCGGGGCTGCTCGAGTGAGCCGACCGCACCCTTGTACCGGCGACCAGTCAACGCCATACCACTACCAAGGTGCCCAGCTCTACCTTTCCGCAACCGGTGAATCCCACCGGTCAAGGTCGAAGGACAGGAGTAGCGATATGTCGGAGAACCAGGAGCCGGTAACCGAAGAGACCGAGGGCCCCGAGGTCGTCGCGCACAGCGTTCTGGACCTGCAGGGCGCCGAGGCGGACATCGAGGGCAGCCCGAACACAATCTGCACCGACGCCAGCAGCATCAGCTACAACTGCTAGTCCGAAGTCGCGAACGGGGCCCGGAGAACGCCCTCGGGTCCCGTTCCAATTCTCTGGGGGCATCGTGACCGTCAACAATTTTCGGCCATTCGTCATCGCCGATCCGCTGTACTACGACCGCATCGATCGGGCTGCCTTGAGCGATGACCTCTACCGCCGGTTGCTCGAGCGAGCCGCCGACCGCGCCCCGGTCGACCTGATGGGAATCTGGTCCCGTTGCATGCCCACCCCGATCGAGCAGCTCCCCGACCATGGTTGGAAGCTGCACGTCTCGGCCCGCCCGGCCGACGCCTGCGCGGTGCTGGACGCGGTGCTCGACGCTTTCGACGAGGAACCGTTCAGCTTCAAGTGTGTGCGCTCCTCCGAACTCGTGCTCAGCCAGCTGAGCCGCTGGTGGCCGCGCGGCGGGGCCGGCAAGGCGATGGCCTTCTACCCGACTTCCCTCGAGCACGCCCGCGAGCTGGCCGAGCGCCTCAGCAAGCGACTCGCGACCTTCGACGGCCCGCACATCCTGACCAACCGCCGCTTCCCCGGCAGCCAGAACGTCCAGTACCGGTACGGCACGTTCCGCCGCCCCAAGGGCGTCGACGCCGAGGGTCGGCAGCGTACCGACATCGTCGGTCCGGACGGCTCGAGCTGGCAGGACGACCGCAAGCCGTCGTTCAGCATGCCGCCCTGGATCGAGTCGGACCCGTTCGAGAGCCCGGGCCCGGCCCAGCCGACCACCGACTTCCTGCGGCGGTACCGGGTGTCCGGTCCGCTGCACCAGTCCACCGCGGGCGGCGTGTACCTGGCCACAACTGCCGACGGCACCGAAGTGGTTCTCAAGGAAGCGCGACCGAACACCGCCTTCGCCCCGGACGGGACCGATGCCGTGCAGCGCATGCACCGGGAGTACGAGTACCTGCGACTGCTCTCCGGCAGCGGGGTCACCCCGGAACCGATCGAGCTCACGGAGGTCTGGGAGCACACCTTCCTCGTCGAGTCCAAGGTGCCCGGCGTCACGTTGCAGGTGTGGGTGGCCCGCAATCACCCGCTGGCCCAAGGCTTCGATGACCCGGCCAAACTGGAGTCCTACCGTCGACGGCTGGGCGGGCTGCTGGAACAACTTCGGTCGGCCCTGCGGCTCTGCCGCGAACGTGGCGTGCTCTACGGCGACGTCTCGATGGCAAACATCCTGGTGGACGACGATGACACCCTGCGGCTGATCGATCTCGAGGGTGGCCGCCCGGTGGACGCCGACCCCTCGTTGTACCCCCGGACCTCCGGCTATGCCCCACTCGAAGGCAGCCCGGCGTGGCAGTCCGACGAAGGCTTCATCGAGTTCGCAGTGGCCGCCGTCGAAGCTTCTTGCCTGGTCAACCGCAACGCCCTGCTCGGGCTCGATCCGGTGTTGTTCGGCCGGTCGCTGCGGCACACCGCGGCGCGGCTCGACTGGCCGACGCGGCGACTGCTGAGCACCCTTGACCGAGGCGCGCCGGGCGTCGACTCTGCCCCCACCGCAGCTCCCGCGATGACTGAGCTGATTGACGGAATCTGCCGCCACATCCGGGCCGCAGCCACCCCGGACCGCCGGGACCGGCTGTTCCCAGCCCAGCCGGACCTGTTCTCCACCAACCCGTTCTCGCTGGCGCACGGCGCGGCCGGCGTGCTGCGCGCGCTCCGGGTGCTAGACGGCGGGATCGACCAGGACCACCTCGGCTGGCTCGTACGCGGCCTCGACGCGGCCGACCGCCTGCCGGCTGGTCTGTACCACGGGCGGGCCGGCATCGGCTTGTGCCTGGTCGAACTGGGCGAGGAGGAGCGCGGACGCGCCGAGCTGCGCACCGCCCTCGCCATGGCGGCCGATACGGCCTTGCCGGCGGATGTGGCGACCGGCGCGGCCGGCATCGCGCTCGCAGCGCTCGCCCTGGCGGGAAACGACCCCGACTCACCGTGGCTGGCGGCCGCCGCGCGGCTGGGGGATCGGCTCGCCGGCCAGGCCGAGGATGACGGCAGCGGCCTGTGGTGGCCCACCAGCGGCAAGGCCGCCCAGCACCCGCTCGGCTACCTCTACGGCTCGGCCGGCGTGGCCACCTTCCTGCTCGAGCTGAGCCGGCGGACCGGCGAGGTCCGGTTCGGGATGCTGGCCCGGCGGGCCCTGCAGTTCGACCTCAGCCGCGGCCGGGTCCGAGCCAACGGCGGGTTGGGCTTCGGCCCCACCGCCACGGCGGTGCCCTTCGAGCCCTACTACGTCCGGGGCGGCGCCGGGGTCGGGATGGCCCTCGCCCGGGCGGTCGCGCTGACGGGTGACCCGGCTCTGCTCGAAGCCCTGCGATCCACGGTCGTCGGCATCGGAATGGGATTCTCGGTCAACCCGGGCCTGCTCGTCGGCATGTCGGGCATCGCGGAGTTCCTGCTCGACTCCCGGGACGTGGCCACCGACCCGGAGACCACCGACCGGATCGACACCACGGTAGCCGACCTGGTGGGCGAAATCGTGGCACTGCGCTTCGACCACGCGGACGGGGTCGCCTACCCCGGCGACGCCCTGGTCCGGCTCAGCTGTGACATCGCCGGCGGCTCGGCCGGCGTCGGGCTGGTGCTCAAGCGGCTGGTCGACGGTGGCCCGACGCTGGACGTCCGCTATGGCCGGCTCGCGACGGACCGCGACCGGTGACCGCTGCCGCAGACCGGCTTGCCGTCGTGGTGACCGGTGCCAGCGCCGCGTTGGACCTGCCCAGCCACCTCACCGCCTGGCGCCGCACGCTCGACGCCGAGGTCGCTGTGCTGCTGAGCTCGGCCGCGCTGACCTTCGTCAATCCGGGTGCGTTGGCGCTGGTCGCCGACGAGGTGATCGAACCCGGCGCGCCGCGGTTCAACCCGGTGGAGTTCGCGAACCGGGCCCGGCTCTTCGTGGTGTGTCCGGCCACCGCCAACTTCGTGGTGTCCGCCTCGCTCGGCCTGGCCAGCAGTCCCGGGCTGACCGCGGCGCTCGCGACGCCGGCGCCCAGGCTCATGTTCCCCCACATGAACCCGACGATGTGGCGGCGCCGTACCACCCGCACCGCGGTGCAGACCCTCCGCGAGGACGGTTGGGCGGTCGTCAACCCGTCGCCGGCACCAGTGCTCACCCTGTGGAACCGCTCCTTCGACGAAGGGTTGGCTATGCCCGATGTGCGGCGGACCGCCGAGATAGTCGAAGCAAGCTGGCGGGAACTCCGCGCGTCATGACCGGCAACCGGCTGCGACTGCTCTCGGCCCATCCTGACTTCGGCCGCTTTTGGATCGGCCAGGCGCTGTCCGCGCTGGGCACCAGCATCAGCGGGATCGCCCTTCCGCTCCTGGTGCTGCACCTGACCGGTTCCGCGGTTGCCGCTGGAGCCCTGTTCACCGTGCGGCTGGTGGTGCTCAATCTCGCCCGACTGCCCGGCGGCGTGCTGGCCGACCGGTTCTCCCGCCGGCGGGTGATGTACTGGACCGACGCGGCCAAGGCGGTGCTGTGGGCCACCCCGATCTTGCTGATCAGCGGCTCGGTCCGGCAATTCTGGCCGCTGCTGGTGGTCGCGGTACTGGACGGCCTGATCAGTGCCGTCTACAACCCGTCGCTGGGGGCTGCCCTGAGGCGGCTGGTGAAGCCGGACGAGCTGCTCTCAGCAGTGTCGCTGAACGAGGCCCGCAGCTACGCCGCGGGATTGATCGGCCCGTCGATCGGTGGCGCACTGTTCGCGGTCGCGGACTGGAGCCCGTTCGCCGTCGATGCGGTCACCTACGCGGTCTGCGCGGTGCTGGCGTACCGGATCCGTACCGATCTCGGTGGCCACATCCCCGCTCAGGCGGGCATGGTCGCCGAGATCCGCACGGGGTTCAGGTTCGTCTTCGGCCACCCTTTCCTGCGAGCGCAGACGTTGTGGTCGACGCTGTTGAACTTCGCCACGTCGGCGGCCTTCTTCGGCCTGATACCGGTGTTGCAGCACGAGCGGGTTTCCGCCTCAGTCATCGGGCTGATGTCGGCCCTGCTATCGGCCGGCGCCCTGGCAGGCTCGATGCTCGCGCCCCGGATCGCCGCACACCGCCCCTACGCCACGCTGCTCGGCTGCGGGGTAGTCATGGTGTTGGCCGCGGCGATCGCCGCGGTGAGCACCGCGCCGGCGGTGCTCACCGCGGGTCTGCTGCTGCTCTCGGCGACCGGGCCGGTGCTGATCGTCCTGCTGACCTCGCACGTCTACCAGGCGATCCCGGACGAGCTGATGGCCCGGGCGCAGAGCTCGATGCTGCTGTTCGGCTCGGCCATCCTCCCGTTCTCCGCCGTCACGATGGGCTTCGTGCTCGAAAACGGCGGGGCGCGGACCGCCTACCTGGCTGTCGGGGTCTGCCTGCTCGGCTGCCTCGCACTGTGCCTGCCGTCGTCGATCCGCAACCAGCTCGAACCACCGGAGGAAGCGCCGAGCCCCGAGCCCGAGGCCGGCCTGGCCAACCAACTGGCACACCAGGAGTGATCCCATGCGACTGACCAGCCTGCCCTTGCTCGTCGACCAGCCGGCCGACTTCCGCAGCCAACCGCCGGCCGAACCGGTGGTGTGGTCCCGCCCGGTGGCACCGTTGGCGGCAGTGTTCAACCTCGAGGCGGCCGACGAGCTCGTGCAGCGCCCGCTCAGCCGGCACATGCTCAGCGTCGTGAGCGGCGGCCGCCGCGAGACACCCGGCAGCTACACCTGGTCGAGCAGACCGATCCAGCTTGGTTTCACCGACACCGTTCGGCACTCGACTGTGAGCCGCCAGCTACGGGCCGGCAGCACCCTGATCTTCGAGGCCTTGCACCGCACCTGGCAACCGGCCGGCGAGCTCTGCCGTCGGCTCGGCTACGAGCTGGGGGTGCCGGTTTGCGCCAACGCCTACCTGACGCCACCCCAGGCGCAGGGCTTCGCTCACCACTATGACACGCACTCGGTGCTGATCGTGCAGACCGCCGGGAGCAAGACCTGGCAGTTGCACGAACCGACCCTGCGGGATCCGCTGGAGCACCAGCCGTTTCGAGCGGCTCAGCTCAGTGACGAGCAATGGCAGCGGTTGCGCGAGGCCGAGCCGTTCCTACAGGTTGAACTCCGTCCGGGCGACGTCCTCTGGATCCCGCGCGGTTGGATCCACAACGGTTTCGCGACCGACGAACTGTCGCTGCACATCAGCCTCTCGCTGGCCTCGGTCAGCCGACACTGGCTGGCGACCGAGATCGTCAAGCAGCTGGACAGCGTGGCGGCCCTGCGGGCGGAGCTGCCGTGGGGTTTCGCAGCCGACCCCGCGGTCGCCGAGGCGGCCGCCGCCGAGACGGTCAAGTTCCTGATGGACGCCCTCGCGCAACCGATCGCCGCACCCCAGCTCGACGCGATCGCCGACCAGTACGGCGAGTTCTTCCTCGAAGCGGCACGCCGGCCGGTCGCGACCAGCATCGGCGAGGCGATCGAGGACGACACCCCGCTGGGTACCGTCGCCGAAGCGGTGGTCCGGCGCACCTGGACCCCGGACGGCAGCCTGCGACTGCACCTGGCCGACGGCATCCTGACCTTCACCGGAACCAGCGCGGCCGCGGTCGCGGAGCTGCTCGAGGCCGATAGCGACGACGCCTGGACGATGCGACAGCTCCAGGACGGCAGCGCCCCGGCCGGTCACGGACGTCCGGCGGACGCCCGGCTGGACGAGCAGGACGCGCGGGAACTGGTCGAGACCCTGCTGGACGCGGGAATCGCCCGCCGGCTCTGATCTGACTCCTCGGTGTCGCAGCCATCCGGCGGCGGCGGGCCGACCAGTCGCAGCAGGGCCAGCAGCACCGCGCCGGCCGCTCGGGCGATGCCCTGCTCGGTGCGCAGGCGGACGAACAGCTGGCCGTCGGGGAACCGCTGCGCCAGCTGGTGGGCGGCATGCACCGCCAAGGTTGCCTTGCCTACCCCGACCGGCCCGGAGAGCACCGCCAGGCCGCCGTGGCACAGCGATTGGGTGAACTCGCCGAGCGGCGCGACCCTGCCGGTGAAGTCCGCCAGGTCAGGCGGCAGCACGGTCAGGGCACCGTCGAGGTGTTCGGCGCCCCAGGTAACCGCCCACAGCCAGCACCAGCACCGCCACCAGGGGCACTAGACCTTGAAGGCTGCTCAGGCCGGCGAACTGACGGCTCTGCCAGACCGAGGACACCGCCTCCAGCAGTACGCTGACCACCCCGAACCAGCAGCCGGCCACCGTTCCGAACACCACCGCCCGTGGCGTCGGCCGACGGTGGCGCACCGCTGTGATGGCCAGAGGAAGGCCAGACTAGAGGTCACGGCGGCAGCATGCGCGCCGATGATCCGGCCACGGCTCGGCTCGCCCAGCAATAGGAAGAACAACGCCAGGCCGAGGATCAGCAACAGGCAGTGTCCCAGGTCGGACCGCGATGGCCGGGCTCCGCCGAACCGGGATCGCAGCACGACTGCGATCGGCAGGGACACCACCAGCAACGGCTGGACCAGCACCACTGGGCCGCTGGCCAGGGCCACCAGTTGCAGCGCTATCCCCACCACGTCACCGCACGAGGCGAGCAGCCAGCGCGGGCTGCTCGCCAGCTTGCGCAGCTTGCCGGCGTCGGCACGCTGCGCGCCGGTGTAGGCCGCGGCGTGCTGACCGGCGGTGGCCACACCGTAGAAGATCGCCGAGCCGAGTCCCGCGGTGACCGCGAGGGCGAGCGACACCGCGCTCAGCTGGCGGCGGTTCTCGCGCCCACCGGCAGCAGCTTGAGAGCGGTCGAGGCGAAGTGCGAGTGCACCCGGTCGTCCACCGGGTCCTGCGCCGGGTCGGTGTGCACCACCAGGTGGTGGTAGAGCGTGTCGCGCTGCGCGGGGATCCGGCCGGCCGAGCGGATCAGCTCGATCAGCTCGGTGCGGTTGGATCGGTGCCTGGCCCCGGCCGAGGACACCACGTTCTCCTCCAGCATCACCGAGCCGAGGTCGTCGGCGCCGAAATGCAGGGTCAGCTGGCCGATGTCCTTGCCGGTGGTCAGCCAGGAGCCCTGCAGGTGGTTGACGTTGTCGAAGAACAGCCGGGCCAGCGCGACCATGCGCAGGTACTCCAGCGACGTCGCCTGGGTGCGTCCCTTGAGGTGGTTGTTCTCCGGCTGGTAGGTCCACGGGATGAACGAGCGGAAGCCGCCGGTGCGGTCCTGGACGTCGCGCACCATTCGCAGGTGCTCGATCCGCTCGGCATTGGTCTCACCGGTGCCCATCATGAAAGTCGCGGTGGACTCGACGCCGAGGGTGTGCGCGGTCTCCATCACCTCCAGCCATACCTCGCCGGATTCCTTCAACGGCGCGATGGCGGTACGTGGGCGCTGCACCAGGATCTCCGCGCCCGCGCCGGCGAAGGAGTCCAGGCCGGCGGCGTGCAACCGGGCGATCACCTCGGCGTGCGCCAGGCCGGAGATCTTGCCGATGTGTACCACCTCGGACGCGCCGAGCGAGTGCAGGGTCAGCGACGGGTAGTCCCGCTTGATGGCGGCGAAGATCCGCTCGTAGAACTCGATGCCCAGCTCAGGGGAGTGCCCGCCCTGCAACATGATCTGGGTGGCGCCGAGCTCCACCGCCTCGGCGCAGCGGCGCAGGATCTCCTCATCGGTGTGCGTCCAGCCCTCCCGGTGCCCGGGCGCCCGGTAGAAGGCGCAGAACTTGCAGGCCGTCAGGCAGACGTTGGTGTAGTTGATGTTGCGGTCGATGATGTAGGTGGCGACATTGTCGGGGTAGCGCCGCCGGCGGACGGCGTCGGCGGCCTCGCCGAGCGCGTGCAGCGGGGCCTCGGTGTAGAGCAGCAGCGCCTGCTCCGGGGTTAGCCGGCCACCGTCAGCGGCATGCCGCAGCAGGTTCGCGATCTCGACAGGGTCAGCGCTCAGGGTCACCCGCTCAGGGTAGACGGCTGGTCCGGAGCCGGCGTGACCTGCTCAGGGCCCGGCGTCCAGACGTACGGCGTCGTGGTGGCCACCGCCACGAATCCCAGCCGCCGCAGGATCGGCGCGCTGTCGGAGGAGGCGTCGACCTGCAGGTAGGTGGCGCCGGTCCGGACCGCGTACTGGGCTCGCCGCGCCACCAGCGCCCGGTAGATGCCCTTGCCACGCCACGCCGCGAGCGTCGCGCCGCCCCACAGGGTGGCGAAGTCGGTGCCGGGAGTGCGGACCAGCCAGGCCGCGCTGACCAGCCGCGAGCGGGCCTCGGCCACGAAGATGGCCAGGCCGTCCGGATCGGCGGCCTGCCGCTCGGCGAGATCGTCGGCCAGCCAGTGCCAGTCCTCGTTCCAGATCTCGGTGTGCAGCGCGCCGATCCGGTCGAAGTCCGCGCGCACGCTGACCCGGCGGATCCGCACCCCGGCAGGCAGCGCCGGCTCCTCGGTCAGCTCCCCGGCCAGCCCGATCAGCACCACCTCCACCTCGCCGGCCACGAAGCCGGCCGCGGCCAGCCGGTCCGGCAGGTCGGCCGGCTCGTCGTAGGAGTAGGTCTTCCACTCGAAGCGCTCAGGGCGGCTGTCGAAGTACCGGCAGGTCCGCTCGATCAGCTCGTCCAGCGCCGAGCCGGTCAGGCCCGCCAGATCGCCGTACTCGACCCAGCCGTAGTGCTTGCCACCGGTCACCCGGAGCAGCGGCCCGTCCCGATCCACCCGCATGCTCTCGGGCCGCCTGGCGGGCAGCACGCCCCGGACCTGCTGGTGGTAGGCGGCGAGGAGCTCGGCTGCGCTGGTCACCGGGCTAGTGTGCGGCGCCGGCCGCGCGGTCAGGGCGCTACTCGGAGCCGCCGGACAGCAGGTTCCGCAGGTCGGCCGCCGCCTGGGCCGCGGCGCTGTCGGCCACCGCCGACACCCCGCCGAAGCCGAAGTACGAGTGGTTCAGGGTGGGCCATTCGCGGCTGATCACCGGGACGCCGGCCGCCCGCAGCGCGTCGGCATAGAAGTTGCCCTCGGTGCGCAGCACGTCCAGCGTGGCGGTATGGATCACGGCTGGCGCGACGCCGCTGAGGTCCGGCGCGCGCATCGGCGACACCCGCCAGTCGTAGGAGGACTCTTCGTCGACGTAGTTGGTGGCGAAGTTGACCATCCCCCGCAGCGTCAGCCCGAAGTTGCTGCCGGTGGTACGCCGCGACATGTAATGGGCGTTGATCCGCGGATCGGCGTACCGGCCGGCGGCATCGGTCACCGGGTAGAGCAGCAACTGGGCCGAGACGGGCTGGCCGGCATCCCGCCGGGCGATCGCCACCGACGCGGCGAGCTGAGCTCCGGCGCTGTCACCGGCCAGGACCAGCGTGCCGTCGTCGCCACCGAGCTCGGCGGTCCGCTGGGCGACCCACTCGGCGGCCACCACGGCGTCGGAGAACGCGGCCGGAAACGGGTGCTCGGGCGCCAGCCGGTACCCGATCGACACCACCACCATGTCGGCCTGGGTGCAGATCCGGCGGGCGTGGCCGAGGTGGGTGTCGATGCTGCCGGAGATCCAGCCACCGCCGTGGAAGTAGACGACCGTGGGCTTGGCCTCGCTCCCGGCCGGGCGCAGCACCCGGACGGGCAGCCGGCCATTCGTGCCGTCGATCTCCTGGTCGGTCTCCGACGCCGGGATCAGCGCCGGATTCATCTTCTCGCGAGCCAGCAGGTGAGCCCGGCGCGCCACCTCTCGGGTCTCCTCGACGGTGGCTTCCTCAGGCGCCTCGACCGGGGTGCTGGCCAGCCATCCCGCCAGCTCGGCGTCCATGGTGGGTTCTGTCACGAGGGGCCTTTCGAGGTCGACCGTGCGCCGGCAAGCTGTCGCGTCCAGGTTGGATCAGCCCCGGCGCACACCTTCATTGAAGCAGCCACCGCGCCAGCGCCGCGGCTGGGTTACGGCCCTTCGAAAGCGGGCTGGGTTCCGCCTCCAGCCCGGGGGCGCCGGTGACCAAAGAGAGATATGGGAGAAATGACTACCCAATTGGGGTCAGAGCATTACCCTGAGTCCACTACAAGTGAGACCTTCGGGACAACCTGGGCTGGGGGATCGGTAGCTAGTCCCGTCTTGCTGCCACCCCTATGAGGGTGGCGGAGTTTCGCCTGCCCGCGCACGAAACTCCGTCACTCTCGCCCCGAGCCCACCG
>Ga0326721_10000674_pt1 | contig 10536 bp, 10 predicted proteins | sample SGPome_FD_203951 | JGI IMG/M metagenome (GOLD analysis project Ga0326721, IMG submission 203951) | Soil microbial communities from Southern Great Plains, Lamont, Oklahoma, United States - SGP_1_2016 | ecosystem: Engineered > Artificial ecosystem > Soil microcosm > Unclassified | place: USA...
GGACCCCGAGCGGGCGAGCCGGTCCAGGACCGTCCCGGCGGTGTCGTCGGGACGGACCTCGTCGGTCAGGGTGCCGAGCACCGGCCCGGTGTCGAGGCCGGCCTCGAGCAGGAAGGTGCTGGCCCCGACCACGGTGTCCCCCGCCATGAGGGCGCGCTGGACCGGGGCGGCGCCGCGCCACTGCGGCAGCAGCGAGAAGTGCAGGTTGATCCAGCCGTGGGGCACGGCGTCGAGCGCGGCCTGCGGGACGAGGGCGCCGTAGGCCACGACGGCGGCGACGTCGGCGCCCAGCCCGCGGATCCGCTCGGTCAGCTCCGCGTCCACGCGGTTGGCCCTGAGCACGGGCAGGCCCCGCCGCTCGGCCTCCTCCGCCACCGGCGAGGGCGTGAGCACCTTCCGGCGGCCCACGGGGGCGTCGGTGCGGGTGAGCACGGCCGCGATCTCGACGTCGGGGCGCTCGGCCAGGTGGACGAGGGGCGGCACGGCGACGGACGGCGTGCCGGCGTAGAGGATCTTCACGGCTCTCCTGGGAATCTTGCCGGACGGGCGGGGGGCGGGGGTCAGGCGCCGGACGGGGCGCCCGCCCCGAAGGACGAGCCGGCGCCGAAGGACGAGCCCACGCTCGTGGCGCGCCGGCCGGCCACCCCGCTGACGACCCCGTTGTAGTCGGCGGCGCGCAGGGCGCGCAGCGCCTCCCGGCGGGCCTCGCCCTCGAGCCGGTCGACGTAGAGGCGCCCGTCGAGGTGGTCGGTCTCGTGCTGCAGGCAGCGCGCGAGCAGCCCGGCGCCCTCCACGACCACCGGCGCGCCGTGCTGGTCAACCCCGGTGACGCGGGCCCAGTGGCGCCGCGGCGTCTCGAAGCCCAGCCCGGGCACGGACAGACAGCCCTCCCCGCCCTCCTGCGGCTCCTCGCCCACCTCGAGCACGGGGTTGACCACGTGGCCCTCGGCGCCCTCCACGGCCCACGTGAACACGCGCAGGCTCACGCCCACCTGGGGCGCGGCCAGGCCCACGCCGCCGACGTCCAGCATCGTCTCGTGCATGTCCGCGACGAGGCGGCGCAGGGCGTCGTCGAACACGGTGACCTCCGCCGCGCGGGTGCGCAGGACGGGGTCCCCGATGGTGCGGATGGGCAGGATGGGCATGGTGGGACCTCGCTCTCGACCTCCCAAGTCTACGGTCCGCCCGGCGGGGGCGGGCACGCCGCGGGTCAGGCGGGCGGGGCCGGCGGGCGCTCCCCCAGCGGGGGCGGCGGCACGGGGCGCAGCGCGGGCCCGGCCGCGGCGAGGGCCGTCTCCTGCGTCCACACCCGGTGCAGGGCGCAGAACTTGTACCAGTGCGCCTCGAGCACGGCCGGCACGGCCTGGACGGGCACGACCTCCGTCTCCCCGATCGCGACGCCCAGCAGCAGGTCCGCGTTCCCGTAGGCCCACGGCTCCCAGCTGCCGGCCTCGGCGTCCACGAGGGACTCCTCGGCCTTGAGCCCGGCGACCAGCTGGGTGACGACCTTGGGGTCGAGGGGCTTGACCCGCCCGTCGCGGTCCGTGCCCTTGGTCTTGTAGTCGATCAGGCACACCTTGCCGGCGATCCGGGCCACGAGGTCGAGGGTGCCGGCGTAGCCGACCGTGGAGTTCCACACGGTGACCTCCACCGCGAGCGGCTCGGGGGCGTAGAGGTCCCACCACTCGTCGAAGCGGGAGGCGAAGCGCTCCTCGCCGTGCTCGGCGAGCGCGGCCCGCGCGTCGGCCGCCCGGTGGGGCCGGCCCAGCGCGCGCAGGGCGATCTGCTCGGCGTAGGTGTGCACGCGGTCCCCGCGGGCGGCGGCGTCGTCCCGGTGCCGCTCGGCGGCCTTCGCCGCGTCCCGGACCACGGCGCGCAGCTGCGCGGGCGAGCCGAGGGCCGCGCGCAGCCGCTCGTCCCGCACGGCCGCCTGCGCCGCGGAGTAGCCGTACCAGCCGTCCAGGTCGGTGGCCGCCCGCGAGAGGACCGTGGTGATGGAGGGCACGGTCGCCTGCTCCGAGGTGGACCTCGCGTACATCCGTCCGTACTCGGTCTGTTCCGCCAGCCTGGGCTGTGTCACGCTGCTCGCTGCCTCTCCGTGGGTCCGGGGTGCCGTCCCCGGTCCCCGGGGCGCTGGCCCGCACGCTACCGGCTCCCTCGGACAGGCGGCCGGCCGCCGCGGCGGAGCCCGGGCACGACGAAGGCCCCGGCTCGGTGAGCCGGGGCCTTCGTGCTGGTGCGCGATACTGGGATCGAACCAGTGACCTCTTCCGTGTCAGGGAAGCGCGCTACCGCTGCGCCAATCGCGCTTGACCGTTCGACCTCCGGGGAGGTCGGCAAGCGAGGTGGGGTGTGCACCGAGGTGGAGACGGGATTCGAACCCGCGTTGACGGCTTTGCAGGCCGCTGCCTAACCACTCGGCCACCCCACCGGGACCTGGTCCTCACGGACAGGGCCGTTGGTCACGACATCTACGATGTCGATCACTGCGAGCGGACGACGGGAGTCGAACCCGCGACATCCACCATGGCAAGGTGGTGCTCTACCAGCTGAGCTACGTCCGCATGTCTGTCGGCCGATCTCTCGATCTTCCGAGTTGGAACTCTATCACAGCCGTTTTCCCCGGCGTCTCCGCCGGGAGGGGGCGTGCGGCAGTCGACGGCCTCCTCGGTGCGGAGCGCCTCGCGGCCGCTCCGTCCCGCCGGAACCCGTCGGTGTTCCTGACAGGTGAAGACTGTACGGGAACGTTTTCGGAAACGCCAAATCGCCCGCCCGGCCCCTCCCGGCCCCGTCCGGCCGTGGCCGGGAGCCGGACGGGCGGGGCCGCGACCCTGCCCGGGAACGCCCTTCCCGCCCTCCCCGCCCCGTGGACGGCCGGCCCACGGGGCGCCCCGTGGAGCCCGTCCGGACCGCCCCGGCGGCGAATTGGCCCCCGGGGCGGATGTGGGTTATGGTTTTCGAGCAGTGAGCGCGATTGGCGCAGCGGTAGCGCGCTTCGTTCACACCGAAGAGGTCACTGGTTCGATCCCAGTATCGCGCACGAGCACCGAGAGGACCCCGGCTGACCAGCCGGGGTCCTCGTCTCGTTCCGGGCCCGGAGCCCGGGCCCCCACCACGACGACGGCCCCGCCGCCCTCCGTGGGAGGGCGGCGGGGCCGTCGTCGTCCCGGCGCCCCGGGGCGGGCAGCCGGGCGGGGCGCCGGGGTCAGGCGCCGGGGTCAGGCGGCGGAGACGTCCCCGAGGATCCCCTCGCGGGCGAGGGCGGTCAGGCGCGAGACGGCGCGGAAGTACTTCTTCTGGTAGCCGCCGGCCATCATCTCGGCGGTGAAGACCTGGTCGAAGGGCCGGCCCGAGGCGATGATCGGGAGGTTCTTGTCGTAGAGCCGGTCCGCGAGCACCACGAAGCGCAGCGCCACGGCCTGCTGCTCGATGGTGTGCACGTCGCGCCACACCACGGCGTCGATCCCGTCGATGAGCTTGCGGTAGCGGGAGGGGTGCACGGTCGCGAGGTGCTCCACGAGGGCGGCGAAGTCGTCGGCGGCCACGACGCGGCCCGCGTAGCGTTCCTCGACGGCGCGCTCGAGCTCCTCCTCGGACAGCGGCGCGGGCGCCTGCGGCAGGCCGCGGTGGCGGAAGTCCTCGCCGTCGATGCGCTGGACCTCGAACTGGTCGGCGAGCACCTGGATTTCCCGCTGGAAGTCCTGGGCGGCGAAGCGGCCCTCCCCGAGGGAGCCCGGCAGGGTGTTGGACGTCGCCGCGATCCGCACCCCGGCGTCGGAGAGCTCCCGCATCAGCCGCGACATCAGCACCGTGTCCCCCGGGTCGTCGAGCTCGAACTCGTCGATGCACACCAGCTGGTAGGAGCTCAGCGCGTCCACCGCCTTGCGGAACGTCAGGGCGCCTACGAGGTTGGTGTACTCCACGAAGGTCCCGAACGCCTTGGGCCCGGGCACGGCGTGCCACAGGGAGGCCAGCAGGTGGGTCTTGCCCACGCCGAAGCCGCCGTCCAGGTAGATGCCGGTGCGCACGGCGGCCCCGCCGCCCCCGCCGAAGAGCTTCGCGAAGAAGCCGCCGCCGGAGCCGGTGCGGCCGACGGACTCCGCGAACGTCCGCAGCTTCTGCACGGCCTGCGCCTGGGAGGGCTGCTGGGGGTCGGGCCGGTAGGTGTCGAACGAGACCTCCCCGAAGCGCTCGGACGGCCGGAAGCCCGCCAGCAGTTCATCCGCCGACACGTTGGGCCGGCGGTCGGTGAGGTGTTCGATCTGGATGCTCACGGGGAACCTCTCTGTCCGCCGCGGCCGGCGGTTCGCTGGGCGTCCGTGCGCCGGCGGGCGCACGGAGGTGCTCCGGCGATTTTACCGGCTGGCTCCCCCGGGGCCGCGCCGGGACGTGATCGGCCCCGGCGCACTACGCTGGGGAGGAACCCGGCCCGCGAGGGCCCCACCCGCTCCCCACCCGGAAGGATCCCCCATGGGCGTTGCCGTGGAGAACAACGAAGAGTTCGCGCAGTACGCGCACCCCGAGCGACTGGTGTCCACCCAGTGGGTCGCCGAGCACCTGGCCGACCCGGGCGTCGTCGTCGTCGAGTCCGACGAGGACGTCCTGCTCTACGAGACCGGGCACGTCCCCGGCGCCGTGAAGATCGACTGGCACACCGACCTCAACCGCCCCGACACCCGCGACTACGTCGACGGCGCCGGGTTCGCCGAGCTGATGTCCCGCAAGGGCATCTCCCGCGACACCACGGTCGTCGTCTACGGCGACAAGTCCAACTGGTGGGCGGCCTACGCCCTGTGGGTCTTCGAGCTCTTCGGCCACCCGGACGTGCGGCTGATGAACGGCGGCCGGGACAAGTGGATCGCCGAGGGCCGCGAGCTGTCCACGGACAGGGTCGTGCCCGAGCGCGCCGACTACCCCGTGGTGGAGCGCGACGACTCCCGGGCCCGGGCGTACCAGGAGGACGTCCTCGCCCACCTGGGGCAGAACCCCCTGATCGACGTCCGCTCCCTGCCCGAGTACACCGGCGAGCGCACGCACATGGCCGAGTACCCGCAGGAGGGCACCCTGCGCGGCGGGCACATCCCCACGGCCGCGTCCGTGCCGTGGGCCCGGGCCGCCGCCGAGGACGCCCGGTTCCGCTCCCGCGAGGAGCTCGAGGCGATCTACCGCGACGAGGTCGGCCTCGCCGCGGACGACGACATCATCGCCTACTGCCGCATCGGCGAGCGCTCCTCCCACACCTGGTTCGTGCTGAAGTACCTGCTCGGCTACGACAAGGTGCGCAACTACGACGGGTCGTGGACGGAGTGGGGCAACTCCGTGCGCGTGCCCATCGTGCTGGGCGCGGAGCGCGGCGAGGTCCCCGGGAGCGCCCGGTGACCGCGGCGCTGCCCGCCCAGCTCGAGGAGCTGGTCGACGACTTCACCGCGGTCCCCCAGGAGGACAAGCTGCAGCTGCTGCTCGAGTTCTCCCGCTCCCTGCCGGCGCTGCCCTCCCGGCTGGGCGAGCACCCGGAGGAGCTGGAGCAGGTCGTGGAGTGCCAGTCGCCGCTGTTCCTGGCCGTCGAGTGGGACGAGGACGCCGAGCCCGGCCCGGACACCCCGGTGCGGCTGTTCTTCTCGGCCCCCGCCGAGGCCCCGACCACGCGCGGCTTCGCCTCGATCCTGCACGAGGGCCTCGACGGGCTGCCCGCGCAGCAGGTCCTCGAGATCCCCGACGACCTGCCGGAGCGCTTCGGGCTCACCCAGCTCGTCTCCCCGCTGCGGATGCGCGGGATGTCGGCGATGCTCGCCCGGATCAAGCGCCGGGTCCGCGAGCTGCAGGACGCCTGAGCGGCGCGGCGGCACCGGCGTGGCGAGGAGCTCGCGCCGCGCCGGCCCGACGGCGGCCGTCGCGGCGCTGGAGCGGGCCGGCGTGGCCTACGCCGTGCACGAGTACGACCACGACCCCGCGGCGGCGTCCTTCGGCCTGGAGGCCGCCGCCGCGCTGGGCCGGGACCCCGGGCAGGTGTTCAAGACGCTGATGGTGGTGCACGAGCGGGACTGGGCGGTCGCGGTGGTCCCCGTCTCCGCGCGGCTGTCCCTGCGGGCGGCGGCGGCCGCCCTGGGCTGGAAGCGGGCGGCCCTGGCCGAGCCCCGGCTCGCGGAGCGGCGCACCGGCTACGTGGTCGGCGGGATCTCCCCGCTGGCCCAGAAGGCGCCCTCGCCCACCCTGCTGGACGACTCGGCCGCCGCGTGGCCCACGGTCCTCGTCTCGGGCGGGCGGCGCGGGCTCGACGTCGAGCTCTCCCCCGCGGACCTGCTGCGGCTCACGGGCGGGCGCACGGCGGCGCTCCAGGCCTGAGCCGGGGCTTCAGGCCTGGGCCGGGGCGCTCGTGCGCGCGTGCTCCGCCAGCCGGGCCGGCAGCCAGCGCCGCACGGCGTCCTCCCACCGCCGCGGGTCCACGTTCCACTCCTTCGTGTGCCGGGCCCGGGCGAAGGGCACGAACTCCACCAGGCGGTTCTGCTCCGCGAGCAGCCGCGAGCTCTCGGCGGGGACGAACTCGTCGTCCACGGAGTGCAGGATCAGCGTGGGCGCGCGCAGGTGGTCGGAGCGGGAGAGCCAGTCCAGGGCCTTGAGGTCCACCGGCGCGGCCAGACCGGTGAGCATCCGGCCCGCCCGGTGCGAGATGAGGTTCGTGGCCAGCCGCCCGATCCCGGAGGGCACGCGCCGGGTGCGGGAGTGGTGGGCGATGAGCTCGAACCAGTCCACCACCGGGCCGGTGAGCACGAGGGCCGCGATGTCGTCCCGGTAGAAGGACAGGTCCGCCGTCTGCAGGGAGATCGCCCCGCCCATGGACCAGCCGAACAGCACGATCTGCGTGGCCCCCCGGGACTTGGCGTAGCTGATGGCCGTCTGCACGTCCTTCCACTCCGTGAAGCCCAGCCCGTAGCGGTTGTCGTGCGTGGGCGGGGCCTCCCGGTCGTTGCGGTAGGAGATCAGCAGCGACGTCAGCCCCAGCTCCCGCGCCACCGGCACGGCGCGCACGGTCTCCATCCGGTTCGCCCCGCGGCCGTGGACCATGATCGCCCAGGGCCCCGGCAGGACGCGGGGCCGCTCCCCCTCGGGGGTGGGCCCGCCCTCGGCCGGCACGACCCAGCACGGGGCCGGGCCGACCTCGATGGGGATCTCCACCTCCTCGAACGGCAGCCCCGCCGCCCCCGGGTCCGGGTAGACGGTGCCGGACCAGAAGCCGCGGGAGGCCGTGGACAGGTCCCCGGTGTAGACCTCCTCGACGACGCGGGTCACGGTGCCCTCCTGCGGGGACCAGGCGCGGATCGCCCCGATCCGGGCGTGCCCGCGGCCGGCGTCGAAGCGCAGGCTGTACGTCCCGGCGACGGTCGTGTCGACCGTCGCCGGCAGCTTCACGAGCGTCGCGGCGGACGGGTCGCCGGCCTCGCCCGTGCGGGCGAGGCCGAGGATCGGCAGGTCCTCGGAGCGGTACTTGGGCGGCACCACGACCTGGCGGGCGAAGTACGCGGCCGCCGCGCTCGAGAGCCCGAAGGTCAGCGAGGCGGCGCCCACGGTCACCGCGGCGCCCACCACGGCGCCGCGGGCCCACTGCGTGGCGGGCGCAGGGTCGGGGGCGGCGGGGGGCGGGAGGAGACGTCGGAGCATGCTCCCAGTCTTCCACGGGCGGCGGGCATAACCGGGCCCGACGCGTGGTTGTCCTTTCCGACCCGACTGCCGAGCTGACCACGGAGGAGACCATGACCGAGCCCACCCGGACCGGCGACCGACCCGACCCCGCCGCCCGCACCGAGGAGGACTGGCGCTCGATCCTGTCCCCCGAGGAGTACCACGTGCTGCGCGAGGCCGGCACGGAGCGGCCCTTCACCGGGGAGTACTGGGACACGGAGACCGAGGGCGTCTACGCGTGCCGCGCCTGCGGGGCGGAGCTGTTCCGCTCCGAGACCAAGTTCGACGCCCACTGCGGCTGGCCCTCCTTCTGGGCGCCGCTGGCGGAGGAGCGGGTCAGGTACATCAAGGACACGGCCCTGGGCATGGAGCGCGTCGAGGTGCGCTGCGCCGCGTGCGGGTCCCACCTGGGCCACGTCTTCGGCGGGGAGGGCTTCCCCACCCCGACCGACCTGCGGTACTGCATCAACTCGGTCTCGGTCCGCCTGGTGCCCGCCGAGTCGTGAGCCGCCCCGGTCCCCGCGCGGGAGCCTCGTCACATCCGGCCCGGCGGCGTGGCACGGCCCACACCCGCCCCGGGACGGCCTACCCTGCCAGTGTGAGCGCGGTGAACGACATGTCATGGGTGCCCCAGGACTTCCGGGCGACCCTCGCGCAGCTGCGCCGTTCCCACGCCCGGGAGGGGATCGAGCTCACGGAGATCCCCGCCCCCACGCACCTGGCCCCGTTCGCGCTCGCGGTGCGCGCCGACGTGCGCAGCCCGGCGGGCCTGCCCGGCGGGCCCGCCCCCCTCACCGGTCCGGCCGGGGGGCGCCCGGGGGCCCCCGCCGGTCCGCTCGTGGCCGCGGGCCGGGCGCCCGCGGCGGCCCTGGACGAGCTGGCCACGGGCCGCTTCGTGCTCCTGCACGACCCCGCGGAGCCCCCCACGTGGGGCGGCGCCTTCCGCATCGTCACGTGGGCGCGGACCGCCGTGGAGCGGGAGGTCGGCTGCGACGACACGGCGGGCGCGATCGCCTGGACGTGGCTGCTCGAGGCCCTGGACCGGCACCGGGCCGGATATTCTCGGGAGGGCGGCACCGCCTCCCGCGTCCTCGCCGAGGGCTTCGGGGTCCTGGGCGACCAGGAGGAGGGGGCCGACGTCGAGCTGCGCGCCTCGTGGACGCCCGACGGCCCCGACGTGGAGCCGCACCTGGCGGCCTGGACGGACGCGCTGTGCACGTTCGCCGGGCTGCCCCCGTACCCGCAGGGCGTGACCGTGCTGCACCCGCGCCGCTGACCACCGAACCGACCGCGCCCCGCCGGGGCCGACACAGAATCGAAGACGCTCCTTGACCGACCCAGCCGACCGCCGATCCGCCACCGACGAGCCCGCGACCTCCGTGGTCGCCGGGTTCGAGGAGTACGAGATCCCCGACAGCGTCCACCTCTCGGCGCCGTTCGACGGCGTCCCGCCCGTCATCGACACCCCGGCCGGCCTGGAGCGGGCCGCCGCCGCCGTGGCCGAGGGCACGGGCCCGGCCGCGATCGACACCGAGCGGGCGTCCGGCTTCCGGTACGGCCAGCGCGCGTTCCTCGTGCAGCTGCGCCGCGAGGGCGTGGGCACCGTGCTCGTCGACCCGGAGGCCACGGGCTCCCTCGCCGTGCTGGGCGAGGCGCTGTCCGGGGTCGAGTGGGTCCTGCACGCGGCCACGCAGGACCTCCCCTCCCTGCGGGCCCTCGGCATGCACCCGGACGCCCTGTTCGACACCGAGCTGGGCGGGCGGATCGCCGGCCTCCGGCGCGTGGGGCTGGCCGCGGAGACCGAGGAGCTGCTCGGCTACACGCTCGCCAAGGAGCACTCCGCCGTGGACTGGTCCCGGCGCCCGCTGCCGAAGGACTGGCTCAACTACGCGGCCCTCGACGTCGAGATGCTCATCCCGCTGCGCTGGGCCCTGGAGGAGCTGCTGCGGGAGAAGGGCAAGCTCGAGTGGGCGCTGCAGGAGTTCGAGGCGGTGCGCACCGCCCCGCCCGCCCCGCCGCGGAAGGACCCGTGGCGCAAGACCTCCGGGATCAACAAGGTCAAGGGCCGCCGGCAGCTCACGGCCCTGCGCAACCTGTGGGAGGAGCGGGAGCGCCTGGCCCAGCACAAGGACCTCTCCCCCGGGCGCCTGCTGCCGGACGCGGCGCTCGTGGCGGCGGCGTCCGCCATGCCGCGGACCGTGCCGCAGCTGCTCGCCACCCCCGCCTTCCACGGGCGGCTGGCGGCCCGGGAGGCCCCCCGGTGGCTGCGGGCGATCGCCGACGCGCGCCAGGCCACGGAGCTCGTGCCGTTCACCGTGAAGTCGGACGCCCTGCCGCCCGTGAAGGCGTGGGAGGCCAAGCGTCCCGAGGCCGCCGAGCGGCTGAAGGCCCTCAAGCCCGTCGTCGCGGAGCTGGCGGAGGAGCACGAGATGCCCACGGAGAACCTGCTGACCCCCGAGCACCTGCGGCGCTTCTGCTGGCAGCCGCCCAAGAGCACGACCGACCAGGCCGTGGGCGACCGGCTGCGGACGCTGGGGGCCCGCGCGTGGCAGGTCGAGCTGACCGCGCCCGTCATCGGGGCGACCTGGCGGGAGCTGCGCGCCCGCCGGCGCGCCGAGCGCCAGGCCGAGCTCGCCGGGTCCCCGGCCGGGGCGCCGGACGCCCCCGGGGACGAGGACGCCCCGGCGGCGTGAGCCGTCCGGTGCCCGCACCGCGCGGAGGGGCCCCGGCCGACGGCCGGGGCCCCTCCGCGCGGTGCGGGACGCGGACCTGCGTCAGCGCGGGGTGTCGCCGGGGGCCGGGAACGGCGCGGCGGGATCCGTGGTGGGCTCCGGGGTGACCGGCTTCGCGGTCTCCAGG
>Ga0326721_10000675_pt1 | contig 10528 bp, 13 predicted proteins | sample SGPome_FD_203951 | JGI IMG/M metagenome (GOLD analysis project Ga0326721, IMG submission 203951) | Soil microbial communities from Southern Great Plains, Lamont, Oklahoma, United States - SGP_1_2016 | ecosystem: Engineered > Artificial ecosystem > Soil microcosm > Unclassified | place: USA...
AGCGCACGTACGATCTCGCCCGATAGAGATCCTTGGCGCTCGTGGGAGGCAACGACGGTGTGGCCGGCCTGAATAGAAGTTCCGGGCGCAGCCGGTCACCGGCGACTGAAGTCGCAGCAACAACTACGGGAAGCCTCGCAAACTGCGCGAGGCTGTTCGGCTCACTCCGCGGCATCGGCGCACGCGACCGATCTCCTTTCATCCTCCTGGACGCGCAGATCTCCTCTTCTCCGCTTCTCCACGCGAGACCAGATCCTTCGGCCTTCGCCGCGCGCGCGGATGGGCGGCGGCACGGCCCCGAAACGTTCGTGCCTCCGCATTGCAGGGTGCATGGAAGATTGCAGGATGGCCCGCGCCCGACGTGCCATGCCGCGCTGCGGGACAGGCGAAAACCCGCGCCATTGCTGGAAATCTCGTGTGCCGCGAGATGCGGTATGCGCGTTGCCTTTTCCCCGGCCGACAGCACACGGTCGTGCTGGAGCGCCGACCTCCCCAACACCCGGAGAACTACCATGCGGAAGATTCGCAACGCCAAGGGCTTCACCCTGATCGAGCTGATGATCGTGGTCGTGATCATCGGCATCCTGGCCGCCCTCGCCATCCCCCGCTTCTCGAAGGCGTCGGACCGCGCCAAGGAGAAGGAGGCCGACGGCATCCTGAAGCAGGTGTACACGCTGCAGCAGACCTACAAGGCCCAGAACGGCGCGTACGCCACCGCCGTGACGGACCTGGAGAAGGTCGGCTTCGAGGCGCCCACCACGCTCAAGAACTACACGTGGGCCGGCGACGCGAGCATCGCGGACGGCGCCTGCCTGGCCAAGAGCCCGGCGACCGCCACGCACAACAGCCGCGCGATCAACTTCACCACCGGCGTGATCGACAACTGCTGATCCACGCTCGGCTGGACCCGGGAGCCGGAGGCCTTGCCTCCGGCTCCTTTTCGTTTCTACCTACTTCCGCGCGGCGAGCCCATCCGCGTACTTTCAAGCGCGGCGCGGCGCCATGAGAGAGACTTCGACCGGAAGCGGGAATGCCAGGACAGCGGAGAAACGAGAGGATGAAGCCCGGAGGGACGCCCCGGTGAGCGCGCACGCGGCGGTGCCCGCCTTCACCTACTCCGGCGACGAGCTGGACGCGCTGGCGGGGGCGCGCAACTACTACGGGTGGATCTCGGAGCGCTTCGCCCCGTATCTCGGCCGCCGCATCGTGGAGGTGGGCGCGGGGATCGGCACCTTCACCGACCACCTCCTGGCGCGCAGCCCTGACGCGGCGGTGACGGCGATCGAGCCCGCGGCGAACAACTATCCCCACCTCGCCCGCCACTTCGCGGACGACGATCGCGTCGCGCCCGTCCGGGGCTACCTGGACGGATCGCTCCCCGCGGCGGCGGCGGACTCGGTGGTCGCCGTGAACGTGCTGGAGCACGTGCGGGACGACGCGGCCTTCCTGCGCCACGTGGCGCGGGCGCTGGCGCCGGGCGGCCATCTTCTCCTCTTCGTTCCCGCCCTTCCCGCGCTGTTCGGCACGCTGGACCGCGCCTTCGAGCACTTCCGGCGCTACACGCGGCCCGTGCTGCGCGCGCGGCTGGCCGAGGCGGGGCTGGAGGCGCGCGAGGTGGCGTACGTGAACCTTCCCGGCGTGGCCGCGTGGTGGCTCAGCGGGAAGGTGCTGCGGAAGACGACGGTGAGCGCGCGCGACGCACGGCTGTACGACCGCTGGGTGATTCCCTGGGTGCGTGCCGTGGAGCGCCGGTGGAGCCCGCCGCTGGGGCAGAGCCTGCTGGCGGTGGCGCAAAAGCCCGGGAACGACGGAAGGGGGAGATGAGCGGCCTGACCCTGTCGGTGGTGGTGCCGGTCTACAACGAGGAGCGCCTGGTGCGCGCCTCGGTGGAGCGGCTGCGCGCCGTGCCGCTGAAGCTGGAGGTGATCTGCGTGGACGACGCCAGCACCGACGGCAGCCGCGCCGTGCTGGAGGCGCTCCTGCGCGAGGGAATGGTGGACGCGCTGCTCGTCCAGCCGCGCAACGGGGGGAAGGGCGCCGCCGTCCGCGCGGGGATCCAGCGCGCCACCGGCGACGTGATCGTGATCCACGACGCGGACCTGGAGTACGACCCGTTCGACCTCCCCCGGCTGCTGGAGCCGATCGCCGACGGGCGGGCCGACGCGGTGTTCGGCAGCCGCTTCACCGGAAGCCCGCGGCGGGTGATGTACTTCTGGCACCGCGTGGGCAACGGCGTGCTGACGCTGCTCAGCAACATGCTCACGGACCTGAACCTGACCGACATGGAAACCTGCTACAAGATGGTCCGCGCGGACCTGATGAAGCGGCTTCCGCTGCGGTCGCGGCGGTTCGGGATCGAGCCGGAGCTGACGGCGCTGCTGGCCAGGTCCCGCGCGCGCGTCTACGAGGTGCCGATCAGCTACGCCGGCCGGACGTACGCCGAGGGGAAGAAGATCGGGTGGCGGGACGGCTTCGCGGCGTTCTGGCACATCGCCCGCGCCAACCTGTTCTCCGGGCGCGTGCCTCAGGCGGCGGAGATCCGTGCATCTTCCGAGGCATCCGCGCTGCCGGACGCGCAGGCGCCACAGGCGTCGGCGCGCTGACCCAACATCGCTGGATCTCACGCGGAGACGCGGAGACGCGGAGTGACTCCCCGCGTTCTCCGCGTTTTTCTTCTATCCAGCTCACCGGATCTCACACGGAGGAAACGGAGAGAGACTGGTGCGCGTTCAGTCTCCCTCCGTTTCCTCCGTTCCCTCCGTGTGATCCATCCGCTTCTTCTAATCCCCCGTGTAGTCGACGTAGAAGTCGGGGTTCTCGTGCAGGCGCAGGCGGACCAGGCGCGCGGGGGCCAGCCGCGGGGCCACGCGCCGCCAGATGAGGAGGAGGATGTTCTCGGTGGTGGGGATCCGGCCGCCCGGCGCGAACTCGGGGACCGTGTGGTTCAGGTGCTGGTGGTCGAGGGGGATGGTGACCTCTTCGTGGAGGATGCGGTCCAGCGCGCCGAGGTCCACGGAAAAGCCGGTGACGGGGTCCACCTCGCCGGCCACGGTGGCCTCGAGCAGGTAGTCGTGGCCGTGGCCGTGCGGGTTGGCGCAGGGGCCGAAGACCTCGCGGTTGCGCTCCTCGCTCCACTCCGGGCGGTGGTAGCGGTGCGCGGCGCTGAAGCGGAGCTTGCGGGTGAGCTGCATCACGGGCATGGGGCACCTGGCGGAAAGGCGGAACCGGGAGGGGATCATAAGCAACGGGGCCGCGGCGGGACAGGCTGCGGGCCGCGCGCGCAAGGGCGCTCTGGTACCGTGCCGGGTATGCTCCTTGCGTAACCGGAGCCGTGACGTCCGCGGTTCCGCTTCGGCTGGTTCCCCCGGTACCCTCACTCCATGCTTGCGACCGCCCCGGCAGTAGAGACTTCCGTGCGTTCCGATTCGCGCGACGCGCGCGCCCCGCACCTGAGCACGTACGTGCCTGCCCGCCTGGACCCCGCGACCGCGCCCGTGGTGCTGATCGCCGAGGACCACGAGGACAGCCGCGACGCGCTGCGCACGCTGCTGGACGCGCTGGGCTACCGCGTGGTGGTGGCGACGAACGGGGTCGAGGCGGTGGAAGTGGCGCGGGCGCACCAGCCGGACCTGATCCTGATGGACATGATGATGCCCATCGTGGACGGCTTCCAGGCCACGCGCACTCTGCGCGCCGACGAGGCGTTCCGCGAGGTTCCCATCATCGCCATCACGGCCATGGAGGGCGCGCGCGAGGCGGTGCTGGCGGCGGGGTGCAGCGACCTGGCCGTGAAGCCGCTGGACATCCGCGCCTTCCTGGAGCGCCTGAAGGTGTGGCTCGCCTCCGGCCGGCCGAGCTGATTCGCTCCACGCCGATCGCCGTCGAAAAAGCCCCCGCCCGGTTTGACCCGGACGGGGGCTTTCTCGATTCGTCTGGCATCGCGCCACGCGACTACTGCTCGAAGACGTGCGTGCCGGCGGGCGGGGTGAAGGTGAAGAGCGCGTCGGCGACGGGCTGGTTCACCTTCAGGTTGCGCAGCTCCACGCGGCGCACCGAGTTGTTCTCCTCGGTCATCTCGAAGCGGCGCACCAGGTTGTCCTGCTTGTCCACCCAGATACGGATCACCTTGTACGGCGATTCGCGCTTCGGCACCAGCGTGAGCGCCCAGGTGGGGCGCCCGGCCACGGTTTCCTCGCCGTTCAGCGTGGCCACGAAGCGCTCGGTGGCGTTGCTCAGGAACTGGCGCTGGAAGTCGGCCTGCTCGCCGCCCTCGGCAATGCTGGTGCGGATGACCTGCGTGCGGTCGCTGCTGGGATAGTAGATCCAGAAGTAGCGCCCGTCGGCCACCATCACGTCGCCCGCGGGGTCGGTGAAGCGCATCAGGAAGCGGTCCGGCTTGCGCTGGTACAGCTTGCCCGTGCTCTGCCGGTCGCTCCCCAGCAGGGGAACGTGCAGGTTCTGCACGAAGTCGGCTTCCAGCGTGCGCACCCCCGCCGCTGTCTGCTCCACCCGCGCCAGGATCGCATTCGCGTCCTGCCGCCCGCCCTTCACGGGAGCCGGCGCCGAGGGGGGCGCGGACGCGGGCGCATTCGCCTGCGCGCCGCTCCCGGCGGAGGGCGTGGCAGGCGAGGTCGCCGCGGAGACGGGCGCGTCGCCGGCCAGGGGGGGCTGCGGCTGCGCCACGGAGGTGGCGGAGGTGTCCCCGCCAGAGGCCACCGGGGCGGCACGGCGGGTGGTGTTCACCTGCACGCCGCCGTCGGCCTGCGCCTCGCGCCCGCCGCCGCACGCGGCCAGCGCCAGCGGCACCAGCACGAGCGCGGCGCGGGAAAAGAATCTATCCGTCATCCCCATTCGTCCGTTCGATTGCGGGTGAATTCGTGTGGCTTCGGCGTACCCACCCGTGCAACCGCCGTTCCCTACAGCTCGGGGGCCAGCTCTTCGTCGATCTCCGCGTCCAGCTCGGGGTCGGCCGCGGCGGGAAAGCGGGTGCCCTGGTGGTTCGCGACGATGGCGGCCAGCTCCGTCACCAGCTCGGGGCTCAGGCGCGGATAGAAGCTGCGGGCGCGGTCCTCGATGTCCGTCTGGCTGGCGCCCGGGGGCACGGCGGCGCGGACGGCCAGGACGCGGGCGTCGCGGATGGCGCGGGCGGTCTGCTCTTCGCGGCGCTTGCGCGCGGCGGTCATCTCCCTGACCAGCTCTTCGTGCGTCACGGTCTCTCCGGATTCAGGTGGCTAATAGATCAGATCGTGATCGATAGGCACAAAGATAACCTCCCGGGGAAGCCCCAGCCGCCGGGCATGCTGCCGGGCGGGGGAGATGTCACGATGTGCTAATGATTTCGGGCGGGTTCGAGTGCTGAGTGCTGAGTGCCAAGTGCCAAGTGCCAAGTGCCAAGTGCCAAGTGCCAAGTGCCAAGCTGCGCCGGATCCATCTCCGCACTTCCGCACTTCCGCACTCTCGCACTTCCGCACCATCTGTCCGTCAGTACTCGCCCAGAAAGCGGCGGGCGACGCGGATGAAGCGGCGGTCCTGCTCGGCTTCGGGCTGCGACTCGGCTTCGGTCAGGATGCGGCGGACGTGCGGGTGCAGGCGCTCCTCGCCCCAACGGTAGCCGGTGGCCGCCTCGGCGGAGCCGGTGTCGGCGTCGCGGGCGCCCTCGAGCAGCGCGCGCGCCGCCGCCGCATCGTACGACGGATCGTCGCGCGGCGGCAGGCCGTAGCGCCCCGGCACCGCATCTCCCGAATCCTCCTTCACGAACGCGCGCGACATCTCCCGATCTCCCTTTCCCCCATCTCCATCCCGAAAACCCGCTGCCTGCGCACTCGAGGCTTCGAGGGCATCCTGCCCACTTGGCTGGCCCCATTCCCCGGCCCCTCCGCCCGCTCCGCGGGGGAGGGGAGAACTCATCGCGCCACGGATTTCAGCTCGCCACCCGAGCGCTGGATGGCAGTCCCGCAGGGACTTTGTGCCGTTGTTGCCCCCGAATTCCATTCGGGGGGAGGGGCTTGGAGCCTCAGTGATCGATCGTCCACCCCGTGCTCAGCTCCGTGCGGCCCCACTTGATGTGGAGCGCGCCGGCCAGATCCGCATAGCCGGTGCCGGGGCGCGCGGACTCGGGGATGAGGTGGATGGTGAGCGTCTCCTCGGGCTCCGTCATCGTCCGTGCGGCGAGCGGGATGCGTCCGACGTCTTTCGTCGCGTCGTAGTCGGTGCCCCACTGGCCGGTGCCGCGGTTCACGATGAGCTGCCACGCGGTGCCGGAGTACAGCACGAAGAGCGAGTAGTCGCCGCGCGAGAGCTTCAGGCCGCCCAGCGCCATGTCGACGTCGGTGTGCAGCGTGGTGGCCATGTTCGCGCCGAAGCGCCACACCGTGTCGCGCGGGATCAGGCCGCCTTCCACGCGGCGGCCGCGCGCGTGCGGCTGCCCGTACGTGATGGCGATGCGCGCCGGCCCGGTGAGCGCCGCGTCTTCCTCGTACCACTCGTTGCCAATGCGCCGCTGGTTCAGGTGCACCTCGACGGTCGCGTAGCTGCTGGCCGCCATCCGCAGCGGCGGCGGCGGCGGCGCGGGCTGCTGCTGGGCCGCGAGCGGCGCGGCGACGGCGATCGCGAGCAGGGCGGAGAGGTGGATTCGGTTCATCGTCGGACCCGATGGAGGTGGGGAAGATCGAGCGGCCAAGAGCACGGCCGCGGCGGCGAGGGAGGATCTTCTTATGAAGTACGGTCGAGGTGGTCGAGGGCGCGGCCCAGGCGTTCCAGCCCGGCCGCGAAGGCCGCGGGGTCGACGCCCAGCCCGATGCGGAAATGGTCCGGCATCCCGAAGAACGCGCCGGGGACGATGTCCGTCGCGCCGTCGGCCGCCAGCACGCGGCGGAGCCGGCGGACGCTTCCCCGGCGCAGGCGCGGGAAGGAGACGCTGCCGGCGCGGTGCTCCGTCCACTCCAGGTCGCCGCGGGTGCGGTAGAATGCGTTCAGCGCGTCGCGATTGGCGTCCAGCATCGCCTTCGACCGCGCGGCGATGGCATCGATCCCCGCGAAGGCGGCGGCGGCGAGCTGCTCGGCCGGGTGCGCGCCGATGTTGTTCGCGATCTCCACCATCCGCCACATCCGGCACGCCAGCCGCGGCTCGGCCAGGATCCATCCGCAGCGCAGCCCGGCCAGCCCGTACACCTTGGTCAGGCTACTGGTTGCGATGAAGACGTCGCCGAGATGCGCCGACGTCCGCGGCTCGGCCTCGAACAGCGCGTCGAGATACACCTCGTCCACCAGTGCGCGCGCGCCGGCGGACTCCGCGATGCGGCCGATCTCCCGCAGCGTCTCGTCGTCGGTGAACGCGCCGGAGGGGTTGTGCAGGTTGGTGATGACGATGAGCCGCGTGCGCGCCGTTACCGCCCGCGCGACCTCGGCGGGGTCGATCGCGAAGCCGTCCTCCGCGCGGCGCGGGAAGCGGCGGATGCTCGCGCCCAGGTGGCGGGCGACGGAGAGGAGCGGCTCGTACGCCGGGTGCTCGATCACCACCTCGTCCGCCGGCCCGAGGAGCGCCGACATCGCCAGGAAGTTGGCCATCGAGCAGCCCAGCGCCTGCACGACACGGTCGGCGGGAACGCGGTAGCGGCGCGCGATGGCATTTCCCAGCGCGCCGTAGCCGTACGCGCCGGTGCCGCCCAGCGCGAGCGTTCCCGGCGGCGCGGGGAGATCGGCGAGCGCGAGGTGCGGCATTCCGCTGGACGTCAGGTCGTACCGCGACGGGCGGTGCAGCTTGGCCCAGCGCAGGTAGCGCGACCCGACGGGCGGCGTCACGCCGTCCCCCGGCGGCGCCAGAGGAGGTAGACGGGGATGCCGGCGAGCATGATGGCGATCCCCACCGCGCTGTTGGCGGGATACTTCCACACGGTGCTGGCGACGATCAGCGCCGCCGCGGCGATGAAGAGCGCCGTCGTCACCGGGTGCCCGGGGATGCGCGCGCCCGCATCTCCATCTCCCGCTGCGCGGCGGCGGAAGACGAAGATGGTGCCCGCCGTCAGGCCGAAGAAGATCCAGTCGACCGAGACGACGTAGTTCAGGATCTGCTCGTACGTGCCGGTGAGGGCGATGAGGAGCGAGAGCACGCCCTGCAGCACGATGGCCGCGGCCGGCGCGCGGGTGCGGGGATCGACCCACGCGATGCGGCGGAAGAACAGCCCGTCGGCCGCCATGGCGAAATACACGCGCGGCGCGGTGAGCATCCCCTGGCTCAGGAAGCCGAGGGTGGAGATGGCGATGCCGACCGCGATCAGCGCCGCGCCCGCCGGCCCGAACGCGTTGCGCATCACCGCCGACGCGGGAGTGGGCGTCCCCGCCAGCCCCGCGGCGCCGAGCGCGAGGACGCAGGCGACGTTGACCGCGACGTAGAGCGCGATCACGCCGAGGACGCCGATCATCAGCCCGCGCGCCAGGTCGCGCCGCGGGTTGCGCATCTCGCCGGCGACGAAGCTGGCCGTCTGCCAGCCGCCATACGCAAACATCACCGGCGTCATCGCCGCGCCGAACGACGCGAGCGAATCCCCATCCCCACCCGCCGTCGCCGCGACCGCGTCCGCCGCGGGACGCCCGGCGAAGAAGAGCCCGGCGGCCACCAGCGCGCCGATGGCCACGATCTTCAGCACCATGAGCGCGCTCTGCACGGTGCTCCCGGCGCGCACACCCAGGCAGTTGACCGCCACCAGCAGCGCGATTCCCAGCGCGGCCACGGCCGGCTCGCCCAGCGGCACGTGCGTGGTCTCGCGGAAGTAGCGCGCGAAGGTCACGGCCACGGCGGCCATCCCGCCGGTCTGGATCACCAGCAGCAGCGCCCAGCCGTAGACGAAGGCCACGGCCGGGTGATACGCGTCGCGGAGGTAGGCGTACTGCCCGCCCACCTGCGGCCGGCGCGCCGCCAGCTCCGCATACACGAAGGCGCCCGCCAGCGCGATCAGCCCGCCCGCCACCCACGCGCCCACGATCAGCAGCGGCGTGTGCACCCGCTCCGCCACGACGTGCGGGTTGACGAAGATCCCCGACCCGACGATGCCGCCCATCACGATCATCGTCGCGTCGAACAGCCCCAGCCTGCGCGCCAGGCCGGGGCCGGCCGCCACTTCGCCCCCGGCCGCACCGGCGGCCGGTCCCTCCAACCCTGTCGCCATTCGCCTTCGGTCACCTGGCCGGGAGATCCGGATTCCATGCACGACGGGCGGCCGACCGGGCCGCCCGCACGCCGCTTCGGGAGGACGCGCTCAGCGGGCGCGTGACGGGTGCTCGTAGCGCACCCAGAACGCCATGCGCCGGTGCTCGCTGCCCAGCCAGACCGCACGGACCTCGCGGATCACAACCTGCTCGCCCGGGCGCAGCGATCCGATCACCGCCGGCTCGTCGTGCCGCTTCTCCCACGGCCGGTCGCGAACGTTCACCACCCCGCGGGCCCGGAGGCGGTCGCCCTCGCGGATGGCCATCTCGACGTCCGGGTCGAGCGGCGGGCCGGACGTCCGGTACGCGGGAACGTCGGAGCGCGTGAGGTCGTCGAAGTTCTTCGCCGTCCACGCTCCGCCCGGCGGCGCCTCGCCGTAGTAGGCGTATCCCGAGGAGGGAGACGGCTGCGGCCCCGCGCGGAAGCCGGCGCTCGCGCCCGCGGCCAGCGACAGCGCCACCGCGATCAGCCCGCGGGCGGTGCTCCGACGGGCGCGCGGAGTCCGGGGGATGGAGTGCACGTTGCTCATGGCGCGGCGGGGATGAGGTAGAAGCACTCGAAGCGATGCGCGATCGCTCCGACGAACGCCGGCACCGGTCCGCCCTTCCAAGCTCATGCGCGCGCCGGCGATGCGCCAGCGTTTCGTTCGGCAGACCGCCCGCTACACGGCGTCGGGATCGGCGGGGAGCACGGCCCAGGTGGCCAGGAAGATTGCCAGTCCGAGCGCGTAGACCCACGGCTGGCCGCCCAGCAGGATGTAGACGGCGCCGAAAAGTGCCGCGCCCTCGGCCAGCGCGCTCCCGATCAGGCTCCACGTCTGCCGCGCCGCGCCCTGCGCCCGCGCGCGGATGCCGCGAAACGCGGCCATGCCGACGATCGCCAGCACGCACAGCCCGTAGCCCACCCAGCGCAGCGCGTCGAGCGGCGTCTCGGGGTTCAGCGGCTCGGTGCGGTGGGTGCTCTGCCAGTACGCGATGCCGCCGAACAGCAGCAGCCCGGCGAACATGGCGTATCGCACCAGCTTCAGCTTGCCGGCCGTGAGGTTTGGCCCGGCGAAGAGAGGAGAGTTCATGGCGATGAGGGGAAGATGGTGGGATCGGGAGATCTCGTACCATTTCGGGATGGACCGTGCAGTCGGCAGCGCACGTGCGACCTCGCCTATAGATCCTTCGACCTGCAGCCCCTCGTGCGAGGTCCAACAACGCTGTGGCCGGCCTGAATGGAAAGTTCCGCGCGCAGCCGGTCACCGGCGACTGAAGTCGCAGCAACAACTACGGGAAGCCTCGCAAACTGCGCGAGGCTGATCCGCTCACTCCGCGGCCC
>Ga0326721_10000676_pt1 | contig 10513 bp, 9 predicted proteins | sample SGPome_FD_203951 | JGI IMG/M metagenome (GOLD analysis project Ga0326721, IMG submission 203951) | Soil microbial communities from Southern Great Plains, Lamont, Oklahoma, United States - SGP_1_2016 | ecosystem: Engineered > Artificial ecosystem > Soil microcosm > Unclassified | place: USA...
CAATGGCGATCGATCTGAAGAAGACCCTTGACGCATATCAGGCCAAACGCGGCGCCTTTCGACTCGTCGAGGTGCCGCCGATGCAGTACCTGATGGTCGACGGTGCGGGCGACCCGAACACCGCGCCCGCCTATGCTCAGGCGCTCGCCGCGCTGTTCCCCCTCGCCTACGGGCTGAAGTTCGCGAGCCGCAAGCAACTGGGGATCGACACGGTCGTGATGCCGCTGGAGGGCCAGTGGCACGCCGACGACATGGCGTCGTTCACCACTCAGCGCGACAAGTCGACGTGGCGGTGGACGCTCATGATCATGGTGCCCGAACACGTCACCGGAGACATGGTCGAGCAGGTGCGTGCCGAAGCGGCGAAGAAGAAGGATGCTTCGCCGAGTCTGCCCGCGGTGCGGTTCGAGACTCTCGACGAGGGCCTCTGCGTGCAGACGCTGCATGTCGGCTCCTACGACGACGAGGCGCCCGTGCTCGACGACCTGCACACGCGGTTCATTCCGGAGCATGGGCTGACCATGACGGGCCTCCACCACGAGATCTACCTCAGCGACGCACGCCGCGTCGAACCGGCGAAGCTGCGGACGATCCTTCGACAGCCGGTCGCGCGCGCCGAGGCATCCGATTCCTGACCCCCCCCGGGCGTCATTCGGGAGGAGATCGGCAGGAGGGAGGGCGGGTCCGCGTAGATCTCCCTCCCTACTGCCGATCTCCTCCCCAGTGACGGGCGAGCAGCGGGCTCAGGCGGTCGCGGGCTTCTCGCTCCACAGCAGGAGGAAGGCGCCGAGGCCGATCATCATGCCTCCGCCGGTGGCCGACATTGTCGACAGACGGCGGGGCGAGCGGCCGAACCAGTCGCGCGCCGCACTCGCCAGCAGCACCCAGATCGCGTCGCAGGTGACGCCGATCGCGACGACGATCACGCCGAGCACGAAGAGCTGCAGGGGCACGGATCCGCCGTGCAGGTCGACGAACTGAGGAAGGATCGCGAGGAAGAACGCGATCGACTTGGGGTTCGTGAGCCCCACGACGAATCCCTCGATGAGCAGCCGCATCCCCGTCTTCGTCGTGCGGGCACCGGTGACGGCGGCGGCTGCGGCATGACGGTGACGGATGGCCTGGATGCCGAGGAACACGAGGTACCCGGCGCCGAGCACCTTCACGATCGTGAAGAGCACCACCGACTGCGCGATCACCGTGCCGACACCGAGAGCCACGGCGAGCACGAGCACGATCGAGCCGATCGCGGTGCCGACGATGCTCAAGAACCCGCCGAGTCGCCCGAGGGCGATCGATCGACCGATCGTGAACAGCACCGTCGGCCCCGGGATCACGACCATGACGAACGCGGCGACGATGAACGCGAGAAGCGTGTCGGGAGCGAACATGAGCCGAGCTTAGGGGCATCCCGCTCCGCCGGTTCCGGCGCGTAGCCGGTCAGCTCCAGAAGACGTCTTCTGCAGCCTGGTCTTCGCTGATCAGCCAGACCTCGGCGATGCGGCCGCCGACGACACGGAAGACGTCGACGCCGTGCTGGTCGAGATCGTCGCGCCCTGCGCGCTGCGCGCTGAAGCGCACGGTGGCCGAGACGAGGTCGCCGCTCTCGGTCGCCGACTCCGTCTCGAGCACGAACGTTCCGCCGCTGAGCTCCATGAAGTGGCCAAGGTGGGCGAGGATCGCGTCGGGGCCGATGTGGTCTCCCGATACCGGGTTCTGACCGGGCTGGTGCCACACGGCATCCGCAGCGAAGGTCGCCGCCAGCGCCGCCATGTCTCCTGCGGCCATTGCTGCCCCGTACTGCCCGATGACGTCGATTGCCGACATGTTGCTCCTTCTGTTGACTCGGTATTCTGAGCCTCCAGCGTCTCGATCGGGGCGCGGTTACTTCAACGTCACCGAACGGAGCGGCATGGCTAGGGAATGGACCGTGTTCTCGGCCGAATGCCCCTCGCGACAGTCGCTCGCGCGCATCGCGAACAAGTGGACGGCGATGATCGTGGTCGTGCTGCACGACGAGCCCCTGCGGTTCGGCGAACTGCACCATCGGGTCGCCGGCATCACCAAAAAGGTGCTCGCCGACACCCTGCGGGCACTGGAACGGGATGGGATGCTCGAGCGCGCGAGCGCCGACGACGGTCATCCGCGCTATCGCCTCACCGCACTCGGCCGCACGTTGCACGAGCCGCTGCAGGCACTGCAGATGTGGGCCGAGTCGCATGTGGAAGACGTGCTCGAGGCGCAGGACCGCTACGACGAAGCGGCCGACGGGCGAGTGCTCGACGGCCGCTGATCGCGGATCGGATGCTCAGCGCGGCGGGTTCTGCGGCAACCACTGCGCGAGCGTGGTCGAGAAGATCTGCGCGCCGTCCACGGGAAGCAGCGTGCGCTCGTCGATGTGCGCTCCGAAGTACTGGGCATCGGGGTCCTGCACAACCGACCGGTGGTCGCCGCGGAACGCGAGCCCCTGGCGGATGAACTCGTCCATCGTGAACACCTCGGGTCCGGCGATCTCGAAGCCGCCGTTCAGGGGTTCGCCGGCGGCGGTGCGGGCAACGGCCGTCGCCACGTCGGCCGATGCGAGCGGCTGGATCAGCGCACCCGGCAGCCGCACCTCGGCGCCCTCGGCGACGGTCGCGGCGATGCTGCCGATGAACTCGAAGAACTGCGTCGCGTGCACGAACGAGTAAGGCACGCCCGACTCGGCGATCAGCTTCTCCTGCGCGGCCTTCGCGTGGAAGTAGTCGATGTTCTGCGGGCGGTCGGTGCCCACGATGGTGAGCGCGACATGGTGGCCGACCCCGGCGACCTTCTCGGCTGCGAGCAGGTGGGCGGTCGAGGTCGTGAAGAACTCGAGCACGGCATCTTTCTCGAACGAGGGCGAGTTCGACACGTCGACGACCACGTCGGCTCCGGCGAGCGCCCCGGCGAGACCTTCGCCGGTGATCGAGTTCACACCGGTGCCGGGCGAGGCGGCGATTGCTTCGTGGCCGTGGGCGGTGAGCTTCGCGACGACCTGGGAACCGATGAGTCCCGTTCCACCGATGACGACGATCTTTGACATGTCGAGCCTTTCGCTGCGGCACCGCTCTGGGGGCGGTGCTCTCCAGTGATGACCGGACCGCGCTCGCCGGTGTGACGGTCAGGCCCGATTCCAGTGCTGCAGCTTCTCGGGATTGCGGATGATCCACAGCTCCACGAGCTTCTCGCCGCGGGCGCCCGCGCAGATCGTCGCGATGACGCGGCCGCGGTCGCGCACCACGATGCCGGGGGAGCCGTTGATCGACGCGCGCTCCGCCCTGCCGCCGTCCACCGCCTCGCACAGCGCGATGAGGGCCGCTTCGATGCCGTGCTGTGCGAGGAGGGGCACGTCGGCGCGTCCGCCGCCATCGACCAGGGTCACGACCGCGGGGCGCAGAACGCGACGGATGCCGTCGGCATCCGCTTTGTCGAGAGCCCCTGCCAGCTTGTCGATCGTGCGCGCCTCCGGCGCTCGCTGCGTGCGCCGCCGCCACCAGGCCGGCGGTCGGATCATGCGTGCGCCGCGTTCACATGGCGCAGTTTGTCGGGGCTCATCACCCAGAGCAGCTGCCGGATGCCGTCGTCGGATGCGGTGACGGTGACCATGGTGGTCACGGTGCCGTTCTCGATGAGGGTGGCTGCGGGCTGTCCGTTCACCCGCACCCAGCCGATCGATTTGCCGGTCCAGAAGTGGTGCGAGAACGCCGCGATGAACGTCGAGACCCGACGGCGGCCGATGACGGGGGTGCGGGCGGCGAGCTTCACCCCGTTGCCGTCGGTGTAGCTGACCACGTCATCGGCGAACAGCTTCTCGAGCTGTGCGGCATCGCCGTGTTGCGCGGCGACGAGGAATGCCTCGAGAAGACTGCGCTGCGCGGTCGGCTCGACGGTGCCGTGCCGCTCCGACGTCAGATGCGCGCGAGCCCTGCTGACCAGTTGGCGTGCACTGACGACGCTCACTCCGATCACCTCGGCGATGCGCGCGTAGGGGTAGTCGAACGCCTCGCGCAGCACATACGCCGCGCGTTCGGTGGGGGTGAGTTTCTCGAGCATGAGCAGCACCGCGAACTGCAGGGCCTCCGCGCGCTCGGCCCCGAGAGCGGGGTCGTCGTCGGTGTTCACGGGCTCCGGTAGCCAGGGCCCGATGTAGGTCTCACGGCGTGCGTGCGCCGATTGCAGCACGTTGATCGACAGGCGGGTGGCGATCGTGGTGAGGAACGCGGCGGGCTCGCGCACATCGGTGCGATCGGTGCCCTGCCACCGGATCCAGGTTTCCTGCACGATGTCCTCGGCATCCGCCACGCTGCCCAGCATGCGATAGGCGATGCCGAAGAGCCGCCGGCGATGCGCATCGAACTGCGTCAATGCCGCGGCCAGGTCGTCGAGGGGCGTGTCGTCCACGTCGATGGTCTCCTCTTCCCTGCGCGACGCGCAGACGGTTTTCCAATGAAGACCGCACAGCACAAGGATCTGTGACGACGCGCTGATAGTAGCCGGTCGCCGCCCGCTGCGGCAATGCCGTGGTCATACTCGTGAGGCGCTTCTAACCTGATGCTCGTCCATAGAGCCAGGAGTCCTCATGACTGCAGCATCCCCCACCTCTCATGACTCCGAACCGGCGTGCGATGAAGCGCCCACGGTCGAGTCCACCCCGGTCGAGCCGAACTACGAGCGCGTCGACCTCGATCGCTACGTCGTGCTCGACGACGGCCCCATCGGTTACGTCGAGGTCGTGGCGCAGGTCTTCGTCTGCTACGCGGGCCACCCCTACCCGCGGGCGGCCGAGATCGCCCAGGTGTACGACTTCGCGGAGGCCGTGAAGACGGTCATCGAATATGTCGCGTCATCTCGTGACCCTAAGCTCTCCGCATGAGCCTTGAAATCTGGCCGGGGTCGGCATATCCATTGGGTGCGACCTTCGACGGGCAGGGAACGAACTTCGCCCTCTTCAGCGAGGGAGCGGATCGCGTCGAGCTGTGCCTGTTCGAAGAGGACGGCACCGAGCAGCGCGTGGAGCTCACCGAGGTCGACGCGTTCGTGTGGCACGGCTACCTGCCGTCGGTGCAGCCCGGGCAGCTGTACGGCTATCGGGTGCACGGCCCCTTCGACCCGGAACAGGGCAAGCGGTTCAACCCGAACAAGCTGCTGCTCGACCCCTACGCCAAGGCGGTCGCCGGCAGCATCGACTGGGGGCAGTCGCTGTTCGGCTACGACTTCGGCGACCCCGATTCCCGCAACGACGACGACTCCGCCGCCGCGATGGCCAAGGGCGTCGTCATCAATCCGTTCTTCGAGTGGGCCGGTGACCGGCAGCCGAAGACCCCGTATGCGCAGAGCGTGATCTACGAAGCGCATGTGAAGGGGCTCACCGAACTGCACCCGGAGATCCCCGAAGAGCTGCGCGGCACCTACGCGGGCATCGCGCATCCGGCGATCATCGATCATCTGGTGCGCCTCGGCGTCACCGCCCTCGAGCTCATGCCGGTGCACCAGTTCGTGAACGATTCGGTGCTGCAGGACAAGGGGCTCTCGAACTACTGGGGCTACAACACCCTCGGATTCTTCGCTCCGCACAACCTCTACGCGTCGAGCGGCGATGACGGGCAGCAGGTTCAGGAGTTCAAGGCGATGGTGCGCACGCTGCACGCCGCCGGTATCGAGGTCATCCTCGACGTGGTCTACAACCACACCGCCGAGGGCAATCACCTGGGCCCGACGATCTCGATGCGCGGCATCGACAACGAGGCGTATTACCGCCTCGAAGAGGACAAGCGCTTCTACACCGACTACACCGGCACGGGGAACAGCCTGAACGCGGGCAGCCCGCACGCGCTGCAGCTGCTGATGGATTCGCTGCGGTACTGGGTCACCGAGATGCACGTCGACGGCTTCCGCTTCGACCTCGCATCGGCGCTCGCCCGCGAGTTCTACGACGTTGACCGTCTCGCGGCGTTCTTCGAACTCGTGCAGCAGGACCCGATCGTGTCGCAGGTGAAGCTGATCGCCGAGCCGTGGGACATCGGGCCCGGCGGGTACCAGGTCGGCAACTTCCCGCCGCAGTGGTCGGAGTGGAACGGAAAGTACCGCGACACGGTGCGCGACTTCTGGCGCGGCGAGCCGCAGGCGCTCGGCGAGTTCGCATCGCGTCTGACGGGCTCGGCCGACCTCTACGAGCATTCGGCACGGCGTCCGGTGGCATCGATCAACTTCGTCACGGCGCACGACGGCTTCACGCTGCGCGACCTCGTCTCGTACAACGAGAAGCACAACGAGGCGAACGGCGAGGACAACAACGACGGAGAATCGCACAACCGCTCCGACAACATGGGTGTGGAGGGACCGACCGACGATGTCGACGTGAACCGTCGTCGCGCTCGTCAGCAGCGCAACTTCCTGGCCACCCTGCTGCTGTCGCAGGGCGTGCCGATGATCGCGCACGGCGACGAGCTGGGGCGCACCCAGCACGGCAACAACAACGGATACGCGCAGGACAACGAGACCACGTGGGTCGACTGGGCATCGGCCGATCTGCCGCTGGTCGAGTTCACCGTGGCGGTCGCGCGACTGCGGCGCGAGCATCCGACCTTCCGGCGCAGCCGGTTCTTCAACGGCCGCCCGGTGCGCGCCGAAGACGGCGAGCGCGTGCCCGACGTGGTCTGGTTGCGACCCGACGGCGTGATGATGCAGCCGGAGGACTGGGACTCGGGCTTCGGCCTCGCGGTCGGCATGTTCCTGAACGGCGGCGGCATCCGCGAGAAGGATCTGCGCGGGCGGCCGGTGACCGACGTGAACTTCCTCGTGTACTTCAACAGCGGCGATGAGCATGTCGATCTGGTTCTGCCCGACCGGCGGTACGGCGAACGCTGGCACATCGTCGTCGACACCGCGGGCGAGAAGGCGAACGGGCCCTCGACCGCGGCCGGCACGCAGCTCGTGCTCGAGTCGAGGTCGCTGCTGGTGCTGCAGCAGGTCGATGCGGTGGAGCTCTCGACCGATGACTCGGTCGACGCCTCGTTGCGTGCGCAGAACGAGCACGTCATCGCGCCGGCGCCGCACGCAGAGGTTCGCACGTCATGACGCGGCGCCCCCTGTCGACCTACCGACTGCAGATCAGTCCGCGGTTCCCGCTGGGGGATGCTGCGGCGGTGACCGAGTACCTCGCGGATCTCGGGGCGTCGTGGGCCTACCTCTCGCCGCTGCTCGCGTCGGTATCGGGTTCCGACCACGGATACGACGTGGTCGACCACTCCCGGGTCGACACGGCGCGGGGAGGCGAAGAGGGCCTCGAGACCTTCGTGGCAGCAGCCCGGGCCTCGGGCCTCGGCATCCTGGTCGACACGGTTCCCAACCATGTGGGGGTCGCGGTTCCGCGGCAGAACCCGTGGTGGTGGGACGTGCTGCGTCTCGGTCGCGCATCGCGGCACGCGGTGGCGTTCGACGTGGACTGGCGCATCGGAGAGGGCAGGGTGCGCCTGCCCATCCTGGGTGCGCAGCCCGCCGAGATCATCGCCGCCGGCGATCTCGTCGTCGACACGACCCCCGCCGACGACGCCCCCGACGGCACGCTGACGTACTTCGATCACGTGCTGCCGCTCGCTCCCGGAACGGGGCAGCACGCCCACGATCTGCCGGCGCTGCTCGCCGCCCAGAACTACGAGCTGCGTTTCTGGCAGGACCAGAACGCCGAGCTCAACTACCGTCGGTTCTTCGCGGTCTCGGAGCTCGCCGGCATCCGTGTCGAGCTGCCCGACGTGTTCGACGAGTCCCATGCCGAGATCGTGCGCTGGCTGCGGGCCGGACTCGCCGACGGCCTGCGGGTCGATCATCCGGACGGTCTCGCCGACCCTGGTGGCTACCTGGAGCGGTTGGCGGATGCCACGGGCGGGGTCTACACGCTCGTCGAGAAGATCCTCGAACCGGGCGAAGAGCTTCCGTCGTGGTGGCACACCGACGGCACAACCGGGTACGACGCGCTGGCCGAGATCGACCGGCTGTTCGTCGACGCGGACGGGGTCGACGCGCTCACCCGTCTCGACGCGCGTCTGCGCGCGCAGACGAATCTCGCCGAGGCGCTGTCGTGGCCCGACCTGATCCACTCGACCAAGCGCATGATCGCCGAAGAGCTGCTGGCCTCGGAGGTGCGACGGCTGGTCGGGTCTCTGCCGTTCGGAATCGTCGATGCGGACGATGCTCTGGTCGAACTCGTGGCGTGCTTCCCGGTCTATCGCTCGTATCTGCCCGCCGGGCGCACGCACCTGCAGCATGCGTTCGCCGAGGCGCGGCGGCGGCGCCCCGAACTCGAGCAGGCCTTCGCCGAACTCGAGCCGATTCTCACCGACCCGACGCTCGAGGCCGCCGTGCGGTTCCCGCAGGTGAGCGGTGCGGTCATGGCGAAGGGCGTCGAAGACACGGCGTTCTACCGGTACACGCGCCTGGGCACGCTCACCGAGGTGGGTGCCGACCCGTCGATCGCCGCGCTCTCGACCCAGGAGTTCCACGAGGCGCAGAGCGCACGGCTCGCCGCCTGGCCGCACTCGATGACGACGCTGTCGACGCACGACACGAAGCGCTCCGAAGATGTGCGCGCGCGACTCACGGTGCTCTCCGAAATGCCCGATCGGTGGGCTGAAGTTCTCGATGAACTGCGAGGGATCGCCTCGACCGGTCACGGCCCGCTCGATGCGCTGCTGTGGCAGGCGGCCGTCGGCGCCTGGCCGATCTCGTCGGAGCGACTGCTGGCCTACGCCACGAAGGCAGCCCGGGAAGCTGCCGAGTCGACGTGGTGGCAGCGCCCGGATGCCGAGTTCGAGAAGGGGCTCGCAGCGATCGCCGAGGCGGCCAATGGCGCGGCGAGCGACGTGGTGTCGGCCTTCGTCGACGAGATCGTGGATGCCGGACGCTCGAACTCCCTGTCGGCGAAGCTGCTGCAGCTCACGGGCCCGGGCGTGCCCGACGTGTATCAGGGCACCGAGCTGTGGGATCTGTCGCTCGTCGATCCCGACAACCGTCGTGCGGTGGACTTCGCCGCACGCGCACGCCTGCTGAACGACCTCGACGTCGAGGTGGCCCGCGGCACGCTCCCGCCGATCGACGATTCGGGCCGCGCGAAGCTTCTCGTGACGTCGCGTGCCCTGCGGCTGCGGCGCGACAACCCGGAGCTGTTCGGCATCTATCGCCCGGGTGTCGTCGTGGGCGAAGCATCCGATCACGCGATCGCTGTGCACCGCGGCGGAGTCACCGCGGTGGCGACCCGACTGCCGGTGGGCCTCTCGCGTCGCGGCGGATGGGGTGACACGCAGCTCATGCGGCCCGACATCGCCGCCGTCGACGTGCTGACCGGCAGGCGCATCGCGCCGGGGCCGGTGCGACTCGCCGAACTCTTGGAGACCTACCCCGTGGCACTGCTGGAGGACGCACGATGATCGAGGTCTGGGCGCCGCGGGCGCAGCGGATGCGGGTGCGACGCGTGTCTCCGGACGGCGCGACGATCGACGAGCGCGATCTCGTCGCCTCGACATCGGATGCTCTCGGCACCGGGTGGTGGAGCACGGATCTCGCGCTCGCCGACGGTGAGCAGTACGGGTTCCTGATCGATGACAGCGAGCAGTTGCGGCCCGATCCGCGGTCTCGTCGTCAGCCGTCCGGCGTGCACGGCCCCTCGGCCGCGTTCGATGCGACGACCTTCGAATGGACCGACCGGGACTGGACCGGGCGGCAGCTCGCCGGCGGCGTGATCTACGAGCTGCACCTGGGCACGTTCACGCCCGAGGGCACTCTCGAGTCGGCCATCGGGCGGCTCGACCACCTCGTCGAGCTCGGCATCACGCATGTCGAGCTGCTGCCGGTCAACGCCTTCAACGGCCAGTGGAACTGGGGCTACGACGGGGTGCTCTGGTACGCCGTGCACGAGGGCTACGGCGGGCCCCGGGCCTACCAGCGCTTCGTGGATGCCGCACACGCCCGCGGCCTCGCGGTGATCCAGGACGTGGTCTACAACCACCTCGGTCCGAGCGGCAACTACCTGCCCGAGTTCGGCCCCTACCTGCGCGACGGGCAGCGCAACACCTGGGGCGACTCGGTCAACCTCGACGAGCCGGCGGTGCGTCAGTTCATCATCGAGAACGCGCTCATGTGGATGCGCGACTTCCACGTCGACGGGCTGCGCCTCGACGCCGTGCACGCCCTGCACGACGACCAGCCGGTGCACATCCTGCAGGAACTCGCCGAGCGCACCGATGCTCTCTCGGCGCATCAGCTGCGCCCCCTCACCCTGATCGCCGAGTCCGACCTCAACGACCCGACGCTCATCCTTCCGCGCGAGGCCGGCGGATACGGCCTCACCGCGCAGTGGTCGGACGACTGGCACCACGCCGCGCACGTGGCGCTCACCGGGGAGACCACCGGATACTACGAGGACTTCGCCGCGGCGGATGCCCTCGTCAAGGTGTCGCAGAGCGGCTTCTTCCACGACGGGAGCTTCTCGTCTTTCCGC
>Ga0326721_10000677_pt1 | contig 10507 bp, 4 predicted proteins | sample SGPome_FD_203951 | JGI IMG/M metagenome (GOLD analysis project Ga0326721, IMG submission 203951) | Soil microbial communities from Southern Great Plains, Lamont, Oklahoma, United States - SGP_1_2016 | ecosystem: Engineered > Artificial ecosystem > Soil microcosm > Unclassified | place: USA...
ACCAGGCCGTCGTCGAAGCGCAGCACCGGGGCGGGCGCGGTGTCCGGCTTCCAGAAGGCGGTCGCCTCGCCCTCGTCCTCCTGCGGCCGCGAGGGGGCGGCCGTCGCGCCGTAGCCCGAGGAGCCCGCGCTGCCGAAGCCGGCGTCCGAGCCCGCGGTGAACGACGACGCCGCGGCCTGCGGGGCGGCAGCCGACGACGGGTGCGCCACCGCGGCGAGCTGCAGCATCGCGCCCGAGCCGGGGACCGTGCCCTCGACCAGGTCGTAGGCGACGCCCGGCGGCATGGAGGGCACCGGCTGGCCGGGGCCGACGTAGAGGGTCTGGCCGAGCTGGAAGCCGCTGGCGAGGGTGCAGCCGTCGACCGACGAGCCCGAGACCGGGACGCTGTCCACGGCCGGCTGGCCCTTGCCGGACCACAGCGCGACGCCGGTGCCCGAGCCGCCCGCGGTGTCGACGAGGACCAGCGCGAAGGAGGCCGAGCTGCCACCGAGCGCGGAGACCTGCCCGGCGACCGCCCCGAGGACGCGCTCCGCGCCGGGACCGGACACCCCCAGGCAGGCGTGCAGCGCGGCGACCAGGGCCGGCGAGCCGGGGGCGTCCACCCACAGCAGGCCGCCTCCGCGTCGGGCGACGACGGAGTCGCCTGGCAGGACTTCACAGCGGTCGGGCATGGCGTCCAGCCTAGAGCCGACTCAGCCGCCTGGGTGACCGGTCCTCCCCGCCACGCCGATCACCCGACGGGCCGGCGGGACCCCTGCGACCGGCGGGACCGGTGTGCCGTCCGTGAGCAAGGACCTCCCTGCCCCCCACTGCTCGCAGGCTCGCAGCGGGACCCTGCAGAGAGGCCGTTCAGGCGCTCGCGACGACCCCCAGTTCGGCCGGGTCGGCCAGGTGCTCGGAGTGCGGCAGCACGCGCACCGTGTACCCGAAGGCACCGGTGCGCTCCAGCGGGACCGTGGCGGTGAACCAGTGCCGCGACCCGTCGGCGTGCTCGTGCGCCATGGGCAGCGTGGTCACCTCGTGCAGGCCGTCGGCGTCGTCCACCCGCCCGTAGGCCGCCTGCACCTGGACGTCGGACGGCGTGAGCCCCGGCAGCTCCACCTCCGCCCGCAGCGCCAGCGTCGAGCCGATCTCCGGGGTGTCGCCGGCTCCGGTGGCCTCGACGTGCGCGACCCGCACCCTCCCCCAGTGGTCGAGCAGCCGGGCACGCCAGCCGGCCTCGGTGCGGGCCGGGCCGTAGCCGGCCTCCGCCATCACCCGGGACGAGCGGGCCGCCGGCACGTACAGCTGCTGCACGTAGTCGCGCACCATCCGGGTCGCCAGCACCTTGGGGCCGGTCTCGCGCAGCGTGTGCCGCACCATCTCGACCCACCGGCTGGGGACGCCGTCCCGGTCGGTCTCGTAGAAGCGCGGGACCACCTGGGTGGACAGCAGGTCGTAGATGGCCCGCGCCTCGATGTCGTCGCGGCGCTCGGGGTCGGCGACGCCGTCGGCGGTGGGGATGGCCCAGCCGTTCTGGCCGTCGAACCACTCGTCCCACCAGCCGTCGCGGATGGAGAGGTTCAGCCCGCCGTTGAGCGCGGCCTTCATGCCCGAGGTGCCGCACGCTTCCAGCGGCCGCAGCGGGTTGTTCAGCCAGACGTCGCAGCCCCAGTAGAGGTAGCGGGCCATGCCGATGTCGTAGCCGGGCAAGAAGGCGATGCGGTGCCGGATCTCGGGGTCGTCGGCGAACTTCACCATCTGCTGGATCAGCTGCTTGCCGCCGTCGTCGGCCGGGTGGCTCTTGCCGGCGATGACCAGCTGCACCGGGCGCTCGGGGTCCAGCAGCAGCGCCCGCAGCCGCTCGGGGTCGCGCAGCATGAGGGTCAGCCGCTTGTAGGAGGGCACCCGGCGGGCGAAGCCGATCGTGAGGACGTCGGGGTCGAACGCGCTGTCGGTCCACCCCACCTCGGACTCCGCGGCGCCGCGGGAGAGCGTGGTGTCGCGCAGCCGGCGGCGCACCTCCTCGACCAGCCGGCCGCGCAGCATCCGGCGGGTGCTCCACAGCTCGCCGGAGGGGATGCGGTCGACGCCGTCGAAGTGCACCGGGCCGGCCGCCGCGACCGGGTCGCCCTGGCTGGAGGTCTGCGTGCCCATCTCGACCAGCTCGCGCGCGGTCCAGGTGGGGGCGTGCACACCGTTGGTGATCGAGCCGATCGGCACGTCGGACTCGTCGAAGCCCGGCCACAGGCCGCGGAACATCGACCGGCTGACGTGGCCGTGCAGCCGGCTGACACCGTTGGCGCGCTGGCCCAGCCGCAGGCCCATGTACGCCATGTTGAACTTCGCCGGGTCCTCCTCGGCGCCCAGCGGGATGAGGTGCTCGGGGGCGACGCCGAAACCGGCGAAGTAGCGCTCGATCAGCGCCCGCGGGAAGCGGTCGATGCCGGCGGGCACCGGCGTGTGGGTGGTGAACACCGTGCCGGCGCGGACCGCCTGCAGCGCCTCGGCGAACGACAGCCCGTGGGACTCGGTGAGCTCGCGGATCCGCTCGATGCCGAGGAAGCCCGCGTGCCCCTCGTTGGCGTGGTAGACCTCCGGCGCCGGCGTCCCGGTGAGCTGGCAGTAGGCGCGCAGCGCCCGCACGCCGCCGATGCCGAGCAGCATCTCCTGGCGCAGCCGGTGGTCCTCGTCGCCGCCGTAGAGGCGGTCGGTGACCCCGCGCTCGGCCGGCGTGTTCTCCTCGATGTCGCTGTCGAGCAGCAGCAGCGCCACCCGGCCGACCTGGGCCCGCCACACGTGCGCGAACAACGTGCGCCCCTCGGGCAGCGGGACGTTGATGACGACGGCGGTGCCGTCGGGCTGGCGCAGGAGCTTCAGCGGCAGGCCGTGCGGGTCCAGCGACGGGTAGTGCTCCAGCTGCCAGCCGTCGGCCGACAGGCCCTGCTCGAAGTAGCCGGCCCGGTACAGCAGCCCCACGCCGATCAGCGGGACGCCGAGGTCGGAGGCGGCCTTGAGGTGGTCGCCGGCGAGGATGCCCAGGCCGCCGGAGTACTGCGGCAGCACCTCGGTGATGCCGAACTCCGCGGAGAAGTAGGCGACCGTCGCCGGCGCCCCCTCCCCCAGCGACTGGTACCAGTGCGGCGCCGACAGGTACTCCTCCAGGTCGTCGACGACGTCCTGCAGCCGGCGCACGAACCGCCGGTCCCGCGCGAGGGTGGCCAGCCGCTCGGCCGAGACCTCGCCCAGCACCTGCACCGGGTCGCCGTTGCAGGTCCGCCACAGCTCGGGGTCCAGCGCCTCGAAGAGGTCGCGGGTCTCGGCGTGCCAGGACCACCGGAGGTTGGTGACCAGCTGCGACAGCGGCAGCAGCTCCTCGGGGAGCGATGCCCGGACGGTGAACCGACGGAGTGCGCGCACGGGCCGAGACTAGCGACGGTCACTGGGGCCGCCAGAGCGGTGCACCGCCCGACGGGCCAGGATGAGTCATGGCCAGCCGACGTCCCGGTCGCCCGTCCGTCCCGCCCGTCCCGCAGCAGGAGCGGCACGCCTCGGCGGCCGATGTGCTCACCCGACACGCCCTCGATAGCGTGGCCCGGATGACTGGCCGCGCTGATCTCCGCCTCGGCATCACCGATGTCGCCCCCGTCGTGTCCTGCGGCGCGTTCTCCGCGCGCGCCGTGGTCGGCGAGCACCTCCCGATCACCGCGACCGTCTTCCGCGAGGGCCACGACGCCGTCGCCGCGAACGTCGTCTGGACCCCGCCCGGTGGGGACGGCGCCACGCGGCCGCTGTACCGGATGGAGCGCTTCGGCGACCAGCCCGACCGCTGGCTGACCAGCGTCGTCCCCGACCGCGAGGGTCGGTGGACCTACCGGGTGGAGGCCTGGAGCGACCCGTTGTCGACCTGGCACCACGCCGTCGAGGTGAAGATGGCGGCCGGCCAGGGCGCCGAGGAGCTCGCCAACGACCTGGAGGAGGGCGCCCGGCTGCTCGACCGGGTGGCCGCCGAGGCCGACGACGACTGGCGGGACCGGGTGACCGAGGCCGCCGCGGCCCTGCGCGACACCTCCCGCGAGCTGCCGGCCCGGGTCGCCCCGGCGCTGGCCGAGGCGCTGCAGCGCTACCTGCACGACCACCCGGTGCGCGAGCTGGTCACGCCGGGCCCGGAGTACGAGGTGTGGGTCGACCGCCCGCGGGCGCTGTTCGGCTCCTGGTACGAGTTCTTCCCCCGCTCCACCGGCCCGGTGGTCGACGGCCGGGCGACCCACGGCACCTTCGCCACCTCCACCGAGCGGCTGCCCGCGATCGCCGACATGGGCTTCGACGTCGTCTACCTGCCGCCGGTCCACCCGATCGGCACGGTCAACCGCAAGGGCCCGAACTCCCCGCAGTACCCCGGCGGCAACCCGCACGAGGTCGGGCCGGACGACCCGGGGTCGCCGTGGGCCATCGGCAGCGCCGAGGGCGGGCACGACGCCATCCACCCGCAGCTGGGCACGATGGAGGACTTCCGCGCCTTCGTCGAGCGCACCCGTGAGCTGGGCATGGAGGTGGCGCTGGACTTCGCGCTGCAGGCCGCGCCCGACCACCCCTGGGTGAAGGAGCACCCGGAGTGGTTCACCACCAAGCCCGACGGGACCATCGCCTACGCGGAGAACCCGCCGAAGAAGTACCAGGACATCTACCCGATCAACTTCGACAACGACCCCGAGGGCCTCTACGCCGAGTGCCTGCGGGTCATCCGGGTCTGGATCGACGCCGGGGTGCGCATCTTCCGCGTCGACAACCCGCACACCAAGCCGCTGAACTTCTGGCACTGGCTGATCTGGACGGTCAAGGAGACCGAGCCCGACGTGCTCTTCCTCGCCGAGGCGTTCACGCGGCCGGCGATGATGCACCAGCTGGCCCGCATCGGGTACACGCAGTCCTACACGTACTTCACGTGGCGCACCGAGCGCGGCGAGCTCGAGGAGTACGGCCGCGAGCTGGCCGCCAACTGCCACTACATGCGGCCGAACTTCTTCGTGAACACCCCGGACATCCTGCACGCGTCACTGCAGCTCGGCGGCCCGCCGATGTTCCGGATCCGCGCCGCCCTGGCGGCGATGATGAGCCCGACGTGGGGCGTCTACTCGGGCTTCGAGCTCTTCGAGCACGTCGCGGTGCGCCCCGGCAGCGAGGAGTACCTCGACAGCGAGAAGTACCAGCTGCGGCCGCGTGACTGGGTCGCCGCCGAGTCCTCCGGGCGCAGCCTCGTGCCCTACCTGCGCCGGCTCAACGAGATCCGCCGCGCCCACCCGGCGCTGCAGCAGCTGCGCACGCTGCGGTTCCACCACGTGGACAACCCGAACCTCATCTGCTTCTCCAAGACCGACCCCGGTTCGCAGGACGCCGTCCTGGTGGTGGTGAACGTCTCCAGCCACCACACCCAGATCGGGACGACGTCCCTGGACCTGCCGGCGCTCGGCCTGGACTGGTACGAGCGGTTCACCGTGACCGACGAGCTGACCGGTGACAGCTGGGACTGGGGCCAGTTCAACTACGTCGAGCTCGACCCCTACCGGGAGCCGGCGCACGTCTTCTCCATCACGTACCCCCGGCAGGTCCAGGTGCCACCCCCGGTCACCTGAAACTCCTCGGCCCCGTCCCGGGTCCCGCCCTGAGCCTGCGAAGGGTGGGGAGGACGGGGTCCTTCCACCGCTCCCCGCAGAACCGAGGGCGACTCCCCGTCATGACCGTTCCCGTCCCCGACTCCCCCGCCGGCCGCCCCGAGGCCCGTTCCCCGGGCGTGCCGTCGGCGCTGCCGGCCCCCGGCACCGACCCCGAGTGGTACAAGCGCGCCGTCTTCTACGAGGTGCTCGTCCGCGGCTTCGCCGACAGCAACGCCGACGGCGTCGGCGACCTCCGCGGCATGATCGACAAGCTGGACTACCTGCAGTGGCTCGGCGTCGACTGCCTGTGGCTGCCGCCGTTCTTCGCCTCGCCGCTGCGCGACGGCGGCTACGACGTCAGCGACTACACCGCGGTGCTGCCCGAGTTCGGCGACATCGAGGACTTCACCGAGTTCCTCGCTGCCGCCCACGCCCGCGGCATCCGCGTGATCATCGACTTCGTCATGAACCACACCTCGGACCAGCACCCCTGGTTCCAGGCCAGCCGCAGCGACCCCGAGGGCCCCTACGGCGACTTCTACGTGTGGAGCGACGACGACACCCGCTACGCCGACGCGCGGATCATCTTCGTCGACACCGAGAGCTCGAACTGGACCTTCGACCCGGTGCGCAAGCAGTACTTCTGGCACCGGTTCTTCTCCCACCAGCCCGACCTCAACTTCGAGAACCCGCGGGTGCAGGAGGCGATCATCGACGCCCTGCGCTTCTGGCTGGACCTGGGCATCGACGGCTTCCGGCTCGACGCCGTCCCCTACCTCTACGAGGAGGAGGGGACCAACTGCGAGAACCTGCCCAAGACCCACGAGTTCCTCAAGCACGTCCGCAAGGTGGTCGAGGCCGACTACCCCGACCGCGTGCTGCTGTGCGAGGCCAACCAGTGGCCGGGCGACGTCGTCGAGTACTTCGGCGAGGACGGCGACGAGTGCCAGATGGCCTTCCACTTCCCGGTGATGCCGCGCCTGTTCATGGCCGTCCGGCGGGAGCAGCGGTTCCCGATCTCGGAGATCATGGCCCAGACGCCGGCCATCCCGGACAACTGCCAGTGGGGCATCTTCCTGCGCAACCACGACGAGCTGACCCTCGAGATGGTCACCGACGAGGAACGCGACTACATGTGGGCGGAGTACGCCAAGGACCCCCGCATGAAGGCCAACATCGGCATCCGCCGCCGGCTGGCGCCGCTGCTGGACAACGACATGGACACCCTCGAGCTGTTCAACGCGCTGCTGCTCTCGCTGCCCGGCTCGCCGGTCCTCTACTACGGCGACGAGATCGCCATGGGCGACAACATCTGGCTCGGCGACCGCGACGGCGTCCGCACGCCGATGCAGTGGACGCCGGACCGCAACGGCGGCTTCTCCACCGCCGACCCGCAGCGGATGAACCTGCCGCTGAACCAGGACCCGGTCTACGGCTACCAGGTCACCAACGTCGAGTCCCAGCTGCGCAACACCAACTCGATGCTGCACTGGCTGCGGCAGATGATCCACGTCCGCAAGCAGCACCCGACCTTCGGTCTGGGCACCTTCGCCGAGATCGGCTCGCGCAACCCGACGGTGCTCTCCTTCGTCCGCGAGTTCGGCGACGACGTCGTGCTGTGCGTCAACAACCTCTCCCGGTTCCCGCAGCCGGTGGAGCTGGACCTGCGCCGCTTCGAGGGCTACACGCCCGTCGAGCTCTCCGGGCGGGTGGAGTTCCCCCAGATCGGCGTCCTGCCCTACATGCTCACCCTGGCCGGCCACGGCTTCTACTGGTTCGAGCTGGCCAAGCCCGCCGAGCCGGTGGAGGAACCCGCCGAGACCGACGACACCTCGGTCGCCGACAGCCTGCTGGCCGCGGGCCTCGTCGGGACCGGGGAGGAACCGCCTCCGGGTGGCACGGTGGACACGGGAGGACCCCGATGAACGTCCTGACCGGACTTCTGCAGGAGTGGATGCCGTCCCAGCGCTGGTTCGGCGGCAAGGGACGGGAGTGGGCCGACGTCGCGGAGGAGAGCTTCTTCCTCGACCGGTCCCATCCCGTGCTGTCGATCCACCGGGTGACGGTCACCTACACCGACAGCGTCAGGGAGACCTACCTGGTGCCGCTGTCCTGGCGCGACCACCCCGTGGACGAGCTGACCGCGGCCCTCATCGGCACGGTCCCGCACGAGAACGGCGAGAACTACGCCTACGACGCGATGCGCGACCGCGAGGCGACCGCCAGCTGGCTCACCCACCTCGCCGAGGGGGCGACCATCGGCCCGATGCGGTTCGTCCCGGGCGAGGGGGCCGAGATCCCGGCCGGGCTCCCCGGCGACATCATCTCCACCGAGCAGAGCAACACCTCGCTGGTCTACGGGCAGGAGGCCATCCTCAAGCTGTTCCGCCGGCTCGAGCCCGGCCTGAACCCGGACGTCGAGGTCCACAGCGCCCTGCGCCGGACCGACAACCCGCACATCGCCCCCCTGCTCGGCCACGCCGAGATCGACCACGACCGGGACGCCGGCACCCCGCCGGCCACGGTCTTCATGCTGCAGAGCTTCGTGCCCAACGCCAGTGACGGGTGGCGGCTGGCCACCGCCAGCGTGCGCGACCTCTACGCCGAGGGGGACCTGCACGCCGACGAGGTGGGCGGGGACTTCGCCGCCGACAGCGAGCGGCTGGGCGCGGCGACCGCCTCGGTGCACGCCGACATGGCGCGGGTGCTGCCGACCGAGGAGGCCGACCCGGCCTGGTTCGGCACGGTCGCGCGGCAGATGAACGAGCGGCTGGACGCCGCCATCGAGGTCGTGCCCCAGCTGGCCGAGCACGCCGACGGGCTGCGGGCGGTCTACGCGGCGGTGGCCGAGAGTCCCGAGCCCGTCGTCCGCCAGCGGGTCCACGGCGACCTGCACCTGGGCCAGGTGCTGCGCACCGCGACCGGGTGGATCGTGCTGGACTTCGAGGGCGAGCCGGCGCGCCCGCTGGCCTCGCGGCGCGAGCCGGACAGCCCGATGCGCGACGTCGCCGGCATGCTGCGCAGCTTCGACTACGCCGCCCGGCACATGCTCGTGGAGCAGCCGGGTGATCAACAACGTGCTTACCGCGCGCAGGAGTGGGCAGAGCGCAACCGGAGCGCCTTCTGCGCGGGCTACGCGGCCGCGGGCGGGATGGACGCCTGCGGCAGCAGCCCGTTGCTGCGGGCGTTCGAGGCGGACAAGGCCGTCTACGAGTGCGTCTACGAGGCGCGCAACCGCCCGAACTGGCTGATCATCCCGCTGCAGTCGCTGTCACGGCTCACCGCCGCGGGCTGACGCGCGAGGCACGACCACCGACACATCGGCACCGAAGAGGACGGCGAGCGATGACATCCCCGGACGAGACCGAGCGCACCACCGACTCACCCCTGACCGGCGGTCAGCCGCCCGCTACGCGGGAGGAGCTGCAGGCCGTCGTCGAGGAGAGGACCGCCGCGGCCGAGGCGGCCGTGGAGGGGCCGGTCGTCAACGCCGCCCCGGCCCGCAAGCGGGCCGCGGCGAAGAAGGCCCCCGCGGCCAAGAAGGCCGCGCCCGCGAAGAAGGCGACCGCAGCCGAGGGGACGGCGGCCAAGAAGACGACCGCCCGCAAGACGACCGCGAAGAAGACGGCAGCCGGCGCTGCGGCGCCGGCGGAGAAGGCGACCAAGCGCGCACCGCGCACGAAGGCCGCCCAGGCCGACGTCGTCGCCGAGCAGGGCGGCACCGCCGCGCCCGTGGTGGCCCCGGCGCCGATCGCCGAGCCGGGCAGCCCGACCGGTGCACCGGCGGGCCAGCCCGAGCCCCCGAGCCCCGACCCCGCGGAGCCGAACGCCCCGCAGGCGCCGGACGAGGACGGCGGCACCTCCACCGACACCACGCCCACCGACACCACGCCCACCGACACCACGCCCACCGCGACCGCGCCGGACACGACCGCGTCCGTCGGGGGGACCGCGACCGGCACGGGGCCGGAGGTGGCGGCCGCGACCGTCCCCGAGGGGCAGGAGCCCGCCGAGGAGGGGCTGGCCCACCAGGAGGCGCCCGCCGAGGTCGGCGAGGAGCAGCTGCGCGCCGTCGTCGAGGGCTGGTCCTACGCCCCGCACAGCGTGCTCGGCGCGCACCCCGCCCGCGAGGGCTGGGTGGTGCGCACCCTGCGCCCCGACGCGGTCTCGGTGACCGTCGTCGACGAGGACGGCTCCCGCCACGACGCCCGCCGGATCCACGACGGCGGCGTCTTCGAGGCCCACCTGTCCAGGCAGCCGGGCGACTACCGGGTCGAGGTGACCTACGGGGACGGGGCGGGCGGCACCAACACCTTCGTCGTCGACGACCCGTACCGCTGGCTGCCCACCGTCGGTGAGCTCGACCAGCACCTCATCCGCGAGGGCCGGCACGAGCAGCTGTGGGAGGTGCTCGGCTCGCACGTGCGGCGTTACGACACCCCGCGCGGTCGGGTCGAGGGCGTCTCCTTCGCCGTCTGGGCGCCCAACGCCCAGGGCGTGCGGGTGACCGGCGACTTCGACTACTGGGAGGCCCGCGCCTACCCGATGCGCTCGCTGGGCTCCTCCGGTGTGTGGGAGGTCTTCATCCCCGGCGTCCCCGTGGGTGTGAAGTACCGCTACCACGTGCTCGGCCGCGACGGCGTCTGGCGGCACAAGTCCGACCCGCTGGCCTTCGAGACCGAGGTGCCGCCGCTCAACGCCTCGATCGTCACCGAGTCCACGCACGAGTGGAACGACGACGCGTGGCTGGCCGAGCGGGCCCGCGGCGGCTGGCACGAGCGGCCGATGAGCGTCTACGAGGTGCACGCGGGCTCGTGGCGGCAGGGCCTGTCCTACCGCCAGCTGGCCGACGAGCTGGTCGACTACGTCGTCGA
>Ga0326721_10000678_pt1 | contig 10501 bp, 8 predicted proteins | sample SGPome_FD_203951 | JGI IMG/M metagenome (GOLD analysis project Ga0326721, IMG submission 203951) | Soil microbial communities from Southern Great Plains, Lamont, Oklahoma, United States - SGP_1_2016 | ecosystem: Engineered > Artificial ecosystem > Soil microcosm > Unclassified | place: USA...
CCGATGACGGCGTTGTACGCCTCGGGCGACACCCTGATCAGTGCCGTGTCGAGCACGTGCACCAACAGGAAGAAGAAGATGGCGACTCCGGTGATGCGGTGAAGCACCCACGACCACATGCCCTCGCGACCCCGGTAGAGGGTTCCGCGCGGCGTCTTGGACGTGGTTTCCGAAATCGACGGTGTCAAGCGAGCGCTTGTGGACACGGTCGTCCTCCCTGGATCGATGTGACTCGGCCGCGAGCAGAGGGCTGGTGCAGGAGAGTGATCCCGTCGAACCGCCAGGCATGCCCGATCGGGTTCCATCCTATTCCTGTCCGAAGACGGGGAGCGACGAAGGGGAGCCTAACTGCACGGATCTTGAGGTGCCGGGGTCGGAGTGCAGCGGCGGGCTACGCTGGCGGGATGAAGGAACCGATCAAGGATTTCTACGCCGTGATTCCCGCCGGAGGCATCGGCAGCAGGCTGTGGCCGCTGTCACGGGCGGATGCTCCGAAATTCCTGCACGACCTCACCGGCTCCGGCCACTCGTTGTTGCGCGACACCTGGGATCGGCTGGAGCCGCTGGCGGGTTCCGATCGCATCGCGGTCGTGACCGGACGCGCGCATCGCGGCGCGGTGGAGGCGGAGCTCCCGGGCATCGCGGACATGAACGTGTTCCTCGAGTCCGAACCGCGCGAGTCCGCGGCGGCCATCGGGCTGGCTGCGGCGATCCTGCACCGGCGCAACCCCGACGTGATCATCGGTTCCTTCAGCGCCGACCACGTGATCCGCAGCACCCGCGTGTTCGAGTTCGCGGTGCGCGACGCGGTCGAGGTCGCCCGCGAGGGATACATCTGCACGATCGGCATCTCTCCGACCGAGCCCGCCGTGGGATTCGGCTACATCAAGATGGGGCCGGAACTCGTCGTCGACGGTGCGCGCGAGGCCGCGCTCGTGGAGACCTTCGTGGAGAAGCCCGACCTCGAGACGGCCAAGGCGTACCTCGCCGACCGCGGGTACCTCTGGAACGCCGGGATGTTCATCGCGAAGGCGAGCGTGCTGCTGGAGGAGCTCGCCCAGAACGAACCCGAGCTGCACGCCGGGCTCATCGAGCTGGCCGAGGCCTGGGACGACCGCGACAAGCGCGGCCCGGCCGTCGACCGCATCTGGCCCCGGTTGAAGAAGATCGCGATCGACTACGCGGTCGCCGAGCCGGCCGCCCGCCGGGGACGTCTCGCCGTCGTGCCTGGCCACTTCGACTGGGACGACGTGGGCGACTTCGCCTCGTTGGCCAAGTTGATCCTCAACGGCCGGAAGAACGACCTCGCGGTGCTGGGCCCGAACGCCCGCGTGCTGTCGGATGCCGCGAGCGGAATCCTCGTCAGTCAGACCTCACGGGTGATCAGCCTGGTCGGCGTGCAGGACATCGTCGTCGTCGACACCCCCGACGCTCTGCTGGTCACGACCGTGCAGCACGCCCAGCGCGTGAAGGGCGTCGTGGAGTCGCTCAAACTCACCGGACGGGGCGACGTGCTCTGATGAGCACGTCTGCGTGCTCATCGGCTGACTGTGTTTCAGCTTTGTAACCATTCCCCACCGCACGGGCCGCCGGTATACGCAAACGCTGAAACAGTAGGTAACTTTGAGCGATCCGCGAGGGCCGCGGCACCGTTCAGGAGGCATGAGTTGACCATCTCCACCACCAAGAAGCTCCTCGGCATCACCGTCGCCGCTGGAGTCATCTTCTCTCTGGCCGGTTGCGGCCAGGCTCCCGCCGAATCGGGCGGCGACGCCGGCGGCGACGCAGCATCCGACTTCCTCCCCTGCCTCATCTCCGACGCCGGTGGCTGGAACGACAAGTCGTTCAACCAGTCGGCCAAGGAAGGCATGGACAGCGCCGCCGACGAGCTCGGCGTGAAGCCCCTCGAGTTCGAGTCGGCCAACGACAACGATTACGCGCCGAACCTCGAGACCGCGGTCTCCGAGGGCTGCTCGCTCATCGTCTCCGTCGGATTCAAGCTGTCCGCCGCGACGGTCGAGTCGGCACTCGCGAACCCCGAGATCGACTACGCGATCATCGACGACTGGGCGGACAACGACTTCGACGGTGAGGTCGACGCCCCGAACATCAAGCCCCTCGTCTTCGACACGGCCCAGGCCGCGTACCTGGGCGGCTACGCCTCGGCCGGCTGGTCGGCGCAGAGCGGTGTGAACAAGGTCGGCACCTTCGGCGGAATGCAGATCCCGTCCGTCGCCGTGTTCATGGACGGCTTCCAGCTCGGTGTCGAGAAGTACAACGAGGACAAGTCCGCTGCGGTCGAGGTGTTCGGTTGGGACGTCGCTACGCAGAAGGGCTCCTTCACCGGTGGCTTCGACGCGAACGACACCGCCAAGCAGACCGCTCAGGGCGTGCTCGACCAGGGCGTCGACGTGCTCCTCCCGGTCGGTGGCCCGGTCTACCAGAGCGCGGCAGCGGCCATCGCCGACAGCGGCAAGGACACGCTCCTCGTCGGTGTCGACAGCGACCTCGCCGTCGCCGACCCGAGCGTCGCCGGCGTGACGCTCTTCTCGATCATGAAGGCGATCGACGTGGCCGTGCACGACGCGACCATCTCGGCATCCGAGGGTGACTTCGACTTCGCGCCGTACATCGGAACCCTCGAGAACGAGGGCGTCAAGCTCTCCGGCTTCGGTGACTTCGAGGGCGAGCTGCCCGACGGCCTGCTCGACGAGATCGCCGCTCTCCAGGAGCAGATCATCGCCGGCGACATCACGGTGGAGTCCCCGAACTCCCCGTAAGCACGATCGTTCCAAGTGCGGGGCGGGTGGCAGCACGGTGGCCACCCGCCCCGCACCATGGGCGGAAGAATTCCTGTTCGCGACGCAGCGCACGATCGAAGTGCGATGCGCGCGCTCATCTCCGGACACTTCTGAAATAGGGTGCAGATATGAAGCTCGAACTGCGCGGCATCACCAAGCGCTTCGGCAGCCTCGTCGCCAACGACCACATCGATCTGGTCGTCGAACCGGGGCAGATCCATGCGCTGCTCGGTGAGAACGGCGCGGGCAAGTCGACGCTCATGAACGTCCTCTACGGGCTGTACCAGGCCGATGAGGGCGAGATCCTCCTCGACGACGTGGTGCAGCACTTCCGGGGCCCCGGAGACGCGATGGCCGCGGGCATCGGGATGGTGCACCAGCACTTCATGCTGGTGCCGGTGTTCACGGTCGCGGAGAACGTGATGCTCGGACACGAGCAGACCAAGGCGCTCGGCACCCTCGACATCGCCAAGGCCCGCGAGCACGTGCGCTCCGTCGCCGCTCGCTTCGGCTTCGACATCGACCCCGACGCCCTCGTGGGCGATCTGCCCGTCGGCGTCCAGCAGCGGGTCGAGATCATCAAGGCGCTCTCGCGCGATGCCAAGGTGCTCGTGTTCGACGAGCCCACGGCCGTGCTGACCCCGCAGGAGACCGACGAGCTGATGGGCATCATGCGCCAGCTACGCGCAGAGGGCACGGCGATCGTGTTCATCACGCACAAGCTGCGCGAGGTGCGCGAAGTCGCCGACACGATCACCATCGTCCGTCTGGGCAAGATCGTCGGAGAGGCATCGCCCACCGCATCCAACGCCGAGCTGGCGTCGCTCATGGTCGGCCGTGCCGTCGAACTCACCGTCCACAAAGAGGCCCCGCGCCTCGGCGAAGGCGGCCTGGAGGTCACCGGTCTTCGCGTGCTCACCGCGACCGGCGGCATCGTCGTCGATGGCATCGACTTCACCGTACGACCGGGAGAGGTCCTCGCCATCGCCGGCGTGCAGGGCAACGGTCAGACGGAACTGGTGGAGGCCATCGTCGGTCTCGCCCCCCGCGTGGAGGGATCGATCACCCTCGGCGGCACGGAACTCGTCGGCAGGAGCGTGCGAGCGATCCTCGACGCCGGCGTCGGGTACGTGCCAGAGGACCGCACGGAAGACGGCCTCGTCGCCGGCTTCTCGGTGGCGGAGAACCTCATCCTCGACCGCACCGATGACGCGGCCTTCAGCCGCGCCGGCACCATCAATCGCTCTGCGCTCGAGGAGTTCGCCCGCGCCCGCATCGCGGAGTACGACATCCGCACCCAGAGTGCGCAGACTCCGGCCGGAACGCTCTCCGGCGGCAACCAGCAGAAGGTCGTGATCGCGCGCGAGATGAGCCGCGAGCTGCGGCTGCTCGTGGCGGCGCAGCCGACCCGCGGAGTGGACGTCGGCTCGATCGAGTTCATCCACAAGCGGATCATCGAGACGCGCGACGCCGGCATCCCGGTCGTCGTCGTCTCCACGGAACTCGACGAGGTGGCCGCACTAGCCGACCGCATCGCCGTGATGTATCGGGGCACGATCGTCGGCATCGTCCCGGGCGACACCCCCAGAGAGACACTCGGACTCATGATGGCCGGAGCGGCCGATGCGGAGGCTGCCGCATGAGCGGAGCAACACCAGGAACGGGTGACGAGACGAAGGGCCTGCCCCCCGAGCAGCTGCCCCGCTCGTCCGACGGCAACAGCGAGGTGGCTCCGCCGCCGCGCGCGAACCTCATCCTCAAGGAGATGCTCCGCGGCAGCGCGGTGACGACGATCCTCGCGATCTTCCTCGCGCTCGTCGTCGGCGGTGTGCTCATCGCGTTCACCAACGCCGACGTGCAGGCGGCATCCGGCTACTTCTTCTCGCGACCCGGCGACACGCTGACGGCCGCATGGAATGCGGTCTACAACGGCTACGAGGCCCTGTTCCGCGGCGCGATCTTCAATGCGCGCGGTGCCGACTTCGCCGCGCAGATCCGCCCGCTCACCAACACCCTCGGCTTCGCGGCGCCACTGATCGCCGCCGGTCTCGGCGTGGCTCTGGCGTTCCGCGTCGGCCTGTTCAACATCGGTGCCCGCGGCCAGATGCTCATCGGTGTCGGTGTCGCCGGTCTGCTCACCTTCAACCTCGACCTGCCGATCTGGCTGCACATCCCCGTGACGCTGATCGCCGGCATCGCCGGAGGTGCCCTCTGGGGCGGCATCGCGGGTCTTATCAAGGCACGCACCGGGGCGCACGAGGTGATCCTCACGATCATGCTCAACTACGTCGCCTACTACCTGCTGCTCTGGATGATCCGCACCCCGGGTCTGCTCCAGAAGCCGGGCACGAACCAGGCCCTCGGCTACGCGACGCCAGAGAGTGCGCAGTTCCCCGAACTGCTCGGCCCGAAGTTCCCGCTGCTCGACCTCGGCTTCGTGTTCGTGGTCGTGGCGACGCTGTTCGTGTGGTGGCTGATCGAGCGCTCGTCGCTCGGCATGCGCATGCGCGCGGTGGGGGAGAACCCCCACGCCGCCCGCGCCGCGGGTATCAGCGTGCAGCGCGTGTACGTCTACGCCATGCTCTTCGCCGGCGCCCTCGCGGGTCTCGCCGGAATGAACCAGATCCAGGGCGCCGTCACGACGGGCATCACCGAGACGATCGACGCCGGTATCGGCTTCGACGCCATCACCGTGGCGCTCCTCGGGCGCAGCCGCGCCTGGGGCACGTTCGCCGCCGGCATCCTATTCGGCGCCCTCAAGGCCGGATCGTTCTCGATGCAGGCGCAGGACATCCCGGTCGACATCGTGCTCGTCGTGCAGTCTCTCGTGGTGCTGTTCATCGCGGCGCCGCCGCTGCTGCGCGCGGTGTTCTTCCTTCCCAAGTCCGACGCCGAGAAGGCGGCCAAGGCGAGAGCCAAGGCTGCGAAGAAAGCGGTGATGGCATGATGTCTCTCGCTCAGAAGCAGGCGGCGGACGGCACGGTGCAGCTCACGACCGTTCGCGAGCGCCACTGGAAGACCCCGATCGTGCTGGCGGTGGCCACGGCCCTGCTCGCCCTGCTCTTCGTCACCGTCCCCCGCGACGGCACGAGCACGTTCCGACTCACGGCGGAGTCCGCGGCCTTCGCTCTGCCGAACGTCGCCCTCCCCACCGCGCTGACGAGCTGGCTCATGGTGGCCGTCCTCGTGGTGCTCACCGTGGGCGCGTTCCTGCGCGTGTACTCGTACCGCAAGCCGCCGCTGTGGCTGATCGTGGTGTTCGGCGTGATCGCCGTCTTCGCGTTCCTGGTCTGGGCCGCCGCCGGCGGTCTGGTGCCCGTCACGAGCCTGCTCTTCGGCGCGGTCTCGCTCTCGGTCCCGCTGGTGTTCGGTGCCCTCGGTGGCGTCATCGGCGAGCGGGCGGGCGTCGTCAACGTCGCCATCGAGGGCCAGCTGCTCCTCGGAGCCTTCTCGGCGGCACTGCTGTCGAGCATCACCGGCAACCCCTTCGTGGGTCTGCTCGGGGCCATGCTCGGCGGTGTGCTCGTCGCGAGCGTGCTCGCGGCGTTCGCGATCAAGTACCTCGTCGAGCAGGTCATCGTCGGTGTCGTGCTCAACGTGCTCGTCACGGGACTCACCGGCTTCCTCTACGGTGCGCTCCTCGCGCCCAACGAGGCCCGGCTGAACAGGCCCGTGCGCTTCGATCCCATCGCGATCCCCGTGCTCAGCGACATCCCGATCATCGGACCGGTGCTGTTCAACCAGACCTTCATCGGGTACCTGATGTTCGTCACCGTGGGCGTCGTCGCGTGGGGTCTGTACCGCACCCGCTGGGGCCTGCGCCTGCGTGCGGTCGGCGAGCACCCGCAGGCCGCCGACACCGTGGGCATCAAGGTCAACGCCACGCGATTCTGGAACGTGCTGCTCGCCGGCGCGGTCGCCGGAGCCGGAGGCGCGTACTTCACGCTCGTCTCGGTGCCCCAGTTCGGCAAGGACATGACGGCCGGTCTCGGCTTCATCGCCCTCGCCGCCGTGATCTTCGGTCGCTGGGACCCGATCCGGGCGACGCTCGCCGCCCTGCTCTTCGGCTTCGCGACGAACTTGCAGAACCTGCTGTCGATCCTGAAGACGCCGATCCCGGGCGAGTTCATGCTCATGTTGCCGTACGTCGTCACCCTGCTCGCGGTCGCCGGCTTCGCCGGGCAGATCCGCGCACCTGCCGCCGACGGCAAACCGTACATCAAGTCCTAGGAGAGAAATGACCGACATCGACTGGGACGAACTCCGTCAGGTCGCGACCGCCGCGATGGAGAAGGCGTACGCGCCGTACTCGCGTTACCGGGTGGGCGCTGCCGCGCTCGTCGGCGACGGCCGCATCGTGGCGGGCTGCAACGTCGAGAACGCCTCGTACGGCGTGACCCTGTGCGCGGAGTGCGCGCTGGTCGGAGACCTGCACATGTCGGGTGGCGGCCAGCTCGTCGCCTTCGTGTGCGTCAACAACGACGGGCAGACGATCATGCCGTGCGGCCGCTGCCGTCAGCTGCTGTTCGAGCACGCGATGCCCGGGATGCTGCTCGAGACCGTCTCCGGCATCCGCACGATCGATGAGGTGCTGCCCGATGCGTTCGGGCCGCGCGACCTGGAGGATGCACGATGAGTGTTGAGCCGTTCGATGCGGTGGATGTCATCCGCGCCAAGCGCGATGGCGGAGCCGTTCCCGAGGCCGCGCTGCGGTGGATGGTCGATGCCTACACGCGGGGCTACGTCTCCGATGCGCAGATGGCGTCGTTCGCGATGGCGATCTTCCAGCGCGGCATGGAACGCGACGAGATCAGGGTGCTCACCGATGCGATGATCGCGTCGGGCGAGCGGATGAGCTTCGCCGCCCTCGGCAAGAAGACGGTCGACAAGCACTCCACGGGTGGTGTCGGCGACAAGATCACGCTGCCGCTGGCTCCGTTGGTCGCGGCGTTCGGCGTCGCCGTCCCGCAGCTCAGCGGACGCGGTCTCGGTCACACCGGGGGCACCCTCGACAAGCTCGAGTCGATCCCCGGCTGGCGTGCGGCGCTGAGCAACGAGGAGATGTTCGCTCAGATGCAGGGCGATGTCGGCGCAGTGATCTGCGCCGCGGGCTCCGGGCTCGCTCCCGCCGACAAGAAGCTGTATGCGCTCCGCGACGTCACCGGCACGGTCGAGGCGATCCCGCTGATCGCCTCGAGCATCATGTCGAAGAAGATCGCCGAGGGCACCGACGCGCTGGTGCTCGACGTGAAGTTCGGCTCCGGTGCCTTCATGCAGGACATCGATCGGGCTCGGGAACTCGCGCGCACGATGGTCGCCCTCGGCACCGATTCCGGTGTCGCGACGACCGCGTTGCTCACCGATATGAACGTGCCCCTGGGCCTGGCCATCGGCAACGCCAACGAGGTGCGCGAGTCGGTCGAGATCCTCGCCGGCGGTGGGCCCGCCGACGTGCGCGAGCTCACGATCGCCCTGGCGCGTGAGATGCTCGCGCTGGCCGGTCAGCCCGATGCCGACGTGGAGGCCGCGCTCGACGACGGCCGCGCCATGGACCACTGGAAGGCGATGATCCGCGCACAGGACGGCGATCCGGATGCCGCGCTGCCCGTCGCCCGCGAGACGCACGTCGTGACGGCTGCGGCCGACGGCGTGATGACCCGCATGGATGCTCTTCCGTTCGGGATCGCGGCCTGGCGTCTCGGCGCCGGACGCGCCCGCGCCGAGGACCCGGTGATCTTCGAGGCCGGCATCGATCTGCACGCCAAGCCCGGCGACCGCGTCGTGGCCGGACAGCCGCTCTTCACGCTGTCCGCCGCCGACGAGGCCCGGTTCCCGCGCGCGATCGAGGCGCTCGAGGGCTCCTGGGAGATCGGCGACGATGCGCCGGAGCGCGGCCCGATCGTGCGCGAGCGCATCACGGCGTAGGTGCCGGGCGCTACCCTGAACACGGCGGTCTCCACCGCCATGTTTTTCTGCGACTGAGAGGATCGTCATGGCGATCGATGCGAACGGCGACATCACGATTCAGGGGGCGTCCCTGCGCGGCCTGCCCAAGGTGTCGCTGCATGATCATCTCGACGGCGCGCTGCGACCGGCGACGATCGTCGAGCTGGCCGATGCCGCAGGGCTCGAGCTGCCGCAGAACGATGCGCGCTCTCTCGGTCGGTGGATCGCGAAGCAGAGCGACTCGGGCTCGCTGGTCGAGTACCTGAAGACCTTCGATCTCACGATCGGCGTCATGCAGACGGCCGAAGGGCTGACGCGTGTCGCCCGGGAGTTCGTGCAGGATCTCGCCGCCGACGGCGTGATCTACGGTGAGGTGCGCTGGGCGCCCGAGCAGCATCTGTCGGCAGGCCTCTCGCTCGAGCAGGCCGTCGAGGCGGTGCAACAGGGCATCGAAGAGGGTGAGGATGCCGTCGAGGGCTCGGGGCGCAGCATCCGGGTCGGTCAGCTGCTCTCCGCCATGCGTCAGCACGACCGTGCGCGTGAGATCGCAGAGCTCGCCGTCGGCTTCCGCGGACGCGGCGTCGTCGGTTTCGACACCGCGGGTCCCGAAGACGGGTTCCCGTCGTCGAACTACCGTGAGGCCTTCGACTACCTCGCAGACAACTTCTTCCCCGTGACGGTGCACGCCGGCGAAGCGGCCGGCGCCGCGTCGATCCGATCCGCGCTGATCGACGGTCGCGCCCTGCGGATCGGCCACGGCGTGCGCATCGCCGAAGATCTCGAGGTGATCACCCGCGAGGGCGACGAGGTGCAGGTTCAGTTCGGCGACCTCGCGCGCTGGGTGCGCGACCGGGAGATCCCGCTGGAGCTCTCGCCGTCGTCGAACCTCCAGACGGGGGCCATCGCCGCGTGGGGCTCGGAACTCGTCGATCACCCGTTCGACCTGCTCTACCAGCTCGGCTTCTCGGTTACCGTGAACGTCGACAACCGCACCATGAGCGCCACCTCGCTCACGCGGGAACTCGCCCTCCTCGTCGAGGCGTTCGAGTACGACCTCGATGACCTCGAGACCTTCCAGTTCAACGCCGCCGCAGCGACGTTCCTCCCGGTCGAGGAGCGCGAAGAACTCGTGGAGATGATCGCCGAAGGTTTCGACGTCTGACGATGATGGCCCGGGGGAGACGTCGTCGTCGTGTGTGGGTCTCGGTCAGCGTCATCGCGACGGTCGTCGTGGCCGTGGGGGGTGCCGCTGCGTTCGTGTGGCTCAATCGCGCACCCGAGTCGGTTCCGCGCGCATCGGAGCCGTACATCGAGCATCCGCTCACTCCCGCGCAGCAGCTGGTGGCCGACGACGGCGACCCGCACGCGTGCGCGGTGACGTTCTCGGGCGACGGGATCGCCCTCGATCTTCAGCTGCAGTACCAGGAGTCGCTCTACGCCGGACTGCCGATCCCGGCGCAGGACGGGCGGGTCTTCGCCGGCTGGTATCCGTCGACGGCGGATGCCGAGGCGCAGAACACGGCCGCGCGCGTGAACGGTGCCGATCTCGTCGTCTGCACCGACAACGAGGTCGAGCTGTTCGGAGCGTGGACGACTCCCGAGGCGAACGCCGCTGCCGACGTGCAGGTGCCGATCCTCATGTACCACCAGTTCACGGCGAACCCCGAGGGCGAGTCGGGGTGGCTGCGCGGCAACTACGCCTACATCGGCGATTTCGACGCGCACATGAACCACATCGCGACCACTGGCTTCTA
>Ga0326721_10000679_pt1 | contig 10494 bp, 8 predicted proteins | sample SGPome_FD_203951 | JGI IMG/M metagenome (GOLD analysis project Ga0326721, IMG submission 203951) | Soil microbial communities from Southern Great Plains, Lamont, Oklahoma, United States - SGP_1_2016 | ecosystem: Engineered > Artificial ecosystem > Soil microcosm > Unclassified | place: USA...
CCGAGCGTCGAGCGAGAGCTCTAGCTGTCTGCGCACCGCCCAGCTCCGCGGCGAGCGCCCACTGCCGTCGGCTGAGCACCGCCATTCGCCCGGGCGCCAGTCGACAGAGCTGAACCTGGTCGTCAGGCTCCACCCCGAGTTCGGTGAATCGAGCTAGACGCTGGGTGATCTCGGACAGGAAGGCGTCGACCCGGAGGCGGCACAGGCGTCCGCTCCAATGCCGACGACCGGGGCGAAACAGCGGCCGTTCACCGTCCACGTTCTCCTCGGCGAGCAGAGCCAGCCCGGCCTCGACGATGGCGGACTGCAGGGTCGACGGCAGCTGTGGATCGTCCGCGTCAAACACCTTGGCCGGTGGGAGGTCGAGGGCCTCGGCATACGTGATGTCACCCTCGTACAGGAAGAAGGTGCCACCTCGAGCGCCCCGGACCTCCAGCGCTCCGGAGCTGCGGCTGATGGCGAGCACGCGAAGCACGTCCGCCACCGGATGTTCCATTGGCCGTACGGTCGCCATGGGTAGCGAGCGACTCAGACGGCGAGGTCATTCTCGATCCTGGCTAGATGATGACGAGCCAGGGCCAGGTTCGCCTTGACCCGGTCCAGGGCCAGGTAAATAAACAGCCCGTTTCCGCCATGCCCGGTGACCAGGCGAATCAGGTGATACTGCCTGCCCAGGGTGATGAGAATGTCGTCGATCGAGTCCTTGAGGCCGAGCTGCTCGAGGGTCCGGATTTTGGCGCGGACCACCTCGGTGTTCCCCGCCGAAGCGACCTCGAGATTCAAATACTTGCCACCACCGAGGGATCCGAGCGCCATTCCGCTGCTGTAATCCACCAGGCTGACGCCCAGCGCTCCGTCAATCTCCATCGCTTCCTTGAGAGCGGTGTCGATATCCACAGGAGAATCTCCTTTTCAGAATTGATTGGACATAGAGGTGTAATCTTCCGCAGGTCGCAGCGCATCTGCGACACTGCAGCAGGACAATGCACCTATTCAACCCAGGTCGTCAAGAAGATGAAAGAGAATCGGATTCATTTCTGTGACTAGAGATAGCAATGCGAAAGGAGAGGATGTCGTCCATCGAGCGCTTGCTGGTTTGAACGCCATCCACGGGCTAATCTCTGCCTCTCTGGTAGAGCCGGATTCGGCACACGTTTTGGATACCGTCATCGGCGACCGCGGCGTCAACCTCGGCCCGACCGCCGAGGGCCGGACCGTGGCCGCCGGCGCGAGCGACGTCATCCAGGTGCTCGACCTGATGACGGCGAGCTTGGGTGAACCGGATGAATTGGAAGACGTGATAATCACTCTCGGACGGCGGCATCACTTGATCATGCCGTTGCCGACGGCGGGTGCCGACGGATTGATCATTGTCGTCACGCTTGATCGCGAGCACACCAACCTGGCCCTGGCTCGGGTGCAGTTGCGCGCGCTCGCACCGGTACTGGAGACCATGACCTCGCCTGGCCGTGTCTCCTAAGCCATGGCGGCGATCGGGCCGCCGTCCCCCGTCCGAGGAAACCATCGACGTGGCAGCCCACCCCGAACGCCTGCTCGAGCTCGCCGCCGAGCGCGCCACCGGCGCCCTCTACCTTAATGGGCGCTGGGGCGGAACGGTTTTCCTGATCGACGGCCGGATCGGATACGTCGAGTCGGTACTCACCCCCGGCGTCGAGGCATTGCTCTTGCGGCCCACGTACGGCGACGAGCACGGCTGGGCCGAATTGGTGGCCGGCCTGCGGCGGGGTGAGACGGCACCGGCTATCACCGCTGCCGGTCAGCTGATCCGCAGCTCGGTCTCGGCCGTTGACACCGAGATCCTGCGCCGCACCGCCTTGGCCGATGCCGCCCTGGCGACCCTGGGCGCCGCCGTTCCCGAGGCAGCGCGGACTCGAACTCGTTTCCGGCCCGGCGAAAAGCATTGGTGTGAAACCCTGTGCACGTTCGCGGTGCCCGACGTCCTGGCTGAGGTGAACCGGCGAAAGACCGTCCTCGGGCGACTGACGCTGGGGGTGGCACCGCGTCGAGCCGTGCGGCGAGTGCCGAAGTTGCCAATCGAACGAATCCGACTGACGGCGACACAATGGAATATCGCTCGATCGGCAGACGGCAGCACCACTCCACTCGACCTCGCCTGGTTACTCGGCCATGGTGTTTTCGCCACCACGGTGGCGGTCCACCAGCTAGCTCGGCTCGGCGTCGTCACCACCGATCCCGATCTCCCAGAATCATCCGCCGCTCGCTTGGTTCCGGCTCGCCACGCGATGTCCTTCCTCCATGCATCAATCGCTGAATCCGACGAAAACCTTTGTGCACCCGAATCGCAGCAACCATAGAGAGGAATCCTCATGACCGTTGAGGACCGCGTGCTGAAGGAACTGAGTGACCTGCGCTCGGCCGTCAGTGGGGTCGAAGGCTGCGTTGTGGCGACCAGTGATGGCCTGCTTGTTGCCCATGTCCTGCCCGAGCAGGAGCAGAGCCAGGCAGCAGCGCTGATCGCCACCCTGACCGGGGTGGCTCGACAAGCCGTCCAGATCACCGGCCGCGGCGATCTTCTCGAAGCCTCGATCCGCGGAACCTATGGTTATATCGCCGTTTACGCTGTCGGGAACAGCGCCGTATTGGCCGTGCTCGGGCGTTCTACGCTGAATATCGCCCTGCTCCAACTCCGCACCCGACCTGTGGTGGCCCGCCTGGACGCGTTGGCGGCCGACTTCACCCGGTTCGCCACCGGCCCGGAACTGGCCGGCGCAGCTCCCGCCGGAGGTCCCTCGTAGACTCGTCGGATGACCTCCCCTCCTGCCAGCGAACTTCGTCGGCTCGGTGGACTACCGGTGCTGAGCTGGCCGGCCTTCGATGAGCACGCTCTCGACGCCGCTGTCACCACCCGGGAGGGCGGGGTGTCCACCGGGCGCTATCACGGCCTCAATCTCGGACTGCTGGTGGGAGACGACGAGACGGCCGTACTGGCTAACCGGGCCAGGGTTGCGGACGCGTTCGGCGGCAGCCTCGATGACTTCGTGTTCTGCGAGCAGTCTCACCAGCCGAATGTGCAGGTCGTGACGGATCAACATCGCGGGCGCGGAGCCCGTTCGATGGCGGATGCGATTGCCAAGACCGACGCCCTGGTCACCGCGGTACCCGGGATCACGCTGGTGGTGATGGCGGCCGATTGCGTTCCGCTGGTCCTGTTCGAGCCGGTCGCTCGGGTGCTGGCCTGTGTCCACGCGGGCTGGGGCGGCACCGTCCGAGGGGTGACCCCGGCTGCCGTCGAGGCGATGCGGACGCTCGGCGCCGACCCCCAGCGAATCATCGCCGGGATCGGCCCGGCGATCCATCCTGACCGCTACCAGGTCGGCGCCGATGTCGCGGAACTCGCCGAGGGCGCCTTCGGTGCAGCGGTCGGGACGGTGGTCCGCCCGGACGGCACCGGCAAGTGGCTCTTCGACCTCTGGCAAGCCAATGCCCTGCAACTGGCCGCGGCCGGAGTTCCGTCGACACAGGTACACATCGCCGGGCGGGACACCGGCCCGGATACCCCGTTCTACAGCCATCGGTCCGAGGGGCCATGCGGCCGGTTCGCCGCCGTGGCGCGACTGCATGCGGCCGACTGAGGCAGACTGAGGACTGTGCCTCAGCGGAGATACCAGATCATTCCGCAGACCGTGCTGCCCGCTGGGGCGCTGGTCTGGATCCTGGTGGTGGCCTGTTCGCTGACCAGCTCCGAGGCCCAGCCCGCCAACGTGTCCGGGTCGAGGGCAGCGGCTCCGGTCACGACGCAGACCGCGGCGCCGGCCACGGCAGCGCCAACCTGGATAGATCCGGTGACCGGGCTTCCGGCGACAGCGCCCCCGATCACCGGGCCACCCCCAACCGGGTTTCCGATGACCGCGCCTCCAGTCACCGGGACTCCGGTCATAGGGGCCCCCACCACGGCCGCTGCGACCATGCCGAGCACCAACGGCGCCACCCCGGCACCAACCTGGTTGGGCACCCAAGTGCTGCCGACCGCGCCGAACGGCTACGGAGTAGTCAAGGCAACGCCGCCGGAACTGCGCAACCGACGGATCATCACGAAGGACGTGCTGCAACCACCGGTCGCCGGCCTCTGGCAGTCTTCGATCACGACGGTGCCCGCCGACGTCGCGCAGCGCTCCACCTGGTCTGCGAAATGCCCAGTAAAACTGAGCGATCTGCGCTATGTGACAGTCAGTTTCGCTGGCTTCGACGGATGGGCACACACCGGCGAGCTGCTGGTGAACCGCAAGGTCGCGGACGACGTCGTCACCGTCTTCGGCAAACTGTTCGCGGCCCGCTGGCCGATCGAGCAAATGGTGATCACCAGCCCAGCCGAGCTCACCGCACCCTCCACCGGGGACGGCAACAACACCAGCGCCTTCGTCTGCCGACCGGTACGCGGCTCAAAGGCGTGGTCACAACATGCTTACGGACTGGCGATCGACGTCAACCCGTTCCACAATCCGTACGTGAAGGGCAACACTCTGCTTCCGGAACTCGCGAGGTTTTACAAGAACCGGACTCGAGGGCTGCCTGGCATGAATACCCCGGGCTCGGAGCCGGTCGTCGCCTTTCAGTCGATCGGTTGGGGCTGGGGCGGCGACTTCTCCGCGAAGAAGGACTGGATGCATTTCTCGTCGACTGGAAAGTGATTCGGTTTCATCCTTTGGAAGGATGTCCGCCTTGACCGATTGATGTAGCGTCCCCCTCAATCCGTCTGGGGGAATAATGTCTATTCGCAAAGTTGCCGCCGTTCTGACCGCATCCGTGGTCGGTTTCGGTGGCCTGGCCGCAATCCCGGCCACCGCTGGCGCATCCGCGCTGAGCACCACGCTTCTCAGCGCCGAGGCGCCGAACCCGCCCAAGGGTTGGACGGTGACGACAAATGGCAGTAGCCAGCGCCTGCTCTGGACTACTACCAGCCCCGTCATCGGCGACGCTCAGGTGCAGTTCTTCGCCGGCGACCGACTGCTCGGCGCGGCGCGGCCGGCCGCAGACGCCCGCAGCTACCGGCTCGACATTCCAGTCGGGACCCTGGCGAACCCGGGGGACCTCCAGGTCCGAGCCGGTGGACGGCGTCTTGACGCGGCCGGTGTGGCGGCACAGGGCAGTTCGCGCACCCTCTCGCAGGGCACCGCATCGAACCCCGCAGCGCTGCCGCCGGCCGCAGTGGACCCCGGCAAGCCGGGCAAGTACAAGACGGTCAAGGGTGAGTATTCGCTGCCCGCTGTGACGCTGCCTGACTTCCCCGCGAAGGTGGAGATGAAGGCGGTCGTGGTGGCCCCGAAGGGCGCCACCGGTGAGCGACCGCTCGCGCTGTTCCTGCACGGACGGCACTCGGTCTGTTACGGCACCCCCACAGACAATGATGGAGACGTAGCCTGGCCGTGCCCGGCTGGAATGAAGCCGATCCCGAGCTACCGTGGCTATCTGCGCGCCCAGCGCCTGCTCGCCTCGCAGGGCTACGTGACGGTGTCCATCTCGGCCAACGGCATCAATGGACAGGACTTCGCCAGCGATGACGGCGGCGCCCAGGCCCGCTCGTCCCTGATCCGCCTGCACCTCGCGCACTGGGCCGACTGGGCCGCCGACAGCGCCGGAGCACCGGCGATCGTGCAAAAGGCACCGCGCGCCAACCTATCCAAGGTGCTGCTGATGGGCCACTCACGAGGCGGCGACGGCGTCAACCGGGCCGCGATCGACTCGTTGACCCCGCCACCGAGCGCCGCCGACGGGTATCACGGTCCGGTCCGGTGGAAGATCAGTGGGACGCTGCTGCTGGCGCCTACCCTCTTCGGTCACAACCCGGAAGCGGACGTGCCCTCGGTCGTTGTCCTGCCCGGCTGCGACGGAGACGTCTACGACCTGCAGGGTCAGTACTCGGTCGACGGCACTCGCGGGCTTGGTACCGGAACCGCATTGCACAGCGCCGCTTTCGTCGTGGGCGCCAATCACAACTACTTCAACTCGGAGTGGACGCCGGGCCTTGCCGCGGCACCGGCCGGGGATGACTGGTTCGAAGACAAGGATGCGGTCTGCGGTAAGGGCAAGAAGTCGTTGCGGCTGACGCCGGTGCAGCAGCAGAAGGTCGGAGCCACCTACATCGCCGCAGCCGCAAGGCTTTTCGTTATGGATGACGACCGGGTGCTGCCGTTGCTCAACGGTTCCAGAGTCCGCGCGCGATCGGTCGGAAAGGCGCGCGTGCTGAGCCACGCGGTCGGCGCGGCCCGCAAGCCGTTCATCCTGCCCGCCAAGGACCTCAAGGTCACGAGTTCCGGGGCGACCAAGGCCCGGCTGTGCCGCGAGGTCACCCAAGGCAAATCGGCTTGCACCTCCGCCACCGTCCCGCACTTCGTGTCCTTCTTCGGAGTGCCTGAGGAGCCGGACCGGTATGCCGTCTACCTGAAGTGGTCCAAGGCCGGCGGGGCCGGCATGAAGCTGACCCCCAAGCAGCCGATGTCGTTGACCCATTCCTCGAGGGTCGCCCTCCGGGTCATCGTGCCGCCGAACAGCGCGAAGAAGCAGTTCGACGTTGTCGTCGCCGATGCCGCCGGGCACAAGGCCACCCTGGGTCGGGTCTCGATCAGCGGTCTTCCGGGAACCCGGTCGACGGTTGGCGATTGGGCGCAGGAGGTTCGGGTCCCGCTGAAGGCGGCCCGGAAAGCCGGGCTCGATCTGAAGCAGATCAGCCGACTGGGACTGGTCCCGCGCAGCAGCAAGGGTCAGGCGTGGGTGCTGGATGCCTGGGGCTGGCGGGCGGGGACGCCGGCCGTGCAGATCGCCCCAACGGCTCGGGTCGATGTCGGGACGCTCGGCACGGTGACGGAAACAGATTCTCCCGCCACCTACCAGATGCCGGTCTCGGTCTCCGGGAACGTCGCCGCGAAGCTGCGGATCTACGTCTCGGACTGGATGAGTGGCAAGACCAGCACTCAGGTGGTCACGATCGCACCCGGAGCAACCAAGATCGACGTCCCGTTGACCATTCCCGGTGACAACAGCTTCGGCTTCGGCGCGTTCTACTCGATCCTGGCGGAAGCCGTGACGGGCAGCGTGGTGGGTGATTTCGTCGGCACCCTGGAGGTAACTGAGGACGATCCGGCGCCGACCATCACCGTGACGCCGGTCGCCGATAAGGTCACCGAGGGTGGGACGTTGAAGTGGAAACTGACGCTGTCCGAGCCGGTGACGACGTACCTCTTCACCGGGCTGACCCTCCTGCCCCCGGCCGGTGCCGAACTGTCGACCACGGACCTTCCGGCAGCCTGGGTGCGCGACAACCTGTTCATCAACCCAACGCCCTCCCGGCCGCTGTCTGAAAGCGATGCGTTCTACGAGCTGTTCATTCCCGCCGGCACCACCACCGTCGAGGTGGAGACGCCGACGAAGAAGGACAGCCTGACCGAGGGGCCGGAACAGGTTCGCTACCAGGTCCAGTCCATCGACGGCGTTACCCCGGCAGGGCCGGAACTGATCGGCACCGTGAACGACCCGTCCTGAGTTCAGAACGCAGCACCGAGCAGTTCACGATCGGCCGACGGCCGGGTCGTTGGTCACCGCCCTTGCGGTGGCCAGCGACCCGGCCGTTCCGTTTCATCCTTTTATGAGGATGTCCAAGGTTTGGCCGATTAATGTATCCTGCCCCCAATCCGATTGTGGGAATGATGTCTATTCGCAAGATCGCCGCCGTTCTGACCACCTCCGTGGTCAGTTTCGCTGCCCTGGCCGCGATCACGGGTACCGCTGGTGCCGCGCTCGGCTCACCCAGCTCCGCGCTCAGCGCCAACGCCGTGCAGGGTACGGCCGCGATCCCGGCAGCACTGCCGTCGGCCTCGGTGGACCCCGGCAAGCCGGGCAAGTACAAGACGGTGCTGGGGGAGTATTCGCTCCCGGATGTGAAGCTGCCGGACTACTCCGCAAAGGTGGAGATGAAGGCGGTCGTGGTGGCCCCTAAGGGCGCCACCGGTAGCCGGCCACTCGCCCTTTTCCTGCACGGGCAGCACTTGAGCTGTTACGGCGACCCCGAATTGGGCGAACCGATCTGGCCGTGTCCGGTCGGAACGAAGCCGTACCCGAACTACCGCGGCTACCTTCGCGCTCAGCGCCTGCTCGCCTCGCAGGGCTACATCACGGTGTCCATCTCCGCCAATGGCATCAACGGGCAGGACCATTTCGGTAGCGATGACGGCGGCGCGCCGGCCCGCTCGTCGCTGATCCGGCTGCACCTTGCGCACTGGGCCGAATGGGCCGCGAAAAGCACCGGAGCCCCGCCGATCGTCCGCAAGGCGCCGCGCGCCGACCTGTCCAAGGTGCTGTTGATGGGCCACTCGCAGGGCGGCGTCTGGGTCAACCGGGCCGCGATCGTTTCGTTGACCCCGCCACCGAGCGCCGCCGACGGCTACCACGGCTCGGTCCGGTGGACGATTCGCGGCACCGTGCTGCTGGCCTCCACCCTTCCCGGCCACAACCCGGCGGCCGACGTGCCCTCGGTCGCCGTCCTGCCCGGCTGCGACGGGGCCAACTACACCTTGCAGGGGCAGTACTCGGTCGACGGTACTCGCGGGCTTGGTACCGGAACTGCCCTGCACAGTGCCGTTTTCGTGATCGGCGCCAACCACAACTACTTCAACACGGAGTGGACGCCAGGGCTCGCCGAGGCACCGGCCTGGGACGACTGGGGATCCACGAAGGACGCGATCTGCGGCACGGCCAAGACATCGCTCCGGCTGACGCCGGTCCAGCAGCAGAAGGTCGGTGCCACCTACATCGCGGCCGCCGCAAGGCTGTTCATCAAGGACGACGACCGGGTACTACCGCTGCTCGACGGCTCCGGAGTCCGCGCGCCGTCGCTCGGCAAGGCCCGGGTACTCAGCCACGCGGTCGGCGCCGCCCGCAGGACGTTCATCCTGCCGGCCCGCGACCTCAAGGTCACTGGCGCCGGGGCCACCACGGCCCGGCTGTGCAAAGCGGTCACCCAGGGCACGTCGGCCTGCAGCGCGCCGAGCACCTCCACCAGCGTCCCGCACTTCGTGCCTTTCAAGTCCGAGGTGACTGAGGAACCGGACCGGTATGCCGTCTCCCTGACCTGGTCCAAGGCCGGCGGGACCGGTGCCAAGCTGCAACCGAAGAAGTCGGTGTCGCTGACCGGGTCGAAGTCCGTCGCAATCCGGATCATCGTGCCGAAGAACAGCGCAGCCAAGAAGTTCGACGTCGTCATCGCCGATACCGCCGGACGCAAGGCCACGCTCGGCCGGGTCTCGGTCACCGGCCTGCCGGGCACGAAGTCGACGGTCGGCTCTTGGGCCCAGGAGGTTCGAGCACCGCTGAAGGCGGCCCGGAAAGCCGGGCTCAACCTGTCGAAGATCAGCCGACTGCAGGTGATCCCGCGCAGTAGCAAGGGCAAGGCCTGGGTGCTGGACGCCTGGGGTTGGCGGGCCGGGACCCCGGCCGTGCGGGTAGCCAAGGTGGCTCGAGTTGATGTCGGCCCGCTGGCCCCGGTGGCAGAAGCCGATGCCGACTTCACTTACCAGATGCCAGTCACGGTCTCCGGGCAGGGATCCGGGAAGCTGCGGGTCTACGTTGTGGACCCGGACACCACCAAGGTCAGCACTCAGGTGGTGTCCATCCCAGCGGGAGCACACCAGGTCGGCGTCCCGCTGAAGATACCCGGTGACAACATCTTCGGCCCCAGCCAAGAATACTTGGTGCTGGCCGAGGCCATGGCGGGCACCGTGGTGGGCGATTTCATCGATCATCTGAAGGTGATCCAGGACGATCCGGCGCCGACCGTCACCGTCACGCCGGTTACCGATCAGGTCACCGAGGGCGGGACGTTGAAGTGGCAGCTGAAACTCTCCGAACCGGCAGTGAACCCCATTTCCGTGGCCCTGCCCTTCCTGCCCCCGGCCGGTGCCGAACTGTCGACCACCGACCTTCCGGCCGACTGGGAGTGGTGGGACCGCCTGGAGGTCTCGCCGATGCCGACCAGGCCGCTCTCCGAGATCCGTTTGGGGGACGGCAGGATCGGGGTGGGGTTCGCACCCGGCGTCACCATGATCGAATTTTCCCTACCGACGGCGCCGGACAGCCTGGCCGAGGGCCCGGAACAGGTTCGCCTTCAGGTCAAATCCGTCGACGGAATCGCTCCGGACGGCCCCGATCTGATCGGCACCGTGAACGACCCGTCCTGAGCTCAGGAAGCACCGCCCAGTAGTTTCCGATCGGCCAGCGGCCGGGTCAGCTTGGCCTCCACCCTCGCGGTGGCCAGCGACCCGGCCGTTCCACTGGGGCAGTCGGCCGATTTGAGCCGTCCGGCGTATACCGTTACGGTGACCGATGTTTCGGTCTCTTTGACGTCAACCCCGGTGACCGTGTCGCACGGTGGGCCACCGATCGCGACATCGACCAGGAGCCGCCGACCGTCGTCCGATTGACTGGCCAGTCGCCACTGCGCCTCCCGCTCCCGACGACCTGGCA